>OMFM01000032.1_pt1 | contig 71296 bp, 60 predicted proteins | sample 1645661 | NCBI WGS metagenome assembly OMFM01 (sample SAMEA103958128, study PRJEB25191) | human gut metagenome | reverse complement strand
TCAGGTAACTGTTCACGAAAGGCTTTGTCAAGTCCTGTTCCTAAAATACTGGTTAGCGGAGCTGAGTTATACTCTATTTTCATATTTTTCCCTTTCTTTACACACAACCTGCTAACGGGACTATCATTGAAGCTCCGCCCGTTGCCGGTGCTAATGCCACACATACAACTCCCGCAACAATTACAACGCCTAACACAACAACTGAACCCAACGCATCATTGCTATAACTGTAATTGTATGACATTTTATATTCATAGTCTTTTGCTTCTACTTCTACAGGTGACGTTTCTATATTGAATTTATGTTTACATTTTGATTTACTTTTTTCATATAATATAAGTCCTCTTCCATAGCCAGTTTTGTTCGGTGTTCTTACATCGATATAATACCCATCAAAAGACATAAAAGCATACTTTTCAACATAATAACCAACCATCAAAGGTTTAATAAAATTCTGCTGAATATTAGGATCGTTGCCGGCATTTATATACCTCTGAATTTGCTTTATTCCAATCGCTTGACCTGAAAAATACCTATACTTATCAGGTTTTACCTCCCACAAAAATGTTCCGGTTTGAGGTACTTGTTTTAAAATATCGGCATATCCGTCATATCTGATTTTCTTCTCTTTATCTTTATAACTGACACCGCCTTGTACTATTTTGTTACTGTTTCTGTCTGTTGTGCCTCCGACCTTAGCGGCAGTCCACATCACCACCTCATCATGAGTGATTCTGCTTTTATTAAGTTCTGACATGCTTTCATAAGTTCTTTCACTTAAATTAGCCGCATGAAAAAGCACATTGAACGAAACGTTGTCAAAAACCATTTCATTGTTTTCTCTTGATAAAAGATATGAAAAAGAGTTTGCCGCCTCCAGTGTGTTTTCGTCAAATGTTCCGTATTTATTTCCCTCAAGATGATCATAATATCCCAGTACCTCTAACGCTCTCTGTACAACTATAACATCAAATCCCGATGAATTCAACCTTAATTTTCTCGAAAAAGATGATGGCACTTTTGCATTTCTGTTTCCTCCCAACACAGTATACGCATACTCGGATGTCGGATTATTTCCGACCACAATATAGTCTGCTCTTGCAATATTCATTTTTTCATCGATATCTTCGCTTATTTTTACTTTAGTTGCATATTTGATTTCCCCGTGAATATACGCTAGATCATTTGCATCTTTGAGTGTTTGCAACAGCAGAAGCTTTTTCTTTGTTGATGGATCTGTAATTAACGTATCGGGAGAAGTAAGCACTCTCTTCACTGTAACACTGCAAGTGGCTTTACACTTACCGTCATTAGATTTAGCGGTAATAACAGCTTTACCTGCTCGTTTTCCTGTTACTTTGCCTTTACTGTCAACAATGGCAACAGCCGTATCGCTTGACGACCATTTAACCGACTTGTCTGTAGCATTACTCGGCTGAACCGTTGCAGTAAGCACTCTGCTGTTATTTACATTTAAAGGAAACGATTTTGAAGACAGTGTGATGGTTTTTACTGCAACTTTAGAGTTATATTCAATCACAACATACGGCTTATAATCAGCATTACCCTGCATAGAACTGAAAGTTTTCATATTCTTTGCATACTTTGAGCTTATTTCATATGTTTCACTTGCAGTTTTGAAAACCAGACCTTTTGCCATAGAAGAACTGTTTTTAAACCAGTTTTTAGCTATAGTTGTTATATCCCACGCATACCATTGTTTACTGTAACCGTCGCGTACACTCTGCCCGTTATCGCCCTTTACGGTATGCTGATATACCGCAGGTTTTGATTTGTCCTTCTGATAAATCTTTATAGGACCTGCCGCACTTCCTGCGTTTAACGCATTCCATGTTTTTACATCTTTTTCAGTCCAGTTATTGCCTTTAAACATTGCACATACGATTTGCGTTTTCGTGCTTTGACACATCAGATCACGTATCTCAACATATGCGCTTTGAATTTGCGATGCATTTACTATACCTTTTGAACTGAAACTAAATCCGTTCAGTTTAAGCAAAGTCCTGCACGCACCCCAGTCAGTCCAACCGACTCTCGAAACTCCGGAAGTTCCGAGCGACGTTTCGCTTGTTCCCTTACCGTCCTTACCTTTGAAAACTTGAAGATCCTGTATGCTGAGATTATCTTTATTAGATTTTATATATGGGTCGATCTTGACAGGATATTTTGTATCCGGGTCGGTAAGATATTTCTTGTCAACAGTCAGTGTTACCTTATATCTGTTGTTTTTCTCAAGCTCCTCTACCTTATACTTTCCGATCGTGTTATGCTTGTTGTCAGCCGAGAATACTATGACCTCACCGAGTGTAGCCTTTACATCGCCGCTTTCATCGGCAAGCAGTAAAGTACCCTTGTCCTCATGCAATGTAAGACCGCCGGTCGTTATCTCATAGTCAAACGAATTTTTACCGCTATAGCTTTCTAATATGATATTCTCTTTTACTCCGCCGTATGTATAAGTATATTCGATATCGGTGCTACTGTCAAATACATCACTGTATACTACTGTATCGTCCGCCGTCTTTTTTGCGGGTGATAGCGACCTTCCGATTTTGTCAGTAAGCGGTTTCATCGTTATATTCAGCTCATCGTCGGTTACCGCTATGCCCGTCGTCAGAGTTGCGGGTAGAATGACCTCAACATCATTTCCTTCGTTAACATATGCTCTTCCGCGTCTTACCGCATCATTCGACTTGTCAGCGACCTCGCCGTTCTCGTCAACATACTTGACGTTCTCGCCGAACAGATACAGTGACCTTGTTCCGTCCTCCTTTTCAAGGACGATCTCACTAAGCGACTGTTCCTCGCTGTTTAGCCTCGCCACATATCCGTCGGCGATCACCTTTTCTGCGTCAAGACTGTCCGGCAGATTTTCTTCGCTGACAGCAGTCTTTACTATCTGCTCTTCAGCCGGTTCGTTATCCGCCGCGATTTCTTTCATTTCCGCATTGGCGGAATCTGCAAAAGCTCCGACCTTAGCCGTGTTTACCTGTTCTGTCTGAGCATAAGCGCTTACCGCACCGTTTACAGTCAGTGCAAACGCTATCACTGCCGACAGTACACCTCTTTTCTTCATACTTTTTCCTTTCTGCATAAAGCATTAAATTCATTGAAAGCAACATCGTCTGTGATTTTCCCTTCTATAATATAAACGTATGAACCCCCAAAACCTTACATCATTTTCCGACATTTCTTTCATTTTCTCCGTTTTGTACAAATTACCGCCTGCTGTATTGTGCAAAACACCTACCTCCCGCCGCCCCGATTTTCTCAACTTCCACAAACACCGCCAACCCCGCACTACCCCTCGCCAAGCACTACCACACCCTGGCTCCCTTGCCAAAGGGAGCTGGCTTGCGGCAAGGCTCGCTTGTTTCAAATACTACTATTATTCGCGACACACGCAACGCCCAAATCTTGCAAACCTTATCTGCCGTCAAGACTGAGGGATCGCCTGCACCGAACCTTTCCGCTTTTGCCATCACCTCCGCTAACAATCCCTCAGTCACAGTGCCGAAAAACTCGTTTCTATATCAGTACATCTTTAACCTGATACTCAAAGCAATACCGAAAACGTTATACCACACTGTGACAGCTCCCTTTACACAAGAGAGCTAAATTGTGATACTTCTGTTTCGCAATTTGCGCTTAACCCCAAACCTCTATAAAGCTCAATATCATTCAAAAAAGAAACAACACGCGCCGCCAAGCACTACCCCATTTTAAATTCGCGCCATAGGCGCAACCACAATTTTTCATTTTTCATTCTTCATTTTTTATTACCAGAAAAACCCCGCCGTTCCGTTCCCGAAACAGCAGGGTCATAAATATTAACTTTCCGTCATGTACGTCTGTTCCACGCCGCCTCTCAGCTCTTCACTACCTCATAGTCCTCTCCGCTTGTCGCACGCTTAAGTACCTCAAGATACTGCGGTGTTCTCCACTGATAGGTATTTCTGTTTATCTGTCCGCCGTTGTCCCAGATGAATGTCGCAATGCCGTAATCACTGCACAGCTTGTTCAGCTTTTCGATAAAGAATATGCAGGAAGAAAGGTCGCTTCCGCTTGCCGCATATTCGCCGATTATTACAGGTATTCCCTTGTCAACAAAGTTCGTCTTCATCTTGCCGATAAGCGTTTCCATCTGCCTTACTTCCTTCTTTGTGCCCCATGTGTGCTTGATGTCACAGGTGCAGAAGTCCCACGGTGTGTAGTAGTGCACCGAAACAATACATCTGTTTTCGGGGTCTTCGGGCATCTTGAAGAGAGAATCGCAGGTGCGCTCTATGTCGGTGTAATATCCCGCTATAAGCAGATGACGCTTTGCGTTGTTTCCGCCTGTTGCACGGATTATGTCGGCAAAGTCCCGGTTGATCTTGTTTATCAGGTCGTATGCGTCCACCTTGTTCTTGTTGTAAAGGTTGTCAAATCCGACCTCGTTCATCGACTCGAATATCAGATAGTCGGAGTAATTCTTGAATCTCTCGGCGATCTGTTCCCACACATTTTTATACTTTTTCAGGAATGCGTCATAATCCTTCTGCGACTCCTCGATTATCCACGCGCCGAACTTCGGATCACCGCCGCCGTCATGATGAACGTTGATTATAACATACATTTCCTGCGAGTACGCATAGTCGACAACCTGCTGCACCCTGTCCATCCACTCCTTGTCGATGTTGCCGTCAGCGTCCATATGGTCACGCCACGTCACAGGTATTCTCACCGCATTTATTCCGTCGCTTTTAAGCTGAGCGAACAGTTCATATGTAGCCTTAGGGTTGCCCCACAGCGTTTCGTCAACCTTTTCGCCCTCTTCAACGTGCTCGTTTACCTTGCCGTCACCGTCACGGTCAGCCTGGCAAACGTCAAGCGTGTTGCCGAGGTTCCAACCGAATGTCATATCATCGACAAGCTGCTGAGAAGTAATGTCGCGCATCACTCCGGGCTCACTCTCCCCGGCAGGCTCTGAGGTGTCGTTACTGCTCTCCTCTTCACCCGACTGCGTTGTGCTCTGCTCACTGCTCTGCGCAGAACTGTCAGTACTGCTTTCGCTGCTGTCCTCCGCAGAAACGTCCTGAGATGTGCTTTCATCGGCTGAGATTTCCGATGATGATACCGTATCGGACGATCCCGCCTCAGATGATGTCGTGCCTGATGTTGTCACGTCAGATGATACCGTATCTGACGATATCGGCGATGAGCCGCCCGATGATGTATTGCCTGCACAGCCTGCCAGCATCGATACAGCCAGTACCGCCGCTATTATCGCCTTGAGTGCCCTTGCTTTCATATTAGCTCCTTTTCCGTCAGGGTGCTATTCACCCATCTTACATTTTTGATTACAACTTTATCTTAGCACAAACCAAATTTCAGTTATATTAAAAATGTTGCTATTTTTGCATAAATGTTGTATAATATTTTCAACGTTAAAAAAACATACAAGAAAGGTTAAATATGACAGATAAACATACAGTATCTGCCAATGAGCAGAAAATCAGGTCGGATACACCCGAAAACGCCGCAAAATGTACCATAGTATCAACCACTGGTACAGACGAAAATACAGAGCCCGATAAGCTCCTTTATGTACAGCAGGCACAGGACTTTTTTCATGAGCCTGTCGAAAATGAAAACACCGTCTTTGCGCTTGTAGCCTCGGGCGAGGTCGAAAAGATACTCGAAAATAAGCTGAGATACGATGCAGATCCCGACAGCGGAAAAGGACAGCTATCCGACGATCCGCTCCGCAACCAGATATACCACCTGGTGGTATGCGCCGCGCTTGTCGCCCGCGCCTGCCTTGCCGCAGGTATGTCCGAGGAAACCGCCTACACTCTGAGCGACCTGTACATTCAACGAGCCGACAAGTGTACGACTGTAAAACAGGTCATGGATCTGAATGATGATATGATGATGGATTACGCCGGAAGAATGCGCAGGCTAAGGCGCACGAAACGGCTCTCCGTGCCCGTCCGCAAGGCTATCAAGATGATCTCCGAGAACACCGGAAAGAACCTTACAGCAAAGTCTATCGCCGAAACCATCGGCTACGACCGTTCCCACCTGCACCGCCTGTTCAAGGCGGAGATCGGCATGGGAATACACGAGTACATCAGCGCCGTACGCATCAACGCCGCCAAAGGAATGCTGCGGGACGGAGATCACAGTATCGCCGATATCGCATCACTGCTCGGGTTCTCGTCACAGAGCCATTTCTGCCGTGCTTTCAGCAAAGCTGTCGGTGTCACCCCGAAAGAATACAAAGACGACAAACGCCCCTGATACTATTCATATAATTTACCCGCTGATACTTGAACTTGACCGCCGAATGTGATATACTTATCTTATTATTGTATAAAAGTCAAAGAACGAAAGAAGAGGAAAACCTATGGCGAAAAAAAGAATAGCCGTACTGTTCGGCGGTGCTTCCGCTGACCATGCCGCCTCGCTCCACACCGCATACAGCGTGTTGAGCGCCATGCCAAAGGAGATAGAGCCGCTCGCAATTGGCATTACGAGAGCCGGCAGATGGCTGTTTTACCCGGGAAGCTATGAGAATATAAAGGACGGCAGCTGGGAGCAGGACAGCGATTGCTGTTCATGCATAATAAGCCCGGATATGACAAACAAAGGCGTAATAAAGATAATCTCCGACGGTGAGAGCACCATACACCGCATTGACGCTGTATTCCCCGTGCTTCACGGAAAGTACGGAGAGGACGGCAGAGTACAGGGACTGTGCAAGCTTGCGGGACTGCCTATTATCGGCAACGATTTTGCGGCGGCGGCACTGTGCAACGACAGACGTATTATGGATCTGGTGCTGTCCGACAGCGGCATAAAGGTAATTGAAAACGTCACGCTTCACCGCAGTGAAATGAACGATATGGCGAAGGCTATAAGCAAGATAACCGATAGACTGAGCTTCCCGATATATACTGCACCGACAAGCTGTTCAACATCAGTCGGCGCTTGCAGAGCGGAAAACGAAAAGGAGCTTGAGGAGGCTGTAAAAACAAGCTTTTCTCACCACCCTTATATCATAGCCGAGAGCGCCGTTAAGGGAAGAGAGCTTACCTGCGCGGTACTCGGCGCAAAGCACCATGACGAACGTGTAGCCATAGGCGAGCTTGTAAGAACGGATGACAATATCGATAAGCTTTCCGAGTATATCGCATCAACTTCCGAGCTGATAGTTCCCGCTAAGCTTGACGGTCTTACCCAAAACAAGATAAAGCAGACCGCAAGAGCCGCATATGATGCGCTTTCCTGCAAGTGCTTCGCAAGAGTTGACATGGTACTCGGCGTTGACGGAGAGGTCTATGTAAGACGCGTAAGAGGAATACCCGGTCTTGACAAGGAAAGTATATTTACAAGACTGGTAACAGAAAGCGCATACAGCTATGAAGAAATGCTCAGATTGCTCATAGGTGCTGTAGTTGACCTCGATTGAGGCTTTGAAAGGAACAACGGATAATAAATGAAAAAGAACGTATGTATTACGATAAAAAGCACACAAACGGTAGATCAGGATAAGGATTCGACAGAGCTGTTCACTTTCGGTGCAATGGAGCAGACAGAAAACGGCTTTCGTCTGTACTATGACGAAAGCGAAGCTACCGGTTTTGCGGGAAGCTCGGTAACGCTTGAAGTGACCGATGATATGATAACTATGACAAGAAGCGGTAATGCTATCAGCTCTTTGTTCATAGAAAAAGGCAAGAAGCACCACTGCCACTACGGCACAGAATTCGGTGACTTTATGATAGGCGTATGCACGGACGAAATAAGAAATGAGCTTGAAGAAACAGGCGGGGATATCTACCTCAAATACACGCTCGACATAAATTCAAGCTATATGTCGGAAAATGAAATGTTTATAAACGTCAAGGAGTGTAACTGATGAAAAATATGATAGAGCTTGCTAAACAGCAGGTAAAGGAAACGGTAATGAACGCACTGGGCAGACTGGTTGCGGAGGGCAAGATAGAGGCAGTTCCCCTGCCCGCATTCAATGTAGAACGTCCCGCCGATGTATCACACGGCGACTTCTCATGCAATGCCGCAATGGCAAGCGCCAAAGCGCTTAAGAATAACCCCAGAGCGATAGGTCAGATGATAGCCGATGCCGCAATACTTGACGGCACTGTATTTGAAAAGATCGAGGTTGCGGGACCTGGATTTTTAAACTTCTTTATAAGCCCCGTATGGTTCAACGAAACTGTCGGCGAGGTCATTTCAAGCGGAAGCGACTACGGAAAGACAGAGCTTGGCAAGGGTAAGAGAGTGCTTGTCGAATTTGTATCGGCTAACCCCACAGGACCTATGCACATAGGCAACGCAAGAGGCGGTGCGCTCGGTGACAGCTTATCTTCGGTGTTGCAGTTTGCAGGCTATGATGTAGAGCGTGAGTTCTATGTAAATGACGCGGGCAATCAGATCGAAAAGTTCGGCAAGTCACTGTCTATAAGATATATGCAGATAGCAGACGGCAATAAGGCTGACGTTATAGCATCGTTCGGTGATGATGACGTATGCCGCAAGATATTTGAAGATGAAGAAAACTTCCCTATGCCGGAGGACGTGTACAAGGGCGTTGACATAATCGAACACGCCTATAATTTCTATAAGATAAACGGCGACAAGTTTGTATCGGCAGATGAAGAAAGCCGCAAGTCTGCGCTGGTAGAATACGCTCTGCCCCTCAACATAGACGGACTTGAAAAAGACCTTAAGAAGTACCGTATCGTATACGACACATGGTTCAGGGAAAGCTCGCTTCACAAGAGCGGTGCGGTAAAGCAGATAGTTGATATGCTGACCGAAAAGGGACAGACCTACGAAAAGGACGGCGCTATCTGGTTCAAGGCATCGGATTTCGGAGATGATCAGGACAGGGTTCTTGTCCGTGCAAACGGTATACCCACCTACTTTGTACCCGATATTGCATACCATTATAATAAGCTCGTCACAAGAGGCTTTGATAAGGCGATAGATATTCTCGGTGCAGATCACCACGGATATATAGCAAGAATGAAAGCCGCCCTGACTGCACTCGGCGTTGACGCAAACAAACTCGATATTGTTATAATGCAGATGGTAATGTTAGTCAGAAACGGCGAAACAGTAAAGCTTTCAAAGCGTTCAGGCAAGGCAATAACGCTTTCGACCCTTCTTGACGAAGTTCCGATAGATGCGGCGAGGTTCTTCTTCAACCTGAGAGATCCCAACACTCATCTTGAATTTGACCTTGAGCTTGCTATTGAAGAAAGCTCTAACAACCCTGTATTCTATGTTCAGTACGCTCATGCAAGAATATGCAGTATCCTGCGCCGTATGGAGGAAGATGGTACAGGCTACAAGAATATCCCTCTGACAGAGCTTAATTTCAATCACCCCGCAGAGCTTGCTCTTATACGTCATATTGCTGCTCTTCCCAATTGCATAAACGAAGCCGCAAAGGACTATAACCCCTCAAAGATAACCAAATATCTGTGCGACCTTGCACAGCTTTTCCACAAGTTCTATGACAACTGCAAGATAAAGGGTGAGGAAGAGAATATCCTCCAGTCAAGGCTTTCACTCTGCGTTGCCACAAAGACAGTATTCAAAAATCTGCTCGATCTGCTTAAGGTCGATGCGCCCGAAAAAATGTAATTCGAGAAAGGAAAAAATATGGACAGCAATCCCGTCAGTCAGGATATACCTATACGATTGCCGATACTGCTTGACGGCGGTACCGGCACAGGGCTAGAAAAATACGGCTATGACCACAGTATGTCAACGGCTCAGTTTGTCTGTGCGCACCCGGATGCACTTGTTCAGCTCCAGCAGAGCTTTCTTGATGCAGGTTCGCAGGTGCTCTACACCGCGACGCACGGTGCAAACTGTGAGAACTTAAAGGCTTTCGGTGCAGAGGATAAGACAGAAGAACTCAATGCCACCGCCGCTAAGATAACTTACGACAACTTTCACGGCAAGGCGCTCATAGCGGGCTGTCTTTCGTCTACGGGTCTTTATATAGAGCCTTACGGCGATTACACCTTCACCGAGATAATGTCGGTATACAGGCAACAGGTAAAGGCGCTCTCGCCATACTGCGATATGTTTGTTATAGAAACTGTACCTGCACTGTGGAATATGCGTGCGGCGGTACTTGCCTGCAAGAAAGAGAACAAGCCGATAATAGCAACAATGAAGGTAGACGAGGACGGCGACACAGCAATAGGCACGAATGTACTGTGCGCTATGCTTGTCCTGCAAGAAATGGGTATATCTGCATTCGGTCTTAACTGTACATCAGCCGATTTATGTCCCGACATAATAGAAGAGATCGCTCCGTATGCAAAGATACCGCTTATCGTAAAACCCAGCGCCGTGTTTGAAGCCAACGGAGAAAAACAAAGCATATCACCCGATGAATTTGCGTTTGCGGTGAAAAAATCAGTGATCAACGGTGCAGGGATAGTCGGCGGTTGCTGCGGCACGGGAAAAGAACATATTGCCGCTCTGCGTGAAATGCTTGCAAATATCGACAACTCAGAAATAAAGCCTGTCGAAAAACAGGACACTTCTCTTGCGCTTGCAACTGAAAATCAGATGTTCTTCTTAGATCCCGAAACAACGGAGTTTTCACCCGCAGTCGAGTGCGGTCCTTATATGGAAGACGACATTGCGCAGATGTGCAACGAAAGCTACGATGTACTTACGGTAAGCATAAACTCGCCCGACGATGCTATTGACTTCGGCAGAAATATGCATATGGCAACACTGCCTGTAGCATTCTTATCTGACGATGAAATATCGCTTAAAATGGCGCTTATGCTATATCAGGGCAGAGCGATAATAGACAAGAAATCACTTATAGAGCCCGAAAAACTCGAGGCTATGGCAGAAAAATACGGTGCCGTGCTGTATTAAGCCCTAAACAATATTTACTTTACAACACGGAAGGAATTTTTGAAATGTATAAATCAGAAATGCAATACTACCGCAAAGCGTTCTTTATGGCAATGATAATGGGTGTTATACTATTCTTGCCTTTTGTTCTCATAGACGGCGGATATTTCATCTATTACGGGGATTATAACGCTCAGCAGATACCTTTCTACACACTTTGCAACCAAGCTATAAAAAGCGGCAGCTTTATGTGGAACTGGCAAACAGACCTCGGTGCGAACTTTATCGGTTCGTACTCATTCTACACACTCGGCAGCCCGTTCTTCTGGCTCAGTATGCCGTTCCCCGCAGAATTTGCAAAGTACCTTATGGCACCGCTCATGGTGTTGAAGCTGTCATGCTGTTCGCTGTTTGCTTTTGCTTATATAAGGCGTTTTGTAAAAAAGCCGAAGTCCGCGCTTATCGGCGGTCTTTTATATGCATTTTCCGGTTTTTCGATGTACAATGTATTCTTCAATCACTTCCACGAAGCGATGGTCGTGTTCCCTCTTATGCTGATTGCGCTCGAAGAAGCCGTTGTAAACAAGAGAAGAGTGTTCTTTGCACTTACTGTTGCGCTCAACGCATTTGTAAACTATTTCTTTTTCATCGGAGAATGTATATTTCTTATCATCTACTTCCTTTGCCGTCTTACCGACCCGAAATTCAAGGTAACTTTAAAGACGTTCTTTGCGCTGGCGTTTGAGTCTGTTATCGGCGTTGCGCTGGCGGGAGCGATGTTCATACCCGCGATAATAACCTGTATAGATACCCCGAGATCGGGCAATACCTTAAACGGCTGGAATTTGGTGTTCCATAATCCGTCACAGCGATACGGAATAATATTGCAGAGTCTTTTCTTCCCTGCCGATATCCCTGCAAGACAGAATTTCTTCCCGGATTCGTCGGCAAGATGGGCGAGTGTTGCCGCATATCTGCCACTGTTCTCAATGTCGGGTGTAATTTCATTTATAAAATTCAAGAAAAAACACTGGGCAAAGTGGCTTATGCCGATATGCCTGTTGTTCGCACTTATACCCGTGCTGAACTCAAGCTTTGTGCTTTTCAATAATAATTTCTACACACGATGGTTCTATATGCCTATACTCGTTGCTTGCTTTATGACCTCCTATGCACTGGAAAACTCAGAGATAGATATGAAGTACGGACTTAAGTGGTGCGGATTTGCAGTAGTGCTTATATCACTGGTGGGTGTGCTTCCGTCAGAAGTATCAAAAGATATAGTAGATATAGGAACCGGCGATACTACTACCACAAAAGTTTCCGAGCTTTTCAGTCTGCCGGGCGAAAAGCTGCCGTTCTGGATATCGGTAATACTTGCGATAACGGCAATAGTCGTATGCTTTATACTGGTTCGTAAAAAGGATAAAGCAAAGCCTAACAGGTTTTTGCATAAAGCGTACTGCTTTACAATAGTTGCCTGCCTGTGCTTCTCATACTACACGCTTATCTACGGAAGAGCGATAGGTCCTAAGGTAGGAGATTACAATAACATTGTAAATGCTACAATAGAGCTTGACGATGACAGCTTCTACAGAGTCGAAACATACGGCGTTACAAACAATGCCAATATGCTCTGGGGAATGTACGGTTTCCGCAGCTTCCACAGCATTCTGCCCGGCTCTTCGTTTGAATACTATGACGGTATGGGATTTAACCGTTCGGTAAATACCGACCCTGACGGAACGTACTATGCAATGAGGTCGATAAACTCAACGAAATATCTTATTATTCAGAGCTATAAGCTTGAATACAGCGATACAAAAACGCTGCTTGAAAACCTCAAGAACTTTGAGAAGATAGACGAACAGGACGGATTTACTATATTCAAGAACAACGCTTATATCCCGATAGGCTACTCAAACAGCTTCTATATAACCGATGATGAGTACGAAAAGGTTGCAAAGAGCAACCGCGACAATATGCTTGCGCGTGCGGTGGTGCTTACCGATGAGCAGGTCGAAAAGTATGGGGATATATTGACAGAGCTTGACCCTGACAGGTATTCGGATTTCAATTTTGATACATTCAAAACCGATGCCGAGGAGCTTTCAAAAACAGCAGTCGATACATTTACTCCCACCGCTAACGGGTTTACCGCTGCGTCTTCGTTTACCACAGACAGATTTGTTACATTCACAGTACCGTGGGAAAGCGGCTGGAGCGCAACAATTAACGGACAGCCCGTCGAGATAGAAAAGGTAAACCGCGGAGTAATGGGAATAAAAGTGCCCGCGGGACAGTGCGACATTGAGTTCAATTACGTTACTCCCGGACTTAAAGTAGGTGTTGTCTGCACGATAGGCTCTGCATTTATCCTGATGATCTACTACATTGTGCTGAAAAAGGTATTCAGATACAAGCCCAGCCCGAACGTGCATCTCTACGGCGAGCAGCAGCTGACAACCGTTATCAATCACAATGCATATATCAGAACGATAACAAGCACGATTGATGAACAGCTTGAAAAGAATGCTGAACTGCCTGAAAGCAATACGGCGGAAAATAATAAAGATGTTACAGCATCTGACGAAGATAATGAATACGATGTTGAAAACGATAATGACAAGGCGGAATAAACCGCAGAAAAGAGGATTATATGCATCTGTTTGAAAAAACGATAGACAGCGAAGTAAAGTACGAGGGAAAGATACTGACCGTATGCTCTGATAAGGCAGAGCTTGAAAACGGCGCTATCGTTTCACGCGATGTTATCCGTCATAATGGCGGCGTAGGCGTTGTTCCGATAACCGACGAGGGCGATGTGCTGTTTGTAAGACAGTTCAGATATCCTTTTCAGAAGGTGCTGATGGAAATTCCCGCAGGAAAGCTCAACGCAGGCGAGGATCACGCGGAAGCCGGAAGAAGAGAGCTTCAGGAAGAAACAGGCTGTACCTGCAAGGAGTTCAGATACATGGGATATATGATCCCTACTCCTGCTTACTGTCAGGAGATAACACATATGTACCTTGCTACAGGTCTTGAGGGCGGAAAGCAGAACCTTGACGATGATGAATTTCTCGAGGTGGTTAAGATACCGCTTGACAAGGCTGTTGAAATGGTTATGAACGGCGAAATTGAGGACGGCAAGACACAGCTTGCTTTACTCAAAGCCAAGATGATATTAGGCTGATTTTCGGCATAAAATATTATAATGTCAGACTGAAAGGATCGGGAGTACAATGGAAGATTTCCTCACAGGAAAGAAACACGTTCATTTTATCGGAATAGGCGGAAGCGGTATGTATCCGCTGGCGCAGATACTTCACAGCAAAGGTTTCTATCTTACAGGTTCGGACAATAACGAAACGGAAACGCTTAAAGCGGTGCGGAAGATGGGTATACCCGTATACATGGGTCAGAGAGCCGAGAATATTGAGGGCGCAGATCTTATTGTGTACACAGCGGCTATAATGAGCGACAACCCGGAGCTTATCGCCGCAAAAGCAAGCGGTGTGAAGACTATAGAGCGCTGTGAGCTTCTCGGACTTGTAACAAGCTGGTACAACAAGGCTGTATGCGTATCGGGCACACACGGCAAGACTACAACGTCCTCTATGCTGACGCATATGTATCTTGCGCAGAACATTGACCTGTCTACCGTTATCGGCGGAAAGCTGAAGGCTATAGGCGGAAGCGGAAGAGCGGGTTCGAGCGATGTTATGGTATGTGAAGCATGCGAGTTTTCAAATACGTTCTTACACCTGTTCCCTAACATTTCTATAATACTGAACATTGACGCGGACCACCTTGACTTTTTCAAGACGATGGATAACCTGAGAGCGTCTTTCACCAAGTTCTGCGACAATACAACGGATATTCTTGTTGTAAACGGTGATGATGAAAACACTATGAGAGCGGTTAAAGCATCGGGCTTTGACAAGCAGATCATCACTTTTGGCAAGAGTGATAAAAACAGATATTACCCCGAAAATATCGAGCGTATATCCGATTTTCAGACCGATTTTGACCTTATGGAAAGCGGCAGAAAGATTGAGCGTATCTCGATACACGTTCCCGGCGCGCATAATGTTCTCAATGCGGTTGCCGCCTGTGCCGCCGCACTGGCAACAGGTGTTACACCAGAAAACATAAACAAGGGACTAAGCACATTCTGGGGCGCAGGGAGAAGATTTGAACGTCTTGCGACTGTCGGCGGTATCACAGTGGTTGACGACTACGCGCACCACCCTGCCGAGGTTGCCGCAACACTGAAAACGGCAAAAGCAATGCAGGACTTCAAGCGCGTATGGGCTGTGCATCAGCCGTTCACCTATTCGAGAACATACACGCTTATGGACGACTTTGCAAGCGCCCTTGAAATTGCGGATAAGGTAGTACTGACCGAGATAATGGGTAGTCGTGAGAAGAACACATATAACGTCTACTCTGCCGACCTCGCCGCCAAAATTCCCGGTTGCAAATGGTTCCCGACCTTTGAAGAGGTTGCACAATATGTTGCCGATAACGCAGAAAATGGAGATATGATCATCACGCTCGGCTGCGGCGATGTATATAAGGTAGCTTTCAGGATCGAGGAAATGCTGAGGGAGAAGTACGGAGAATAAGCAAATAATTCGACAAACAGAAGCTGTCTGACAAGGTTTCAGGCAGCTTTTTTGTTTTCCTTATATTGACTGCAAAATGTAATTATGATAAAATAAGAGTATACCAAAAAAGGACGGAGAATATATGGGACTATTTAATAAATTATCCTCACCGATAGTTTTAAAGGAAGACAGCAATGCCGATGAACAGTTGAGGCAGATGGAATATTACGAGCTTATAGCTCCCGAGGCTGTAAAGCAGGCTATCGAGCGCGACAAGGCGCGTATAAGCTATGGCAAGACAGGCGAAACACAAATTATGTACGAACTGAAAAACAGCCATATGCCTATGTATATAATCCACGATCTATACCTTGAATATAACGGTTGCACCGCGCAGATAGACTATCTTATCGTAACAAGAAAAGTGACTTTGCTTCTCGAGTGCAAAAATCTGTACGGCAATATTCTTGTAGATAATGCGGGGAATTCTATACGCCGCAGCGGAAGCGGTCAGACATTCAGGCAGGAAGGTATGTACAGTCCTGTCACGCAGAATGAACGACATCTTGCCCTGATAAAGGAAATGCGCAGAGATACAAAGAATGTACTGCTTAAAGGACTGTTTGAGAGCAATTTCAACAACAACTACCGTTCGCTTATAGTAATGGCAAATCCGAAATCAATAATTGATTACAGGTACGCTCCTCAGGATATAAAAGACAAGATCGTAAAGGCTGACGGACTAATCAGAAAGATAAACGAGATATGCAGTACAAGTAATCTTCCCGATATGTCGGACAAGCAGATGAAAACGCTTGCCGATTTCTTTATGGAGCATCATACAGCTAACAAGACAGATTATACCGCTAAATATCAGAATATGATAAACAAGGAAGCCACAAAAGAAACAGTTGCTCTAGTTGCCACAGAGTCAAAACAGACTGCTGTTGAAAATAGGTATACACACAAAAGCAACCCGACTGTATGTTCGCCCGACACAAGCGGATTTGTCGGTACTTCGGGAGCAAATGCACCTGATACACATATCGACAATTATGAAAATCTGCCGATATACAAGGCGCTCAGGCAGTACAGATACGAAAAGAGCAAAGCTGAAAATATCAAGGCGTATTATGTATTCAAAAATGATGAGCTGATCGAGATAATCAGACTTATGCCGACCGCTCCGGGCGAGCTTAGAAGTATAAGAGGTTTTGGAGAGGGGAAAATACAGAAATACGGCAATGATATTGTAAATATCGTTAACAGGTACAGATGAATTTTCAGATATAAAAAATAACCGTCCGGGTTTTAAACCTCGGGCGGTTATTTAATTTCATTATTCTCATATTTCATAATATCCTCGACTTTACAGTCAAGTATTACACAAAGATCATCGATAAGCTGAGTGGTGACTCCCATATTATGCCGCAGTCTGTTTATCGTGCTGCTGCTTATATTATACTTATTGATAAGCGCATAGGTCGAAATCCCTCGCTTTTTCATTGTATCCCAAAGCGGTGTATATACTATCATATCTGCTTCTCCGATCCGGCTCAGAATAAATTATCATTTAATATTATAAATTATGTCCGACTACTTGAACATTGTCGAATTTTCGACTATAATATAAAATGGTTCTTATTCTGACAATAAACGGAGGCAAAACATGGTTTGTACAATTTTCTCTGATAAACACGAAGTAAACAGCATTTATAAAAATGATTACGAAAAATATATACAGAGTATCAAGAAAAAAATTATAGAAACGGTATGGGAAATGTATTGTAACGGTTATGATACATTTCAAGTCAATTGTGAATACGGCATTCCTTTATGGACGGCAGAAATAATCACTGCTTTGAAAATGTACAATTCTATATTTCTTGATATCTTTGTACCATATGAAGAGCAATGCAAAAATTGGTCGGAAGATAAACGCAACAGATATTATGAATGCCATAAGAATGCCGATTCTGTCTCAATTGTGAATACGCATTACAGCAAAGAATGCTATAAAATTGCAGAAGAGATTATGATACGCAAAAGTGATATTGTTATATTATTTGGGTTCTCAGAAAGTATACGGTACTATTCGGATTTTTATAATATACCTCTCATAAATCCGGATTAAATAAAAAAGCAGTACCGAAAAACGATACTGCTCTTTGTCATACTTTCATTGATTACTTTGCGCTGATTGTCATCTTATATCTTGCAATCTTTTTTCCGCCGAGTATCTGAATACCTTTCTTTTCTTCAAAGACCCCGCTGTCATCATCATAATCGTCACTGCCGCACCAAGGCTCAATGCAGATAAATCCTGCGCGCTTTCCTGCGGGAGTCCAGAGTCCGAGTGTTTCAAAGCCCTCAAAAGCTATGCTTGCAAGAGTTTTTTTGCCTTCTGTAAGCTTTACGGCTCTCGACTTTATGTTATCAAAATAAACCACATCGTTATCAAACATTTCATAGCTCAGCGGGAGCTTTGTTGTACCGTCAAGCCGCTGTATGCGATCCTTGCTCCTGAATAACCTTGTTTCAAGATCCATAACGGGAGTTGACGCTTTTTCACGCTTTTCAAACACCAGTGTGCAATTATCAAGGTCGTTACAGGCTATAGCCGGATGAGCACCTATGCAGAACGGTATCCTGTCATAGCCCGGATTGTACACGCTGTATCCGATCTCTATCCTGTCATCAAAAAGATTGTACTGTAAAGCAAGCTGAACGCTGTACGGATAACTTTTCTTTATTGGTGTGTAATTATAGGCAAGGATCAGCGAATTTCCGCTTTGACGCACTGTCACAAAGGTATTATCACGGGCAAATCCATGCTTTGAAAGCGAAACCTCCTTGCCACCTATTATAGTTTTATTATTTTTGACATTGCCTATTGCAGGGAAAAGAACAGGCGATGTCTTACCCCAGAAAGCAGGGTCGGCACACCACATTATCTCTCTGCCGCCGATAACGAGCGATTTAAGTTCAGCTCCCTCTGATGAGATCACAGCCTTTGAATTATGTGTTTTAAGCTCAAACATCATACAGTTACCTCTAATGCTTATTGCTGATAAGCTGTAAGCTTATCGTTTTCTATAGTGAGATTAGGATTGTTGAACTTCCAGTTATTTATAAACTCAGGCATTTTCTTTGTTGTGCCCTTGAAATCCGGGAGTTCGCTCAACGTTATCACCTTATCACTGGAGAACACACCCTTTAAAAATTCTTCACTCATACGTTCGGTATTCACCGATGGTGTTCCGCCAAGCTTTGTTATTATCGCTCCCGAACCGCTTGCCGCGCAAACAAATTCTTTGCACCAAGGCATATAATAAAGCCATTTTACCTCACTGCTTTCAGCAAATACAGCCTCGGGATCCGGTATATAACCGACCTCGGAAAGTGCTGTCATCTTGCTTGTATCGGTACATTTTGAAAGCTCTTTATATTTTGCCTTCTGCTCGCTATGGTTTTCGCTTGTGGGATATATATCGATACCGCTGATATCATATGTATTGGCATTTACTGTTGTAAGTTTCGACTGACCGTTCCATACCCATATAAGGTTTGTAAGCTTATGATAGTTTTCAAGGCGGTCGTATACCATATACCACAGCTTCTGATAGAGCTGTTTCTTATATGTTTCCTTGTCCTTCATACCCCACCAGAACCAGTTTCCGCTTGCCTCGTGAAGAGGACGCCATATAACGGGAACGCCTGCTGTTTCAAGGCGCTGTAAGTAAAGCGCGATAGTGTCGATATCTTCAATAACCACATTATATTCCTTTGTTCCCGGAGTTACAGCATTTTCAAGGCTGAAGTTGCGGATATCCTTGCTGTAGAATGCAGTACCTTTAACACTGTCATCATCAATATCAACAGGAACTTTCCAGTGCCAGCAGAAAGAAACTATACCGTTCTGCTCATTATGCCACTTGATAGCTTCTTCGATCTGCGTGTAATCAGGTTCGTCAGTCCCCTGTGCATACAGGAAATCAAAGCCCATTATAGCAGGCATATCACCTGTCGTATTGTAATACATAATATTTTCAAACTGATTAGCATCAGAATACTGCTGACCCGCAAGTATCTGCTTTCCGTAAACGCTCTTTAAATAATTGAAAAGCTCGAGCGTTTCTTCATTGGTGTTCTCAGAAACAGGCTTTGAACCGTCGGGTGTCTTTGCTTCAAGCTTTTTGATAAGTGCGTCTACGTCTGTTTCGTATTTTAACGCAACATCCATATCTATCTTTCCGTTTTCGTCAACGGCGATAGGATTTGAGCGAAGCTTCTGTTCGTTGTCCGTATTTCCTGACGATGTGCCGTCAGCAGAAGTCGATGCATTTCCGCTGTCGATATTTCCTGATGTATCACCGCCGTTGCAGGCTGTCATAGACAAAATCAGCGATACGGCAATAAGTGCCGCGATTATTCTCTTCATTTGTGGATATCCTTTCCGTTTAGTTAAATTTAATCTTCTGTTTTTCGGAATTAACTCCGATTAACTTAATTATATCAAATTGACAAATAAATTTCAATAGTTTTAAAAAATTCAGTTTGTTTTGTAATAAAAGTAAATTTTCACGTCAATTTCCAAAGTAAAATTTCGGATAAAAATATTGACCGCGTGACGAGGATATGGTAATATAAATATGTATATAATGTACGGTGACTTTGCTGAAAGTGCAAAGCACCATTAAAATGAAAGAGGTATATTTAACCGCATGGAAATACAGCTACTCATAATCATCATAATAATGATCGCTTGTTCGGCTTTTTTCTCGGCAAGCGAAACAGCACTTACCGGTGCTAATCGCATACGACTGAAAAGCATGGCTGAAAACGGCTCCAAGGGCGCTGAAATGGCGCTTAAACTGCTCGACAAATACGATAAGGTTATCACAACCATACTTATCGGCAACAACATTGTAAACATAACCGCTTCCTCACTCGGTACTATACTTGCGACAGCAATAGTAGGTCCTGACAATGCGGCGCTCGTATCGACAGTGGTACTGACGCTTGTGATACTCACATTCGGCGAGGTAATGCCGAAAAGCCTTGCGAAAGACCACTCAGAAGGAATGACAGTCGCAACGAGCGGAATAATCACATTCCTTACATTTATATTCACTCCCCTGTCAGCTTTATTTATACTGCTTAAAAAGCTTGCAAACAAGCTGTTCGGAAATAAAAAAGAGGTTACTGTAACAGAGCAGGAGCTAATGGCTATAATCGATGAGATCGAGGACGAGGGCGTACTTGAGGAGCAGGAGCGTGACCTTGTAAAGTCAGCACTTGAATTTGACGAAACGGTAGTCGATGAGATTATCACTCACCGTGTCGATGTAATAGCCGTTGATGTAAACGAAGATATCGAAACGGTAAAGGAAACCTTCATCAACGAGGAATATTCAAGGCTTCCCATTTACGAAGGCTCTATCGACCACATTATCGGCTTTGTCAGCCAGAAGGACTTTTTCAAGAAATATCTTACTAAAAAGGATGATGAAACATTCTTACTGCGTGATATAATGCAGGAGATTCACTATGTTCCTCATCTGATGAAGATAAGCGATATAATGAAACAGATGCAGAAGGACAAGGTGCATATGGCTGTCGTACTCGACCAGTACGGCGGAACACTCGGTATAGTTACGCTTGAAGATATACTTGAACAGCTTGTCGGCGAAATATGGGACGAAAATGATGAGATAGTCGCACCTGTTACATTCGTTTCCGAAAACGAGTTCAATGTCAACGGCGATGTATCGCTTACCGCTTTCAAGCGCTACTGGCATAACCGCACGGGAGATAATCCTAAAATCGACGGTAACGCAAAGACAGTCGGCGGCTGGGTGCTTGAACTTTTCGGAAAAATACCCGAAACAAACGAAAGTGTCACAACAGACGATTTCAGGATAACGGTTCTTAAAGTCAGCGAAAGAAGAATAGTAAAGGTACGCCTTACTGTAATTTCCAAACCTGAAAATAAGGAATAATATGCGTGTACTGTTTATAGTCTGCGCCGTACTGGGTACTGTCGGGATATGCGGACTTCTTGTAATGCTGCTGTTCTTCAGACTGAAAATAAATCTCGGCTTCAGACTGCCGAAGGGCAGGACGATACCGATCGAGCAGTTTATTCCGCAAGGAATATACGGCTATACGGTATTTACGGCTGTGTTCGGATATTTCGGACTGTTACTGCTTCCTCTGTCGCTGCCGTGGTACTTTATCGTACCTGCCGATATAGCTATGGCATTTATCGTGAACTTTATCGGTAGACATTTTCTCTCCCCCGCCGTAAAGCGCTTTGTAAACGGTAAAGCGCCGAAGCCCGATGACCTCACCGGATATGAAGCAACTGCGCTTGAGAATATAGGCGGGAACGGCTACGGCAAGGTAAAAGTAAAATACGAGGGTATAAGCTACCGTTTTGACGCGATATCCGTGTACCATACCGATATTGAGTCCGGTGAAAAGGTCGATGTGGTTACAGGTGAAGATGAGCTTCTGTTTGTCCAGAAAAAAGACGAAATATATAAAGTTTTTGATGAAGAAATTGAACCCGCGACTAAAGCGGAAAGCGACAAACACACCGAACCGAAAAGGCAGAATGACAGCTTTGTAAGAAAGAAAAAAGCTGAAACAAATGAAAATCAGAAAGAAGAATAATAAATGTTTTCTAAGGAAATAACAACTACTGCGGACGATTACCGCACATTGGTAAAATTCACGGAATATTCGCTTAAAAAATCCAATAACATTCTGTTCATCGCTATGGCTGTACTTGCGGTGGCATCGCTCGTTATCGGGCTTGCGGGAATGATCCCGCTGTATGTTTCGGCTGCTGTATGTATTATTTGTGTTGCGGTGATCCTTGCCGATATTCTTCTTATATCCAAGAAAGCTAAGGACGGCATAAAGTACGGCAAGGTAGCGCTCAACGCAAAGCGCACTTTCAGTTACGATGCCGCATCGGTAAAAGTTTTCGGCGGAAGAACAGCAACGGATATAAACGCACAATGGAACACAATTTTCAAGATATATGAAATTGAAAATTGTTTTATCATATATTTCAGGTATGACCTTGCGTTCTGTCTGCCGAAAAATCAGCTGACCCCGCAGGAAACGCTGAATGTAAGAAATTATTTCATAAAGAAAATGGACGGTAGGTTCATTAAAAAATGCAAATGATAAAAACAGGAGAAACAAGAATATGTTAAAGAAATTAAAAAAACAAGTGCTTGATGCTAACCTTTTGCTTCCGAAATACGGCCTTATAACATTCACATGGGGCAACGTTTCAGGAATAGACCGTGAAAGAGGGCTTGTCGTAATTAAACCCTCAGGTGTCGAATATGACGGTATGACGGTAGACGATCTTGTTGTAGTAACTCTTGACGGCGAGCAGGTCGAGGGTAATTTAAGACCGTCAAGCGACACACCGACACATCTTGAACTTTACAAGGCATTCCCTAACATCGGCGGTATTGTCCACACACATTCACAGTGGAGTACGACCTTTGCACAGAGCGGACTTGATATTCCCGCGCTCGGCACAACGCACGGCGACTATTTTTACGGTGCTATACCCTGCACAGACAAGATGACACCCGAAGCTATCGGCGGCGAATACGAAAAGGAAACCGGCACAATAATAATTGACACATTCAAAAAGCGTAATATAAATCCCGATGCCGTACCTGCTGTAAACGTGCACTCTCACGGTCCGTTTGCGTGGGGCAAGGATGCAACAGAAGCCGTACACAATGCGGTCGTACTTGAAAACGTGGCAAAGATGGCTATGTTCAATCTGTTGCTTGACAAGAATATCGAGCCTATGCAGCAAGAGCTTCTTGATAAGCACTATCTGAGAAAGCACGGCGCTAACGCATATTACGGACAGAAATAACGGCTTCGGGGGGATAATATGAATATTTACTGCCTATCGGAAGGCGAGCTTTATAATATTGAAAACGGCAAGGAACGCCGTGTTCCTTGCGAGCGTGTGGAAAGCTACCGTGACGTGATCCGTAAGATGAAAGCCCGCGACGAATGGAAAACCACCGGCAAGGGTGCTAAATTTATGGGCGTTGAGCCAAAGGAATACAACGAGGAAGAAACGTACAGTATGCTCAGAGGCATCGGGTCTTGCGGCGACAAGCTGATATATTCTACCTTTGCGGATAATGTCGGCGGTATGTATTTCAAAGACGGCGATGGAGAAAACTACATATTTGCAAACCGCGAAGAAATAATCAATGATATTGACTGCTATGACGGAAAATGCGTTGTCAGTGCGGGAAACGGGTATTATGAAAATCACATCGCGCTTGTAAGCACCGACAACGGCAGCTTTGAACAGCTTACAGAAGGGTTCACCAGCGAAACGCACCCGTTTATTTCACGCAGGAACAGCGATATAATCTACTATACTGCTATGGGGTTTGCAACAGACAGAAGCGGAAATGTTGCAGAAAAAAGTCCGTGCACGATATGTCTTTACGATACCCGGAGCGGTACTATAGATGAGTATATAGCCGAGGACGGATATGACTGCATAAAGCCACAGGATGACGCTGACGGCAATATATACTACATACGCAGAAAATACGTTTCATCAAAACCGAAAAGTAACCTGCTTATAGACATACTTATGTTCCCTGTCAGAATAATCAAGGCTATAGGTGGATTTTTAAGCGTATTCTCAATGGCGTTCGGCGGAGAACCTTTGCGCACCGGAGGAAAAAATCCCGCAAAGAGTAAGACTGCCGATGAGCGTGAAGCGTTTATCGAGGGCAATATGATAAAAGCTGAAAAACAGCTTAACGGCAACGCGGACGACGGTGTTATCCCGTCCGACTGGGAGCTTGTTAAACGTGACAAGAGCGGAAACGAAACTGTTATAAAAAAGCGTATAATGGATTACAGACTTCTTGAAAACGGCGATATAATCTATTCGAACGGAAGCCGTATCGGAAAGTTGGAGGGTGATAAAAACACCATTCTCTGCAAGATAAAGTACGCAAACTCAATAACCGTAACTGAATAAGACAAAATTAAGCCGCCGTGCAAATCTGCACGGCGGCTCTTGCTATTAAGAATTAATTACTTGATGATATACTTATCAAGCTCAGCCATAAGCTCATCACAGTCATCACTGTGAACACGGAGCTCAAGAGGCTTTGAAAGATCTAAGCTGAAGATACCCATTATCGACTTAGCGTCAATTGCATATCTGCCGCTTACGATATCAACATCGTAATTGCACTTTGTAACTGTAGTTACGAAATTCTTAACGTCTTCAATGGTATTGATTCTGATATTAGCTGTTTTCATACAAAAAACCTACCTTTCATTTTTCGGCTTTCCTGTCCGATTGATTTCATTTTACCAAAATGTAAGGCGGTTGTCAATTGCTTTTAAACTGAATTTACTTAAATTTTTCAATCGGAGAGGTGACCGTTAGCCTGATTTCCCTTTTTCCGCCTTAATTATGTAAGAGCTTATCGCTTCTTACAACTATATAATAGCACATTTCACACAGCGGTCAAGAGTATTATTGTCAAAAACACGCCACAACTTGCAAAATTCGTAATAATAAAGTATAATTAAGCAGTCGGGAGTTTACTTTTAGTGAAACTTACCACAATTTATTATGGAAGTGATATTATCAGATATACCGTACAGACCTTCGGCTGTAAAGTCAACCAATACGAAAGCGCTTTGATAGCAAAAGCTATGGACGAACACGGATACAAGAAAACCGACGATATTTTTACGGCAGATATCGTTATAATAAACAGTTGTTCGGTGACGGAAAACAGCGATAAAAAAGCAAAACAGCTGATAAATAGGATAAAAAGCCGCGACCCTATGAAGACAGTCGTGCTAACGGGCTGCTTCCCGCAGGCTTTTCCCGAAACTGCGGCGAAGCTGTCGGCAGATATCATAACAGGTACAGAGCACAAGGAAAGTCTTGCCGATATGATAGACATATTTACCGGCAACAATGTAAAACAGGTTGCCATACCGCCAAGACCCGTTAAAAAGCAATATGAAAAGCAGAAAAACGCCGATATGGGCAAGACGAGAGCGTTTATAAAGATTGAGGACGGCTGCGACAGGTTTTGCAGTTACTGCATAATACCTACCGCCAGAGGCTCTGTAAGGTCACGCCCTTTGCAGGATATAATCGAAGAAACAAGGTTTCAGGTTTCGTGCGGTCATAAGGAAATGGTGCTTGTCGGCATCAATCTTTCCTGCTACGGTCAGGATAACGGGTTGAGGCTTGCGGACGCGATCGAGGCGGTATGCTCTGTTGACGGTGTCGAACGTGTGCGGTTGTCATCGCTCGAACCGGAGCTACTGACAGATGAGGACATAACAAGAATGGCGTCACAGAAGAAGCTCTGCCCGCATTTTCACCTGTCGCTCCAGTCAGGAAGTGCCGCTACGTTAAAGCGTATGAACAGGCACTATACGCCCGATGAATATTACGATATAGTCGTAAGGCTTAGAAAAGCGTTCCCGGACTGTGCTATAACTACCGATATTATGGTAGGATTTGCGGGCGAAACGGACAAAGAATTTGAGGAGTCGTGCGAGTTTGTAAGAAAAGTCGGCTTTGCGGCAATGCACGTCTTTACCTACTCTATAAGAGAGGGTACTGCAGCGGCAAAGCGCACAGACCATGTTCCGCACGATGTTGCGGTAAAGAGATATCATGCTATGAGCAAGCTTGCTAATGAGCTGAAAGAAGCGTACTTCCGCTCAAATGTGGGAAAAACGGAAAGGGTGCTTATTCAGCGCAGAGAAAGCGAGGAATATGCAAACGGACTTACTCCGCAATATGTCCCTGTACGCATCTACGGCAGTGACGCAAAAAAGCAGGATATAATTACTGTACAAATTACCGAAGCGTCAGGCAGTGATTTTTGTGTCGGCAAAGAAATAAAATGCTTGTAATCGGGCAGATATTGTAGTATAATTAAAAGGTATTGATAGTTTCGTGCTTATAGTACGCTTTATAAGCCTATGGCACGCTTACAATAAAATGACGGAGGAAGTTTATGTCAGTTTATCGCATTTATGTGGAAAAGAAGCCGCAGTTTGCAGTCGAGGGAAAGGCTGTTCTCTCTGACCTTAAAACCGCACTTCAGATCAAGGGCATCAAGGATGTCCGTATCGTAAACCGTTACGATGCAGAGGGTATCACAAAGGAGAACTTTGAAAAGGCTACTCCCACTGTATTCTCAGAGCCGCCTGTTGATGATGTTTATTATTCACTGCCCGAAATCAAGGCTGATGAAAAGATGTTTGCAACAGAGTTCTTACCCGGTCAGTTCGATCAGAGAGCAGACTCTGCTGCTCAGTGTATCCAGATGCTGTGTCAGGGCGAACGTCCGACAGTAAAATACGCTAAGCTGTACATATTAAAGGGCGATGTTACCGACGAGGATTTTGCCAAGATAAAGCACTATCTCATAAACGCTGTAGAAGCAAGAGAGTGCGGCTTTGAACAGTACGAAACGCTTGACGTAAAGTACGATATACCTAAGGACGTTGCGGTTCTTGACGGATTTATAGAACTTTCGGAGGATGAGCTTGCCAAGTTTATCAAGAAGTATGCGCTTGCTATGGATCTTGGCGATATAAAGTTCTGTCAGGAATATTTCAAGAAGGAGCAGAGAGATCCTACCCTTACCGAAATCAGAATGATCGACACATACTGGTCGGATCACTGCCGCCATACGACATTCGGAACAATAATCGACAATGCGACAATAGACGCTCCGTACATTGCCGAAACATACAAGGAATACAAGCTCGACAAGGAAGAGCTCGGCAGAAGCGCAAAGCCTGTCTGCCTTATGGATATTGCGACCGCCGCAGTAAGAAAGCTGAAAAAAGACGGTCTGCTCCCCGACCTTGACGAGAGTGAAGAAATCAACGCCTGCTCCGTAAAAATAACCGTTGATGTTGACGGCAAGGACGAGCAATGGCTTCTTATGTTCAAGAACGAAACTCACAACCACCCCACCGAGATTGAACCTTTTGGTGGTGCGGCAACCTGCCTCGGCGGTGCTATAAGAGATCCGCTTTCAGGTCGTTCTTACGTTTATCAGGCTATGCGTGTAACAGGTGCTTCGGATCCCCTGCTCCCTGTTGACAAGACGATCCCCGGCAAACTCCCTCCGAGAAAGATAACGACAACAGCCGCACAGGGCTATTCGTCATACGGTAACCAGATCGGTCTTGCAACAGGTCACGTTGCCGAGATATATGACCCCGGATATATGGCAAAGCGTATGGAGATCGGCGCTGTTATCGGTGCAGCTCCCGCAGAGAACGTTGTCCGCGAACGTCCCGTCCCCGGTGACATAATCATTCTGCTCGGCGGCAGAACAGGTCGTGACGGTTGCGGCGGCGCTACCGGCTCATCAAAGTCGCACAGCGTAGAATCGCTCGAAACCTGCGGTGCTGAGGTTCAGAAGGGTAACGCTCCCGAGGAAAGAAAGCTCCAGAGATTATTCCGTGACAAGAACGCAACAAAGCTTATCAAGCGTTGCAACGACTTCGGTGCAGGCGGAGTTTCCGTTGCTATAGGCGAGCTTGCAGACGGTCTTGAAATCGACCTTAACGCAGTTCCCAAGAAGTATGACGGTCTTGACGGCACAGAGCTTGCTATCTCAGAGTCACAGGAAAGAATGGCAGTTGTAGTTGACAAGAACGACGTTGACAAGTTCATCGCTCTTGCAGGCAAGGAAAACCTTGAGGCTACTCCCGTTGCGGTAGTTACCGAAAACCCCAGACTCAAGATGAACTGGAACGGCAAGACTATCTGCGATATTTCAAGAGAATTTTTAAATTCAAACGGTGCGGAAAAGCACACGGATATATACGTTCCCGCTCCAACTGTAAGCTATTCGACAGGCAGACACAACACCAAGGAAGAATGGGAAAAGCTCGTTACCGACCTTAACGTATGCTCACAGAAGGGTCTTGTACAGCGCTTTGACTCAACGATCGGCGCAGGTACTGTTCTTATGCCTTATTCCGGCAAAACACAGCAGACACCTGTACAGGCTATGGCTGCAAAGCTTCCCGTGCTTTCGGGCAATACAAAGACGGCATCTATAATGGCATGGGGCTTTGATCCTTTTGTAAGCCGTCAGTCGCCTTATCACGCCGCCGCTCTCGCAGTTGTTGAAAGTATGGCTAAGGTAGTAGCCGCAGGCGGTAAGAGCGAAAAGTGCTGGCTCACATTCCAGGAATACTTTGAGCGTACACAGGGCGACCCTGAGCGCTGGGGCAAGCCTTTTGCCGCACTTCTCGGTGCATATAAGGCTCAGATCGCGCTTTCAAGCGGCGCTATCGGCGGTAAGGACTCAATGTCGGGTACTTTTGAGCATATAGATGTTCCGCCCACGCTTGTTTCTTTTGCAGTTTCAACTGCTAAGTCAGACAAGATAATTTCTGCCGAGTTCAAGCTTCCCTGCAGTGATATCTACTACATTGAGCCTGCATACGACGAGAATGGTATGCCTGACTTTGACAGCGTGAAGAAGGTATTCGCAACAGTCGAAAAGGCAATTGCAGACGGCACTGCCCTTTCGGTATGGACCATGGCTCACGGCGGTATTGCAGAAGGTATCTTCAAGATGTCGCTCGGTAACAGAATTGGTGCGAAGCTTAAAGCTATGGACGATGAAAAGCTGTTTGGTCTGCACTATGGCGCATTCGTCATCGAAGCCAAGAGTGCGATTGACGGTGCAGAGCTTATCGGCGAAACGGTAAGCGATTATACGATCACAGCAGGCGATGTTAAACTTGACATTGCAGAGCTTGAAAAGAAATATGACGCTGTTCTTGAGCCTATCTTCAAGAATTCGCTCCCCGAAATGCTGAGGCCCGTATCGGTGGCGTACGACAAGGGCTGCGACTTACTTACAAACAAAGCTCCCGGCACTATCGCAAAGCCTAAGGTACTTATCCCCGTATTCCCCGGCACAAACTGCGAATACGATATGGCTGCCGCATTCAACAGATACGGCGGTGAGGCTGAGATATTCGTTATCAGAAACCTTTCTGCAAAAAATATGGAAGACAGTGTAAACGAATTCGCAAAGAGAATTGACGGCAGTCAGATGATCGCCGTTCCCGGCGGCTTCTCTGGCGGTGACGAACCCGAGGGCTCGGCGAAGTTCATCAATGCGTTCTTCCGCAACCCCAAGATCAAGGACGCTGTCGAGAATATGCTTTATGCCCGTGACGGTCTTATGATAGGTATATGTAACGGCTTCCAGGCTCTTATCAAGCTCGGTCTTGTGCCTTTCGGCAAAATAGTTCCTCTGTCAGGCGAAAGTCCCACGCTTACATATAATACAATAGGCAGACACCAGTCACAGCTTGCTCTTACAAAGATCTGCACAAATAAGTCACCGTGGCTTATGCATTGCAAGGTCGGTGAAGTTTACAATATACCGATCTCTCACGGTGAAGGACGTTTTGTAGCAAGCGATGAGGTTATTGCAAAGCTCATAGAAAACGGTCAGATTGCTACTCAGTATGTTGATCTGAACGGCGAACCTACAATGGATCTTGCATACAATCCCAACAGCTCAATGTGCGCTATCGAAGGTATCATTTCTCCTGACGGTCGTGTACTCGGTAAGATGGGACACACAGAGCGTATAAGCACCGACACCTGCGTGAACGTTGACGGCAACAAGGAACAGTTACTGTTCAAGGGCGGCGTTGACTACTTCAGACTTTAATTGAAAAACCGCATAAATACAGCACCCTGCAAGGTAAAAAACCTTGCAGGGTGCATTTTTTGCAGATATAACAATAAGGGCAGAACACGCGTCTGCCCTTATATTCATTCTGAACTTTTATTTACTTGCTCTTCTTGCTTTTTATCTTAAGAGCTATCGGTGCAACACCGCCTGCGACAAATGCAGCCGCTATCCACAGTGCGAGCGATTCGCTACCCGTTTCGGGGCTGTCCTTGCCAAACTCCTCGGGCGATGTGGTATAATCACAAGCAATGCAGACATAGTGACCTATTCCGGGCTGTGTGCCTGTCGGTTCGGTATCTGTTATCCATACAAACTCATGATATGCATAATCAATTCGGTTTCCGTTTAAATCAATATGCCAGTGGTGACTGCCATCACAATGCCACTCAGTGATATCCGAACCCGGGGTTTCGGGCTTGCTGTCCGGGGTTTCGGGCTTGCTGTCCGGGGTTTCAGGCTTGCTGTCGGAACTATCGGAAGTGTTATCTCTGATAAGATCAAGCTCATTTTTTTCAACAACTCCGCACACCTGACAAAGCCGCTCTTCGACACCCTTTTCAACTGTTGTCGGCTTCTTTGTTATCTTCCATTCCGACCAGTCGTGTCCTTTCGCAGAAAGCTTCTGTATATCTTTTTGCGCATTGCACTGAGTGCAATGTATCGACTGCGAACCGTCTTCGGTACAGGTCGGTTCTTTATCAACAGTTATCTTTTTATCCCATATATGAGCCGATGGAATGATATCTTCTTCATTTTTTCCGCAGTTTGCACATTCACGCACACGCTTGCCGTTCTCTGTGCAGGTAGCTTTTTTGACTACTTTCCACTCGCCGTACTGATGAGCTGTAGCCGGTATAGGTTCTGAATCTTTAGTTGCGTTGCACCGTGAGCAATGGATAGATCTTGAACCGTCAGCTGTACAGGTCGGTTCTTTGTCTACCGTGAAATCATCTTCCCATAAATGTGCATTTAAATCGATATCGGTACTATCATATTCAGTGTAACCGCATTCTGTGCACGACCTTGTTTTTTGTCCTTTTTCAACGCAGGTAGCATCAGAACTTACCGACCATTCCGTGAATACATGATCTATCGGCTCGATCTCAGTGATATCCTTTACAGCTTCACAGCTTGAGCAATGGATCGACTTTGAGCCACTCTGCGTACAAGTCGGTGCTAAATCGACCGTAAAGTCATCATCCCATACATGTTCCTGAGGCGGAATGTCAGAGATCTCCGTAAAGCCACATTCTGTACATATATGTTGCTGTACGCCGCCCTGTGTACAGTCTGTCATATTGAGTATTGTCCATTCACCGAACGAATGACCATTTGCGGGTACCTCGGTAATGTCCTTTTTCTCATCACATTTTGAGCAATGCACAGACTTTGATCCCTTTTCGGTACAACCGGGCTTAATGTCAATCGTAAAGTCGTCTTCCCATATATGACCTGTCGGCTCGATTTCGCGTGTTTCTTCATATTCGCACACAGAACACTTGCGTTTATCTCTGCCCGATGTAAGGCATCCTGCAGGTATATCTGCTTCCCACTCCCCAAATGTGTGACCGTTCGGATCGCCGTTTTCAAACACCAGCGTTGTGTCATTTGTGTGCGCGCCGCATTCGCACGAATAGAAATACTTGGCAGGATTTACACAATCCGCAGGAGCAGCTAACGTGTTTTCGTTTACAGTTCTGATGTCAAATGTATGATTTACTTTATTGATTTTTGCCTGACAGTTCTTACAAAGATTATAGTGTCCGGTTAGATCGGAATAATGCAGATTGCCGTCACTCTCGTGTTCAACCTTATAAGTCAGCGTGAAACGTGCCAGAGCATTATCCTGAGTGCCTGCCGACGCATCCGCATAAGCGGTTCTGTCTGTTATAACGATAAAATCTTCGGTATAAGTTCCTGCGGCTAAATTGCTGTCGGGCTTAACTGTGAATGTTGCAGTTTCACCCTTTGCAATCTTTGAAGAGCCGTCATCGGCAGTACCCCATTCATTGCCGGCAGTGTATGATACTGTGAACGAAGAAGTATCAGTTATGACACCGCTTGCTTTATTAAGGTCGGATTCCTTTACTACTCTGTACTTTGCTATAGAACCGCCCTCTGTGACTTTCACCTTGAGCGTTACTGTCTTTGTCGGGTTGTCGTTATCAAAATGTGTACCGAAGTCGACAGTTGACACAGGATTGTTTTCACTGTCTGTTACAGATATTTCAACATCTTTAAGACTTGCGTCTGTAGTTACGATAAGGTTGCGGTCAACCGAAAGTGCGATGAACTCGCCTGTCGTGCTGTCAAACGTGTACATATTGTCAGGTATCGCATTACCGTCAATATCTGTTACCTTAACGCCTGAGAAACGGTATTCATCCGGATCGTTCAGAGCAAACGTAAACCTTGAAGGAGCTCCTCTCGTAGCAAAGACATTTCCGTCCGTTACGGTTGTTTCATTCGTATTATTTGCCTTTATGCAATAGGGCATTACATTTACTTGCGGCTCGCTGTCATCTATTATTTCACTGTCACCGATGTGGACAATACTAAGTCTGTTTGATTCCGATACTATTGTGTCGGCATCGGCAACATCGGTTAAAGTATTTCCGTCCGACAGCTTTATTTTATAGCCGGTTTCCGCAATGCACTTACCGCTTGCATAATCCAGCGTATATCCGGCACCGGAAGCAGGTGTGAACCTGCGGATAACGCCGCCGTTCGTCTTTTTTATCTGTGCCGTACTGTCTTTTGTAATACTGCCGTTTGTGAGTATAGTACCGTTATCGACAAGCAGAGTACCCGCTACGGAAATATCGCCGTAGGTTTTAATAACAGTGCCGTCCGCTACCTTCGCCGTTCCGTGACCGATTATATCGAGCTTTGCATTTTCGTAACCGTTCACAGACAGAAGCTTAAAATCGCCAGAAGTATCGGCGGCATCGGAATCATCAAGTTTATTGACATTGAGAGTACCGTTTACGGCATATATTCCGCTTACCGATGTTCCGTGATTTCCCGGCTTGCCATTATAATTATCACGTTCTGCATCGGGTGCGTACGTATTTACGCCCGCATCTCCACCTCTGCCGGCTGTAACGTTAAGTCTGCCGCCATTAAGATACACCTTTGTATTATCGGTTATAGCCGCACCGCCGTTACCGCCATTACCGCCGTTGCCAAAGAAACTGTTGGCAGTATAATAGCCGCCGTTACCGCCGTTACCGCCACTGCCACCAATCACATTGATCTGTCCTCCGGAAATAACTAAGCTACCGCAATCAACAGCACTGCTACCGTTATCGCCGCTTTTGCCCGTTCCCGTTTCGCCCATGCTTTCAGTCCCGCCGGCCTGACCGTCCTGACCGTCTATACCTCTGATTGTCATTATTCCGCCGCCGTTTTCGGTTTCACTATAAAAGGTTATTGTTGCATCTGCGCCGGCAATACCGTTCCATACAAATATCTCTGCACCGTTCTTGAGTATGACATTTACATTTCCTTTGAGATCCAGAGGATTTGTTGTACCGATACCAATGTTACCGTCAGCCACATACCACGTTTCTTTGCCGGCAATGCCCCATGCGGTATCAGTTGAAGCTATCTTTGTATAATCAGTTACCGTTCCGCTTACAACAGTACCGTCTGCAGACAGTCCGTAATAACTCACCGCTTCATCGGCAATTGCGTTTATTGCCATAAAGGACAGCGAGCCGACTGCAAGCACGGCAGATGTTGCTATGCCGGCTATGATTCTGGTTGAAAATGTTCTTTTCATTTGTCTCTCCTTATCCGGGAAATTTCAAGTAATGATATACGTTACTTATCTATCATATAATTTTAACATTCCGTAAAGAGAATTTCAACAAATATGGCACGAACGGTCAAAAAATGGCGGCGAATGGTATAATTACCTTCGCCGCCTGACTATAATGAATGTTTACTTATCAAAACCGAGCATTTTTTTCACTCTTGCCTTTTCCAGCGCAACGGTCAGGAGCACACCGACTATAAGTCCTACAGCACCCTGGATCACGTTGCCGAAAATGCTTGATGCCGCCGCAATTGGATCGCCATAAAGAATGATCGCATAGAGGTAGTAGCCTGCAACCATAATTATTTCAGCTACTACGCCGCCTATTATCTTACCGACAAGCGACTTCATATAAGAACTGTTCATAAAGCTCTTTGCAATGTAGAATGCCGCTACTGCCATAAGCGCCTTTATTATCAGCGTTGCCGGTGCATAATAAGCATAACCTGTAAGCAGATCCGCCATCGCAGAGCCTATGCCTGCCGCCGCAATGCCCCACGGCGAGTCTAAAAGCCATGCAGATGTAAGTACAAGTACGTCACCAAAGTTTACATAGCCCTTTGTAAGCGGCATAGGTATCTGCACCACCATTGTCGCAACACAGGTCAGTGCGGCAAGCACAGCCGCAGTTACGATAAGCGTCAGATTTTTTGTCTTTACCATTTTTCTTTCTCTTCTTTCTTTTGTTTTAGGCTTATTTGCCTTTTTTCATATCATTAGCGGAATATACTACCTCCGCATAGATAGCCGCGATTATTCTGTACAGTTCAACAGGGATCGCTTCGCCGCTGTTGAGCATTACAAGGAGCGCCGCCGTGCTGTCGTCACGGTAAACGGGAACGCCGTTCTCATCTGCGATATTTATAATCTTCTTTGCAAGCTCGCCAAGACCCGACGCTACCACGACCGGGGCATAGTTAAGGTCGGGGTTGTATTTGAGCGCCGCCGCGGCTTGCTTTCCTAAATTACGCTTGGACATTAAGACCCTTCCTCCTGTCGATTATTTTCGGGAAAACCTCAGTCAGCACATGAGGCTTTCTCAGCACCGCAGTTTCAAATTTTGCGGGCTTATAGCCGATATTCCTTATTATAAGGTCGATCTTATCGGCAAGTTTTTTTATCTTGAACCCGAACTTTTCGGGATATAAAAGCGACAGATTGATGTTTTCACCGAGTGCGTACATATCGACCTCAAAGCGTCCTATCGACTCAACATCGAACGTCAGGAACAGATGATAGTTCTTCTGCCCTATCGGCGTGTTGTTGGGATTGTTTTCATCATTATCTACCCACAGCTCGCCAAATGCTTTGGTGTCTTCTATCTGCAACGGCAGAATGTAGTGAGCAAGAGGAGTGAATACACCGGGAGCGTTAAGCAAACTTTGTAAAAGGTTTGAAGCATTGAAATCGTCAAGCGACTGTATCGCCTCGTGATTTATGTTCTTTCCTATGAAATCGGTAAGCTTGTCGAGCGTTGACGGCGCAGACGGAATATTGCTCGCCGCAGGAAGCTCTTTACGCTGCGCCATTTTGTTTACTATATCGGTGAAAAACTCAAAGATCGTATCGCGCTGAGGGATATCGGGCATTTCGCGAAGTATCTCATTAAGATAATCAACGAGAGCCGTCATATCCTTAAGTCCCTGAAAATCATGATGAACTGTCGGTATCACACGACGGCTGTCCGTTCCTGTGAGCAATGCCATTACTATATTTTTAAGTGTCTGTAATCCCGATTGTTTGCCCTCTTCAAACGGAGTTGTCAGAAATTCTAGTTTATCCCTTGATAAATCTAGTTCTGACAAGTATTTTTCATCGGTTAAATGCGACTTAATGAACAAAGACAAGGACAATTTTTCATCGTTATTGTCAAAAATGCTTAAATAGTCTTGATTTTCGGACTGATTTAGTGTATTATTATAAATATCAGGTGTATCCGACATCTCACTCAGCTGTTTTTTGCTGAACATTTTTTTCAGCAGATTTCCAAATGCTACAGATAACTCACGTCGCATCTCGTCAGACGGTATATACGCCAGAAGATTAGCAAAGCTTTCTTTCAGCATACCGTTATTTGTATTGTAACGTGAGAGGTTATGTACGATAAGCGGGATAAAAGTTTGTGTTCTCTCATCGTTGAGAAGACTTGCCGAAACATCTTTCAAAAGCGCAAGAGTTTCACTCTTCAGCGGCTCAAACATCTCAGGCGCACTGTTGCTTTTCCACTGTAAGGACAGATCCGACAGCTTACGCGACAGTGACTCGTTCGGCGAAAAGTATTCCGAAAGAAACTTGAGGTTAGCGCCGAGAGCGTTGAGTATCTCCTGTTTGTTAGATGAATAGTTCAGTGCTTTCAACAGTTGACCGATGCTTTCTTTAAGCTCGGGACCGGTGGTGGTCTTCAAGATGCCGTGCAACAGCTTATAAAACTCATCGCCACTGAACATGGTGTTCTGTTTTTCCTGGTTCTGTATCTCACGAACAAGCTTCTCGGGTGGAAGATAAAAGCTCTTGATAAGCTCATCCATATCGTCGTACAGCTCAGTGTAACCGTTTATCATCGTCTGCTCGAGCAGATCCGAGCTTAATAGGTTCTTGAGCGTTTCGACCGCCATTGTGGGATCTTTTATCTGAACCGTGAGCGGAGCAAGGTTTTTCCTGCCCATCATCATAGCGGCAGCAGAATCATTATCCTGTGCAGTAGCTGATTTTATCGGCTGAGCAAGCTCGACCATATCAAACGGTTCAATGTTGCCGTCATATTGTCGGTTGGTAAAAGAATAGCTCTTGTTATTGGAAACGGGAGCTGTAATCTGTGGAATGTTGGGCATATATATTTCCTTTCAGATGCACTGTTAAATTACTGCATCACACTGCTTGACAATAAGTTTAGCACATTTTTTTGGATTTATCAATATCAATCTTACGATTGCAAAATAAAAATAATCAGGGAAAGGCGGTTTTGTATATGGCAAAGGTTGAACCCGGCATGGAATCCATGCTCGAAATGTACATATTTGAAACCAATACGTTGCTTGAACAGCTCGATGAAATTCTCCTCAGGACAGAGGACGCTAATGTATTCTCTCAGGACGATATCAACGAGATATTCAGAATCATGCACACGATCAAAGGCTCATCTGCGATGATGGGATTTGAAAATCTCCAGCACCTTGCACACAAGGGCGAGGATATGTTCTTTGTAATAAGGGAAAAGCCCGAAATTGCAAAAAACGCTCATTTTGTATATGAACTCATATTCGAAGTATCCGACCTTTACAAGGCCGAGATCGAATATATACAGAACTCGGGCGATGACGACTATACTCCGACAGACTTCTCAGAAACATTCAAGAAGCTTGAAGAGGCAACAGAGAAGCTTAAGGCTATGGAAAACGGCACTGTGCCCGCCACAGAAACAGCCGCTTCTGCCCCTTCTGCCGCTTCCAATACTAATGCCGGAAGCCACGTTGACGGAAGTATGACAGTTCGTGTATTCTTTGAAGACGGTTGCAAGATGGAAAATCTGCGCGCATTCCTGCTTCTGACAAAGATAAAGGAAGAAGCGGAAGTGATAAGCTGTACTCCTCCCGATGTCGAATCGAACGCCGATACGGCAAAGGATATCGTTGAGAACGGCTTCCTTGTAACATTCAAGGGCTTTGACGGAAACAATGACTCGGTACTAAAGACTATCGAAGGTGCTGTAAATGTTGAATCATACGAGGTTATAGATAATCCCGCCGCACCTGCGGCAGAGCCTGAGCCTGCACCCGCACCCGCGGCGGCTCAGCCTGAAGCTCCTGCTCCTGCTCCTGCTCCTGCACCTGCACCAGCTCCTGCGGCTAAGGCAGAAGAAGCAAAAGCTCCCGAAAAGCCCGCTCCTGCCAAGCCAGCCGCAAAGAGCGCGGTCAAAAAGGCACAGGAGGATATCAAAAAGGCAAACGGCGGACAAAAACAGAGCCTTATCAGTGTAAATCTCTCGAAGCTTGACACGCTTCATGATATCGTCGGCGAAATAATAACCACAGAATCTATGGTTATCGCAAACCCCGATCTTGAGGGTCTTGAGCTTGAAAGTTTTTCAAAGGCTGCAAGACAGCTCAGAAAGCTTACAGATGAGCTTCAGGATACGGTTATGTCTATCAGGATGGTACCGCTTGCAGGCGTATTCCAGAAGATGGGCAGAATTGTCCGCGATATGAAGATAAAGCTCAATAAAGAAGCTGAGCTTGTGCTTGAGGGTGAAACAACAGAGGTTGACAAGAGCATAGTTGACAATCTTAACGATCCTCTTATGCACCTTGTAAGGAACTGTATGGATCACGGCATTGAGGACGATATAAATGTGCGTATTGCAGAGGGCAAGCCTGAAAAGGGCACTGTAAAGCTTTCGGCAAAGCACTCCGCAGGTGAAGTTATCATAACCGTTTCCGATGACGGTGCCGGAATCAACTGCGAAAAGGTACTTGAAAAGGCAAAGGAAAGCGGACTTCTTACAAAGCCCGAAAGCGAATATACAACGAAGGAAATCCAGAACATGATTCTCCTGCCCGGCTTCTCGACCAATGATACGGTTACGGAATACAGCGGCAGAGGCGTAGGTATGGACGTTGTACGCAGTAATATCGAACAGTGCGGCGGTACACTCACGGTCGAGAGTGAAGAGGGCAAGGGCTCAAGCTTTATTATAAGAATACCGCTTACGCTTGCAATAGTAGAAGGCATGAAACTGAAAGTCGGTTCTACGATATTCACTGTGCCGATCTCCTCTATCAAAGAAAGCCTTATGGTTGCCAATAATCAGCTGCTGCATGATACAAAGCAGGGTGAAATGATAATGATAAGAGGCGTATGCTATCCTATCCTGCGTCTGCACGAGAAATTCAAAATGCCGACCGAAGTAACAAAGCTCGAAGACGGTATACTCCTTCTCGTCGATATCGGCGGAAAGAATGTATGCCTGTTTGCAGACAAGCTTATCGGAGAACAGCCGGTAGTAGTAAAACCGTTCCCGAAGTATCTCAGCCAGTACAATATAAAAGCTGAAGGTCTTTCAGGCTGTACGGTAATGGGCGACGGCACGATATCGCTCATAATCGATGTCAATAATCTTATCGGCTAAGGAAACGGAGGGACAGACTTTGTCAGAAAATTATAATGATAAACTGCAGGAGCTTCTGAACGCTCAGAAATCCATGGAGGACGCAAAGAAAGATCCTCAGAACACAGTGATTACGAAGGTGCTGACCTTCTATATAGACGATCAGGTATACGGCATTGAGATACCTGATGTCATAGAAATAATAGAAGTACCGCCGATAACGGCTGTACCCGGTGTACCGTCTTACATAAAAGGCATAATCAATGTCAGAAGCAAGATAGTTCCGGTCGTAAATATCAGAAGCAGATTCGGCAAAGAAGAGATACCTTTTAATGACCGTACCTGTATAATAATCGTTTCGACAGGCGACGTTTCGGTCGGTCTTATCGTTGACAGTGTAGCGGATGTTATCCCTGTTACCGAACAGCATATATCCAAAACGCCCGACCTTACAGGTGTAAACTCAAATAAGTTCATAAAATCAATACTTGAGATGAATGACGGGATCAAACTCGTGCTTGATGTGTCGAAGCTTATTGACGAGCACGCAAGCGAAGAAAACAAATAAAGGCAGGTGAGCCGTAATGCTTAAAATAAACGACAGTGAATTTAACCGTCTTGTAACATTTATGAGAGAGCGCTACGGTATCAACCTCTCGCATAAGCGAACGCTTATTGAAGGCAGACTCAGCAATATGCTCTATGAACGCGGCTTTAAAAACTATGATGATTATCTGGATTGTTGCCTTAACGATAAAAGCGGCAAGGAGCTTGATGGTCTGCTTATAAAGCTCACTACCAATCATACATATTTTATGCGAGAGCCTGAGCACTTTAAATATCTTACCGATACTGTTTTACCGTTTTTAAAGCAGGTAAATGCTAAGACAAAAACGATGAGAATATGGAGTGCCGGCTGTTCCAGCGGAGAAGAAGCATATACGACTGCTATGCACATAAGTGAATTTCTCGGCAAGGAGAAAACCGCATGGGATACAAGGATACTTGCAACGGATATCTCTCTTCGCACTCTTGCGGGAGCACAAAACGGCGTATATCTTGCAAGCGGATTGTCAGATCTTCCCGATGGCTGGATCGACAAATATTTTGACAGATTGGACAGCGAAAAATGCAAGATCAAACCGGAATTGCGCCGGGAAGTTATATTTCGTACATTTAATCTGATGGAGCCGATTCCATACAAAAAAGCTCCGTTTGATCTGATATTTTGTCGCAATGTTATGATATATTTTGAGATGGAAACAAAGCTTGCGCTTGTAAATCGTTTCTTTGATGTGTTAAGACCGGGCGGATATCTGTTTATCGGTCATGCGGAAAGCATACCCAGAGATACGACCCAGTATCAATATATCAAACCTGCAATATACCGTAAGCCGTTACAATAATGCGGCTTGACAAATATGCGGCAAAACGCCGCAATCGGAGGTGAGGTATTGCCTCTTCACATACTTATAACAGGAACAAGTACGGCTATAAGCCAAATAACCAAGTCAATTCTTGAACGCAGTATAAAGGACTGTTCGATAGAAATTGTCGATTTCAGAAAATTAACGTTATCTGCAAATCCAGCGCATTGCGACTGTGCAATAATCAACAACCTTATAGCCGATGCATATTTTCATTTGCCGTCTGCACTAAGCGGGATACCTTCTATACTTATAACCAACAACGACATAATACTGAAAGAACCAAAGCGTTTCGGTCTTTTCGGTGCGTTGAAAAATTCAAGCGGCGGAGCAACAGGGCTTGCGGTTTTTGAAAAAGAGCTTCACTCTCTGATAGACAAAGCTGTTGCAAACGAATATCCGCATAAAGCAGAAGCAAATCCGCATTTTGGAAAAATAATGCAGTCGCCGGACGGAAGCGACCCTGAAATACTTTTTTCAAAAAAGACAGTTCATAAAAGCGCCGATACGGCAATACACAATGTCTGTCACGCAGGCAGACCCGACCTTATAGCTATCGGAGCAAGTACCGGCGGTACAGATGCAATTATAGAGGTAGTCAAAGAACTGCCTGCAGATACTCCTCCGGTAGTTATAGTTCAGCATATGCCGGTCGGATTTACGAAAATGTATGCTGACAGACTCGACAGAATATGCAAAATGAATGCAAAGGAAGCCGAAGACGGCGACAGGCTCAGACAAGGGCTTATAATACTGGGTCACGGCTCTGAACAGCTTGAAGTTCATAAAGATACTCTTGGCTATTATGTGACCTCAAAGCCCGGAGAAAAAGTATCAGGGCACTGCCCTTCTGTAGATGTATTATTCAGCTCGGTCGCAAAAGCCGCAGGAAAAGATGCGATAGGAGTTATACTCACGGGCATGGGGCGTGACGGTGCATCCGGGCTTGGTGAAATGAAAAAAAACGGAGCATATACTATAGGTCAGGACAAAGAGTCCTGCGTTGTATACGGTATGCCGTGTGTAGCTTTTGAAGAGGGTGCAGTATCAAAACAGGCTCCTCTCTCTGAAATAAAGAATATTATTATCAGAATGTTATAATTCTGAGGCAAGGAGAAAAAATGACAATAACGAAGAAAACCTTTTCGGCTGTCGCGGCATTTATTTCAGTACTTGCAGCTGCAATACTTATGGTGTGTGCAACGCCGAGCGCCTCTGCTGCAACGATAACAGGCAAAACGTCAAAGCAGATCACCGCTGAAATCGGCACAGGCTGGAACTTAGGAAATTCGCTTGACGCTACAGGGGGTGGAAACAGCGTAAACAGCGAAACATCGTGGGGTAACCCAAAAACAACAAAAGCAATGATAGACGCTGTTAAAGCTCAGGGATTCAACACAGTAAGAATACCTGTATCGTGGGGAAATCACACAAGCGGCAGCAACTTCACAATCGACTCTGCGTGGCTCAAAAGAGTAAAGGAAGTTGTAGACTACTGTATTGACAATGATATGTATGTTATCCTGAACATTCATCACGACACTTCAACACAGTACTACTACCCTTCATCAACATACAAGACGCAGTCTGTGAAGTTTGTAAAATCGATATGGTCACAGGTTGCGGCATATTTCAAGGACTATGATCAGCGACTGGTATTTGAAACGCTCAACGAGCCAAGACTTGTCGGCACGGGCGATGAATGGTGGTTCCCTGTAAATTCCCCCAGCAGTGCGGTAGTTGATTCCATCAATGTTATAAACACACTTAATCAGACTGCGGTCGACACTATCCGTGCGGCAGGTGGCAAAAATAACGACAGATGTATAATGGTTCCGGGATACGGCGCATCTATAGACGGCTGTACAATATCAACATTCAAATTACCGAATGATTCTACGCCCGATCGTCTTATTGTATCGGTACACGCATATACACCTTATAATTTTGCTCTTAACGCAAACGGCACAGCTGAATTTAAGGATGATATGAAAAATGAAGTAGATTATCTGTACAACACAATAAAATCGCATTTTATCGATAAAGGTATCCCTGCAATAATCGGTGAAACCAGTGCTTCAAACAAGGACGGTAACTCTGCCGAGCGTGTAAAATGGGCGCAGTATTACATGGGCAAATCGGCAGCATACGGCGTACCTTGTATGCTGTGGGATAATAACGTTTATAACGGCAACGACAAGGGCGAATGCCACGGACATCTCAACCGTTCAACACTCAGATGGAATGACAAGAGCTTTATTGATGCAGTGATAAAGTACGGCAAAAAGGGAAGAAAGCCATCTCCCTCCTCCTCTTCCTCCTCTGCCCCGTCCGCAGTAACCGGATTTTCGAAGAAATCCTCCGCTGTTACAAGCATAACACTTAAGTGGAACAAAAACACAAGTGCCGACGGATATATCATCGAACGTTACGACGGCGCAAAATGGGTAAGACTCAAGAAGATAACGAGCAATTCAACAACAAGTCTAAGCATAAACAGCCTTAAGGCTTCGACTGTTTACAAATTCAGAATCAAAGCCTACAAGATGAACGGAAGCACGGCACTTTACAGCAATTACAGCTCTACCGTTGCGATAAGAACCAACCCATCGGTCGTAACCGGTGCAAAGCTTGGCGGCAGAGCGGCTGACGCGCTCCGTGTCAACTGGACTAAGAACTCTTCGGCTGATGGCTACATCATTGAGATGTATCAGGGCAACAAGTGGGTAAGAGTTGCGAAAATCACAAACAACAGCACGACTACTTTCAGAAAAGCAGGTCTTAAGGCTTCAAGCGTTTATAAGTTCAGAGTCAGAGCTTATAAGATGAGCGGAAGCACTGCACTTTACGGTAACTACAGTGCTACTGTTACCGCAAGAACTAATCCTTCAATAATGAAAGGCGTTAAAATCGGCGGTAAGGCTAAGGACGCACTGAGAGTGAATTGGACAAAGAACACCTCTGCTCAGGGCTACATTGTAGAGATGTATCGGGGCAATAAGTGGGTAAGAGTTGCTAAGATAACAAACAACAGCACAACTACTTTCAGAAAAGCCGGACTTGCAAAGAATACAACCTATAAGTTCAGGGTTCGTGCTTATCACATGAGCGGTAATACTCCGCTTTACGGCAATTACGGAAGTATCAGCGGAAAAACTGCTGCTAAATAAGGAATATCAGACAAAATCAATACTTCAAGAGGGCATCGCACTAAAAGCGATGCCCTTTTAAAATACCAAAGTCAAATACATTTCAAAAAAAATCAAAAAACACTTGACTTTGCAGCCGCATTATGATATAATATTAACGTTGAATACGCAGGTGTGGCGGAATTGGCAGACGCGCTAGCTTCAGGTGCTAGTGATCGCAAGGTCGTGTGGGTTCAAGTCCCGTCACCTGCACCAGTGACAAGTCGTAGAAATACGGCATGCCCGCTTCGTGCTTTTATATCGTTGGGCAACATCAGTTAGAACTGTTGGAACATTCTTATTTGCCGCAAGAACAGCTAAATACTGCATAAAATGTGCTGTTGTTTCACAAATTGTGACCTGTCTCATAATTTCCCAGTACAAATATCTGACCGTCTTCACATTCGATAGATAACTCAGAAAGTCCCTGAAAATCAGGCTCTTCAACATTTATTAAATACGAATAGTATTTTATACAGTAAGTTTTATCTTTGTCAGTTTTAATATCACAGATATGCGGTGATATATGAATTTCTGACTGCTTTCCGTCTACGATTCGTTCATTTGCTCCGGTTGAACGAATATCGTATGATACGACACTACCGTCAAAAAGCTCCAATGCTTCAGACAGTTGATTGTCAAAGTCGGATTCTGAAGATACAGTTTTGCAAAACAAATCTTTCAAGCCTTCAGAGTCATTGCTGCTTAAGTAATCTAAAATTTGTTTGCATTGATTTTTTGTTTCTGAGTTAATATCTATTCGTTCAATTTTACAGCCCGAGCAAAATAACAGAACACTACTCAGCGTAAGAAACAATATCAATTTCTTGATAATCAACCACCACACTTTCCACAATAAGTGTCTTTATTCTTTGTAATGATTTCTGCCAATTATCAGTTTTTCGCCCCAATCTCCGTCTTTGCATATTTGAATCATATCGATCCCCTCATACTCAGGATGTTCATTCCATATATACAAATACGAAAACGAAATCGTATATGTTTGCCCGGTATCGGTGGTGAAATCAAATTCCGGATGGCAGCTGTAATAGTAAATTATACCATTGTTTTTAGCTTCTTCGCCTCCTCCTTTACCTTCATAGTTATATGAAGTAATTGCACCATCGATATATTCAAAAAGCTGTCTTATTTCGTCCAAAGAGCTATCTTGATAATTTTCCTTCATATCTTTGTTATAAAAATCGAACAATTTTTCAGAATCTTTATTGACAATACATTCCATCATTCGGACTGCATTTTCTTTAATGTCGCCTTCATCAACATGTTCATTTACAATACAAGATGACAAAATCATAATTAAGCTTAACGCAAAAAAAGAACCCATTATTTTTACCAAGCTATCCATAACGTATTTTCCTCCATATCAAAAATCAGATATTGAGCTTCATTTTTCCTTATTTATTAAATACGAATAGTATCGTATACTGTATATTTTATCTTCGTCCGTAAGTAAATACATTAACTTCGCCGACAAAGAACATTTCCTTTACATTTTCATCCATTGCCATAACAGTAGTAATCCCAACACGTTGCGGTTTTTGATCGTTGTATATCGTTTTGCTGACTTCTATTCTGTATTCCTTGTCATCAACGTATGCTTCGACAATTGCTCTTATGTAATAAGAACTTTTTCCGAAAAGTTCTGATTTTTCGCCTGATGCTACGGCAGAAACTTCATAAGATGTTATTTCGCCGTCAAACATATTAAACAGTATATCAACATCAGCGGTTAATTCATAGTTTTCTTTAACCTCTTCACAGAACAATGCGATTAGTCCTTCAGAATCCCTTTTATTGATATACTCGATTACAGTGGCAACAATGTCCTCTGCTTCTTCCCGTGCATTTATCCTTAGGTTACAACCTGTTAAAATGAACAGCGAAAGTATTGTAATAGAGATGAAAATATACGCCTTATTTACCAATATATCCATACTGTTTCCTCTTTGTCATCAAATATCAAAGTATTAGAGATGGCATGAGCTTATTGCCGTAAAAATAAGAAATTATGACTTTATGTTGAAAAACAACAGTTCTTTATTTTCGGTAATAGTTTTTGCCAATTATCAGTTTTTCACCCCAATCTCCGTCTTTGCATATTTGGATCATATTGATCCCCTCATACTCAGGATGTTCATTCCATATATACTTATACGAAAACGAAATCGTATATTCTTGCCCGGTTTCGGTGGTGAAATCAAATTCCGGATGGCAGCTGCAATAGTAAATTATACCGTCGTTTTTAGCTTCTTCACCTCCTCCTTTACCTTCATAGTTATATGAAGTAATCGCACCATCGATATATTCAAAAAGCTGTCTTATTTCGTCCAAAGAGCTATCTTGATAATTTTCCTTCATATCTTTGTTATAAAAATCGAACAATTTTTCAGAATCTTTATTGACAATACATTCCATCATTCGGACTGCATTTTCTTTAATGTCGCCTTCATCAACATGTTCATTTACAATACAAGATGACAAAATCATAATTAAGCTTAACGCAAAAAAAGAACCCATTATTTTTACCAAGCTATCCATAACGTATTTTCCTCCATATCAAAAATCAGATATTGAGCTTCTCTTTTTTCTTCAAACTCTTCTTTTAAATCTATGAGCATTTGAGAATTTTCCGAAAAATCAACACCGGCAATCAGCAGCAGTATCTTCTCAATCCAAACCGAATTTTGATGACAGCCACCGATCATATATAGCAGACAAATCCAGTTAATTTTTATTATATCATACCACTAATTCTAATAAATTACAAGAGTAATTTATCAATAAGTGGCGTTAAATTATCAGTTCATCTGTTTTTAAAACAAATTACTTATTGAAAAGCCGTGGGCATTCGGAATAATCCAAATGCTCACGGCACATTTCTAATGTAATAAGCTGATTAACTCTTTGCTACACCTCCGAGTAATCATGCCCGGCTTCCGTCAGCCTTTCCTTGCGTTCAGCTCCGTTACCCTTACGCCAACTGCGATCTCATCAACGGTTTTCTATACGGCTTTTCATTGACTCTTTTCTGAACCGCATTGCAGTCATATCCTGCGGTGACGAGCAGTCTTTCGCGCTCTGCATCGTTATCCCACTTGCCGGAAAGAACCTCGTCAGCAAGCTGTGCAAGAAACAGCAAAATCCGCCGTTGGCGGATTTTATGACTGAAATTATTATAATAATAACAGCCGCGGCATCAGATACGATCTCCTTAGAGCAGGGACTCGAAAAAGCAAAAATCCGAAACTACGATAAGGGGGTTATATCACAAAGCTAAGGCTGTTATTATATTATATGATATTATTCAACCGCATCGACCGACTCAAATTCATCGATGATTTCCTGCGATGGCTTCTTATCAATAAGTGATACGACAACTATAGCGATAAGCGCTACAATAAATGCGGGGAGAAGCTCATATATATTGAATAATCCGCCGAGAGGACGAACGAGGAACTTCCATATAAATACCATAGCGCCGCCTGCAAATATACCTGCAAATGCGCCCCATTTTGTCGTTCTCTTCCAGAACAGAGCCGTCAGTACAACAGGACCGAAAGCTGCGCCGAAACCTGCCCACGCGAACGAAACTATCTGGAATACGGAGCTGTTCGGATCCCATGCGATCACAATACCGATGATAGCTATCACAACGACCGTAATTCTTGCGATAAGCATTGCTGTTTTTTCGCTTGTCTTTATCTTGAATACCTGATTGAACAAATTTTCGGATACTGCAGAAGATGCCGCCAGGAGCTGTGAATCTGCCGTTGACATAGTAGAAGCAAGTATACCCGCTATAATAAGACCACCGACGATCGCCGCAAGAGGTCCTGCCTTAGCAAGAAGATTTGCTATTACAACTATTATAGTTTCGGGGTCTGCAAGTGGATCGATAACATTATTCTTAGTCATAGCAAGACCTACAACACCGATGAATATTGCAACCGCAAGCGAAATTACTACCCATACAGTAGCAACGCGTCTTGAAATCTTAAGCTTCTTGCTGTCATTTATAGCCATAAATCTCAGCAGAACATGGGGCATACCGAAATATCCCAGACCCCACGCAAGGGTAGAAACAATAGTAAGCGGTCCGTAATCACCCGTCTGCTGTTTGAGAACATCAAATGTATGTGTCAGAGAGAAATAACCCGGCATAGAATTTGCGTGATTCATTACCTCAACAACGCCACCAACGGAAGAAATGCCGAACACAACAACTATAATAAGAGCAACCGACATAATGATGCTCTGTATAAAGTCAGTAGTACTTGCGGCTAAAAATCCACCTATGGTAGTATATGCGATGATTACGACTGCACTTATTATCATAGCAATGTGATAATCTGCTCCGAAAAGGCTGTTGAACAGTTTTCCGCAGGCTGAGAAGCCCGAACCCGTATAAGGTATGAAGAACACTATTATTATAAGCGCAGAAATAAGAGTAAGTATCTTTTTATTATCCCTGAATCTGTTTGAGAAGAAATCGGGTATGGTTATCGAATTGCACACATGAGAATACTTTCTTATTCTTTTTGACACGATAAGCCAGTTAAGATATGTGCCTATCGCAAGTCCAATGCCTGTCCAAGCAGCATCGGCAATACCTGTCGCATAAGCAACACCGGGCAGACCCATCAGAAGCCAGCCGCTCATATCCGAAGCCTCCGCACTCATCGCCGTAACAAACGGACCGAGCTTTCTTCCTCCGAGATAAAAATCGCCTACATTATCCGTCTTCTTTGCGCATATCACGCCGACAACTACCATCATAATAAGATAAACGGCAATTGTTATCAGCATAATTATCTGTTGTAATTCCATTTTTTGTTTCCCTTCGTCTTTTTTTTGCGGTAAACCGCACATTACTTTTTATTGTATCATATCTATCCGCATTTTACAAGTTATTTATGACAAAAATTCATGCGGTGGGTCGTCACTGACAAAATTGTCAGCGGTGACCCGCCTCAGTCCGTTTTTTAGGACAAAGAATTTGTTATTATATGTACACAAGATAAATAAGCCCACAGAGAAAGGAAATTTAAAATGGAATTTTTAACAGTATATCTTCTCATAGCACCGTTCTTGTGCCTTATCGGCGCGGCACTGCTCCAATGCATTGCCGAAAAAGTCAAAACGGCTCTTGCAAAAAAAACAAAAGCCGCTAGTAAACATTCGTGTTATGTTGAAAAACTTGCTTATTGCGACCACGAAACACGCAAAGTAGTCTGAGATCAGAACACTTCCTCTTCCGACTTACTGGGTCTGCCCATAAGCTTTGTTACTGCTTCAAGCGGATTCTGACCGTTATAGCAGACCTCGCAGAGCTGTTCTATGATAGGAACCTGTACGTTATAAGAGCGTGCTATATCGTATGCGATCTTTGCACATTGATAACCCTCTACCGTGCCGACCTGCTTTACAGCTTCTGCGGCAGGTATACCCTGACCGATAAGAAGCCCTGCACGATGATTTCTTGAATGAGGAGAAGTACAGGTAACTATCAGATCGCCGACACCGGACAAACCGTTAAACGTTTCTCTTCTGCCGCCCATGGCAACGCCAAGACGGGTTATTTCGGCAAGACCTCTTGTCATAAGCGCGGCAAGCGTATTGTCACCGAGCCCCATTCCTTCTACTATTCCACAGCAGAGGGCTATGGGGTTTTTTAACGCTCCCCCGAGCTCGCAGCCTATAAGGTCACTGTTTCTGTAAATTCTGAAGCGATCGTTCTGCAAGGTTTCCTGAAGATACAGCATACTTTCTTCATCTTCAGATGAAACAACGATGGTTGTCGGCATATTTCTGCCTATCTCTTCTGCGTGTGAAGGACCGGTAAGTACCGCTATACGGTTGTCCGGAAGCTCCTCTTTGAGAACCTGCGACAGACGTTTATCTGTACCCTCTTCAAAGCCTTTTCCGACATTAACTACTATAGTATCCTTTTTAACAAACGGTTTTGCTTTCTGTACAACCTCACGCACAAATTTAGAAGGTATCGCAAACACCAATATATCGCAGTCACCCGCACAGGAAAGATCGGTAGTGAAATATATCGTCGGAGGTACTATTACACCGGGCAACAGCTTTTTATGCTCACCGTCATTGAGTATAGCATCTATTTCTTCCTTGTACTTTGACCATGCTGTTACTTTGTGACCGTATTTGTTCCACATTATTGAAAGTGCCGTTCCGAAACCGCAACCGAGTATAGTGATCTTCGCCATTGTAAAGCCTTCTTTCTTATTATGCTTTCTGCCCAAGTTTTTTTTCGGTATGATTTTTAAGTCTTATGAGATTTCCTCTATGCATAAACAGTATCAGCACACAAATAAGTGCAGATAGCACCACATTTATCCATATGCAAGTATCACCGACTATCATACTGTATATCAATATCGTTACCGGATAAAGGATCGCCGCAATGCACGAGCCAAGCGAAACATACCTTGTAATAGCAACCACTATGATAAATATCCCGAGCAGTATGCAGGCAGGTATCCACTCTACCGTCATAAGCACCGCAACGGAAACGAGTATACCCTTGCCGCCCTTAAATCCGAAATATACCGGGAATACATGACCGATTATAGCCGCAACTGCTGCGGCAAATCCTACATATGTCATTGAGTTTGCCGGATCTGCAGTGTCTATACCGGCAAGCCACAAAAACGCCGATCTTACTATAAGTATAGACAGCACACCTTTGAGCACATCACCCAGCAGTACAAATAACGCCGCAAGCTTTCCTTGTGTTCTCAACGTATTGGTAAGTCCCGCATTTCCGCTTCCGAGTGTCCTTATATCTTCTCCTGTTTTGATCTTTGTAACGATTATAGCACTGTTTATTCCGCAAAGCAGATACGGTACTATGATCATTATCGCATAGCACAGATATATCATTATCCGTTATTCTCCTCGTTCTCTTGCTATTATTTTTATAGGTGTTCCGTCAAGCCCGAAGCTCTCTCTTATCTGGTTTTCTATATATCTCTGATAGGAGTAATGGAACAATTCTTTATCATTACAGAATATTACAAACGTCGGCGGTTTAGCCGAAGCCTGTGTCATATAATAAAGCTTTAGGCGCTTTCCTTTATCAGACGGAGGTTGAACCCTTGCCGTTGCATAGCCGAGCATATCGTTGAGCGTACCTGTAGAAATACGTCTTATATTCTGCGAATATGTGTACTTTATCTGTTCAAACAGCTTGTCAACTCTCTGACCTGTAAGTGCCGAAATGAACACGAAAGGCGCATACGACATAAACGAGAAATCGACCTCGAGCTTCTTTGTAAACTCTTGCATTGTCTTACCGTCTTTTTCAACAGCATCCCACTTGTTTATCGCAATAACGCTCGCCTTGCCCTGTTCGTGAGCATAGCCCGCTACCTTGCTGTCCTGTTCGGTAAAGCCCTCTGTAGCGTCTATCATTATAACGCAGACATCAGCTCTGTCAACTGCCATATATGCACGAAGTACGCTGTACTTTTCTATCTGCTCGTTCACTTTAGACTTGCGGCGGATTCCTGCCGTGTCAATAAGGACATATTCCTGCCCGTCACGCTCAATGACCGTATCGACTGCGTCACGGGTAGTACCCGCAATATTGGATACTATCATTCTCTGCTCGCCTGCGATTTTGTTTACAAGCGATGACTTACCCGCATTCGGCTTACCGATGACCGCAACCTTGATAGCGTCCTCGGAATATTCTCGCTGAGGGTTTTCTTCGGGCATATTATCGAACACCGCATCAAGCAGATCTCCCGTACCGTGACCATGTACCGAGGACACCGCTATGGGGTCACCAAGACCAAGATTATAGAATTCATAGAAATCCGGCGGTACTTCACCTATTCCGTCACACTTGTTTACGCAAAGCACAACCGGCTTGCCGCTCTTCTGGAGCATTGCCGCAACATCTGCGTCATTCGCCGTAACTCCCGATGTAACATCGGTCACGAATATGATAACGTCCGCCTTGTCGATAGCAAGCTGTGCCTGCATTCTCATCTGCGAAAGTATTATATCCTTACTGTCAGGCTCTATACCACCGGTATCAACAAGCATAAACTCCTTGCCAAGCCACTCCGCCTTTGCGTATATTCTGTCACGGGTAACGCCCGGTGTATCATCGACTATAGACATTCTCTTGCCGACAATACGGTTAAAAAGTGTGGATTTACCGACATTCGGTCGTCCTACAACCGCTACTATTCCGTTCATTTACTCATTCCTTCCTTTTATCTCTTATATAATCCGACAGTTATACTGCCGACTCCCTTTATTTTAAAGCTTGCACTATGGTAATCAGTGCCACTTATTATCATCATACTATCGGCAACGTCTTTTGTTCCTCCGTTGCCGTTGCCTGCAATATACGGTGTATCATTGAAATTGTCTTTTGTAAATGCGTACACATCACAATATCTTGATTCTGTCTTTGATATATAGTCAAGCTTTGCCGCAGTGTCGCTTAATGCCGTAAATTTTTTACCGCTGTAATATTCGGTGCTGATTTGCCTTTCTGCCCGGACAGCGCTTATACTCATATCGACCGCACTGCTGTTCCACGCAAAAATCAGATCATCGACCTGCTTTTGCAGATATGTTACCGTATCGCTCTTCTGAAAGCGTGTGAAGTTCTCTTCATCGCTCATTCTGAAATTATCAAGAAATAAATTCTCTCTCAGATACAGATATGTCAGACTGTCCTTGAGCGTAAGATTACAGTCGGAGCTACCGAGAACATCCGTCTTGGTGCCGCTTTCGGCAAACTGCGAAAACTGTATCAGCCTTACCGTAATACTCGCCTTGTATGGTGTGTTCTCAAGTTTAGATACATCAACACCGTTTACCGAACTGCCGTATTTCAGCACAACATTGAAATAATAATCGCCGTTCAGCAGTTTTTCCGCCGTGTCCGTATCTCTTGACAAAAAGCCCTCATAGCCACTTCCTACAGCACCGAGTAAGCCTCTTACCGCAACATTGACCTCAATATCATCCGGCTTTGTGCCGTCCGTCAGCGAAACAATCGTTTGAACAGCCTCGTTTATTACCTTATCGGCATTCAGATTATCATAGCATATCTTGTTATCGGTATCAACTATCAGCTGAAATTCCGTCCCATTCTCAAGACGCACGTCAGCCTTGCAGTAACCGCTTGCATATTTGTTGAAGTCCGGCACAGGTCCCGGGTATTTCTTAGCCTGCATAAATTCAATGCCGACTACCTGTCCCCCTCCGAAATTATCTTCAAGATATTTCTCGGCAATGGGCTTCGCCTGCCTTATATCCTCTTTTGCCTTTTCTTTTTCCTCAGCCGACATACAAGCCGTACACATCAGTATCGCAAGACCCGATACGGCAAGCACCGCCAGAAACGAAAATATCCTTTTTTTCAGTTTCATATATCCGTCCCTTCCCCTACAATAGCGTCAAGAAGTTCATATCCGTCCGTTGCAACCGGCATTATCTCAATTCCGAGAGCCTGCTCAACATCGCTTACCGTCTTATCGTCAAGGAAAATATCGCTGTTTGTTTTCAGCATATTCTCTGTTATAAGCAGTCTTTCCCCCAGATTATCTTTATAAGGTGTAAGCTGTGCGATTATATCCCCTGCCGTTATAAGTCCGGCAACGGTAATAGTTTCCCCGAAAAAATCGTTCTTTATCGTATAAACGTCAACCACGGTATTCGGAAAATCCGTTTTCAGCATTTTTCCGAGCGTTTCTATCAGCGGTGCGGCAAGCACCCCTGTCGCAACCGAAACATGCCTTTCCTTATCGTCTGTTTCATTGAACTCACGCTTATCTGCAAGCGCATCGATAAATTCCTTCTGCAAGCTTGCGCACATTCCGACACCGTTTTCAAACTGGTCAAAATCTCCATAGAACTCATAATCGGGCATTTTTCTCTTTGCCGTTAGATAAAACTCATCAGAAGCATATACTACCCTGTCGCGATATTTTTCAAACATCATATCACCGAAAAGCTCCAGCGTGTCTATCGCCTTGCCTGCGGTTTCTTCGTTGAAAAGCTCAAGCTTAGGGAGCTTATCCCTGAATTTCGTGATCCCTACCGGAACACAAGCGATACTTTTTACCGCAGGATACAGCATACAAAGATCTGTGAGCGTTTTCTCAAGCTCCTTACCGTCGTTGAGCCCCGGGCAAAGCACTATCTGTGTGTTTATCTCAATTCCTGCCGCCGCCATCTTATAAAGATAGTCAAGGCACTTTCCGGCATTCGGATTTTTCGTAAGCTTTACTCGAAGCTCCGGATTTGTCGTATGGACCGAAATATTCATCGGCAGCTTCATCTTTATAATTCTGTCAACATCCTCATCGCTGAGATTGGTCATGGTAATATAGTTGCCCTGCAGAAAGCTCAGACGCGAATCATCGTCCTTGAAGTACAGCGTTTCACGCATACCCTTCGGAAGCTGATTTATGAAGCAGAACACACAGTTATTCTTACAGTGCTGCTTGCAGTCCATAAGATATGTTTCAAAATTGAGTCCGAGATCCTCGTATTCGCCTTTTTTAACTTTTACCTTCTTGTCCTCAAGCTCAATAACAAGCTTTTTATCCGAAGCGTAGAATTGATAATCCAGTATGTCGTGTATAGCGTTACCGTTTATCGAAACAAGGCTTTCTCCTGCCTTAATTTTTGCTTTATCTGCAGGTGAACCTTTATCCACCGATATTATTTTTACAGACATACACATGATCCTTTCTCGGATTTACTGCCCCAAATTGGCATACATATATATTATACACTTTTATAGTGCAATCGTCAACATCAAAATGTTTTACCTTCCGCATAAAAACGGATACCGTAATTTACAATACGACACCCGTTTTTGATATCTTTTTGCCTATGGCATTTTATTTCGGTGCTCTACCGTTTTTATTTCTGATACTGCAGACCACAGCGTATACTAACAGCACGACTGACGACACTGAGGTTATCGCAATACCCTCGGTAAATCCTTTCACTGTATAGCACAGCCTTATTTCATGCCTGCCCTCTTGCGCCCTCGCTCCGACGCAACCGTTATTAACATTGTACACATCCGTTTTTTCACCGTCCACATAAGCACTCCAGCCATCATTGTAGGAAACGCTGAAAAATACAACATTCTCTTTTTCAAGCTCGATTTGCGCTATAAGTCCGTTGTTCGTCTTTTCACAGGAATAAGCCGCACTCCGTCTTCTGTCAGAAATCAGCCTTTCATATTCGTCATCCGAAATTTCTTCGCCCGCCGTATCGCTTATATCTGTAAGAATATCGGAAAAGCCGGAAGTATCGGCAACTACAAGAGCTTTAAGATAAGTAAGATGCTTAAGCTTTTTGTCTTGTATACTCAAAAAAGCGTCACGGGAGATCATACTGTCATATACAAACCCCATAGGTATATAATCCGGATTTTCGTATATCACATATTCTCCCATTGTCCCGACTTTTTTGAATGTGTCATATTTGTCACCTGTTTTGCCAAGTCCCGCAAAATACTTTACTGAAATAAGGTCGCAGAGTTCCTTGTAATCAAAAGCTATCCTGTCGTATACGCCGCTTTCATAACCGAGTGAGCTGTCGTCAAGGAACTGTGTAAATCCTTCGTCATGCAAACTGTTCAGATGCGACGGCGAATCCGCACCCCACACGAGATTGGCGTTTGTCGCAGACAGAGCTATTCTGGGACTGCCCTCCCTGCACTCCTCCGGCAAATCCTCTCCGAAGGCAAATGCCGCCGTATTGGCATCTTTACTCGGTATGCTTGAATAAAGATATTGCACCATAACTCCATAGCACATATATGTGCATATTATCGAAAAGATATATAGCTTCGGTATAAAATCCTTATCACGCTTTGATTTCACAATAACAATCAAAAGCACAAGCGACAGCACGGTAACGGCAAAATGAAGCATAGTCTGATAAACGCTGAAATTCGTCCTTTGCGACACTTTACTTATAAATCCGTTAGTATCAACAACCAGCTGATATATAATCATTGCAAAAACAACTGCCGTACAGGTAATAATGCCGGGCTTGAAGCTTATCTTTTCCTCAAGAGCGGATAATGACATCACACACGCAATCAGCATCGGCATATACAGCCATCTTACATAATATGCACTGTTCAGAGCGGAAAACAGCTGGTTTAATACAGGCACAAACGCCATAACTCCGCATATTACCATAATAATTGTCAGCCAAGATTTTTTTCTTGCCCACGCAAAAGAAATAACGCCTGCCATCGAAAATAGCGGAATATAGAACGCAATAGAAGCGCTCAGATTTCCGAAAGGATAAACATTATCGACAGATGGGAATAACGAGGTAAAAAAGAACTGATCGGGGAGCATAAAAGCGCTCTGTATAAGCTTCAGATAATTAAAGCCGTCACTGTATATCAGCATATCCGACGGTGCGATCATTCCGGTCGCCTTTGAGCTTGCAGACAGATAAACAAGAACCGGAAACAGAAACACCGCAGACATTGCAAATCCCGTAACTGCCTCAAATGCAACCGATAACAGCTTCTTAAGCATATTGACAAGCTTTATGTCAAAAAATCTGACAAAGAAATAGATCACACAGAACACAGCCTGACCTGCAAAAAAATAATAATTCAGCAGAGCCATAAAGCAGACAGTCAGTGCAAATACACACCTTCTTTTATTGACGCACAGCTCCTCAACGGCAATAAGCAATAAAGGGAAAAACGCAAACACATCAGCAAAATGGAATATCACATTATAACCGCTGAATGACGAAAACATATATATAACACCTGCGATAACCGCATAATGCTTATTTTTAAGAAACCTCGAAGCGTAAAAAAACGCAAGACAACTGCCGACTCCGTATTTCAGAGCGGTAACAAACGGCATAGCATATATAACAGCACCTCTCGGTACTATCAGATAAAACAGTGAAAACGGGCTGAAAAGATTATAGTAAGCGTAATCTCCGAGAAACTGCGAACCAAGTCCGCTTGACCAATCCCAGCACACATTTCCTGACAGCAGACAATCCCTTATATGGTATGTAAACGGTATCGACTGTGAGCTGTAATCGCCCATAAATGTCATAATGCCGTTATCGTTTATCAATATCGGCAGTACCGTAAAAATGTAGAGAAAAAAACCTATAAGAAATGATATAGTACCACCATGCAAAAACAGCTTTTTCAATTTTACAGACATATTTTCCCCCGCAATTCATATATTTTTGCGAAAAACAAAAAGGCAGCAGGTCATTACTGACCATACTGCCTCAACATTTGCGTTACAAGCAATTACGCTTCTTTCTGAGCGATAACTTCCTTGCCCTTGTAATAACCACAATTGCCGCATACTCTGTGAGGGAGCTTTAACTCGCCGCACTGAGGGCAACGTGAGAATGCAGGTGCAGATAGCTTCCATACCTGTGAACGTCTCTTGTCACGTCTTGCCTTAGATACTTTTCTCTTTGGAACTGCCATTTTAGCACCCCCCTCTGATTTTCATTATCTCAAATTTAAGCCGATTTATCATCGTCTAAGCTAACACGAGTGATATTATACTACAAAAATCAGAATTTGTCAACACTTATTTGAGATATTTTTTAATATTTTCTGTAAGGTCAGCTACCTCAGCGGAAATGGTGAAAGTGATATGTGTGTTTTCACCGCTTACTGCCGCGATCTTATCAAACATAGCACCGATCTTTTCCATATCTCTGCCGCATATTCTGAGAATGCCGTCAACAAAGATATCAGTGCAATCATAATCGGAAGCGAGTATACCGGCAATAAAGCCTGCCATCTCGTCATAGTTACCGATGTTGTAGTCTTCAATATTTACAAGACGTACCTTGTGGTAGATATCTATGTTGAGTGAAGAACCGATCTGGATAGCAACAACGTTACCCTTGCTTGCCTGTTCTGCTGCGTGAATAGCATCTATAAGTAACTTAGTCTTGCCTGTTCCTTTTTTTCCTGCTATAAGTTTAATCATTGTAAAGTCCTCCGTATTTTTACGGCAGAGTCGCCGTTTAATATAATAAAAATCATATTTATGACCGTTTTCGCTTCGGTCGATCGCGGTCACACTGTATGATTTATTATCCTTAGCCTATCTTTGCTTCGAGAGCAGCCTTAGCATCCTCGTAACCGGGCTTACCGAGAAGGGCAAACATATTCTTCTTGTAGCTTTCGACACCGGGCTGGTTGAACGGATTTACACCGAGCAGATAACCTGATATTGCACAAGCCTTTTCAAAGAAGTAGATAAGATAACCGAGTTCATTCTCGTTTACTTCGGGCATTTCAAGAACCATATTAGGTGTTCCGCCCTCGGTATGAGCAATGATCGTACCCTCATAGGCCTTCTGATTTACGACTGACATATTCTGATTTGACAAGAAGTTAAGTCCGTCGCCGTTTGTTGCATCGTTCTTTAAGAAGAAGTCCTTCTGAGCCTTTGCAATGTGAACTACTGTTTCAAACAGGATATTTGAACCGTCCTGAATGAACTGACCGAGTGAATGAAGGTCTGTTGAGAATGTAGCAGATGCGGGGAACAGACCCTTACCGTCTTTGCCCTCGCTCTCGCCGAACAGCTGCTTGAACCATTCGTTCATCATGGCAAATGAGTTTTCATAAGCTACCAGCATTTCTACCTTGTAGCCCTTATTGCGAAGTACGTTACGAAGTGCGGCGTACTTGTAGCAATCGTTCTTTTCGATATCGCATACCGAGAAGTCCTCTCTCGCCTTTGCGGCACCTGCCATAAGAGCATCGATGTCACAGCCTGCACAAGCGATCGGGAGAAGACCTACTGCTGTAAGTACAGAGAAACGTCCGCCTACATCATCGGGAATAACGAATGTTTCGTAACCCTCAGCATCTGAAAGCTCTTTCAGTGTACCCTTAGCCTTATCGGTCGTTGCGTAAATCCTGCCCTTTGCGCCTTCCTTACCGTACTTTTCTTCAAGCATTTCTCTGAATACTCTGAATGCGAGTGCGGGCTCGGTTGTCGTGCCGGACTTTGATATAATATTAACAGAGAAGTCCTTATCCTTTACGAGTTCAATAACTTCGTTTAAATATGTAGGGCTTATGCTGTTTCCTGCGAAGAATATCTTGGGCGTATCCTTAGCGAGTGAGTTGTAAAGCGTGCTTCTTAAAAGCTCGATAGCTGCTCTTGCACCGAGGTAAGAACCGCCGATACCGATAACTATAAGCACTTCGCTGTCGGACTTTATCTTAGCCGCAGCCTTCTTTATTCTCTCAAACTCTTCCTTGTCATAGTTTACGGGAAGGTCTACCCAGCCTAAAAAGTCGTTTCCTAAGCCGTTCTTGTTTACGATCATCTCGTGAGCGGCTTTGACCATAGGCTCCATGCCCTTAAGCTCATCGGCGTTAACAACGCCCTTAAGGTACTTGTCATTAAGTGTTACTGCCATTGCTTTTCTCTCCTTTTATAATCTTTCCACACACAAATTATAAAGTTACGGAACTCATCACTTTTCCTGTCTGCCGATACCGTTCTTTATATAGTTCTATTATAGCGAAATCGGCTGTAATTTGCAAGATGTTTTACTGATAACTGACACTTTCGTCTAAATTCACAAATAAAATTCGCAATTTTTGTGCAACATTCACCAGCTGTCATGCGAGTTGTTTTTCGCTGTAATTCTTACATTCTGAAAAAGCTCGATATTATTATGCAAAGACTGCTGAAAAAGTTAAGCTCTCCGACTTCCTTTGTAGTCACTATATCGCTGTAAAAAATCTCTTCTCCGTCAAGACTCGCCCTCATCTCCCCTACCTTTTCTCCGTACTGCACCGGCGCAGACAGGCTTTCTGTCACAGTATGAGTGTATTCTATCCTTTTTGAACTGCCTTTCGGTATCACTATTGTTGAAAGTCGCTTTACCCTTACATCGACATCTTTTGAAAGTCCCTCTGTAACAGGCAAAGGCTGAAGCACATCATCTTTGACTGATATACGATAAAGTTCATATCCCGAAAATCCATAGTCAAGCAGATTTTCACACGCAGTAAATCTCTGTTCGCTTTCCTTACACCCAAGCGCTACCGCACACAGTTTCATATTACCTCTCTTTGCCCATACTGCAAGACAGCACCCTGCGTTATCGGTAGTGCCTGTCTTGCCGCCTATAATGCCGTCATAGCGTTGCATCAGCTTGTTTGTATTAAGAAGCTGTGTCTGCCGCTCTCCCTCACGCACATAATCAAGCCTTGTGTTGAAAAAGTCGTTGTAGCAGTCGTATTCTGACACTGCGGCACTGAGAAGAGCCGTATCATATGCCGATGTATAGTGCGTATCACTGTCAAAGCCGACACAGTTGTCGTAATGCGTATCGCTCATTCCGAGCTCCTGCGCCCTTTTGTTCATTCGCTCCACGAACATTTCTTCCGTGCCCGCTATATGTTCGCATACCGCCACACAAGCATCGTTTGCGGAGGCGATAACGACCGAGCGTATCATATCGTATGCAGACATTTCCTCCCCGACATTAAGCCATATCACCGAGCCGTCCATAGCGTTCGCTCTTGCGGTAGCCGTTATAACCGTATCCATACCGAATGTGCCCTTTTCCATCTCCTCCGCCCAGATAAGCAGACACATAAGCTTAGTGACCGATGCCATAGGCAACCTTTCGTGTGAGTTATACTCATACAGCACCTGCCCTGTTGTAATTTCAGTGACTACAGCTCCCTCAGCCGTGGAGCACAAGTTGTCCGCCGTGCCCTCCGCACACGCGGCACTGCTTATACCGATAATCATCGCAAACGCTGTACAAAACACAGTTATTTTCTTTAAAGCAGACATAAAAAACCTCCGTTCCTTTTCTCGGAATATTATATGCACAAAAATCTCCTCTTCTGCATAAATTGTACGCCCACTGCAAAAAATATGTACAAATTCTCATGGAAAAGTTATGTACAAATTCTCATGGAAAGGCAAGGTAAAAATATGAATTACAAAATCTGTCTGCCGATGAAGCTGTTTATGCTGTTCTGCTTCGGAGGCGGCGCATACACTATAGTTGAGCTTCTGTTCCGCGGCAACAGTCACTGGACAATGTTCATCTTAGGCGGGATCTGCTTTCTGCTTGTCGGTGGCATAAACGAGAAATTTGATCTCTCGCTGCCCGCTCAGATGGCGGTATCATCGGTAATTATCACTGCACTCGAGTTTATCTGCGGCTGTATAGTAAACATCTGGCTCGACTGGAAGGTATGGAACTACGAGCAACTGCCATTCAACCTCTTTGGTCAGATATGCCTGCTGTTCACTGTATTGTGGTTTTTCCTTTCCGCCGTCGGAATTTTCACCGATGATATTCTCCGCTGGAAAATGTTTTGCGAGGAAAAGCCACGCTACCGCCTGATCCCAAAGAACGTAAAAGGAAAGCCTTCGGCATAAGTCAGCGTCGCTCTCGTCGCCTCCTCTTTACAGAACTTAAAATTTTTCCCTATTGACATACCCGAAGAGTTGTGCTATAATCAACTGTACTAAAATAAATAATACAGTCGATTATAGCACTATCTTTATAAACCGATAACGTAGTTCTGAAGCACCGGTATATAAAAAAGGAGAAATATGAAATACAAAAGCCTGTATCTTAGTATGCTTCACAGCTTTCTTAAAAGCGATATCAAGCTGAATATACTTATCTTTCTTATCTCGATTTCAGCAGTATACACATTCTTATCTTTGTTTTGCGCTATGAACAGCAGTAATGCGGTATATCGAAATATGATGGATCGCTCCGGTTACAGCTTTGACGGTGTTATGCCCGAAGATGCTCCAGGATTTTTCAAAGAAAACCTGCCCGTTGTCTATTCTGCATATGCCGATAAAGCTATTATCAGTTACCGCGCAAGCGACAATTACATCTGTACGGAAACTGTGAAAGTTGCTTTTGACGAAAGTATGAAAGAGCTGTACCGCTACATACAATCCGACTATAATATAACCGACGGCAGATATTTCACCGAAGATGAGCTGACAGGTGACAGCAAGGTCATTATTGCAGAAAGTGACTGTGGCATAAGCGTCGGCGACAAACTGATTGTTCCTGATGACAAAGGAGATATCACGCTTACCGTAATAGGTATTTCCGATGATTTTATTATTCCGTACTCATTTTTCAGATATCACAACAATTCGGGAATTTATGTAAAGGATGAAGATTTTGAAAATGAGATGAAGAATACCGCCCCTACAAAATACAGCGGTACACGCTTTTTCTTTGTATCAGACCTGTCTGACAGCCAATTGAAAGCGTTTAAGCAATATCTCGGCGAGGAGGTTTATATTCAGCCGCCGAACAGAGAGAATAACGAATCTGTTATCATAATCTACGCTATAATCACGGGAGGGATCGTGGTAACAGGTATATTCACCGCTCTGCTCCTGCTGACGCTTATGCTTCACCTTACGGATAATTGCAGCGAACAGATAAACGTGCTGAAGGTCACAGGCTGTAAGACGATGCCGATAATACTGCTTTTATCGGCTGTCACGCTTACATACACGGCTTTTTCGTTTATCTGCGCGATCGCCCTGAGCCCGCTTTTCACCACACTTATGGTAAAGCTCAGAATGGAATATGTGCCTACCGCTTTTGACTATCTGCTGTCATTTGTAATTTACAGCATTATAGTCATAATATCGTTACTGCCGGGCTTTAAGCGCATATCCTCAGGTATATACACAAACGGAGGTGCAATATGAAGCTGTTATCGCTTGCGTTCTCCCTGCTGAAATCGAAAAAGCGCAATTTTATCCTGATGATGATATGTATCATATTCTCGACACTGCTGTTCAATTTCGCGTTCACCGCGTCTTCGGGATATCTTGCCGAAAAGTCCTATCTGACAAGCCACCGCTATGATAAAAAGATACTGCACGGCACACTCTCGTCAACAGCACCTATAACCGATGAAAAGATAGCTTCGCAGTTTGAAAAGTACGGAATAAATTGCCGTGTCGAGCGTTACTATGAAGCTACATTGGAGCTTTTCTCCGTAAACAGCCATATTACCGACAACGAGATAAATAATATGGACGATGACACTTTCTATCGGTTTTATAATGATATAAACGGATCTCTGCTCGGATATTCGACCGAGTACAGTGAATACCTTGATATAGGACTTTCGGGTGAACGACCGGACAAGACAAAGGACTATTGCGGAAAAATCCCTGTAATTGTCGGCTGTTCGGCAAGGTGCAATATCGGTGACACAATAAAATACAGGTGCGGGCAAGGGATCACCGAGCTTCTTGTAGTCGGCAAATACACCGACAACTATCTGGACAGTATGATACTGTATAATTCGGACACCGCAAGCTTTGGTACAACTTTCTACACCGATGCAGATATTCTCTATAGCTCCGGGCTTGCAACAGCACCCGAAAATCAGGAAGATCATTCCGGCGAAAGCGGAGATAACCGCTACCGTCAATATGTAATACTTCTGAAAAACAATAATACTTCACTCGCCGAAATCGAGGCTCGTATAATTGACGGACTGAACGCAAACAGCGATGACGCAAAAGGCGATCTGTACATGAATATACGCTATAATGTGACAGATCCCGACTTGCTGTACCGTGATAATATGCTTCTGATACAGTTAATGCCTGTATTCATAATGATAGCCATAGTCGGCACTCTGGGAGTGATCGCAAATGTGCTGCTGAATGCCGAAAAGCGTACCAAAGCAATGGCGGTATTCAGACTGTGTGGCGGTAAGACCCGCTCTATGCTTGCACTTGAGCTTATCTGTGATACATCTGTAACAGTGATCTCGGTGCTTGCCGCTACACTTATCCTGCTTGCGGTAAACACTATCTTTTCGGTAGAAGTAATCAATGTACAAAGCGGCTTGTTTACCGCCGCATATCTGATCGCTGTTTCCGCAATTGTCAGCATTGTGGGCTCGGTAACGCTGATACGCAGTAAAATGCTTGAAACAATAAGGAGATATGAGAACGTATGATGAAGCTTGAAAATGTCGATAAATATTACAACAAAGGCACAGATGCCGAGGTACACGCGCTCAAAAACATAAATCTTACCATAGAAAAGGGCGAAATGGTCGCTGTAATGGGTGTATCGGGCTCAGGCAAGTCTACCCTTATACATATTCTCGGCTGTCTTGACAAGCAGACATACGGAAAGTACTTTCTCGGGGAGTATGAAGTCACAAAGTACAGCAATAATGACATTGCGGTGATAAGGAATGAGGAGATCGGCTTCGTGCTCCAGAATTTCGGACTTCTCGCCGACAAGACAGTATACGAGAACATTTCATATCCTCTTATCTTCAATCCTGCCGTTAAATACAAGATGATGAAAAAGCTTATCACCAAAACCGCCGACGCGATGCTGATAGGCGATCTGCTCAAAAAGCCCGTAAAAGAACTCTCGGGCGGTCAGAAGCAGCGTGTCGCACTTGCCCGTGCACTTGTAAACCGTCCGAACATAATCATAGCGGACGAACCGACAGCGGCACTTGACAAAGCAACGGCAGACGAAATAATGGAGGTTATGAAGTCGCTCAATTCTATCGGAAAAACCATAGTGATAGTAACACATGACAGAACGGTAGCCGAAAAGTGCAAGCGGATAGTTGAGCTTTCGGACGGGAAGATAATCTCGGATAGGACAATTGCGTAAATCGTAAATACAATAAAACAGCCTAGCATTTCTGCTTGACTTTTTCGACAGTCTGCATGGAACGTGAGCAAAAACTCACGCTCCATTAGTCTGATTTGGGAAAGTTCTCAATTTAATTATGGATTTTCAACTGTCAATAGAATATCACTCGATCATTCTACAAGGCGGTTATTGAACTTTACAATTTATGATGATACAATAAGGACAAAGGAGGGCAGACATATGAATATTGGCAATGTAATATCAGAAAAAAGGAAAGCACTTGGTCTGACACAGCAGGCTTTAGCCGAAAAGCTGCACGTTTCTTTTCAAGCTATATCCAAATGGGAAAACGGAACTTCATGTCCCGATATTGAACTTCTGCCGCAGATCGCAGCTATTCTGAAAACAACTATTGATTCGCTGTTGGGGTATCCATCGCAATCCGTCACCGATTATGACAAAAGGTACGGCAATGAGGAATATTATTGGGGCTTAAAGCCTAACAATCTGTGTTATGAGATAATGAGAATTAAGCCGCCTGTTAAGCCGTATAAGGTTATTGATATTGGTTGCGGAGAAGGCAAGGACGCAGTATTTCTTGCAAGAAACGGCTATGATGTTACAGCGTTTGATGCATCTGAACAGGGGCTGTCAAAGGCACGAGAGCTTGCCGATACTTATGGTGTAAAGGTTGACTTTTTCAAGGCAGATGTGAGAGATTTCAGGCTTGAAGCTAACTATGACATCATCTTTTCAAGTGGGGTTTTTCATTATATTCCGCTTGAATTACGAGAAAATGTTGTCAATAATCTTAAAGCTCATACGACTGCGAATGGTATCAATGTTGTAAATGTTTTTGTAGAGAAGCCATTTATTCCTCTTCCGCCCGATACGGAAAAAAGCGAATTTGTTGTGGATAACTGGAAATCAGGTGAGTTGTTTATGTATTACCACGATTGGCTGTTTCATAAAAACGAGGAGTGGATCTTTGACTGCGACAGCAGCGGTACTCCTCATAAGCATTGTATGGACGTACTGATTGCGGAAAAGGTTTGATAGCTGAGTTTTTATATGATTATCTCCTATGCGATGTTTTTATCATACAAAGTTAAAATTAAAGTGCACGGCAAGGAAAAGCTCCATGCTGTTCGTTTCGTTTTCATATATTTTCCTTATTTTCAGTTTTTCCACGGCTTTTTACCGTCAAGAAAGCCCTTGCTTTTCCACCAGTCACGGTCGGTTGGATTCCACGCCGTTTTATCGTTTTTCTGCATAGCGCCGAACATATAGAACATCATCTTAGTGATGATTGACGGCTTTGCCTTTACCGACTTTATTTTCCGTGCTAGCTTTTCCGCTGTCTTTTCAATTTCGAGTTTCTTCTTGTCCGACAGCATTGTAACATTCTCCGCCATACTTGCAAGCGGGAACTGATACCGTTTTGCAACACCCATCCATTTAAGCTGACGAGCCATAGACTTTGTGACGCTTTTAGGCGGAGCGCCCGCCGATGAAGAAACGGTAAGCCCGATTTTTGAGTACATTCTGCCGTCAGGTCTGTGCGTCACCCATCTGTACGCCAGATGATCCATCATATTTTTAAGTGCACCGCTCATTTCCAGGCAATAGCACGGACTGTCAAGAATTATAAGACTGCTTTGTTCGATAGCTTTTACTATCGGCTGTACCTTTTTTGCGTCCGGACAGTATTCCTCGCCTTTGAGAAAGCAGTTGTAACAGCCGACACAGTAGCCGGGTGCGTCTGCCGGCATAAAAAATTCGTGTATCTCGTTGTCATTTCCCAGTTTGTCAAGCACAGCCTTTGTCATGGAGTATGTAATGCCCTTGTGCATAGCTCCGTGTATTACCGTAATTATCATTGTTTTGCCTCTTTCCTTTATCTGAGTGATGTTATGATCCTTGCGATTTCAACAGTAACAATTTTAAGCGTTATTCCGCTCGACATAACATAGAACCACACCTCGCGCGCCGCCTGCGACCTTGCAATCGGCGTTGCGATTATTCCGACAATTACAGCAAGTGCACCGATACAGCCGACTATGTTCGGTATGCTGATAAGCTGAAACAATCCGGGATCACAGCTTCCGTCAATTGCATTCTGAATAGTCTTGTCAAGTCCGTCACGCGTTGCGGCAAAGCAACATACAACAAGCCCGAATATAAGCAATATAAGGCTTCTCAGACCCCAGTGGTCGGTCGACTTGCGCGTTGCTATGCAGAAAATTATGTACCCTGCAAGCATTAAAAGCATAATAGTGGTAGCAATTGTAACTCCGTCCCTGAAATATAATTTCATATAAAAAACCTCTTTTCAAAAAATAGCGCAGTGCCGCCTTTAAATAGGTCAGCACTGCGTCTTAGCGTCTGTCTGAATTAACGTAATTATGTAGTTTTCCGCGTTTATTACGCTCTCATTTCTGCATTTCGGGCAAAACAGAGGAAAATTCTTCAGCACCGTGTCCTGTGTTATTTTTACCCTTGTTTTTGCTTTGCAGTGAGGACACAGTATAAAACGGCTTTCAGTCATTCCTGCCGCCTCTTTTCTCTGCCTTTTTCACCATATGCGGCGAATATGTACGATAAAAGCTCCTGACGTGCGCTTCAAGCCGATTCATGCACTCCGCTTCCCTTTCGGGCTGTCTGTCGCAAATTTCAACCATAAGCACAACAGGCGCAACATACTCAAGCGCCAGCGTATCGGGGTCTTCTCCGATTATCGTTCCCGACTTGATAAGCGCTCTGAAAAGTCCTGCGTGATAACGCACCAATCTTTCCAGATACCGCTCGGAATACATCGCCGCAAACTCGGCATTCCTGAACTGCTCTATCGTCATCATTCGCCTGAATCGGCTTACATACTCATCATGCAGTGAGTATTCTATCAGCTGTTTTACCTTTTCGGCAAGCATTTCCTCGGAAATACCGTCAAACACCTTTTCATCGGCTTTGCTTTCGGAAACATGCACATCAATGCCGTCCGTGAATGTATCATAACGGCGGTAGGTTTCCGCAACGATAGCCTCAAATATCTCCTGCTTGCTTTTAAAGTGCTTGTACAGTGACGGCGCTTTTATCCCCACCGCCGTTGCGATACGTTCAACGCTCACCGCGTCATAACCGCTCTGCGAAAAGAGCCGCAACGCTTCGTCAAGTATGCGTTGTTTTGTGTCTTCCTTTTTTGGGGATTTATTCATATATTCACCTCGACGTAAATAAGCTAACGATCGTTAGCTATATTATAAGCTAATAATCGTTAGCTGTCAAGAGGGTAGTGAAAAAATTTTTTAAATTTTTACATCTTAAGCGCGTCCACCGGCTTCATCCTTGCCGCTTTATAAGCAGGATAGCTTCCCGAAATCATACCTATGACCGCAGACACTCCGACTGCGATAAGCATTATATCCGTCTGCATAACAAAGCTCTCACCGACCGCAAGACCTATGACAAACGCCACCGCGCACCCTGCCGCAATGCCGACTATACTGCCGATAACGCATATCATCGTGCTTTCGGCTAAAAACTCGCCTACTATTCTTATATTTCTTGCACCGAGGGACTTTTTTATGCCTATCTCACGCTTGCGCTCACCGACGCTTACAAGCATTGCGGTCATAACCGACACGGACGCTACCGCAAGCGATATTCCCGCCGTGAACGACAATGCAGAGGTCGCGGTAGTCAGTATTCCGTCAAGCTGTTTCTTCTGGCTTTGAAGCTCGCTGATCTTTATACTGCCCTCGCCCTTTACATCAGCCATACAGGCTTTTATTCCGTCTATCGCCTTTTCTCCGTCACCGCTCTTGTCAAGCAGTACCGCTATCTTGTCATAGTCTGTCTTGCCACAGATGTTCTGAGCGGTCGTGTAAGGAATATACACAAAGTACGGCACAGCGTCATTCATCATATTCTGTATGGGACTGAGCCCCGACTCTGCAACACCGATAACCGTAAAATCGTTATACCTGCCGCCGAAATTCACGCTCACCGTCTTTCCGACTATGTTCGTCCTGCCGTATGTTTCGAGCGCTATCTTATCATCGATAACGCAGATGTTCTCCGCTTTTTCCACGTCATCTTCATTGATAAGCCTGCCGTGTATCGGCTTCATAGATATTATCTCATCGGCTTTTTCGTTTACGCCCCACACCATACACGAAACATTGCTTTCGATAAGCTCACACTTGGTGACCTGTGCCATAAGCGGCATAGCGCCTGTCACTCCGCTTAAACCGCCGAGCTTTTTAATATCGTTATCTCCGAGGGTTACTCCCGCCTCCTGTGCCTCCACGAGCACCGAGTTCACGCCCATATCGTCAAGGCTTTCGTTTATCCTGGCAGTACCTATCTGTCCGACAGCCGATATCACCGTCACAGAAAAGATACCTATTGCTACCGCACTCATTGTAAGCGCGCTCCTGCTTTTGCTTCTCCATATATCAGCCATTACCGATGTAAAACCCATACCGCTGCCTCCGCTCTTTTTAGTCCGTCATAGTTTTACCGTTTTCTGCCGATATATTCCCGCTGTCGGAGCTGTCTTTCCGGTTTCGCATAATCACTGCGTTTGCCGCTATTCCTGTTGTATCCTTAACGACCTCTTCCTCAACGCTCACCCCGAACACCTGAGTCACCTTTGCCATCTCAAGACCGGTCACAACGTCACGTCTTACCGCTCTGCCGTCCTCAATGACATATACATATTCGCTATTGCCGTCCTGCATCACCGCACTGTAAGGCAGAGTTACTATATCACGCTTTATACCTGTTTCTATCGTAGCATAACCGCTGTCACCGCTTTTCAGCTTATCGGAAGGAGCGTCAATGCTTACTGTCACATCAGCGACTGTTTCTTCTATCGATCCGATGTACTGCTTTCTTTTTATGTCGCCTATCTTCAGCACCTTTCCGCTGAAGGTCCTCTCCGCAGACGAAACACTGAGTCGGGCTGTCTGACCACTCTCTATTTTTGCGAGGTTTCGCTCAGGCACTGCCACATTCAGCACAAGCGCACCCTTTCCGCCTATCTGCGCAATGTCCGTTCCGGCATCAACAAGCTCACCGACTGCCGCCAATGCGCATACTGTGCCCGATACAGGCGATGTAATACTCTGTGGTATGCTGTCGGCAAGCTCTGCGAGCGTCAGAGCATCGGAAACCGAACTGCCGTATACGCCGGCGAGCGCCTCACACACAGCATCCTTGTCAATGATCGCGATCGTCTGTCCCTGATCTACCCTATCCCCGACATTAACGAGGTATTCTTTTATTATAAGCGGCATCTCCTCCCTGACATTTTTCACCTCGGAATATCCCACCGTGCCGCTACAGGTAACAGACGGCGTATATTCGGTGTGCGCCGGGAATATCACATCAACTCTCGGCACAGAATCTTTAACTGCTCCGGGCACTGTCATATTGAGATAAAGACCTCCGACAGCTATCAGCGCTAAGACCGTTATACGGAACGCTCTGCGTCTTTTTTTCTTTTGCATACTGCGATAATTCATACTCATTCTCCTTTTTGCCTTTTACCCCTTTAGTTTGACTGTCACAGCGGAAAATATTACTGTTATTTTGTGAATATTACAGATACAGCCGCTAAAAATAGGTTTGTAATTTCTCAAAAAGAAGGTGTGCAGATGAATATGATAATATGCACTGAGCCGTGTATACATCAGCATGACGGCTGCTGTGGACTGCACGGCGCAGGCGTAATAACCAATACGACCGCCTCGCCTTGCCGTTATTTCTCGCCGAAGGAGGTCGGAGCTTATGAAAGAAAGCAGGAATATCAATCAAACAAACGGGAATGTTCTGATAAATGCCGCTGACATATCACGGCACTACACAATGGCTGACGGCACGGTACAGGCACTGAGCAATGTCAGCCTGAAAGTAAATGTGGGCGAATTTGTAGCTATAACAGGTCCGAGCGGCTCGGGAAAATCCACGCTGATGAATATTCTCGGACTGCTCGACACCTGCGACAGCGGGACATATATGTTTTCGGGGGTTGACACCGGTATGCTGTCAGATGTAGAGCTAAGTCGCATAAGAAACGAAAAGATAGGCTTTGTATTCCAGGCGTTCAACCTTATCCCGACATTATCCGTGCTTGAAAACGTTGCTCTGCCGCTTAACTACAGGGGTATGCCGTCCGCAAAGCGCATAGCACGCAGTAAAGCGGCGCTTGAAGCAGTGGGATTATCCGCAAGGCTGTCGCACAAGCCGTATGAGCTTTCGGGCGGGCAACAGCAGCGTGCAGCGATCGCAAGAGCAATAGCCGCCGACCCGGAGCTTATCCTCGCAGACGAGCCCTGCGGAAGCCTTGACAGCCGCTCAAGCAAGGAGGTCATGGAGCTTCTGCGCTCACGTCACGAATGCGGTAAAACCGTAATTCTTATCACTCACGATCTTGAAGATGCCGCTTACGCTGACAGGATACTGACGGTCTGTGACGGAAAACTATATAAATAAAAATTTCATAAAGTGCTTGCAAATTAAATGCGGATAGTGTATAATATTATCTGTTAATTTAATATGCAAGCACGCCTCCTTAGTTAAATGGATATAATAAACCCCTCCTAAGGGTTAGTTGTGGGTTCGATTCCCGCAGGGGGTGCCAAAAAGAAAAGTCGCTCGTGAGAGTGACTTTTCTTTTTGTAT
>OMFM01000026.1_pt1 | contig 78470 bp, 75 predicted proteins | sample 1645661 | NCBI WGS metagenome assembly OMFM01 (sample SAMEA103958128, study PRJEB25191) | human gut metagenome | reverse complement strand
CCCGGGGGACTGTACAGATATCTTTGGATAGTGCGTTTTTTGGAAATTTCGGTGACAGTGCAGTTGCACCGGTACACTCACGAAATTATTAACACCTTATCGGTACGGAGATTGTTTTCAGCGTTGTTGGCTGTATATTTATTGAAATACAGACTGTCGACATCCCATTTTTAAATAAGCAAGAGGTTTATCGACAGACTGGAGCCGCGATAAAAAAATCGCGGCTTTTCTTTTATATTTAATAGACATTTTCTCTCATTTGTGCTATACTTAAATTATATGTAATTTCTGTATTCCGGAAGGGGGCGGCATATGAAAAGCTATAGACTGACTGCGGTCATCGCAGGCGGAATAATTGCGCTGTGTGCCGTTCTCGGCGGCTGCAACGGTGACAGCAGTAATTCATCATCGTCATCAGGCACAAGCACGGCGGCAACTACAACCGTAATAAAAGCTACCGCGACATCACAGACAACACCTAAGACTTCAGCACCGACATCAACAACAGCAACTTCAACATCGGAGCAGCCCTCTAAAACAACTACAGTCAAACCAAAGCAGACTACGACCGCTCCGCCTGACACAACAACTGTAACGACAAAAGCTCCTCCTGCTACAGACCCACCGGCTACAGTTGCCCCGGAAACCGAACCTCCTGCCACAGCCCCGCCTGTTACAGATCCTCCGCAGACCGAGCCATCACCGTCCTATATAATCACTCCCACAGCGGACGCGGTGACGGTATATCAAAATAATGATGCAGTGATAGACGCGTCAAATGCGTCACAGGGCTATCTGATGATAAAGCTTTCAACGGCTATGGACGGCAGTTACAGAATTCTTGTAAACGCCGATGACATAAATGTCCGCTATACATTCCAGCTCAACAGCTCGGGGAATTACGAGGTGATACCGCTGACAGAGGGCAGCGGCAATTATACGGTCAGTGTATTGAAGGTCACGAGCGCGGGCAAGGGTACGGTCATGTTCAAGCAGTCGCTGAGTGTATCTGTATCAGACAGCTTCCTGCCTTTCCTTACACCGAACCAGTTCTGTATGTATGACGCAGGCTCTTCCTGCGTGGCGCTCGCATCACAGCTTTGCGGCGGAAACAAGGATACGATAGAAAAGGCAGCGGCGATATACGACTATGTTATAAATAATATCAGCTATGTTTCCACCGCCGAAAATGCCGCTAACGGCTATATCCCCGTTCCTGACACGGCGCTTGCAAACAAGAGCGGCATATGCTTTGACTATGCCTCGCTTATGACGGCAATGCTCCGCTCGCAGAAGATACCTACAAAGGTTGTTGTCGGCTATGCGGGCGATATATATCATGCATGGATAAGCGTCTATGTTGACGGAAGCGGCTGGATAGACGGATATATCTACTTTGACGGCAACAGCTGGAACAGAATGGATCCCACATTTGCGGCAGGCGCAAAGGACGATACCGATTATAAAGATCTTGTAAGCTATATATCGGACGGAAGTCACTATTCCGATATGTATTACTATTGATACGGAGGGAAAAATGAGCAAGAAGCATTACCTTTCAAATGAGGATATTTCAATACTCTGCTCTGAGCTTGCGTCTGTCGTAAGCTCCGGACTTACAATAACCGATGGGATACTTGTCATTCTTCAGGACGATGAAGATAAGCACAAGGCTGCTCTGCTTGAAAAGATACTCGACTCTATAGAGCACGGCAGCTCCATAACAAAGGCGTTTGCCAAAACAGAGGTCTTTCCGAACTATTTTATAAAGATGCTTGAGGTCGGAGAAAAGACAGGCAGACTTGACACAGTTTTCGCGTCACTGGCCGACTATTACGCTGGTATAGAAGAGATAAGCACATCTGTGCGCAGTGCGGTGACCTACCCCGCTATACTTCTGATAGTCGTATTTGCGGTAATCATACTGCTGTCGGTATATGTACTGCCGATATTTGCGGATGTTTTCGCACAGCTCGGACTCACGCTCCCCGACAGTGCACAGTGGATAATGAACGCAGGCGGAGTTATAAGCAATATAGCGGTACTGATAATCGGAGTGCTTGCGTTTGTGATAATACTCAGCGTGCTGCTTTACAATTTTGTAAGACCGTTCAGGAACACGGTAATTCGTGCGGTTTCATATACAAAAACGGCAAAAACTCTGTATGCCGCAAGATTTTCCGCGGCGCTCTCTATGACGCTTTCAAGCGGTATGGATATTGACGAGTCACTGGATATGTGCGAAAACCTGCTTGAAAACGACTATATGCGTGAAAAGCTCACCGAATGCCGCAAGAAAATGACTGACGGCAAGGCGTTTGTAGAAGCACTGAACGAAACAGGCATATTCTCGGCTGTCAATATGAGAATGATAAGCATAGCATTCAGCACAGGTACGCTTGATAAAACGATGGCGGTCATCGCCGACAACGCAGAGAAAAAGGTTTCGGCGGTAGTTCAGAATGCCGTTGCAAGGTTTGAGCCGACTATGGTTATCATAATGGCAGTAGCTGTAGGATTTATACTGCTGTCTGTAATGATACCGCTGATGGGCGTTATGACGGTTATAGGGTGACAAAAATGAGAAAGCGTAAAAGTGCATTTTACTTGATCCGGAATGCGGTCGTTGCTGCGGCGCTTTCTGCGTCTGCGATAGCAATAGTAAGCGCCTCTATAGCAAACAGCAACGAAAGCCGCAAAAGTGAGAACCTGAGCATTATCGAAAGCGGCGTAAGGCGGGCGGCGACCGAGTGCTATGCGGTCGAGGGATTTTATCCTGATAGCCTGCAATATCTTATTGACAATTACGATCTGCATATCGATGAGAACGAATGCATAGTTCATTACAGCCCGGTTTCATCAAATATAATGCCTGAGATCAGGGTCATAGCAAGGTAGGAGGACGATATGTTTAGTCGTTCAAAAACGATAAAATCGAATAAAAGCGGTATTGATATGGTTTTTGTGCTGACTGTATTCGTATTGTTCGTATGCTGTCTTTTGGCATCGGTGCTTGCGTTTGCAAGTGTGTATAAAAGGCTGGGAAATGACATAGGAAAGCGCTTTGATACAGCTACCGCACAGACGCTGGTGCTTCAGAAGCTCAGAAGCTATGATGACGCGGATATATCTGTCGGAAGATCGGGGGATATAGCTTATCTCGGCTTTACCGATATGATAGACGGCGATAAGTATATAACATACATATACGCATACGGCGGGGAGCTGAAAGAGTTGTTTGTGCCGTATGACGCGCCTTTTAATGCGGACGGCGGCAACACGCTTCTGCCCGCCGAAGGCTTTACCGCCGAAAAGGACGGCAGTACGATCTGCTTTACAATAACGTATGACGGTGTTTTGACCTCATCACATTACAGCCTGCGCGGCGGAAAGGCGGTCAGCGTATGAGTGTGAAAAAACGTTCCAGAAACGGCGCGTTCCTGGTTGAATTGCTTATAGTAATAGCTGTATTTGCGATCTGCACGGCGGCCTGCGTCAGAGTAGTGGGAATAGCGGCAAGCGAAATGAGATATGCCGAGCGGTTGTCCGATGCGCAGATAAAGACCGCCGACATAGCGGAGTGCTATAAGAGCGGAGCGGATAAGGCAGACCTTGAAAAGCTTTACGCAGACGGAGATATCAAGATAAAGCTGACCGAACGCATTGACGGCAGTATGCGGTATCTTGATATCACTGCGTCCGACAGCAACTATACATACATCACTATAACAAGCGCAAGGAGGGCTGACCTTGAATAACAGCAAAAGCAAACCGGGCAGAAAAAGCCTTAACAGCGTGGGAATATCGTCACTGCTTGTTATATTCGTGGTGCTTGCGACTGTTATTCTGTCGGTATTGTGCCTTGTTACGGTAAGACAGGATCTTGACAGAGCAAAGAAACTCAGCACAGCACAGGAAGAGTATTATGCCGCCGATGTAAGGGCGACCGAAAGGCTAGACAAGCTGTACACGATCACAAGTGACGAAACAGTGATCGATATATCGGCGGCGGCAAAAAAGCAAGGCTTTGAGGTAAGCGGCGGCGGTCGCGGAGATCAGGCACTTACATTCTCGTGGAGCGAAGATATAAACGACCAAAGCAAGCTTATCTGCAAAGCGCAGTACAGTGACGGAACACTCAGCGTTACGGGCTGGAAAACAGTAAGCAACAATTATTACGAAGACGAAAACTCATTGCCGATATGGAACGGCGACAGTATACCGGTATGAAAGGAATAAAATTATGGAACTGATGGAAATACTTAAAGGCGCAGTCGAAAAGAAAGCATCCGATATATTCCTGATATCGGGACTTGCCGTGTCATATAAGGAAAACGGCATAATAACTAAAGAAAGCGATGATATCATACTTCCTGCCGAAGCGGAAAGACTGGTAAAAGAGATATACAGCCTTGCCGGCAGAGATATTTCAAAGTATGAGGAAACAGGCGATGATGACTTTTCGGTATCTGTAAAGGGACTCAGCCGTTTCCGTATCAGCGCATATAAGCAAAGAGGAACAATGGCGGCAGTGATCCGTGTAGTTGAGTTTGACATACCCGATTACAAAGAGCTTAATATCCTCCCCGAGATAATCACGGATACAGTGTCAAGAACAAAGGGTCTTGTGCTTGTTACAGGTCCTGCCGGCGGCGGTAAGTCGACAACGCTCGCCTGCATAATCAATGAAATAAACAAGCAGAGAAACAGCCATATAATAACGCTTGAAGACCCTATTGAGTATCTGCACAAGAATAAGAAAAGTATAATAAGCCAGCGTGAGATAAACAGCGACAGCAAGAGTTATCTTGTAGCGCTGAGAGCCTGCCTGCGCCAGTCACCCGATGTAATACTGCTGGGTGAAATGCGTGACTACGAAACCATAAGCACTGCGCTTACAGCCGCAGAAACAGGTCATCTGGTCATATCGACACTGCACTCTGTCGGAGCGCAGAACACAGTCGACCGTATCATAGACATATTCCCGCCGAGCCAGCAACAGCAGGTGCGTATCCAACTGTCACAGCTTTTATGCTCGGTGATATCTCAGCAGCTTATCCCTTGTGAGGACGGCATACTCCGCCCCGCATTCGAGATCATGAAGTGCAACAACGCTATCAGAAATATGATAAGAGAGTCAAAGACGCACCAGATAGATACGGTCATCACCGCATCGGGCGAGTCGGGTATGATCACTATGGACGCATATCTTATGCATATGTACAGAAATAATCAGATAAGCAAGAGTGAGCTTATCAAGCACGCTTCACACCCTGAGATAATGCTGAGAAAAATAGGCGAGGACAAGTAAAAACTTATGAAAATCTAAAATCAACTTTAGATTTTCATAAAAAATAAAACAGCAGGCTCAAAAGAGCCTGCCTGTAAACCGCTTTCCGCACAAAAAGAAAAACAGCATCTCCTGTAGCCTCTGCTACGGAACGCTGCTTCTCATGACGGAAAGAAAAGTAAAAACGTGAGGTAGACATCATCTCTAATCTACATCTCAACCTTACGCACATATTATGCCACAACGCGGTTACATTTCGGTTACATACCTGTGCTTAAGCTAAACAATGATAATGTTTCTGCTTTTTGCACAATCATTTTTCTGTTTGAAAACGCACATTAGGTAAAAATTACACAAAGCTCTATAATTAGTACTGTTTTTTTAACATAATATAGCAACCAATTTACACATATCGCCAAATCTGCAACGCTTGTTGTATAACATAAAGATAAAAAATTGAATTATGCTTAAAATTTTTTCACTTTAGCACGAAAACACGGCAATGTGATATTGTGTTGCCGCGATGAAATGCAGGAAAGGCGGTGACGCTGTTGCCAAACAAGATACATATAACGATGTTCGGTCAGTTTTCAATCGCTTATCGCGACAAAAAACTGTGCGAGAATGAATACAGAGGTTCAAAGATGATGCTTCTGCTCCAATATCTGATATCACAGCGTGGAAGAGAGATAACGCAGAATGAGCTTATCGATCTTTTGTGGTCGGACAGCAGAAATCCCGCCAATGCGCTGAAAACCCTTGTTCACAGGACGCGGGCGGTGCTTGATGATATGATACCGGACGGCGGCAGGCTGATAGCGGGAAGTCACAGCTCATACGCCTTTATCGAAAGCAATGAATGTGTGATAGATTCTTCTTTGTTCAAGGAATACATCAGCAAAGCAGAAGACGAATCGCTTTCAAGAACAAGACGCATAAGTATGTACAAAAAGGCGATATCGCTTTATAACAGCGGCTACCTTGCCGTGACGGCAGGCGAAACATGGGTACAGCCGATAAACGTGTATTTTCATGCATTGTATAACTCGGCCGTTGACAAATGTGCACAGCTTTTGTATCCCATGGGAAAATTCTCCGAGATAATTACACTGTGCGAACGCGCAACGATGCTTGACCAGTCGGACGAGAAAATGCACGCAAATCTTATCCGCGCATTTGTGGCGATGGGTGAATATGAGCGTGCCGCAAAGCAATATAATTATATTCGCACATATCTTATGGAGCAGTACGGTGCCGCTCCGGGCGCACACCTCACCGAGCTTTACGAGCTTACGGTAAAGCCAAGAAACGATGTACAGAATAATCTTGATGCCGTTATCGGTGACCTGTCGGGCGATGACAGCAAGGAACGCAAAGGCGTTTTCTACTGCCAGTACGAAATATTCAAATATATATTCCGCCTGTACAAGCGTGAAAGTATGCGCCTTGAAAGCAAGCTGTCCATATGTCTTGTGTCCGCTGTTGATAATAGCGGAAATGAGCTTGAAGATATCAAGCTGCTCGAAAAGGCGATGGATAAGATATCGTTCAGCATCAGCAACTCACTCAGAATGAGAGATGTATACACACGCTACAGCAGAAGCCAGTATCTTCTGCTTTTGCTTGAAGCCGATGAAAGCTCATTTGACGGCATTGAGGAACGTATTATGACAAGGTTCAGACGCAGTAAGACGATGGACAGCGTAAATGTAAACTTTAATTTCAAGGAAATATGAAATTCGCCCCTGCGAGTGTAGGGGCAGTTGTTTTAACAAGCAGATATCCAATACCGCTTGTGAAACTTTCACCTATGTTTATGCTGAATTTAGTTAACAAATCGTGTAATGATAAAGTTGCATTAGACAATTGTTACAACCTAACCTGCTTTAACTTACTTTACAGCGCACTTTTGTAGAATTTACAAAAGTAAACGTTTCACTCGTTGACAAAAACAGGCAGCAATGATATAATTCAAAATGTTACTTAATTTACACAAACAGGAGGATATTTTATGAAAAATTTGTTGTTATAATTATATGCGCGGCAGTTGCGGTCGCTCTCGGTGTTGCGGGCGTGATAATATTTATGCCTAAAGGCGAAAGCATACATTTTGACCGTGAATTTATCATGCGTGAAAACGGACTTGTGGCGGAAGAAGGAAGCACTCCTTACGAAACGTCGGAGAATATTTCGATGAATGTCAGTCTGACCGCTGATAAGGATAACCTTTACAAGGCAGACGGCAATTTAAAAATCGGCAACAGGACAATAAATATCACGAGTGCCACAAAGGTAGAATTCGGGTATTTTTTAGAGGAAAATAATTCTGAAAATTCCGTTGATGTTATTTTCAGTACAAATTATGAAGACGAAATAAACGTAATAATCCGCGAGGGCGATTATACGGGCGTGTGGTATACCAAGGAGTTTATTCCCGAGTATCTCAAGGAAAGCTCGGCTGAGTGATCAAACCGGAGGCAATGATGAAAAAGACGATTTTAATTATTATAAGTGTTTTAGTCGTACTGGGAGCGGTTGCAGCAGGACTTATACTGTTTTTACCGCGCAATGAAACGATACATATTGAAAATCCGTTTGTAAAGACGCATATCGCCGATGCCGAGGTTCAGGGTGATATGCCGGAGGGCACAAAGCTTGATACCGTTATCGACATAACTGTTACCGTGAATAACGCGGGACTGTGCAGTGCGAACGGAACGGTAAAGCTCGGTGAGCAGACATTTGAGATAAATGATATTACCGCATCGGCAGACGGCTATACTCTTAGCCAAAAAGATAACGGCAGTACCGTTGCCGCATTGTATTGGCACAGAGATGACGAGAAGAATACATCAATTATGATAAACAGCGGCGATTATTACGGCAGCTGGTGGTACAGCAAGGATTAAATAAAACGGCGGACTGCCCGAAAAAGGACAGTCCGCCTTGTTATATATCCTGTTTTATCAGAGTGTGAAGCTGCCGCCGTGGTTTGCCTTTCTCCAGTCAACATACTCTTCGTATGTTCCCTGCCTGTCGTAGCAGCCCTTGTCGGCGATTTCTATTATACGGTTTGCGACCGTCTGTACTATCTCATAGTCGTGAGAAGCGAACAGTACGTTGCCCTTGAAGTCCGAAAGTCCGTTGTTTACAGCGGTGATGCTTTCAAGGTCGAGGTGGTTTGTAGGTCTGTCAAGGATAAGAACATTAGACTGGAACAGCATCATACGCGAGAACATACAACGTACCTTCTCACCGCCGGATAACACGTCAACGCTCTTGAATATATCGTCACCCGAGAACAGCATACGACCTAAGAAGCCGCGCAGATAGGTTTCGGTTTCGTCCTTTGAATACTGTCTTATCCAGTCAAGGATGGACAGCTTGCAGTTGTTGAAGAACGCGCTGTTGTCCTGAGGAAAGTAGCTTACGCTTGCGGTGCTTCCCCACTTGATAAAGCCCTCGTCCGGCTCTTCCTCACCCATCAGTATCTTGAACAGTGTAGTAACTGCGATCTCGTTGTCGCCTACAAAAGCGATCTTGTCGTTTCTGCCGACAGTAAAGCTTACATGGTCGAGCACCTTAACGCCGTCAACCGTTTTTGAAAGCCCTTCGACCTGCAAAATATCCTTGCCTATCTCACGCTCCATATCAAAGCTGATAAACGGATAACGTCTGCTTGACGCGGGGAGCTCTTCTACTGTCAGCTTGTCGATAAGCTTCTTTCTCGATGTAGCCTGCTTCGACTTTGACTTGTTGGCGGAGAAGCGCTGGATAAAGGTCTGTAACTCCTTTATCTTCTCCTCGTTCTTCTTGTTCTGCTGCTTCAACATCTTCTGGATAAGCTGTGAAGATTCATACCAGAACTCGTAGTTGCCGACATACATCTTTATCTTTGTGTAGTCGATGTCTACCGTGTGGGTACAAACATTATTAAGGAAGTGACGGTCGTGCGATACGACTATGACCGTACCGAAATACTCCGCAAGGAAGTCCTCAAGCCAAGCCACAGCGTCAATATCAAGGTGGTTGGTAGGCTCGTCCATGAGGATAATGTCGGGGTTTCCGAAAAGTGCCTGTGCGAGCAGTACCTTGACCTTTTCATTACCTGCAAGACTGCTCATCTGAGAATACATAATGCTCTCGTCAAGACCAAGACCCTGTACAAGCTTTGATGCGTCGCTTTCAGCCTCCCAGCCGCCAAGCTCGGCAAATTCGCCCTCAAGCTCACTTGCGAGATTGCCGTCCTCCTCGGTGAAGTCCTCCTTCGCATAAAGAGCGTCCTTCTGCTTCATTACCTCATACAAGCGGGGATTGCCCATTATTACGGTATCCTGGACCGTATATTCGTCATATGCGTAGTGATCCTGCTTAAGCACGGACATACGCAGACCTTCCTGCACTGTGACTGTACCTGTTGTGGGCTCGAGCGCTCCGCAAAGTATCTTTAAGAATGTGGACTTACCCGCGCCGTTTGCGCCGATAACACCGTAGCAGTTACCGGCTGTGAACAGCAGGTTTACGTCCTTGAACAACATCTGTCCGCCGAATGAAAGACTAACGTCCGATACTGTTATCATATTTGTTTCCTTTCTTGTTACACATTTACTTTTTCTTACATCTTCGTTCGTATTTTAACCATATAAATTAAAGTATAGCATATAATTTCGGATAATGCAAGCAAAACCGCAGAAATAAAGGACACCTTGCGGTGCCCTTTCAAAGCATTCTCAGTGTATCTCTACACCTGTGAAATAGTGCTGTAAGATCTGCTTATAGCTGTAGCCGTTTTCCGCAAGAGCCTTTGCGCCATACTGCGACATACCCACACCGTGACCGTGACCGTAGGTCGTGAAGATGAACTTGTCACTGCCTGCGTCATACTTCAGCTCAAAAGCGGCGCTCTTGAGCGAGTATCCGAGCACTGTTTCTCTTATCACTCTGCCGTCGATCGTCTTGCCGTTAGCCTTTGTCATACCTCCGACAGAAACCGATGTTACCCAGCCGTGCTCTCTGTTATCAAGTGTTGAATTTATCTTGAACCACGTTGACGGGTCGCCTGTAAGCGTAATTCCGAGCGTGCTCTGTACCGCATTCCTCATATAGTCCGAAGAATAGCTGTCAGTGCTTCCCCAGTTGGGGTCGGTCGTCTTGTCCAGCGGACAATCAACGCTCACGAGATATGGGTAGTAAACATTCCATACGTTCTCGGCACTGTTTGTATATCCGCAGGACGATGCATAGAATACGCTCTGTATCATCTCGCCATTATAGTAGATCGCTTCGCCGAGCACCTCATCAACAAGCTTATATATCCTGTCATAGATATCCGTCTTAAGCGACACAGTGGGACGCAGTCCCATCTCATTCTGCTTTTTGATATATGTATATTCCGCTACCGCCTGAGCTTTAACCGCCTCATCGGGGAACTCGTTCCATATCTCTCCGACTACCGCCCCCGCGATTATATCTCTTGCGCTACCCGTTTTATACGTTCCCGTTACCTGGTCATACACCGTGAACTGTTCCGCTCCGCTGTTATCGGGTGTCGGTTCTTCGGCGGCTGTGGTTTCCGGCGCAGGAGTTGTTTGCGGTGTAGCTGTAGTTTCCGGCGCGACCGTTGTTTCAGGCACGGGAACGACCGACTGAGTTTCAGGCGCTGTCGTTGTAGTTTCGGGTGCTTTGGTTTCAGGTGCGGGAGTTTCAGCTATCGTTGTTGTTTCGGGAACTACAACTGTATTATCGATCGATGTTGCCGCAGGTGCAGGTACACGTTTTTTTATGGTTGTCGTAGTTGTTTGCGCCGTTGTCGCGGCTGTTGTCTGCGCCTTGCGGTCGCCGAGCGTCGGCTTTTTGTCGCTCTGAAGCTTTATCGTTGTGGTTTCGGGAACTTTCTGCGTCTGTGCAGAAGCAGTCACCTCAGGTATAGCCACTTCTATCTCCCTGTCATTGTCCGCACTTACATGCACTACCTGGACTATTCCAAACAGGTATATATATATACAGGCTATGACAAGCGCCAGCAAAATCTTACCTATAGATGCTCTCTGCATTTGTACCACTCCCTCACTTTAACAGTTATTATTCGGTGCTCTCCGCCTCAGTTGTATTATCCGTATCTTTATCGCTGTCGTCCGTGATAAATGAGCTGTCCTTCTTGAAGCCCTCTATCCACGCAGGATCCCAATACCTTCCGCTCCACTCGGCATCATAGTAATAAAGCTCGCGCATCGTTTTACACAGCTTGGGATCGGGATTACGCTTAAAGCTTGCTATCTCGTCCGCCGTGAACTCGTCCGACTCGCCCTCGCGCACCTTTCTTGCAACAATTACGATACGCATATCATAAAGACCGACCTCAAACTCGCAGGTCGACAGCGTAAGGAACTTATCGCCGTACTTCATATCAACGCCCGTAAAAAATTCACTTCTGTCAAGACATTCGGATGTGAAGTAATTAAACTCGTCCCTGCTTGCAAAATTGAGAAGCGCGGGATAGTTGAACACATCGCCGTACTCTTCTCTTGTGTTCAGCAGCATTACCGAGAATATCTTGTACTTTGCCTTTTCATACAGCGTATTGAACTCGATAACAGGGTGAGCCTTTAAAAACTCAAGGCTCTTGTCAAGATCAACTCTTCTGTACTCGGTTATTTCGGCAAAGAAATTTTCGGTACGCAGATTATGACCGTACAATATCGTATTTGCAGACGTTTCTCCCGTGTTCTTGAACTCGTTTTCGTAATCGGCAAATATAGTTCCGTTTTTGCTGTAATTTCCGTAGAAATCAGTTTCCAGATAATGAGTATTGTCTTTGCCCTGTACTACAGGATAGTTGACATTTATACCGTTTATGCTGAGCCAGCCCACAAAATCATTGTTTATTGCATAAAACGGCGCATATTCGGTGTTTATAGCCTTTTCGGGGAGCTTTTTGATCTCCTCGGCTGTCGGTTCATGCTCGCCGAGCTGTAATATACTGCTCTGATAATCGGCGCTTTCGCGCTTGGGCTTAAAGAGATATGTGTCTATTATTATCAACACCGCAACACACAGTGCAACTATCGACACCAGAAATACAATCTTCCTTATTACCTCGCCTATACTGTCGCCTTTCCACGGTATAAGGCCTTTGAATATCGCAGCGAATGCGTTTTCCTTTTTCTTTTTCTTCTTTTTCTTATTCTTGTTTGATGATACTATGACAGATTTATAATCAGGCATTACATAACCTTCCTTGTGTTTTTGTATTGTCGGAAGCTTTGTGCTTTCGTTTTATTTTTCAGTGGTTCTTCTGTGCCTTATAGCCTTTCAGAAGCGCGGGATCCCATTTGCGTCCGCCCCACGAACCGCCGTAAACGCTGTACCAATAATCGTAATAGAGAGGGTCAGGATTTATCACTGTTTTTGTAACGTCAACAGTCGGATCTTCGCCCTCCCTCACTCTTCTTGCAAAAAGAACATATCTTATGCTCTTGCTCTTTCCGAAAGGAAAATCACAGGTCGACAGCGCTATCACTTCATCGCCGTACTTAAGATCGACCTGCGGCGTGAAGATAAAACTGCGATCCAGCACTTGCGCATAATAATCGATAAATTCCTGCTTATTTTTGAAATCAAAGGTAGCGGTGTAATAAAAGACCTCGCCGTCTTCTTCCTCTACATTTACCTGCATCATGGCGAATATCTTGTACAATCCCTTTTCGTATATGGTATCAAACTGTATCACCGGATGCTCGTCGTACATTTCTCTGCCGTAATACAAGGCATCAAACTTATTTACATCCCGGAAAAATGTTCCGTTTGCCATATTGTGCCCGTAAAGAATGATATTAGCCGAGCGATAGTCGCTTCCGATGTGTGCGCAGTACTCTGCCGTTACGCTTCCGGAATAGCTGTACTCCTTGTTGAAGTCATGCTTCAGATAGTACATATTCTTTTCGTAAACCACATCGTAATCTATCGGCTTTGTAGGATCAAAGCCCTTGCTCTGCATTACGGGATAATCGACATTCGTGCCCTCTATCTTCAGCCAGCCGACCATATCATGGTTTTGCTCATACAGCTCCCTGTATTCCGGCAGTATTCCGGACTTTTTCTTTTCGGGCACGGCAGGCTCGGCAGGTATATCCACGTTCAGCGTACAGGTATAGTCTATCATATTCGGAGGAAGCGGCGCTTCGGTAAGCTTTAGTATCAACATAACGCCGACTGCTATAAGCCATACCGCGCAGGCACCTAGTGCGATCCATATCATTCCGCCTCTTACCACAGGCTGTTTCAGAGCTTGTGGCATAACAGACAGCTCTTCCTTGTGTTCCTCTTCCAACGCCGCACCGCCTTCCGTTTACAATTTGATTTCGTACATCAATAATAATCGTAATTGTCGCCGTTGTTATAATCATATACGCCGTCCTGATCGTTTATATCATCACTGAATGTATAACCGTCCCTCTGTGCGTCCTCGGCTGTATAGCTGAGCAGCTTTCTTCTGTCCCAGTTGCTCTGCGACCAGTCATAGCCGCTGCCGATGTTATCATATACCCACTGCCAGCGCTTGACATAGGTATTTACTGTTGCCTTATCAACGTCAACATAAGTGCTCTCACCCGGACGTACCTTTCTTGCAAATATCGCAAGACGTACATTATCCATATCCGAGCGGAACGGCCAGTAGCAGGTGGATAATGTGAGGATATCATCGCCATACTCTATATCAACATCGGTGAAAATATCGCTTCTGTCCATTATGTCGATCACAAAGTTGTTGAAGTCCTCACGAGAGGAAAAATCATGCTTGTTGTTATACGCCGAGTACACCTCGCCGTACTCCTCATAGATATTGAACAAGCCTATAGCAAATATCTTCCACTCAGCCTCTTCATACAGAGTATTGAAGGTTATCGTGGGGTGATCCTTGTAGAACTGCATTGACGGCGCATCATAGCTATCATAAAGCGTTCTCCAGTATTCGCTCAGACACGCAAAGAACGTACCTACAGCCATATTGTGACCGTACAGTACAAGATTTCCCGAGTTCCCGTCGGGAGAAACCACGCAGTTACAGTCCATCATTACCGAGCCGCTCTTGCTGACCTCGCGATAAAAATCGTGCGTCAGATAATAGTCGTTATCCGAGCCCTTTACAACAGGATAATCTATTGCCGTGCCCTCTATCCTGAGATATCCCACCGTATCGGGATTTATCTCAAGGAGCTTCTTGAACGACGGCAGAACTTCCTTACTGCTGCCGTTGTTGCCTCCGTCAGGGATATATATATTCGATATACCCTGACTTCTCCACTGGTCGCGGAACATCAGAAATATATCGGAAACGAGCGGTACGGCTGTTACCAGAAAAACAATAAGCGCGACCGTAAAAACGATCTTTCTTATTACTACGCCTACACTGTCGCCTTTCCAGGGGATAATGCCCATGATACGTCTTTTCCAAAATCCGGGCTTTTTTGCAGCCACGCCGTTACGGCGCGGATACTTCTCCATATATGTTGTCATTATTGCTCCTTAGATCATCGGTAACGCTCAGTCGGTTTTATCAGGGAACGAATAACCGTCACGCTTTGCGTCTTCGGCTGTATAGCTGAGAAGCTTTCTTCTGTCCCATGTGCTCATAAACCAGTCATAGCCGTTGCTTACCTTGTCATATACCCACTGCCAACGCTTCACATAGGTATTTACGACCGCCTTGCTTACATCAACGTCCCTGCTTTCGCCCTCGCGTATCTTTCTTGCAAATACAGCAAGTCTTACCGTTTTCTCACTGCCCTCATACGGCCAGCAGCAGGTCGAAAGCGTCAGTATATCGTCACCGTACTTTATATCAACATCGGTGAAAATATCGCTTCTGTCCATTATGTTTATAATAAAATCGTTGAAATCATCCTCCGAGGTGAAGTCGTATTTCAGATTATAACCATATACCTCGCCTCTTGACTCTTCAACATTGTATATGCCGAAGCCAAATATCTTCCATTCAGCCTGCTCATACAGCGTATCGAACCTGATTATCGGGTGCTCTTTATAGAAGGACTTACTCGGCTCGTCATACGAATCGTACATGGTGCGCCAGTATTCGTTAAGCGGCGCGAAGAATGTACCTACCGCCATATTGTGACCGTAGAGTATCAAATTTCCCGAGTGACCCTGCGGAGTTACCTTGTTGTGGTAATCCATCATAACAGTGCCGCTTTTGCTCTCATTCTTGTAGAAATCGTGAGTGAGATAGAAGTCGTTATCCGTTCCCTTTACAACAGGATAATCGACAAGCGTACCGTTTATCTTTATATAACCGACTGTGTCCGGATTTATTTCAAGCAGCTTCTTGAATGACGGAAGAACGTCCATATTATTCTCCGGGACATCGGTGTCATCAAGCTGATACATCTGTGATATACGATTACTTACCTGCTGGTCTTTAAGCATCGAAATTACATCAACGAGTAGAGGTATAGCTGTAGCAAGAAAAACTATAAGCGCAACTATAAATATGATTTTTCTTATTACAAGTCCTGCGTTGTCGCCCTTCCACGGAATAACACCTTTCGCCATGCGATAAAAAATGTTATGCTTCTTTTCAGCCGCCTTGACTTCTCCGTCATTATCCGGTTCTTCTGCGTTCTCTTCATCATCTTCAAACTCTGCGGTGCTTTCTTCTTCAAAAGCCTCCTGCTCATCCGATGCTTCATCCGCACCCGAAAGCTCATCCGATATGCTTTCAACATCTTCAGCGCCGTCTGTATAAGATGCCTCCTCAGACAAGACCTCTTTATCCGACATATCGTTTTCGTCTGTGCCCTCTTCAAGGCTCTCGGTTATCGTATCTTTTCTGTCTATATCGGCGAGTATCTCGTCTACGGTCTGTCTATCATGTCTTTCGTTGAATTTGTTATCGTTTTCCATGACTGTCTCCTTGCCTGACCGGGTTTTTACGCCCGATCGTGTTGTTCCTGTTCTGTCCGTATCTCTTCTGCCGCCCATCTGAGTGCGGCAAGCACTGTGCTTTTTCTGATATATTCTCTTGCATTTTCATCGCCGCTGAGCGCAGGATCTGTATACACAAGTCTTGCCTGTGTCCTGCCTTTTGTACTCAGCCCAACATACACCGTCCCGACAGGTGTATCCGCTGTACCCCCGGTAGGTCCTGCCACTCCTGTGACAGATATGCCGATGTCGCTTCCTGCGGTCTTACGGACACCGTCAGCCATCGCCCTTGCGGTTTCGGCGCTTACAACGCCGTATTTTTCTATCGTCTGCGGCGGTACGCCTATAAACTTTTCCTTGGCGCTTACCGCATAGGTGCAGATACTCATCTCCATAACAGACGATGAGCCGCTGACAGACGTTACGGCGGCGCTTATAAGCCCGCCCGTACAGCTCTCCGCGCAGGCGATTTTCTCACCCTTGCCAACTAATAATTGTACTACATTTTCAGCGGTTTTGTCAATAAGCCGCTGAAGCTCTCCGATACGGCTCATAAAGCCACATCTCCTTTTTTATCCTTTGCGGATTATTCCTGTTCTTCTTTGCTTTCTATCCTGAACAGCTTTACGGTAGTGCCCTCGACAGCCTTTTCGATAAGCGGTGCAAAGTCGAACGACTGCTCAGCCTTTATCACCTCATCGAATACCGGACGTGTCTTGGGGTGCTTCGGTGTGAATACCGTACAGCAGTCCTCATAAGGGAGCGTTGACGTTTCAAATGTATCTATTTTTCTTGCTATATCTATGATTTCCTTCTTGTCCATACCGATAACCGGACGGAATACGGGATATTCTGCGGCGGCATCGGTACACTGTATAGCCTTTAACGTCTGGCTTGCGACCTGTCCGACACTTTCACCGGTGACAAGCGCGCCGTACTCGTTTCTTTCTGCTATTATATTAGCGATCTTCACCATAAGTCTGCGCATTATGATAGTAAAGAACTCCTCGGGGCAGTTGTCCCTCAGCGCCTCCTGTATCTCGGTGAACGGAACGCAATAAAATCTGATATCTCCGCAGTACGGTGTCAGCTTCTCACAGAGCGTTTCGACCTTCATAAGTGCACGCTCAGATGTGTACGGAGGACTTACAAAATGTATCCCGTCTACTATAAGTCCGCGCTTTGCCATCATATAACCCGCAACCGGGCTGTCGATACCGCCCGACAGCAAAAGCAGAGCCTTGCCCGAACTGCCTACCGGCATACCGCCCGCGCCGATTATACGCTCGGCGCTGACATACGCACCCTTGTCCCTGATCTCACACATAACAGTGACCTCCGGGTTATGAACATCGACCGACAGATGAGGATACGCTTCAAGTATAGCCGCACCAAGCTCGACCTGTATCTCAGGAGTTTTCATCGGGAACGACTTATCCGAACGCTTTGCGTCAACCTTGAATGTCTTTGCGTTCTTCAGGGCATTTTCAAGATAAGGGATACTCTGTGCCTTTATCTGCTCAAAATCCTTTTCAAACACCGCACAGCGCTGTAATGCACCTATACCAAATATGACCTTCAGCTTTTCAATGACCTCGTCAAGGTCACATTCGCCGACAGGCTCTATGTAGATAGTGGACTGTCTTCTCATGTACTGGAACTTTCCGCAGTGGCGCAGTCTTCTTCTGATATTCTTCACGAGTATATCCTCAAAAGTACCCTTGTTGAGTCCTTTCAGCGCTATCTCGCCGTATTTTGCCATTATAAGCTCTTTCATTATATGTTTCCTTTCCTGCGGCTTTTCTTTGTACGTCTGAAGCGTACTATGCCGTTTTCTATTTCATCGCAAAGCGTGTCTATATCTTCTTTTGTCGTTTCCATCGAAAAGCTTACCCTTATTGTGCTGTCAGCTCTTTCTGCGTTCATTCCGAAAGCGTCCGGCACGGAGCTTATCTTACCCTTTGAGCAGGCAGAACCGCTGCTGACATATATCTCCTTCTCCTCAAGCGAATGGAGCATGATCTCGCTTCTTACCCCAAGCACCGAGAAGCTCAGTATATTATCAACGCTGTTGTCCGGGCTGTTTATATAAACTTCCTCCATCCGCGCCAGTCTTTCACGCAGATGTTCATTCAGCTCCTTATAATGCGAAAGATCCGCAGGATAAGCCTTTACCGCCGCCTCAAACGATGCTATAAGCTCAGTCGGCTCTGTTCCCGGGCGCAGATTTTTCTGCTGTCCTCCGCCATATACCAGCGGCGTAAATCGCACCTTGTCCGTACAGTAAAGCGCACCTATACCCTTAAATCCGTGTATCTTGTGTCCCGACAGGCTGATAAGGTCGCCTCTCAGCGGCACTTTGCAAAACCCCTGTACACCATCTATATGAACGATCGTGTCCTTGTTCACGTTTTTTACAAGCCTGTACAGCTTTTCGGTGTCGACCTTAAAGCCGTTCTCATTATTTACAGCCATGCACGATACAAGGATAGTATCCGCGGTAACGTTATCGGCGATATGCTGTTCAAAGCTGTCTATCGCATCCTTAGGTGACAGACGTATTATTTCAAAGCCCTGCTTTTCGAGATAGTCCATCGTTCTCGCAACCGACGGGTGCTCCATAGCAGTGGTGACTATCCTGTTTCCTCTGCGTCTATATGCGTCCGCCGCACCCCTTATCGCGAGGTTGTTGCTTTCGGTCGCGCCTGAGGTAAAATATATTTCTCCCTGCGCGCCGAGCTTTTTCAGCAGTGTCTTTTTCGCGCTTATCATAAGCTTTTCCGACTCTATACCGAGCCTATGCAGTGACGATACATTGCCGAAACAGCTTCGTGCGGCATCCTCAGCCGCTTTTATCGCCTGCTCACAAGGCTTTGTAGTGGCGGCATTATCCAGATATATCAAATTTCTGTCTCCTTTTCATATGGGCTTTGCCCACTTATCTATAAGCTAAAGGCTACGCCGCATAATTATTGTCGTGCGATCGCGCAGTCAGATTTTTCGTCAGGTTGTATAATGAGGACGACACAAGGCTGACGCCTTGTTAGGACGAATTGTGCAAGATGGCGGAAAATATGCAAGCAAGCGCGCGACAAAGGCGTTAGCCGGTGATTTTGCGGCGTTGCCTTAATTATACACCATTTTGCGATAAAAAAACAGGGTATATTCTGAAATTTTTATGAAAAAATAACCTTGTATAAGCATTACCGCCGATTTTATGAAAGGAAGAACATATTATGTATATTTCAAAACGCTGTTTTGTGCGGATAATCAGCTTTCTTACCGCAGTCACAGTCGCAGCAGGAATTTCCGCCGCGCTTAATATGAACAGCTCAGCGCAGTATAAGCGCAGCTTTGAACAGAATATGACCCGAAATGTCGAGGACTTGTCCGCAGAGATAGACAATATCAAGAACACGCTTTACAAGGGTATGTATGCAGGCACACCGGAGATGATGACGCAGCTTTCATCTAAGCTCTGGAGCGATGCGGCCACCGCGAAATCCTCTCTCGCACAGCTTCCCGTAGCCGGGCTTCATCTTGAAAACACCTATAAATTCCTCTCGCAGGTCGGAAATTTCTCCAAAAGCCTTGCAAAGCGTTATTCCGAGGGCGAAGCACTGAGCGCGGACGACAGAAAATCACTGCAAACGCTCAGCGAATATGCAGATCGCCTTTCCGAAAATATGTGGAATGTCGAACAGCGCATAACAAACGGTGAGTTATCCTTTGAAAAGGCAATAGCTGAGGTTCAGGGCACAGAAAACAACGAAGAACCATCGTATATCACCGAGGGCTTTACCGATTTTGAAGAGGGCTATGACAACTATCCGACCCTTATTTATGACGGACCCTTCTCCGACCACATTCTTGAAAAAGAGCCCGCCATGCTCAAAGGCACAACCGTTGTAACGCTCTCCGATGCACTGAAAAAAGCCGAAAAGGCTTGCGGCACAACAGGACTTACCCACAGCGATGCCGATGACGAGCAAGGCAGAATGCCGTCCTACGTTTTCACAAAGGACAATGCCACCGTGTCGGTGACAAAATACGGCGGATATCTCAGCTATATGATGCGCAACAGAGATGTACCCACCCGCTCAATGACCGCGCTTGAAGCAGTAAACGAGGGCAAAAAGTACCTTGAAATGCTCGGTGTCAACCATATCACCTACACCTATTACGAGATAAACGGAAATGTCTGCACAATAAATTTTGCGGCGGTCGAAAACGATGTTACAATGTACACCGACCTTATAAAAGTCAGCGTGGCGATGGATAACGGCGATATACTCGGCTTTGACGGCAGAGGATATATCACCAACCACACAAAGCGCGATCTGCCCGAGCCGAAAATAACCGCCGAGCAGGCGCGTAAAAAAATATCCCCCGAGCTTACCGTAACTGACACCTCGCTTGCTGTAGTCCCATCATCAGGCACAAACGAGCTTTATTGCTATGAATTTCACTGTACCTCTCCCGACGGCAGGCAGATGCTCGTATATATCAACACCGATACCGGCAAGGAAGAACAGCTTCTGCTTCTTGAAATAAGTGAGAACGGAACACTGACCGTATAGTTTCCCGAATAACGAAAAGACTGCAAATCAGTTTTAAGATTTGCAGTCTTCAGACTGTCGACAAACCTACATTATTTTTAAAAATGGGTGTTTAGCGTTGCTTGCTATGTTGGTTTTGCATCGTGCAAAACTTTTGGCAAGCAACCAAAGCGTCCTTGCTTTGGGCGTAGCCCCAATGCGGGTTGTCAGTCGTTGGTGTCGCTGCATCGTGCAGCGACTGTGTGCGACTGACTGCAAGCGTCCTTGCTTGGTGAGGGCGGCAGCCCCACATTCAGCCCCGGCACGGATGCCTGGCGTGTATGCCCAAAGGCTCTGCACGACGCAGAGCCAACAAAGCATACACAGCCCTTCACCGAGGGGAATGGGTTTGAGAATAAGCTACATTTCTAAAAAACAGACTTTTTCTACAACCTGAAGACTGCAAATCAGTTTTAAGATTTGCAGTCTTTTTACATTATACATAACCATAACGCATTATGACCGGTCGCAAAATCCCCACCGACTTACACAAAAAACAAATCCCCCGACCTTGCAGTCGGGGGATAATGCAATCTGTTTTAACAATTAAACTAAGATTGAGTGTTCATCGTTAGGATCGAACAGGTGTACCTTGTTAGGATCAAGCGCAAGCTTGATAACGTCCTGAGGACGAGCTGTACATCTGGGAGATACTCTTGCTGTCAGCGGGATACCTTCACAAGTGAGGTAGAGGTAAGACTCAGCACCCATCATTTCGGTAACGTCTACTGTAGCTTCGATCATACCTGTCTTAGCGTTGGAGAGGAACATTTCTTCATCGTGAATGTTCTCGGGACGGATACCAAGGATAACTTCCTTGTCAACATAGTACTTAAGAGCTTCTGTATCAGTCTTAGCACCGGGCAGTTCAACATAGAACTTTCTGCCTCTTGTTGTCTTTGTATCTTCAGAACCGAACTCAACTGTGTACTTGCCGTTGAGCATGATGAGCTTAGCGTTGATGAAGTTCATCTGAGGTGAACCCATGAAGCCTGCAACGAACTTGTTAACAGGGTTCTCATACAGGTTGATAGGTGAATCGATCTGCTGGATATAACCATCCTTCATAACAACGATTCTGTCACCCATCGTCATAGCCTCGATCTGGTCATGAGTAACGTAGATGAATGTAGTACCTAACTTCTTGTGAAGCTTAGAAAGCTCAGTTCTCATCTGTGCACGGAGCTTAGCATCGAGGTTTGAAAGAGGCTCGTCAAGTAAGAATACCTGAGGATCACGAACGATAGCTCTACCTAAAGCTACACGCTGTCTCTGACCACCTGATAAAGCCTTGGGCTTTCTGTCGAGAAGGTGTGCGATGTCGAGGATCTTAGCAGCTTCTTCAACGAGCTTCTTGATCTCATCCTTGGGCACCTTTCTCAGCTTTAAGCCGAATGCCATGTTCTCGAAAACAGTCATATGAGGATACAGAGCGTAGTTCTGGAAAACCATCGCAATATCACGATCCTTAGGAGCTACGTCATTAACGAGTCTGTCGCCTATGAAAAGCTCACCCTCGGAAATTTCCTCAAGACCTGCGATCATTCTTAATGTTGTTGACTTACCGCAACCTGAAGGACCAACGAGGATAATGAACTCCTTGTCCTTGATGTTCATAGTAAAGTCGGAAACGGCTACTACACCGCCGGGGTAACGCTTATAGATACCTCTTAAAGATAAACTTGCCATTTATGTGTGACCTCCTGTTTTATTGCAGAATAACCTTACGCTAATATTTTAACAAAATCTCACCGAAAATGATAGTACCTAATTACCCAAATATCAAACCCCTGCGTTATGCAAAATCACCAACACATATAAAACACGTTTTATTTTTGCCCGTTTTGTGTACAAATTATACAAATTTCAGCCAAATTTTAGCGTTGAATAAAGTAAAAACAAGCTCATTTTGTTATAAATCACAAATGCAGGAGCCGAAATTTAGTGAAATTTTGCAATTAGTGCTTAACACAGTGAACGGTTGCGCTGAAAATTCGGCATTTCGATGAATATTTTAGCATAAATTTTAGTAAATTTCAACCGGTAGTCCCGACATTTATCCGACAAACTAAAAACAAAGCCGATGGAGGAACAATGAAGAACCGAAGAAAGCTTATCCGTATAACAATAGTACCCGCCGTGCTTCTTACAGCATTACTGTTTACTTTTCTGCTCTGCCGCCGCCCCACAATATGCGGTGAAACTTTAACCGACAGAGCAGAATACGCAAAGTCGCTCGGATATACCGTATCACGCGACAGCGAAACCGTCCGCAACATAGTTATCCCCGCCGTATTCGGCAATGTCTATGAAAACTATAACGCATTGCAAAAGGAGTGCGGCTTTGACTTGTCGCTGTACAAGGGCGAAGCTGCCGTACAGTATACATATACTATAACCAATTACACAGACGACAGCGGAAAAACTCTTGATAATATTATAATGAACCTCATCGTCTGTGACGGAAAGATAATCGGCGGCGATATCTGCTCCGCCGAGCTTGACGGCTTTATGACCGGGCTTAAAGCAAGGAAATAGTCGGCGTTAGCGCAAAGAATCCGCCGCATTATTCTTGTCAGCTCTAACCATTTGACACAGCAACTACAATTGCCTGCTCCCGCTACACCGATTATCTCCACCTCCACAAACATCGCCAACCCCGCACTATCCCATACAACGCAAAACCGGGCAACGATTTTCCCATCGTCGCCCGGTCGTAATTATTGATTTTTACTTTTTATCAGAGCATTATTTTGCCGCTGTCTTCCCGCTGACACTTCCGTAATTACCATAAAGCGCCGTTTCGCCACTCATATAATAAGCCTTTACCCTGAACTTGTAAGTAGTGTTCTTAGCAAGTCCGGCTTTTCTGAAAGTAGTAGTATTGCTATTAGTAATCTTAGCAACGCGTACCCACTTTCCACCCTTGTACATCTCCACGATGTAACCCTGCGCGGAAGTGTTCTTAGTCCAGTTTACTCTGAGCGCGTCCTTAGCCTTGCCGCCGATCTTAACGCCCTTAACAATCGAAGGATTTGTCCTAGCGGTTACAGTAGCACTGTAATTACCATAAAGCGCGGTCTTACCGCTCATCTTATAAGCCCTAACTCTGAACTTATATACAGTCGAAGCCTTAAGCCCTGCTTTTCTGAATGTAGTCGTACTGTTGCTTGTAATCTTTGCAACCCTTACCCACTTGTTGCCCTGATACATCTCAACAATGTATCCATCAGCATCTGCATTCCTAGTCCAGTTTACGCGTAATGCGTCAGCCGCTCTGCCACCAAGCTTAACTCCGGTCACAGAAGAAAGAACAGTGAACGCACTGAGCGTATCTGAGTATTCGCTGTATAATACTCCGTTCTCATTTGTGTTTCTGTATGCCTTTATTCTGAATTTGAAGCTTGCACCGGGAGTAAGACCGCTGACGGTATAGCTTACATCATCAGACGATGCGGTTTTGCGTATCTGAACCCACTTATTATCCTTGTACTGCTCAAGAATATAACCGTCAGCATCTGCGCTTTCTTTCCACTGAAGAGTGATTGAGTTGCTCTGCGAGGATTTCTTGCCGAATCCGATGACACTATCGGGTTTTTCGGCGGTCGTAGCAACAGTAAGTCCGGTATATATGCTTTCGGCAGTGCCGTTATATGCCTTTATGCGGAACTGATACCCGGTATCTTCACTAAGCGACTCAAATGTACAGCTGAGATAATTGTTAGCCGGTGTCTTTATCGCCTCAACCCAATCCTGTCCGTCATAGTACTCAATAATATATCCCTGTGCCGAGCTGTTGATATCCCACGCAAGCTCCAACTTATCGCTGCTTTTTGTACTTACTCTGAAATTCTTTACAGCCTCGAGCGTAAGCATCTCTGTATATGTGTCATTATAGCTGTCACCGCACCTTGAACACTCGTGATGAGTATAGCCCTTACTCTCATATGTGGGAGCTATAACGGTGCTTACATAATCATGACCGAGCGCGTCGATTTCTTCTTTTTCACTTGTTCCGCAACCGCCAAGGCAATATCTTATACGCTCACCCGGAACTGTACAAGTCGGTTTTTTGACCGTTTCCCATTCGCCGAATGTATGATCACCTGTTGTCGGGATACTCATAATATCCGTTCTGGCATCACAGCGTGTGCAGTGACGTGACTTTTCACCCGCGTTCTTGCAATCAGCAGGTCTGTCTACTGTCCACTCGGCAGAATAATCGTGACCGAGCTTTTCGATAATGCCGTTTTCTACAGCTCCGCATCTCTTGCATTCTCTGTGCTTTGTACCGTCTTTCGTGCAGGTAGCGGCTGTATCCGTTATCCATTCACCGTATGAATGTACTGTGCATTTTGTATCAACAGCATAAGCCTTGATCATAAGGTTATTTTTATTATTATTTTTACAATCATCCCAGAAGCTGTCGGGATCATATGTATAATAGCTTTCGCCCTTGTTGGCATTGAGCGTGTATGTAAGCCCGTTCATATTGTAGCCGAATTCACTGTAAATTCTTGCAGAACCGCTGTTATTTGTTATTTTTGCAACAATAGCAAAAGTATCACCCTTCTGTACTTTTACGGATGAATCAAACTGTAACGAATAATATCCTTCATATCCAACATTTTCCTTAGTCGCCGTTGCAGCTTTTGTACCTGATGTCGGATTTGTTTTGTCTTTAAGACCGGTATATACGCTGAGTTCTATATCCATACCCTTTGATGTATATACGGCAGCACCCGTTATATTGGAAGCATCTTCGGCAGTAAATACATTTGCACCGTACATTGTCGACAGCCCGAAGCCAAACCAGCTGGAAGAATTGCCGCCGTCATAGTTGTAAAGCGTATCGTAATAATCATCTGCACCGTCTACTGTATAATCGTATGCAACACCGCTGGACGCTATCGACTTGTCATAGTATGACAGCCAGAAGTAACCGTCATCTCTGCTGTCATCTCCCCAGCTGTTCTTTATCAGCCATGCGCCGTTACCCGCGGGAGCGGTCTTGAATGCAGACGCAGGTATACTGTCGTCCCAGCCTACTACCGTGACCGCATGATTAGATGTATATTCCTCAGGGCAATAGTAGTAATAGCTGCTGCCGTCATCACCGAATTTTCCGTCTGTACGACCGTAATTAGTAGTATCGCAATAGCTGAGCGAAGCTGCACCGTGTGTCAGAATAAGCTCTTTTAGCTGATCGTTGCTGTTATTCTGATTGATATCGGCAACATACATACCTGTGAGCTTTGCTGCGCCTGAATTTCTCAGTTCATAATACTCAGGCTCTGTAAACGATTTGTTTACTATACCCGGAGTACCATATGACGAATACGGATACTGCGAGTTTTCATAATACGGACCTATGCCGTTCATAACAGCTAGTCCGGCATTCCATACGTTACCGCCGAGATCTAAATAGTCGGTAGCAGATGAAGCCGTATATGTCGCATAATCACCCGAAGAATTAAGCTTGCCGTAAAGTGAAGGGTGGCTTATCATATACGAAAGCAGATTTTCGGACAGATCAAGCGTATCAGCCTGATACTTGTCGGGGAACTCCTTGATAAGAGAAGCCTCACTGATCGCCGTCGAAGTAAAAGCCCAGCATATTCCCCATTGACCCTGATTTTTGACAGGCGTTATATAACCCTGCTCTACCGAGCTGTATTTCGCGGGTGCGGCATAAGCCGACAGCGGCGTCACGCTTGCGGTAATAGCAAGAGCCGTGACAAACGCCGTTGCTCTCATTAGTTTCTTGTTCATATGTTACCTCCCGAATTGTTGTAATGCGGTTCTCAAATAAGCGTCGTAATATGTGCATTCTTCATGCCATTCTACAGTCTAATTATACCATAAGGCGATGTGACAGTCAATTGATAAATCGATGAATTTCGGAAGATGTTTTTGCGCACATTGAATAAAATTCGATTTTCTTATCAAAAAGGGCTTGTATATTTTAACTAAATGTGATACAATAAATTCAAGCCAAAAGGAAATATAACCCTCAGGCTCAGGCAGACGGTTTACCGTATGTCAAAGATTCAAGGCGTATATTGCCACGAAAGGAATGACATTATATGACAGTAAACATTACAGCGAAGAAAATTCAGGTTACACAGGCGTTCTCGGATTACGCAACAAAGAAAATCGAAGCTAAGCTCGACCGTTTCTTTGCAGGTGACGCAGACTGCAAGGTAACACTCTCTGAGCAGAAAAATATGATAACCTGTGAAGTTACGGTGCGTACAGCAGGACTTATCTTCCGTTCAGAACAGAAAGCCGCTGACAAAAACGATGCTTTTGATGCCTGCATTGACCGTATTATAAGACAGATACGCAAAAACAAGACAAGAGTTGAAAAGCAGATGCACAGCTCATTCAAGGGCGGATTTGAAGATACAGTTGAAGAACAGGCAGATTTTGAAGTCGTTAAACATAAAAAGTTCAATCTCCGTCCTATGTCGGAAGAAGAAGCTATCCTACAGATGAATATGCTTGATCATACTTTCTTTATGTTCAAGAACGCAAAATCAGGTGAGATCAATGTAGTGTATAAGCGTGACGACGGCAATTATGCGGTTCTCGAGCCCTCAGAGGTCTGATAAGGATATAAAAGTAAATAACTGAATATACTGCCGTGCAGTGAAAGCTGTACGGCAGTACTTTTGTAAAATTGTAAGGAGCATTATGAATAAAATAAACTGGGGAATTATCGCCACCGGGAAGATTGCCGCAAAGCTTGCAGAAGCAATAAACTACAGCGATAATTCCATACTTTATGCCGTAGCTTCAAGAAGCGATGATAAAGCAATAGCGTTCGCGGAAAAATTCGGCGCGGAAAAGCGCTACGGCAGTTACGAACAGCTTGCAGATGACCCGAACATCGATATCGTCTACATAGCATCGCCTATGGCACAGCATTACGAAAACGCAAAGATGTGCATAGAAAAGGGCAAGAATGTACTTTGCGAAAAGACGGTAACGCTAAACTGCAAACAGCTTGACGAGCTGATTTTACTGGCTGAAAAGCACAGCGTTTTCTTTATGGAAGCAATGTGGATGAAGTTTATACCCGCATTCAGAAAAGCCAAGGAATGGATAAGTTCAGGCAAGATCGGTGATATAAAGCTTGTCCGCGCCGACTTATCATCATTCTGCCCGTATGACCCGAACGACAGACTTTACGCAAACTCTCTCGGCGGCGGTTCTCTGCTCGACCTCGGCGTTTATCCGCTGACATTTGCCTGTGATTTTCTCGGATATAAGCCGAAGGAGATCATCACAAGCGCATACATCGGTAAAAGCAATGTCGACTTTGACGCTTCCCTGCTGCTGAGATATGATAACGGAAGCTTTGCCGACTCGCAGATAGGATTTGACTATATGAAAGAAAATTCAGCCTGCATAATCGGCGACAAAGGCAGAATTACTTTCGGCAACTGGTTCTTCTGCACGACCGATATCAAGCTGTATGATGAACTCGGAAACCTTGCCGAAGCGCCGACAATATACCATAACTGCAACGGCTATGAATATGAGGTGCAGGAGGTTGAACAGTGCCTTGACAGCGGCAAAAGGCAGAGCAATATAAATCCGCTTTGGCAGACAAGAGCCGTTCTTGAAATAATGGACGAATGCCGCAGACAGTGGAATTTAAAATTTGACGGTGAATAAAAGCATACCCCTTGCAGGAAATTTGCAAGGGGTCAGGTTGTAGAAAAAGTCTGTTTTTTAGAAATGTAGCTTATTCTCAATCCCTAACCCCAAACCCCTTCCCCTCGGGAAGGGGCTATTTTGCTGGGGCTACCGCCCCTAGTCCCTGTCGGGGGCTTTGCCCCAAAGCAAGGATGCTTTGGTTGCTTGCCAAAAGTTTTGCACGATGCAAAACCAACAGAGCAAGCAATAAGCGACACCCCATATTTAAACAAGCAAGAGGTTTTTCGACAGTCTTATACGGGTATCGGCACTGCCGATACCCGTGTATTTTTGATCGGTATTTATTTTCCTACGCAAAAACGCGAGAATATTCTGTCTATTACCTCCTCGCTTGCGGTCTTGCCGCTGAGCTCGTACAGACTGCTCAGTGCCGCTTCAAGCTCAAGTCCCGCAACGTCTGCGGTCATACCGCCGTACAGCGCGTTATAGGCTCTGTTGACTGCTGCCTGCGCCGATAAGGCACACTGCCGCTGGCGCTCGTTTGCAAGGAAGCCCGCCGCCGGGTCGAGCTTACTTATACCGCAACGTTGCTTTATTGCCAGTTCAAGCATTTCAGCGCCGTCACCTGTCTTTGCGCTGATTATTACCGCCTTGCCGAGCTTATCTTCAATATATGCCGTGTCCGCTCTTGTTTCAAGGTCGGACTTGTTTATTATCGGAATGACTGTCTTGTCCGAAAGCAGCCCTATAAGCCGCTTGTCATCATCGGACAGCTCTCTCGAGCCGTCAAATACCGCAAGGATAAGCTGTGCTGTGCCTATGCGGTCTATCATACGCTGTACGCCGATGTTCTCTACCGTATCGTCTGTTTCTCTTATGCCTGCACAGTCGGCTAACTTCAGCATTATATCGCCGAGCTGCACGGTGTCCTCGACAATATCGCGGGTAGTACCCTCAATATCGGTAACTATGCTCTTCTGTACGCCTGTCAGCAGGTTCATAAGCGTTGACTTTCCTGCATTGGGCTTTCCGACTATCGCGGCGGCTATTCCGTCACGCAGTATCGCGCCGCATTCATAGGTCGCTATAAGGCTGTCGATATTTTCCTTTACGGCGGTCACGCTTTTCAGCCAGTCCGCCTTTGCTATTTCGTCCTCGTCCTCGCTCTCATCGGGATAATCTATCCATACGGCTATCTCCGAGGTAATTGCAATTATCTGTTCGCAAAGTGTTTCTATCCTGCGGTAGAGTGCGCCGTCAGTCTGTGCCCTTGCACAGGATAACAGCTGATCGCTTCCGGCGTTTATAAGGTCGATCACACCCTCTGCTTCCGTGAGCGAGAGCTTGCCGTTTACAAGCGCCTGCTTTGTAAATTCGCCCGCCTGAGCCATTCTTGCTCCTGCCGCCAGCACCGCTTGCAGAACTCTCCTTGTAACGTGTATGCCGCCGTGACAGGTTATCTCGGCTGTGTTTTCGCCGGTATAGCTGTGCGGTGCACGGAATATTAAAAGCACACCGTCGTCGAGCTTCGCGCCGTCCGCCGCGATATCACCGTATGCGGCGGTATAGCCGTCCATCTTTTCTATATCGTGCGCGGGGTATTTCGGTGTGAATACCTTTGCCGCGACTGTAAGCGCGTCCGCTCCGGATATTCTTATCATTGAAACACCGCCGCTTGCCATAGGCGTTGATATTGCCGCTATGCAGTCTGCCATTATATCTTAATCCTTCTTACCGAATAATTTTGCGAAAAAGCCTTTCTTCGCGGGCTTTTCGTCTGTCTGTTCTTCCGTGCTGTTTTCCTGCTTGTCATCGCCGTTATCGTAATAGCTCTCTTCTTCCTCCTCGGAAAGCGCCGTTTCGATAAAGCTCTTTTTGAGCAGTTCCTCTCCGCTTTCGTTAAGCGTATATGTCCACAGCTCTGTCGGAGTGTTTATAATAAAATCGTCTATATTATCAAGGCTGAGAAGCGTCTGAAGCCGCTCGCCCATAGTATCTATCACCTGCTCCTCCATACCTGAGAAAAATTCCTCGCAGGTTATGTTATACTCATCGGCGGGGTTCTTTCCGCCTATTCTTGTAAGGTGGATACCATCACGCAGATATGACGTATAATCGAGATAATCGCTCCAGTATTCGTTTATCACCTGTAGTATGACACGCTTTTGCAGAGCATTAACCTTGTCCTCGCCGAACTTCTGTGCGGCGGTGCTGTAATCATCGGCAAATTCGCTCTGCCAGATATCGACTGTCGACTCGCCTGTCAGGAATGCTCTTCTTCTGCCGAATACCGCGTCACGGTGCTTTTCGCCTATCATAGTGAACTTGAGCAGACGCTTACGCAGCTCGAGCGTATCGCCCTGTGCTATACGCTGAATGCGGTCGACCTCGCGCAGTACGATCTTATCGTCAATCGGTCTGCCCGTTTCGGCAGTGGGGTAGTGCCTTTTCGGAATAAGCTTCTTTATCTCGTACTTTGTCATTATCTCGTCTTCGAGTGAGATTATGAAACGGCTCTCGCCTATGTCGCCCTGTCTGCCGCTTCTGCCGCGCAGCTGCATATCGCCGCGTTCACTCTCGCTCATAAATGTGCCGAGTATCAGCAGTCCGCCTGCCGCTACCGCCTCGTCCTTCTGCGATTCGTCCGCACCGCCCAGCTTTATGTCAACACCTCTGCCCGACATATTGGCTGATATGGTGACAGCGCCGGGTCTGCCTGCTTCTTTTATGATCTTGGCTTCAAGCTCATCGTTCTTTGCGTTGAGTACGTTTGCGGTGATGCCCTCTGCCGCAAGGCGTTCATTCAGCTCTTCACTCAGCTCTATGCTTGACGTTCCGACAAGCACGGGCTGATTTTTTGCGTGGGCGTTTTTTATACATTTGACAATAGCGTTATCCTTAGCCGCTTTTGTGAGATATACTTCATAAGGGTGATCGACACGTCTGCAAAGAGTATGAGTTGGTATGACCGTTACCTTAAGATCGTATAACTGCCAGAACTCGTCCTCCGAACTTTTCGCAGTACCGGTCATACCGCTGAGAAGCGGATAACGGCGCAGATAGAACTGCATAGGCACAACGCCCATAATAACACCGCGACTTGTGCAGGTAATGCCTTCTTTCAGCTCGACTGCAGGCTGTAACGAGCCGGGATAGCGGCGGTTCTCAGCCGCTCTTCCGGTAAACTCGTCAATTATTCTTATATTACCGTCCTTGACGATATAATCAACGTCCTTTTTTAGTAAGAAGCACGCTTTAAGGCAATCCGTAATGCGTATAAGAAGCTCGTTGTTCTCCTCGTCATAAAGTCCTGAGCCGTCCGTTATAAGCTCCTCGCACTTATCCTCGCCCTTTTCGGTAAGGTAGATAGTGCCAAGCTCCTCGTTTATCTCATACATACTGCTGTCAAAATCCTTGACAAACTCGTATACCTCGGGGAGCTTTTCATCCGGCTTTACGGCGGTTTCGCCCGCTATAACAAGCGGTACTCGTGCCTCGTCTATCATCATACTGTCAGCTTCATCGGCTATGCAGAAGTCAAAATCCGTCTGCACGCAGTCCTCGGGCGTATTTGCAACGAAGTCACGCAAAAAATCAAAGCCTGCCTCTCTTGCGGTTATATACACTATCTGCTTTTTATACAGCTCTTTTTTATCCGCAATATCGGTCGAATGCAGGATACAAGCCGAGCTTATGCCGAGTGCGTCATATATCGGCTTCATCCATTCGCTGTCACGCTTTGCGAGATAATCGTTGAAGGTGAGTATTCTGACATTGTGACCGTTTTTCGCCATATAGCTTGCGGCAAATGCGGCACACAGCGTCTTGCCCTCGCCGGTTTTCATCTCGGTAATCCTGCCCTTTGTAAGCTCTGCGGCGGCGGTAAGCTGTTCGTCATAAGGGATAAGACCGAGGTATTCCTTGCTTGCGATAGCGCAGGCGGCGAATATCTCGTTTATATCTGTGCCGGCTTTAAGCTCGTCTATTGTGCCGACCTCGGCAAGTGAGCGTATTTTTTCGATGGATATATAAGTTTCAGCCATTTTTGCTGTCCTTTCAGAATAGATATGTATATAAACTGTGCCGTGAAAACGGCATTTCAAAGCCGTCTATATCGTTTATTTTACCACAGTGAAATGAAAAAAGCAATTATTTTTAAAAAGCACTTGAAAAATACGGATAAATGTGCGACAATAATATTTATATAGCGGCGTTCTGCCGCAAAAACTGATAAAGGAATGACTTACTTTGAATAATACAAAATATGCTGTAATACTTGCCGCAGGCGATGGCAAAAGAATGAAATCCGATAAGCCGAAGGTGCTTGCCGAGGTGCTGTTTCAGCCCATGCTCGGCTGGGTGCTTGACGCTGTAAAGAGCGCAGGCATTGACAATACCGCAGTTATAGTCGGCGCTCACAAGGAACAGGTAACCTCTTATCTTGAAACACTTGGCGAATACCCCACATTTGAGCAGAAAGAAAGGCTCGGCACAGGTCACGCAGTAATGCAGGCAAAACCCTTTATTGAAAAGGCACAGACTGAAAATGCGGATATACTTGTAACCTACGGTGACGCACCTTTTGTTGATATGGCTACAATAACAGGCTCTTACGAATACCACAAAAACAGCGGCAACGATGTCACTGTAGTATCCGCAATTGTCGATGACCCTACAGGCTACGGCAGAATAATAAAGGAAAATGACGCTTTCAAGGCTATCGTTGAGCAGAAGGACTGCGACAATGAGCAGGCAAAGGTCAGAGAGATAAACTCGGGTATCTACTGGTTCAAAGCGGAAAAGCTGTCCGGACTTTTAGATAAGCTTGGCAACAACAATGCCGCAGGCGAATATTATCTTACCGATACGGTCGGTGTTGCGGATAAGAAAGGCGTATACACGGCAGACAGCGCAGACGTTGTACTTGGCGCAAACAGCCGCAGTCAGCTTGCCGCTTTGAATGAAGTCGCAAGAAAGAGAAAGCTCGCTGAGCTTATGGACGAGGGTGTGGATATTCCTCTGTCGGACGGGATCATAATCGGCAAGGACGTAAAGATCGGTCACGATACAGTTATACTTCCGAATACGATAATCAAAGGAAATACTGTTATCGGTAACGGCTGTGAGATAGGTCCTAACAGCTATATAGATAACTGCGTTATAGAGGATAACGTTATCCTGAACAACGTACAGGCACACGAAAGCAAGGTTGACAGCAAGGCTAAGGCAGGTCCGTTTGTTCATCTGCGTCCGAATACTCATCTGCACAGCGGCGTAAAGATAGGCGACTTTGTAGAGGTGAAGAACTCGGAGGTCGGCATAAACACCTGCATAGCGCATCTTACATATATCGGCGACAGCGATGTGGGCAAGGGTGTAAACTTCGGCTGCGGATGTGTAACGGCAAACTATGACGGTATAAAGAAGTACCGCACTACGATAGGCGACAACGCATTTATCGGCTGTAACACAAATATGATAGCGCCCGTTACTATCGGAGATAATGCGACTACTGCGGCAGGCTCGACTATAACAGAGGACGTTCCTGCGGATTCTCTTGCGGTGGAACGTGGTCAGACAAGAATTATAGAACACTGGGAAAAGAACAGCAAGCGTATAAAAAAGGCATAAGGAGGAAAACAGGTGGACGTTTTTCTTTCGGTGTTGTCGGTAGCAGGTATCATTCTCGGTGCGGTACTGCTGATAATGATAATATCTCTGCTGTTATCTGCTATTCTTTATGAAAGCGTTTTCGGAAAACGATTTGAGATATACGACTCGGCGCACCTGCCCGATCTTAAGGATTATAAGGGGCTTATAAGCGATCCTGTTACATTTCCGTCAAAGCGCGGCTATAAGTACACCGGGTTTTATTATCATGATGAAAGCTATGACAGCTTCAGGGGGCTTATAGTTTTCTCGCACGGCATATTTGACGGTCATCTCAGCTATCTGCCCGAAATAGCGTATTTTGCAAGACGGGGATACAAGATATTTGCCTTTGACAACAGCGGCAGTCATTTAAGCGGCGGAAAATCGCTTCGCGGGCTTCCTCAGTCGGCGGAGGATCTTGATGCGGCGCTGAGTTATGTTACAAAGACAAACACGCTTCCGCTGTATCTGTTCGGTCACAGCTGGGGCGGATATGCGGTATCTGCTGTGCATTGCTATCATCTTTATGATATAAAGGCGGTATTCGTACAGAGCGGATTTGACCAAACAAGCGAAATGGTACTTGAAGAAGGCTCTGCTATGATGGGCAGGTGGATATATATCCTTAGAGCCTATATAAAGCTGTACGAGCGTATGAAGTACGGCAAGGCGGCGGGCTACACAGCACACGCAGGAATAGCGAAAGCAACCGCAAACGGCACTAAGTTCCTTATACTGCACAGCACTGACGATAAGACGATAAGCCTTAAAAACAGCGTGCTTGCCAATGTTGAGAAAAACGATAATATCACTCTTATAACCGAAAAGAACAAGGGCCACAACTCGCTTGACAGCGACAGGGCGATAAAGCACAAGGCACAGCTTGACACGCTTTTTGAAACGACCTATCCGAAAAATCAAAGGACTAACAAGAATAGAAGAGAATTGTTCAGCGAAAAGGTCGATAAGCAAATCTACTACGAGCTTGACGGCAAGCTGATGAAGCTGATAGCCGATTTTTACGAAACGGCTCAGAGTGGGAAGGGTTTCAGCAGTGCGGAGTCAACAGGGAAGAAAAAAAGCAAAAAATAACGCACCGCTTACGATAAACATAACAAAATAATATCACAACTTTGCGAGCGACGGTTTTATTAACCGCCGCTCGTTTTTTGTCTGTTACACAGCCGTTACCCTCTTTTTAACTTAACTTATAAATGCAAATTCCGTTAGTTTCATGAAACGTTACATTAAGTAACTAAAAAACAGGCTAACTGAACATTCAAGCCGTTATTTAAGTTTCGCTTTGGCGAAATTTTGTGTAAATACTACTTTAAATTGTATTAAATACACATAAATCACTTTTAACTGTTGTGAAATTCACAGAAACAATCGACTTTGTTAAGTAAATTTAGTTAAACCTGTTGACTTTAAATGAAGCGGCATGATATTATGAGGTTAAGCTAAGAAACCAGGAGGCTATATCAGAATAATAGCAGAAGGAGTGAAATCATGACAGGTTTTAAGAAAAGACTGGCAAGCACGGCGCTTGCCACAGCAATGACGCTTACCGCTTTACCTGTATCCGTGTTTTTAATAAGCACAGATGCTGAGGCAGGAGTTCCGAACGGATTTGCGTATACGCAGGGAACAAGATTCATGCTTGACGGAAGCCCGTTCTACTATGCAGGTACAAATTGCTACTACCTAACGTTCAAATCGCAGGAAGCGGTAGACAGCGTATTCAAAGACGCAGAGGCGATGGGGTTGAAAGTTATCAGAGTCTGGGGCAACCTTGATGTAGGTGTCAAGACAGGTACGACAGACAGCGAAGGAAAGCCGGTATTTACAAACAACAATGACGGCCCGGGCGAAAAGGACGGGATCTATTTCCAGTATTTCGACAAGGATCTGGGAAAACCGGTGATAAACGAAGGCAAGGACGGCTTGCAGAAGCTCGACTACGCTTTATATCAGGCTGAAAAGCACGGTATAAAGCTGCTCATCACCTTTACTAACTACTGGGACGCTTTCGGCGGTATGGGTCAGTATGTAAAGTGGGCGCAGGAGCTTGGCATAAGCGGACTTAAAAAAGACGACTTCTACACAAACGAAACGCTAAAGGGCTGGTATAAGGATTATGTCAACGGTCTGCTGAACCATACGAACCCGTATACCGGCAGAAAGCTGAAGGATGAGCCTTCCGTATTTGCGTGGGAGCTTGCAAACGAGCCGAGATGCAATACCGACGCTCAGTGTAAGGACAATATACTTTATAACTGGGCTAAGGAAATGAGCGAATATGTAAAGAGCGTCGACCCGAATCATATGGTTGCGCTTGGCGACGAAGGCTTTTACAATAAACCTTACGGGTATTACAACGAATATACTACATCCAATTATGCCTTTTACGGTGCAGAGGGCGTTGACTTTGAAAAGCTGATGACAATCGACACGCTCGACTTCGGTACTCCTCATCTTTATCTCGATCAGTGGGGAATGAAGCATACAGGCACAGGACAGGACGATCTGCTCTGGTTTAAGATACACGGCGAAACCTGTGCGGAGCTTGGCAAACCGGTCATTCTGGAAGAATTCGGCCTTACAAACAGGACGATCCGTGACAGCGAGTACGAGCAGTGGTTCGAGGTGCTTGAGGGCGATGTCTACGAAACAGTCGAATACGCAGGCACAAACTACTGGATGATAGCCTCATACATTGACGGTGCGCTTTATCCCGACTATGACCAGTATACCGTTTACGGTCCGGAGGGAACAGATACAGAAAGCACAAGACAGCTTATCATAAAGCACGCCGCAAATATGACAGCAAAGAATAGCGTCAACACAATAGCAAGCGACAAGCTGAGCTTTGACAGAGCCGACACTACCGACCTTACAGTAACAGCAGCTATGAAGGAGGGCGTAATAAGCGGTATAACCATTGACGGAAATGCGCTTACAGAAGGCAAGGACTTCACGATAAACAACAACTCCGTAACTATAAAGGCAAGCTATCTTAAAACACTGGAGCTTAAAAACCATGTGTTCACACTTAACTGTACGGCAGGCAGCAGTCCGAAGTTCACCGTAAACGTAACCGATGTATCGATCCCCGCACCGACGCTTGACAAATATATCGCTACAGTTGACAAGAACCTGCGTCACTATAAGCAGGTGAATGTTGGCTACGACAAGAAAACAAGCGAATTCAGGGGCATAACGGTAAACGGCAAATATCTCACGGCAGGTGCGGATTATACCGATAACGGCGGCTTAGTCACATTCTCTGACAGCTTTATAAAATCTCTCGGCGAGGGCAACGTAACGCTTGTGTTCGACTTCTATGAGGGTGCAGATTGTGAATTCCAGCTTACCGTAGCCGATACATCGGCACTGGAAGATATAGATACTTTTGAAAACTACACAGACGATTCTCAGCTACGCAGTGCATATACACCGAATACAAACGGAAACAACATAACGGTTTCGCTTGTGGACAGCACTAACGGCAAAGCGATGCGCTTTGAATACGATGTCAGCCTGCCCAACGGATACAGCGGCGTAAACCACGCACTTTCACAGCGTAACGTTGCACAGTACAAGGGCGTCAGCATAACCCTTGCCGGTGACAACAGCGGCAACACCTTTACGCTTCAGTTCAAAGATAAGAACGACAACTATTTTGAAAAAGAATTCGCTGTAGATTTCTACGGTGAAAAAACAATCAAGATACCTTTTGAAGAATTTAACGCTCCAAGCTGGCAATCTTCCTCTGCTACGCTTGACACAACGGGTATCGTACAGGTCGCATTCTATGCAGGTCGCAGCGGTAACGCCGACACAGGCGCTTATATAATCGATGATGTATACTTCTATAACGAGGAACAGGAAACCGATGGTGCACACCTTATCGACAAGACAGGCACATTTGACGGCTCTGCTCCTGCGGCTGTACTTACAAAGCTCGTGCTGAACGGTCAGGCTATATCAAAGATAACCTGCGGTGACAAAACGCTTAACAGCAATACCGACTACTCGTGGAACGGCAGTCAGGTAACGCTCAACACACCGTTTACACAGGCTCTTGATAACGGCAAATACGAAATAGTATATCACTTCAGCGACGGCACTACAGACACATTTATTCTCACCGTTATCAATTCTGCGGTTACAGAAGATATTACGGTTGATAATGTCACAAACTTCACAAGCACAAACGCAACCGATTCCTCGCTCACTCTTGCGTGGGACAAGAACAACAAGGCAGAAGGCTACACTGTCGAAATATACAAGGGCGGTAAGTGGAACGAGATATACAGCGGAGCGGACACATCCTGCACCGCAAAAGACCTCAGGGCTTCCTCGACCTATACCTTCCGCATAAGAGCATACAAGGCTTCGGGCGGCACAACATATTACAGCGACTATGTAAGACTTGCCGCTAAAACAGCGGAAAGCTCAGGCGTTTCAAACGTTAAATCCTTCAGAAAAATCTCAGCTACATCATCCGAGCTGATAATAGGCTGGGCAAAGAACAACTCCGCAGAAGGATATATCGTTGAACAGTACAAGGGCGGCAAATGGACGGAAGTGTTAAGAACCTGCACAAATAACACTGTAGGCTTTATAGCGGGCGACCTTAAGGCAGGTACGACCTACACCTTCCGCATAAGAGCATACAAGACCTCAGGCGACACGGTCATCTACAGCAACTATACAAGACTTGCCGCTGTGACAAACGCAAACTAAAAGCATAATAACAGCAAACGGAGCATATCAGGCAGATATGCTCCGTTTTGCTTGTAGAAATAGTCTGTTTTTGAAATAAACTTCTGATTTATTATCCCTATCCCCCTGCCCCTTTCCCCAGAAAGGGGGTGAATGTGGGGCTGCCGCCCTCACCCCGCTTGGGGCTACGCCCCAAACCCCATTTTTAAAAATTATGTAGGTTTTTCGACAGACTGAACGGAGCATATCAGGCAGATATGCTCCGTTGTTCCTTTATCCGAATTATCTGAAAAGCGTACATTCTCCGCTTTTCCTGTAATACGCTATGCGCTCCTCTATCACCTCACGGGTAGTATTATAATACTCCGCAAGGCAGTCTATGCAGAAAAACTCATCAGCGTTGCGTGTGACAAGCTTTCTGTAAATCGCTATATCATCGCCGCCAAGCAGTGCTCCGCACTTCTTGCAAGTCTTGTAGTTTGCCATTACAGCTTTACTACCTTTGCAGTATATACCGCACAGTCGTGAGGCTGTAAAGTAGTTACATATCTCTCGGAGAATCTGCCGATATCCTCGTGCGACCAGCAGTCGTGCATTTCAAGACCTCTGCCTGCCGCAGTGCTGAGCCCTATATCCCAGAACTGTAACGACATTTCCGCGGGTACATCGCTGAAGTTATACATACCTATAGCATAGTCGCCGTTGGCGAGCGGCTTTACAAGTGAGAATACGTTTTCAGGGTTGTTCCACTGGCTTATGCGGTAAGGTCCTCTGCACTCAATGTCCTGGTTTATTGCGATAACTTCCTTGTTAGTCAGTATCTCCTTTGTCCTGTCGGTCATATGACGGATATCACAGCCTATCATAAGAGGAGAGTTCATCATTGCCCACAGTGAGAAATGCGTCTTGTACTCCGTGTCGGTACAGCCGCCAAGACCCTTGCCTTCCTTGTTGCCGAACTGGTCGTCGCTCTCGCCGTTTATGTACTGGTTGTTTGAGCCGCCGTGCATACCGACAACGAGCATATCTATATCATTGTGGCAGAAGCAGCCGCCGTAGCATTCGTTACCCATCTGTGACAGCGCAAGACGCTTTATCGACTCCCAGTTATCCTGAATATCGCCTGTCGAGCGGAAAAGATGAGCGCCACTTTCTCTTATCCACTTGTAGATATCATCATTGCCCCAGTTGCAAGCGGAGAACATTATCGGTCTGCCGCAGTTTCTGAGGGCGGTAGACATACGCTTGTAGAGTATCTCACCGGGTATATGTACGGGCTTGTAGCAGTAGTCGTATTTCAGATAATCAACGCCCCACTCGGCGAATGTTTCTGCGTCCTGAAATTCATGCTCAAAGCTTCCGGGGTGACCCGCGCAGGTGTGAGTGCCCGCACACGAATAGATACCGAACTTAAGACCCTTTGAGTGTACATAGTCCGCAACAGGCTTGATACCGTTCGGAAACTTCCAATGATCGGGTACAAGTTCGCCCTTTTCGTTTCTCTGCTTTTCGCTCCAGCAGTCGTCAATTACAACGTATTCATAGCCTGCGTCCTTGAGACCGTTTTCGATGAATGCGTCAGCCGCCTGCTTTATAAGCTCTTCGTTTATCTCCCAGGTAAACGTGTTCCAGCTGTTCCAGCCCATAGGGGGTGTCATTCCGAGTAACTTTTCCATTTTTGTTTTCCTTTCAGATATTATTCTTCAAAGCTGTCCTCTTCGTTTCTTGTGTTCCACAGCTCGACCAGGCGCTCCATTTCTTCTTCTGTGAGCGAAATGCCCTTGCCCATTCTGCTGTGGTCGGGTGCCCATGAACGGATATCGTACTTAGGCTCTCTGTCGTTCCAGCTTACCATATTAAGCTCAATGTTGTACTTGCCCTCGCTTATAACGCCGAGCTCCTGTGTTATCTCATACTTAAATTCTGCCATGTCCTTAGTTCCTTTCTTTATACGGAGTTTTTAATTTTTATATTAAAGAGGATTTATTCCTCTTCTCCTGCGTTTTTATCATTTTTTGACTTCTTTTCGGGTTTTTCTTTCTTTGCCTTTTCGGGCTTCTGCTTTTTCTGCTTGGGAAGCCTTGTATCGTCCGCAAGCTCTACCGCATCAAATATGCAACGGTATCGGGGCGGTATCAGCTTGTTGATATGCCTTTTGCCGAAAAACCACATCTTAAACTTTGCCGTATCAAGCACCTTGTCAAGATATGTATTTATATGATTGCGGCTGGTTGTGCCTATGTCGATGAACTCTATCATTCTTGCGGGCGGCTCATAGCTGATTATAAAATCCGCCGTGTTGTTATGCGTTGCAAGGTTAGCCAGTCCCTCGGCAAGCTCTTCATCTGTCGGGAGCTCCTTTACCCACTTCTGCTCCTCATCCGGTTCGAGATAGCTGTTGTTCTCCTCGCTCTGACCGCCGCCGAAAGCAAATACCGTTTTTTCGGCGATCGTGTAGTACTGACCTCTCATCAGCTGACGCAGGTTGCCCGATATGAGCCTTGTCTTACCGCCGCACCACTCTTCTACCGGGTACTCGCTCAGTAAATCGAAATTCTCGTGTACGCCCTCGACAAAAAGTATGTTATATTTCTTCTTGCCGAGCTTTTTGAGCATACTCTTTTCTTTTTTACTGCCGTCCCATATACAGCCGAAGTCGCCTGTTATTATCAGCGCGTCACCGCGTCTGAGCTTTTTAAGTATCGGCACTTTAAATCGTGAAATATCGCCGTGCAGGTCGCCTGTAACGCATATCATAAGCTATATCCTTCTTCCGTTTTTATTATCCTTACTTACGGTAAGTGTATACTCCAGTCTATCGGTTCTATGCCGTTTTGCTGTAAAAAAGCATTTACCTTTGAGAAATGGCGGCAACCGAAAAATCCATTATACGCCGACAGCGGGCTTGGGTGTGCCGCTGTGAATACCGCGTGCTTCGGATTTGTAATAAGCGGCATTTTCGACTTTGCGTTGCTTCCCCACAGTATGAATGCCGTAGGCACGTCGCGCTCGTTCAGAAGCTCGATTATCCTGTCGGTGAGTATCTCCCAGCCCTTGCCCCTGTGACTTCCTGCCATGCCCTCGCGGACTGTAAGCGATGTGTTCAGCATGAGAACTCCCTGCCTTGCCCAGTCGGTAAGCTCGCCCACCGACATATCAAAGTCTATCCCGAGGTCGTTATGTATCTCGGTAAAGATATTTTTCAGCGAGGGCGGCGGCGCTACTCCGCGCTTTACCGAAAAGCAAAGTCCGTGCGCCTGTCCCGCACCGTGGTACGGATCCTGACCTAAGAGCACCGCCTTTACCTTTGAGTACGGTGTATATTTCAGTGCATTGAAAATGCAGTCCGCGGGTGGGTATACATTGTATCTGTTATATTCATCGACAAGAAAAGCTCTCAGCTTCTTGTAATATTCACTTCGGAACTGATCTGCAAGCAGCTCGTCCCATTCGTTGCCTATATTGACCATTTTGTTTCTCCGTCAGATCTCGTGTGTTCTTGCATAGTCGAATAAATACTGCTGTGCTATGCCCTCGTTGCCCTTTATACATTCCGGCAGACCGTCCGGATATAATTTCTGCTCGATACGCTTTATCCATACATCTCTCGGAAAAGCGTCCGTCTTGTGATAGCCGAAAAGCAGTACGCAGTCCGCGACCTTGTTTCCGACACCCTTTATCTTTTTCAGCTCTTCTCTTGCTGTATCGGTATCCATAGCGTTTATGCCGTCAAGCGAAACCTCTGTGCTATTCAGCTTTTCTACCGCGTCAACTATGTATTTTGCTCTGAAGCCCGCTCTCAGCGGCGCTAAGTCCTCGGCGGTAACGCCGACAAGCTTTTCGAGTGTCGGGAAAGCATATCCGTGCTCCGTCTTTTCCCCGAAGCTCTCGCACAGCCTGTCAATAATACCGGTGATACGCTTTATATTATTATTCTGCGAGATTATAAAGCTGATGAGCGTTTCAAAAGGCTCTTGCCTTAGTACTCTTATACCGGGGTTTTCTTTGCAGGCAAGGCGCATATGCTCGTCCTTTGAGAACCGCTCTATCAGTGCGTCGTAGTCTGTATCAAGGTCAAAGTATGACTGCCAGTAAGAAATATCTTCTTTTTCTATCTCGTGTATGGTGTAAGTGTTGTCGCCGTTGTCGGTTATGCCGGCGTATTTACCGCCTGCTATGCCGCAGAAATTGCCGCCGAGCTCTTTCCAGCGGAAAGCCTGTCCGCAGAAAAGCGTACGCCTTATATCAAAGCCCTTGCAAGTGAATGTGTAGTCCATATGATCATCTGCCGTTATCAGTTTTTGAATTATCCGTTTTTGTCGGGGGAAAATTTTAAATTTAGTCTTGATTATTTCCGTTATATATAATACAATATTAACAGAGAAATTACAAGACCGACATGAAAAATTTTTCTTTTGTCCCTCTTATAAACCGACACGGATTTTAAATTCTGCGGTGTTTTCCGCATATATCAAATTTTTTGAAAGGAAACGAAAAAAGTGAGAGAAAGCATACTGACTATACCGGTAAACGAAGTATTTGAACCCCGTGAGGGCTGTCCTATCTGCCGTATGAGAGATACGGTGGAGGAGCATATATGCGAATATATAATGGGGGCGGCTATGATGGAGCCTGACGTAAGGCAGGATACCAACAGGCTCGGCTTCTGCTTTACACACTATCAGCAGCTGATGATGCAGAACAACCGCTTGTCACTCGGACTTATGCTCAACAGTCATCTTGAAGTGCTCAGAGGTAATATTTTTGAAAAGAAAGGCTTGTTCGCTCCTAAGGATGCAAAAGCTAAAAAAGCAGGTGCGGTAGGCGATACCTGCTTTGTCTGCTCAAAGGTACAGTGGGGCGTTGACCATATGCTTGAAACGGTATTCACAATGTTTGCCAAGGACGGCAAGTTCAAAAACCTGTTCAAGTCGCAGGAATGCTTCTGTATGCCGCATTATCACTATCTTGTACAGCTGAGCGAAACGAAGATGGCAAAGAACGACAGGGCCGAGTTTGTAAAGGTAATGGATACGATAATGCAGGAATATATTACAAAGCTCAACAGCGATGTAAACGACTTCTGTAACAGCTTTGACTACCGTAACGCCGGCAAGCTCCACAGCGAAGAAATGGAACACGTGCGTACATCTATCGAAAGGAGCGTTTCGTTCCTTACGGGAAGAAAGCCGACATCGAAATAAATCTCATTATACGTTAGTATTTTAATATTTAACATTACATCACAGTTCAGCGATATAATCCGAAAAACCTAAAAAACCGCTTGAAATTTTTGAAGGTAAGTTGTATAATGAAGTATAAACCACTTTTACGGAGGTGTCCATGAGCAAAAAAAACACAGCGGCTACCATTGCTACAATAATCGTTGCCGTGCTTGCAATAGCAACGACTTTGTTCCTGCTGTACCAGACTTCACAACAGCAGATACAGGAAAATCAATATAATTACATTCCCTCGGACGAGGTCAATGAAGAAATGAATATGAATGCGGTAACTCTTATCAAGAACAACTGCGAGATATTCAGAATTTATCTTCAGTACGGTCTTCCGCATCAGGCAGAGCCGTATAACAATGTTCCCGAGGACGGCTATTATACCGTAAAGAGCGACAGCTACAAGACAATGTCTGATATTGAAAAGCTTGTCAATTCAACATTTGTTGAAAAGGAAGCAAAGCGTATCCTCACAGACATAAACGGCGACAATATCGCTGTCTATGCCGAAGAAACAGATGAGGACGGCAACAAGGGCATCGGTCTTGATATGAATATGGTTGACGAGAACGGCAGATTTAAGGCTCTTGACTACGGCTACACATGGTCAAACGCCAGGTTCACACTTCACCCCAAGTCAAACACCGAGTGCGATATAATCGTTGAGCTCAACTCTGCGGAGGAAACCTCCTCAGCCGATACGACCTCTTCCGGCTCGGAAAGCAACATCAAAAAGGTCACCGCCAATATGCTCAAGGTAAACGGCGAGTGGCGGCTTCAGAAGCTGGCATATTGATAAATGAGTAAAAAGGACAATCCTCTTAAAGTCTATGCTGTTGTAAGTCAGATAGGTTTTCTGGTGATAACTCCGCTGCTGATATTCATATGGGGCGGCAGTGTACTGGCAGACAAGCTTTCGCTTCCGTCATGGGTTATGATCCTGCTTGTGTTTGCAGGGATAATCACTATGATATCGGGAGTGGGGACTTATCTTAAGAACCTTATAAAAATGTACGGCGGAAAAGACGACAAGAAAACCTATAAGTATCTTTCCGACCGCCGTGACAACGACTATTACGACGATAACCGCCGTGACAGGAAGCTTTAAATATGAAAAAGAAAATTACCGAAACGACATCATTCAAGGAATTTATGGCGCTGTTGCCGTATTATATAGGAGCGCTTGTATTGCTTGGGATAGTCAGCGTTATCCTGATGATTTCGGGAATAGGCGACTACACACTGCTTACGGGTGCGGCAGTCGGTACAGCGGTTTCGGCACTGAATTTTGCGCTTATGGCAATGAGTGCGGAAAAAGCCGTTACGATGACCGAAAAATCCGCAAAGCTTGCTATGAACGGCAGTTACGGTGTAAGATATATCTGCACATTCATAATTCTCGGTGTGCTGATGTTTTTTAAAATCGTCAATCCCGTCACAGCTGTACTTCCGCTGTTTGTGCCGAAAATCGGCTACACGGTTACCGCTTTCAAGGAGAAAAGCGATTTCTGACAGCAGAATTTACAATCGCTGACTTAACATTAAATTTATATAAAGATATAAAATATTCATTACGGGAACGACCCGTAAAAATAAGGGAGGAGCATTAGAAAATGACAGACCTTATAAAACCTATGGCGGAATTTTCGGTAGAAGGACCGCTTAAATCGATAAGCTTCGATATAGGCAGCTACAATGTGGTAATCAGCGAGAGTATCGTTGTACAGTGGATAGTTATGCTTGTCCTCGGCATCGTATTCTTCATACTCGGCAGAAACCTCAAGGTGAGGTCGACCTCACGCAGACAGATGGCGGCTGAGTATCTGGTAAACTTCTTCAACAATATGGTGCGTGACACCATGGGCGAAAAATACAGAAAGTACACCCCCTATATAGGCGGACTTTTCTGCTTCTCTATTCTTTCGAGCCTTATGGGACTTTTCGGCTTCAGATGTCCGACCTCGGATCTTTCCGTAATAGCCGCATGGGGCATCACGACATTCGTGCTGACGCTCAGGAACAAGCTGAAAACAGGCGGTATCAAGGGTTATTTAAAGGGCTTTATCGAGCCTATGCCTTTTATGCTCCCGTTCAATATAATCGGTGATATTGCAAACCCCGTTTCACAGACACTGCGTCACTTTGCAAATATCCTCGCAGGCTCTGTAATCGGCGGACTTATCTACTTTGCTTTAGGACAGGTCGCAAACGGACTTGCATCTATCGGCGTTCCCGCTGTATGCTCGCTGTACTTTGACTTGTTCTCGGCATTCATTCAGGCTTATATCTTCTGCACACTGACAATGGCTTACGTTTCAATGGCAGAATGCGGAGATGATTAAACAGTTTACCCCCACAGGAAACTGTGGTGTAATAAAAACAATAATCTACCTACAGGTAGAATAAAATGACGGAGGACTTTGATATGGAAAACTTATCACAGGCTATCGTACTGGGCGCATCTGCAATAGGTGCAGGTCTTGCTATGATCGCAGGTCTTGGCCCCGGTATCGGTGAAGGCTTCTGCGGCGGTAAGGCTGTTGAAGCGATCGGCAGACAGCCCGAGGCTTCGGGCGCAATCACGAGAACAATGATCATCGGTGACGCTCTTGCGGAAACCACAGGTCTTTACTCACTCGTTATCGCTCTGCTGCTGATGTTCGCAAATCCCTTTATCAGTCAGCTTTAAGTTCTGGCAGACTACAACACGAAAGGATTGAAGTGAAATGACGGATATGCTGAGAATAGCCGAGGAAGCGGCTGCGCAGGCAACTGAACAGGCTAAGTTTTCTCTGGTCAGCATAGATCTTAACACTATAGTCTTCACTCTGATCAACACGCTCATTATCGTTCTGCTTTATTTCTTCTTCTTGCACAAACCCGTCTGCAAAATACTTGACGAGCGCGCGAAGACGGTAAACAAGGATATGGACGACGCACAGAAGGCAAAGGAAGAGGCTGCTGCAGTAAAGGCAGACTACGAACAGCGTCTTGAAACATCAAAGGAAGAGGCAGCCCGCATTGTAGCCGACGCTACAAAGAAGGCGCAGGCAAGAGAGGACGAGATCATCTCTGCCGCAAACGAAGAAGCCGCTTCTATGAAACAGCGTGCGGAAGAATCTATCGAGCGTGAAAAGAAGCGTGCGGTAAACGAGATAAAGGAAGAAATTTCCGATATGGTAGTTATGGCGGCTTCAAAGGTTGCCGAAAAGGAGATAAACGCGCAGGACAACGAGAAAATAATCGACTCTGTTCTGTCGCAGATCGGAAAGGAGAGCTGAAATGGCTGCTGTTGACAAGACATACGGCGACGCATTGTTCTCTCTAATAACCGAAGAGGATGAAAAGGCACTGCCCGACATTCTCGGACAGCTTAAGGGCGTGTCGGAGGTTTTTGCCGCCGAGCCCGATTTTATAAAGCTGCTTCGTACTCCTACTATCCTTATAGAGGAAAAGACAGGGCTTATAAAAGAAGTCTTTGACGGCAAGGTGCACAGTTTCGTGCTTAACTTTCTGTGCATACTTACCGAAAATGACAGACTGCCCGACTTTGAACGGATACTGGCATACTTTACAGAGCTGTATAACGAAAAGCTTGGTATAGCAGATGTTACGGTAACCTCTGCAATGCCTCTTTCGGATACGGCTGTCGAAAAGATCAGAGCAAAAATGGCTGATATCACGGGCAAGACCGTTAATATGACGCTGAAAACCGACGATAAGCTCATCGGCGGCGTTGTTATCAGCTACGGCAATACGACTATCGACGGAAGCGTCAAGGCAAGACTTGAACAGCTGAAGGCGGATATTGCCGGAACTATCGACTGACATAAAAATCGTCAGCCGGTAAAAAAATACGAAAGGAAGAACCTCCAATGGATTTACGCCCGGATGAAATAACAGGCATAATTAAATCCCGGATCAAGGACTACGGCTCAAAGATCCGTCTTGAAGATACAGGTACTGTTGTAACTGTAGGTGACGGTATTGTTCGTATACACGGACTTGAAAAGTGTATGATGAACGAGCTGCTGGAATTTGAGAACGGCGTTCGCTGCATGGCGCTCAACTTAGAGCAGGACTTTGTCGGTGCGGTTATGCTGGGCTCAGATGCCGAGATCAAAGAGGGTGATACGGTAAAGCGCACAGGTTCAGTCGTATCTGTACCCGTAGGCGAGGAACTGCTCGGACGAGTAGTAAACGCACTGGGTCAGCCTATCGACGGCAAGGGCGCTATACTCGCAAAGGAAACACGCCCGATCGAAAAGATCGCTCCAGGTATCATTACGAGAAAATCTGTTAACGTTCCGCTTCAGACAGGTATCAAGGCTATCGACTCCATGATACCGATAGGAAGAGGTCAGCGTGAGCTGATCATCGGCGACAGACAGACAGGTAAGACTGCCATTGCGATTGATACGATAATAAATCAGAAGAAAACAGACGTAATTTGTATATACGTTGCTATAGGTCAGAAGGCTTCTACAGTTGCTAACGTTGTAGAACAGCTCACCGCCGCAGGCGCTATGGACTACACAATAGTAGTATCCGCTACCGCAAGTGAGCTTGCGCCCTTACAGTACATTGCACCCTATTCGGGATGCACCATGGGTGAATACTTCATGGAAAAGGGCAAGGACGCACTTATAATATATGATGACCTGTCCAAGCACGCTGTGGCTTACAGAGCACTTTCGCTGCTCCTCAAGCGTCCGCCCGGACGTGAGGCTTACCCCGGCGACGTATTCTATCTGCATTCAAGACTGCTCGAAAGAGCCGCAAACTTAAACGAGAACTATGGCGGCGGTTCACTCACTGCACTGCCTATAATCGAAACACAGGCAGGCGACGTTTCTGCGTATATCCCGACCAACGTTATTTCGATAACCGACGGTCAGATATTTCTTGAAACAGAGTTGTTCCACTCGGGTGTAAGACCCGCTGTAAACCCCGGTATCTCGGTATCCCGTGTCGGCGGTAACGCTCAGATAAAGGCTATGAAGAAGGTATCCGGTACTCTTAAGCTCGAATATTCGCAGTTCAGAGAGTTGCAGAGCTTCTCACAGTTCGGTTCGGATCTTGATAAGGATACTAAGGAGCGTCTTGCAAAGGGCGAGCGTATCGTTGAGATATTAAAGCAGGGACAGAATGCTCCGGTAGCTGTTGAAAATCAGGTCATAATCATCTATGCTGTAATCAACAACTATCTGAAGAACATTCCGCTTGAAAAGGTCAGCGACTTTGAGCGTGACCTCTATAAGCATATGGAAGAGGCTCACCCCGATATTACAGCAAGCATAAGAGAAGAAAAGGTACTCACTCCCGAAAACGAAGAAAAGCTTAAAGCCGCTCTCAAGGATTTTTCGGAGAAGTACGTTTAAAACTTAAGATATAAGCATTAAGCGAAAGGAAGAATAGTTATGAAAAAGGCATCACTTGTACTGAGCATCGTTGCTTTGAGCATATCCGCACTCACCCTTGCGCTCACGGTTTTAGAGCTGTTCTATAAAAAGACGACTTATATCGACAGTGACAATATCCGATAAAGGAGGCTTTGCATGGCTTCGGGAAATATGAAGGACATCAAGCGCAGAGTAAAAAGCGTTGAGTCCACTATGCAGATAACGAAGGCTATGGAGCTTGTTGCCTCTTCTAAGCTGAGAAAGGCAAAGCTTCGTGCCGAGGATGCGCGTCCGTTCTTTGATGCACAGTATTCCCTTATGTGCCGCATAGCAGGCGAAACGGAGAACCTGAGCACCGTATATACAAGGCACAGAGAGGTAAAGAACCGACTGTTTATTGTAATAGCGGGCGACAGAGGTCTTGCAGGCGGTTACAACTCCAATATACTGAAGCTGGTACAGCTAACGCACGGCGATGAATATATGCCTAAGATAATAGCTGTCGGCAAAAAGTCTGTGGAGTTCTTTACAAAGCACGAATACGATGTAGTAGCGCAGTTCCCCGGCATTGCGGAGCATATCAAAACGGCAGACGCTGCCGATATAGCGCAGATAGCAACAGACCTTTTCGTAAAGGGCGAGGTAGATGAGATAGAGCTGTTCTTTACGCAGTTCGTATCTCCTCTTGTACAGACTCCTACCCGTATGCCCGTACTCCCCATAGATGCACCGACAGGCAAGGCAGTACCCGAAAACAAGGCAGGTACGACCTATGACCCAAGTCCTGAGGCAGTTTTCAACCGTGTGATACCAAAGCTCATAACGAGCCTTATCATGTGTGCGGTCAACGAAAGTTATGCTTCTGAGCTTGGTGCAAGACGAACTGCTATGGAGAATGCAACGGACAACGCAGAGGAAATGATCGCAAACCTGTCACTTATGTACAACCGTGCAAGACAGGAAAAGATAACGAACGAGCTCAATGAGATCGTATCGGGTGCTAATGCGCTTAATTAAGTTAAGAAAGGACAGGACTGATCTATGCCACAGAATATCGGCACGGTTGTGCAGATCATCGGTGCGGTACTTGATATAAAGTTCCCCCCGGAGCATCTGCCTAACCTGCTTAACGCCATAGAGATAGAACACGAGGGCAAAAAGCTGACCGTAGAAGTAGCGCAGCATATCGGCGACGATACGGTGCGTTGCATAGCAATGGGAAGCACGGACGGACTTGTAAGAGGACTTCCGGCAGTCGATACGGGCGCGTCAATAAAGGTTCCCGTAGGCAGACAGACCCTCGGCAGAATATTCAACCTGCTCGGCGAGGCTGTTGATAACAAGCCCCAGCCCGAAACGGAAGAAAAATGGGAGATCCATCGTCCCGCTCCGTCATTTGAGGAGCAGGAGGGTTCAACACAGGTACTTGAAACGGGTATCAAGGTCGTAGACCTTATCGCGCCTTACCTTAAGGGCGGTAAGATAGGTCTGTTCGGCGGTGCGGGTGTCGGTAAGACCGTACTTATTATGGAGCTTATCAACAACATCGCTAAACAGCACGGTGGTCTTTCGGTATTCACAGGTGTCGGTGAGCGTACCCGTGAGGGTAACGACCTTTACAACGAAATGACCGAATCCGGTGTTATCGAAAAGACAACGCTTGTTTACGGTCAGATGAACGAGCCGCCCGGAGCGAGAATGAGAGTAGCCCTCTCAGGTCTTACAATGGCTGAATACTTCCGTGATAAGGAAGGTCAGGACGTGTTGCTCTTCATCGATAATATATTCAGATTTACACAGGCAGGCTCTGAGGTTTCCGCCCTTCTCGGACGTATGCCGTCAGCAGTTGGTTATCAGCCTACACTGGCGACCGAAATGGGCGCTTTGCAGGAGCGTATCACTTCTACAAAGAAGGGCTCTATCACATCGGTACAGGCAGTTTACGTTCCTGCGGACGACCTTACCGACCCCGCACCTGCTACAACATTCGCACACCTTGATGCAACAACGGTACTTTCAAGAAACATCTCATCAATGGGTATTTTCCCCGCTGTTGACCCTCTTGACAGTACATCAAGAATACTCACTCCCGAGATAGTCGGCGAGGAGCATTACGAGGTTGCAAGACAGGTACAGTCGATACTCCAGCGTTATAACGAGCTTCAGGATATCATCGCTATCCTCGGTATGGACGAGCTTGACGACAACGACAAGCTTACCGTATCAAGAGCAAGAAAGATACAGCGTTTCTTATCTCAGCCGTTCTCGGTTGCAGAACAGTTCACAGGTATGAAGGGTAAGTATGTTCCGCTCAAGGAAACGATAAGAGGCTTCAAGGAGATCATCGAGGGCAAACACGACGATCTTCCCGAGTCTGCATTCCTGTTTGTAGGCACTATCGACGAGGCTGTTGAAAAGGCTAAGAATGAGAAGGCGTAATAACAAGGGTTATTTCAGCCCTATGACGATAACCGCGCTTTTACTGGCGCTAATTATAACAGGACTACCGTTTATAATGAGCGGACCTGTAAAGGACGATGATATATTGACTCCATTGCCGACCCCGGAAACAACGGCACAGGAATCATCGGTCATCGTGACTACAAAAAAGCGCACAGATGTATCTCCCGCACCGTCATCTGCAGTAAAGCCCGGAAACGACATTCCGAGCGGTATTATAAGCGGTGAAACGGTAACGGACGTACAGGAAAAAGCAAAAGCGCTCGAAAGCGTTGCACTTTCGCTGTACAGCGAAAACGGCGACAGCCTTACCGCCGATATGGTGAGGCAGAAAGCCGGCGTACCCGCAGATGAGCATTTTATCGTTACTATAAGCGTTAAAAACGGCAACGTAAGTAAGATATCGTATTTTACCGAGGACTATTCCGTTTCTTACGCAAACGGCAGTTATTCCGCACTTGCGAATATCGCCGATGAAAACTTTGAAGATTTGGTATTGTTCTTATAACTCCCGCGGAAAGGAAAGATGATATGACAGAATTCAAACTGAAGATCCTTACCCCGGAGGGAGTAGTATATGACGGTATGGCTGAAAGCGTTATCGTCCGTACTACCGTCGGTGACAAGGGCATACTTGCAAAGCACGAGCCATATGTTGCGGCGCTGACAATAGGACAGGCGAAGATACGCATTGACGGAGCTGTACGCATAGGCGCAGTTTCTTCGGGTATAGTCGAGGTCACAAAGGATCAGACATCGATACTCGCTCAGTCGTTTGAATGGGCAGACGAGATAGATGTCGAGCGTGCCGAAAAGGCAAAGGCTCTTGCTGAAGAGCGTATGAAGCAGTACAAGGACGATCAGCGTGCTCTTGATATTGCTGAGTACAAGCTCAAGAGAGCAATAAACAGAATAAATACGGCTAATATAAAGCTGTAAGACGTATAACACGACCCCCTGTCTGCTACCCGGCAGACAGGGGGTTGTTATTTTTGGTATCAGCCTTTTATAAGCCCCACCAGTCCCATAACAAACACAAGCATTACAAGCACAGGCAGGAAATAGGTCATATAGCCTTTCATAAACTTCTTTATCTTAAGACCCTTACCGGTATTGGCTTCATTTACGAAGTTATCCCAGCCCCAGCCCTTTTTCGTAACACAGAACAGTATGAATACCAATGAGCCGAGCGGAAGAATAAAGTTGCTGACGATAGTATCTTCAAGATCGAGTATCGTACTTCCCGCACCCAGCGGCTGAAAGCCGCTCAGTATGTTAAAGCCAAGACAGCAGGGCACTGACAGCACAAACAGCAGTATGCCGTTTATAAGGCAGGACTTCTTTCTGCTCCAGCCCCACAGATCCATCGTGTTTGCTATGATACATTCAAATACGGCGAGTACCGTTGACAGTGCCGCAAACGACATAAACACGAAGAAAAGACTGCCCCAGAGTCTGCCGAGCGGCAGATTGTTGAATATGTTGGGCAGCGTTATGAATAACAGCTTAGGTCCGCTTGTAACATCAACTCCGTATGCCGAGCAGGCGGGGAAGATTATAAGCCCCGATGCTATCGCAACAAAAGTATCAAGCAGTGCCACGTTTACAGATTCTCCGAGAAGAGAGCGATCCTTACCGATGTAACTGCCGAATATAGCCATACTTCCCATACCGATACTGAGCGTAAAGAACGCTTGCTTCATTGCGCTTACAAGGATATTCGTTATACCTACCTTTTCTATTGCACCGAAGTCGGGCAGAAGATAGAACGAAAGTCCTTCCGCTCCCCCGGGCAGTGTAAAGCTGTTTATCGCAAGGACTGCCATAATAGCAAGCAGTGCGATCATCATTACCTTTGTGACCTTTTCAAGTCCGTTCTGAACGCCGATAAAGCATACGAGAACGCCTATCACAACGACAATCCCCATATAGCCAATAAGCGAAACAGGGTCACCGAGAACGTCAATATTGAAGTGGTTTTCCACGGCCGCAGTATCCATTCCGGCAAGCTCTCCCGATGCGGTGGAAACAAAGAATTTCAGCATCCAGCCGGCAACAGTCGTATAGAACATCATAAGCAGATAACAGCCGATAAGGGAAACCTTGCCGTGTAAGTGCCACCTTGAGCCTTTCGGTTCAAGCTGTTCATACATTTTGGCGGGGCTTTTCTGAGCCGCTCTGCCTATGGAAAATTCCATAGTGAGTACAGGTACACCGAGTATTATCAGGAAGAACAGGTATATCAGGACAAAAAGCCCGCCGCCGCTTTGACCTACCACATAAGGAAATTTCCATACGTTTCCTATTCCTATTGCACAGCCTGCGCTGAGCAGTATAAAGCCAAGACGGCTGCCGAGTTTATCTCTGCCCATAGTTCCTCCGGGTCATTAATTTTTTATATATAGTTTGTTGAAAGAATTTGTTTTTATTAAAATGAAGTGCAGATTCTCAAGCCCTATCCCCCTGCCCCCTTTCCCTGGAAAGGGGGAAAATACGGGGACTGGCGTCCCTGCGACCTGCCTTGGGGCTATGCCCCAAACCCCATTTTATAAAAGATTTTTAAATTTATTTTGTGATTTATGCATCGGTTTTCAGAACCTCTCTGTAGTCCCACAGATATTTGATTCCCGAAACCGTCGTAAGTATGCAGGATATGTACATAAGTATGTCACTTATCAGCTGTACGGGGAAAGTTTCTGTCGTGATCGCGCCGAAAACGACAAGTATATGCATAATAATGATAACGCATATCGCAACCATTGTTGAGGCTGTCTTAAGCTTGCCCCATATACTTGCCGCAATAACTGTCTTTTTCTCGCTTCCTGCGGCGATAAGCCGTATTCCCGATACCACAAATTCACGGGCGACTATTACAGCCGTAACCCATGCGCTTGCCCAGCCAAGCTCAACAAAGCAGATGAGCGCCGTAACGACAAGCACCTTATCGGCAAGCGGATCTAAAAACTTGCCGAAGTTTGTCACCATATTATATTTTCTTGCTATTTTACCGTCTGCCGTGTCGGTTATGCTTGCAACGGTAAAAATTATCGCCGCCCACAGATAGCTGTAGGGCACAATATCGCCTGCGAGCATAAAGAACGCGAAAAACGGTACCAGTATCACTCGAAGCAATGTGAGCTTATTAGCCAGGTTCATACCGATATCCTTTCAGCATTACACCTGCTCACCGAGCAGATTGTTTTCAAGCACGTCTGTTATTTTAACATTTATAAAGTCGCCGATAACAGGGCGCTTTTCTTTTGTCGATTTGAAGTATATCATACCGTCTATCTCGGGGGCAAAGTGCATACTTCTGCCGAAATACATATCCGAGTAGCGGTCAAAGCCCTCACAGACGACCTCATATGTGTTGCCGACCATACCCGCGTAATATTCGCCCATGCGGATCTCCTGCTCGCCTGTTATTATGTCCGCTCTGCGCTGTCTTTCGCCCTCATCTACCTGGTCGGGCATTTCTGCGGCGGGAGTATCCTCCTCGGCAGAATAAGCAAAGCAGCCAAGGCGCTCGAACTTTATATCGTTTACAAATTCGGCAAGCTCGCTGAACTGTTCCTCCGTTTCACCGGGGAAGCCTGTAATAAGCGTAGTTCTCAGCACCACACCGGGAATTTCACGGCGCAGCTTTGCAAACAGTTCACGCAGGCTCTGCTCATCGCCGCCGCGGTACATATTGCGGAGGATTTCCTTGTTACAGTGCTGTATCGGAATGTCGATATAGTTCAGTATCTTATCCTCTGTCTTTATTGTTTCGATAAGCTCGTCCGTTATTCTTTCGGGATAGCAGTAAAGCAGTCTTATCCACTTGATCCCGTCTATCTTACATAGCTCTTTAAGCAAGTCGGGCAGAGCGTATTTCTTATAAAGGTCTATGCCGTATGCCGTAACGTCCTGTGCTACTATAACAAGTTCCTTTACGCCGTTTTCGGCAAATTTCTTTGCTTCCTCTATTATGTTCTCCATCTTTCTGGAACGCATTTTACCTCTTATAAGCGGTATTGCGCAGTAAGAACATTTGTTTGAACAGCCGTCCGCTATTCTTAAGTATGCATAGTGGGGCAGAGTAGACTGCAGCTTGTCGCCCTCCATATTATGGCACAGCTTGTCGCCGAATGTCACGACCCTTTTATCCAGCATTACCGAGTTGATGATCTCAACTATATCATCATTCTTTGCAATGCCTACCACTGCATCTATTTCCGGGAACTCTTCGTCCATCTGCTTCTGATAACGCTCCGCAAGGCAACCCGTTACGATTATCTTCTTGTTGATACCGTCATTCTTGCGGCTGATAGCTTCCATTATCTCCTCGATAGCTTCTTCTTTAGCGCTTTGGATAAAGCCGCAGGTATTGATTATTACAACATCTGCAAGACCCGCCTCGTTTACTATTTTGAAGCCGGCTTTAGCTATCTTTGCAAGCATAAGTTCGGCATCGCACTGGTTCTTCGGACAACCGAGAGATACCATACCGACTTTTATTGTGTCTGCCATTATTTTTCCTTACCTTTCCGTATACCGTATGTATTATATTTTCGCGATTTACTCATCGTAATATTCTTCTTCGTCATAATCTCCGTCTTTCACGCGGGATAATGCTAGCTTTATATCATCATATGCAAAGCCCCTGCGCGCAAGTGCCGCAGTCACACGCTGAACGCTCTTATAGTCAGAAAAATCCAGCTTGTTTGCATATTTCTTATCTACAAGATGTATAATTTCGTCTATAAAATCCTCAGCGTCATATTCTTCTTCCTGCTGTGAAATAAGGCTGTCGGGCAAGCCCTTTCTCCGTAGCTCAAAGCGGATCTTGGACTTACCCCAACCCTTGTTTATATATGCCTTGTAAAGCTTTTGTGTGTACTTCTCCTCATTTATGAGGTCGTGCTCACACATCAGCGCAACTACCATCTCGCATAGATCGGGAGGATAGTTTTTTATCAGCTTGTCATAAAGCTCTTTTTTGGAGTGGTCACGCTGAGCGAGTATGTACAGCGCTCTGCGTTTTGCCCTTATTCTTTCATCATCGGTATATGACATCAGTCAAGATCCTCTGGTGAAAATTCTTCAAAGTCGCTGTCTGCTTCGACTACTACGCTTTTCTTTGCTGTCGCTTTCTTTTTCGTTGACGGTGCTGATTTTGCGGGAGCGTCAGCCTTTGCAGCCTCTTCACCGATCTCCTTAAGCTCGTTTTCTGCCGCCGATTCTGAAGTGTCGGCATTGTCCGTGCCTTCTCCGTCCTCACTGGCGGACATATCGAGCTTAGACATATTCTCTTTTATCTTGCCCTCGATTTCAAGGCGCAGATCTTCATTTTCCTTAAGGAACTTCTTTGTCTTTTCCTTACCCTGTCCGAGTCTTTCGCCGTTATAGCTGTACCATGCGCCGCTCTTCTTGATAAAGCCGAGCTCTTCGCCCATTGTTATTATTTCGCCGAGCCTTGAAATACCCTCGCCAAATATCATATCGAACTGTGTTTCCTTGAAAGGCGGTGCGACCTTGTTCTTTACGACCTTGCACTTAGTAGTATAACCTATTATCTCGCCATCGTCAACTATCTTCTCACCCTTGCGGACTTCTATACGCACGCTGGCATAGAACTTAAGCGCACGACCGCCGGGAGTTGTTTCGGGGTTGCCGTACATAACGCCTATCTTTTCACGAACCTGGTTGATAAAGATTGCAACGGTGTTAGACTTTGATATAACGCTTGTCAGCTTTCTCATAGCCGCCGACATAAGTCTTGCCTGAACACCGACAAAGCTGTCGCCTATCTCGCCGTCGATCTCAGCCTTTGTTACCATAGCGGCGACCGAGTCGAGTACGACAATATCAATAGCGCCGGAGCGCGCAAGCGTTTCCATAATTTCAAGCGCCTGCTCGCCCGTATCGGGCTGTGAAACGATAAGGTGGTCAATATCAACGCCGAGCGACTTTGCATAAACGGGGTCGAGTGCGTGTTCAACGTCAATGAATGCCGCCATACCGCCGAGCTTCTGCGTTTCGGCGATGGCATGGAGCGTAACTGTAGTCTTACCGCCGGACTCCGGGCCGTATATCTCAATAATTCTGCCCTTTGGCAGACCGCCTATGCCGAGTGCATAGTCAAGACCGATCGATCCTGTCGGTACGCTTTCAACATCAAGCTTTTTGTTCCCCTCGCCGCCGAGAAACATAACCGAACCCTGACCGTAGTTCTTGATTATCTGTTCCATAGCGGTATCAAGAGCTTTTTTCTTTTCTTCCGGAGTGGTAGGGTGATTTACGGTAGGTGTCGCTTTTTTGTTATTTGCCTTTGCCATAATAAAATTACCTGTCCTTTCAGATTTCAATATGTATCGGTTTTATTCTGTGATTATATTTTATCATAATTGCTGTACCATAAAATGTACAGATTTTATTTTCTATCGCTTAACAGCACAGACTATTCTGTCGTGCCCGCTGTAGTCCTTAACAACCTGCGGAGTAAGTCCCGCTTTTTCAAATATTCCGCTCACAGCCTGCCCCTGTTCCTCGCCGATCTCTACCGCAAACAGTCCTCCGTCTGCAAGCTTTTCTGCCCACAGCGGCACAAGCCCACGATAAAAGTCCAGTCCGTCCTCACCGCCGAAAAGTGCAAGCTCCGGCTCGAATGTTACTTCCTTTTGAAGAGTTTTCATATCCGCAGAGCTTATATACGGCGGATTTGAAAGCACGGCAGACAATGAATTATCTGCAAGTCTGTCGAGTACATCTTTATCAAAGATATCGCCGTTTATAGCTGTGACAAGCTTTTCGGCTTTGTTTTCCGCTATGTTTTTAAGAAAGTAGCCGTATGCCTTGTCGGATATCTCGATACCCACGGCTTCGACATTTGCTTCAAGTGCCGTTGTAACAGCTATACAGCCGCTCCCCGAGCACAAGTCGATCACCTTGCCGCCTGTCTTTTTAAGATGTTCGATTGCTATATCACATAGCAGCTCTGTTTCAGGGCGGGGAATAAGCACGCCCTCGCCGACAAAGAATTTTCTGCCGTAGAAGTCCCAGCTGCCCAAGATATACTGTAACGGCTTTCCCGTTTTGCGCATATCCGCCTTTTTGACACACTCGGTAAACTCTGCTTCGGAGATATCCTCAAACGGCATTTTTCCGCCGTCGACCTCACTTACGATCTGCTTTGCTTCAAATTCCGCATCATCGGTAATGCTTTCAAGCATATCGCTTATAAGCCGTACCGCCTGCCTTATTACCACTTCGCGTCCTCCGGCTTTTCCGGGAGAACGGGCTTCATAGAGGCTATCGCAACCTCGATCATCTCATCGGCAGGCTCTTTTGTTGTAAGACGTTGGATAGCAAGACCGGGAGCTGAAATTATTTTTGTAACCACATTATCGTATCTTCCTGCGATACGGATAAGCTCATATGATATACCTACGACTATCGGCAGGAAAATTATCTTACAGCAAATTCTCAGCATATCGCCTATAAATTTTGATACGCCGAACGCTTCAATGAACAGCTCGCTGTTTATCGGGAGCAGGGTATATACCAGTATGCTTATCGCAAGCGTCAGAAATATAAAGCTTGTACCGCATCTGGGGTGGAAGCGCTTGTACTTTCTGACATTCTCTACCGTCAGCTCATCACCGTGTTCATAGCAGAATATCGTCTTGTGCTCGGCACCGTGATATTGATACAGCCTTTTCATAGTCTTCATAAGCGAAGTCAGCCACAGATAGCCGACAAACAGCGCGATCTTAATAATACCCTCTGTCAGCGAGCGGAAGGCAGATATGTCCGTATCGCCGAACAGTGTCTGTATGCCTGTAAAGATAAGCGTAGGCAGTATCACAAACAGCGCGACGGCAAGCCCCACGCCGAGTACGCCCGATATTATTGTGACAGCCGTTGTCAGAGCGGCATTATCGCCGTCTTTCTTTTCGTCCTTTTTATCTTCCGGTTTTTCTTTGCTTACGTTATCTGCCGGTTTGTCCTGCTCTTTTTCTTTTTTCTTCTTGTCCTTTTCGTCCTCTTCTTCATCGAACATTCCGCTCACTTCGCCCGACTTGTTAAGGTACTTGTAACCGTCTGCCAACTGTGAAACGAAATTCACACAGCCTCTGATAAAAGGCGCTTTGTTATACCATTCAGGCTTTTTCCTGTCCCATACCTCGGTATATATTTCTCTGTCGGGCTGACGTACAGCCATACAGCCCTTTTTCAGACCGAGCATCATAACGCCCTCAATGAGAGCCTGTCCTCCGACCTTTGTTTTGATTATCTCCTTGTTTTGTTCGCTCATATTCAGCCTTTCTTACAGTTCGTCCTTTTTCGCTATCGGCAGGGTGATAACTACCCTTGTATACCGTCCGAGCTCGCTTTCTATATCAAGCGTTCCGCCGTGCGCTGTCACTATCTCATCTGCGACAGCAAGTCCTATTCCCGAGCCCCTGACCGTGTTATTCGCCTTGTAGAATTTAGCCTTTACCTTTGCCAGATCCGACTCGGCAATGCCGCAACCGTCATCTTCCACGGTAATTATTACCGTGTCGGGCGTTACCGCAGTGGCAACGATGATATGACCGTTGTCGGCGGAGTATTTTATAGCGTTGTCTATTATATTTATAAACACCTGTCTTATACGGTTCCTGTCGCCGAAGATAGTTACTATCTCCTGCGGCTCATCATAAAGCAGTGTTTTGTTTTCCTGTCTTGCTTTTTCGGAGTATATGATTACTGCATCGGTAAGCTCGGCGAATACGTCCATATTTGCTTTGCTGAGGTTAAATCTGCCGCCCTGTATACGCGAGAAGTCAAGCAGCTCTTCGACCATGTTCGACAGCCTTTCGGATTCTTCCGAAATGACGCGCATACCTTTTTTGAAAGTTTCCTTATCGTTCGGGCTTGCGGCAATTGTTTCGCTCCAGCCCTTTATAGCTGTCAGCGGGGTACGCAGCTCATGTGATACCGAAGAGATAAAATCGTTCTTTATCTTCTCCGAGTTTTCAAGCTCGTCCGCCATATAGTTGAATACATGGCACAGCTCGCCCAGCTCGTCATCGGTAGTTTCCTCTATATTCACCTCAAAGTCGCCCTTAGCTATCTTTTTGGCGTTTGCGCCGATAAGTCTTAGCGGTATCACTATCGATTTTATGAAGTAAAGTCCGAGCACCAGCATAAGTATGATGATAGCTCCGCTTATCGCTATTATGAAGATCATAATCACGCCGAGCTGTTTGTCCACCTTAGAAAGCGAGGTTATGACCCTTACCGCGCTGTAGTTGTCGTTTCCGGTTTCAAGCAGTCCCGTGACAGCCATGACCTTTTCGCCGTTGCTCTGATAGCCGCTGTAAACGCCTATACCGCTTTCGCTTTTTACTGCGTTGTCATAGTCGGGCATATCATAGGAGTTGCTTGGCTCAAACCCGCTCGATGTTATTACGACTTTGCCCTCGGAGTTTATCATCATAAGCTCCATGCGGTCTTTTTTGGTGAAGCTTTCAACGGTATCGCGTATCTCGTTTGAATAGTTAGTGCCGCTTCCTGTAGAGCTGCTGTTGTAGTACCGTGTAAGCACCGTGGATATAACATTCATCTCACTGCGGAGCGTCTGCTCGACCGTACTGTAAAAGTACGACCTGAATACACAGTACAAAACTATATCAAGCAGTACCAGAACTATAACTACCGCACTGAAGCTTTTGAGAAACCAGCGGTTAGCTATCGTTGTGCGTCTTGCCAAAGCCTTTACCTCCGTTTATTTATCCGTTGAACTCGCCTGCGGCGGCAAGCTCGTCTACGCACCATTTGTAGCCGTAGCCCCATATGGTGGTTATGTATCTCGGATTTGACGGGTCTTCCTCTATCTTCATTCTGAGCCGCCTTATATTGACATCGACTATCTTGTCATCGCCGTAATAGTCCTCGCCCCATATGCGGGTGAGTATGCTCTTGCGGTCAAGCGCAGAGCCGCTGTTTTCCATAAAGTACTCAAGCAGCTGATATTCTACCTGCGTTATTTCAATTCCAATGCCGTTTTTTGTGAAAATACGGCTTTTTGTGTTTATTGAGAACGGCCCGGAAATAAGCGTCCTGCCTTCGTCCTCGGGCGGTCTTGCCACGCTCAGGCTTACTCTGCGGTAAACAGCATCGACCCTTGCGACAAGCTCCGATGGCGAGAACGGCTTGGTTACATAGTCGTCTGCGCCCTGTGTAAGACAGCGTATCTTGTCTACCTCCTGACTCTTTGCGGAGAGCATAATGATACCCATAGTATCGCTCTTCTGCCTTAGCCAGCGGCAAAGCTCACTACCGTCCATGCCGGGCATCATTATATCAAGCAGAGCAACATCGATAAGCCCGCCGTAGTGTACATATGCTTCCATAGCCTGTGCGGCGTTGCTGACATCAACAACATCATAGCCGCTGCGCTTTAAGTTTATTACGACAAAATCCCTTATCGCGTCTTCATCTTCACAAACGAGTATTCTTTTCATATCATTACCTGCCTTTCACCGCATTGTTCCGACCGGGTTTTCCCGCTCACGGCGCAGTATTGCTTGTGTATCCTTCCGGACGTACCTTGAGAGCCGCGGCTATTTCGTCTTCGGTAAGCGACAGCCCCTCGTACATAATGCTTTTGTAATATATCGTCTTTTCGCTGTCGTCCGAGAACAATCTGTAGCCGTCACGCAATGCCGACTGCACATCGGGTTCGCTTTGAGAAGAGGTGTCATTTTTAAGCACGACTTTTATTGTGAGCAGTGCGTATTCGTTCTTTTTTATATCGCCTTCATACTTCCAGAAAGAAACCGTGTTGTCATCTGCGTTGACAGCCGCCGTTACCATTCCTACCCATCTTCCGGGGAAGGTAAGCATATAGTTCCTTTTCGGGTCGATGAATGTATAAGCCGTAAGCTGTATTTTATCGCAGTTCTGTCTGTACCAGCGCACTGCGCATATCTGCTCGGGATAAGAGAGATTTTCATATCCCGGCAGCGGTGATGTCGCCGGGATATCTATTATCCCGTCGCCGTCTATATCCTGTGAACGCAGTTTAGGTGTATAGCTGTTTGTGCGGCGTGAATAGTTCGTTTTCGCTCCGTCCCGCACTATCGTGTCGGCTGTTGTGAATGCGTTTCCGTTATAATACAGTACGCTTGTACCGTAGCAGTTTTCCGAAATCAGATAATCAACGGCTATGCACGGCATTTCCTTGCCGAGTATAAGACAGCTTGCAGACATTATCCTGTCAAAATCGGTAACTCCGTTTCCAAATGACAGTACAGGGTACATCATACCGAGAGTTTTGCCGTCCGTACAGCCGTAGACGGTCATATTGCCGCTTTTCTTTGCGCCGTCGCGGTTGAAGCAGGCGAGATATTCTCCGCTTTCGGTCAGATTATCCAGCATCATATATGACGCATATCCTATAGTTCCAAGCTGTGTCGCAACACCGTTTTCGTAGTCGATCACCGACATTATCTTGTCGGAAGAACCGAGAACAGAGTAGCTTATAAGCAGCTTTTCCTTATCTGAGCCGAGTTTTGAAAAGGCAACGCTTTCGACCTCAGTACCTGCCGCCGGAAGCTCATAAGTCGCTTTCCAGTTACCGTTTTCATCCTTATCAAGGAAGCTCACACGCAGGTTTCCGACTGCGTTTCCGTCCTGTGCGTCCGGTTCTTTTGCGGCTTCGCTTTTGCTTTGCTCATAAAAGACTATAGCCTCATCGGTAGGTTCGCCGTCTATATTGTGGATAACGAATGCACTGCGGTATTCTCCGGTATGGGGATAACGCAAATCAACCCTGCCCGCACTTGCGGTCAGGGCGTTGTATATTTCGTTCTGTTCGTCTGTAAGCCTTGGAGAAGCTAAAAGCTCGCCGGCAGAAAATGAGGCCGAGCAACCGCAGAGCACAGCAATAAGACACACCGATGCCATAAGCCCTGCTGTCATTCTGAGTATTTTATTAAGGCGTAGTATAGTGATGTTTTTCATTTTTACTCCTCGGACATTTTATTGTATGTCCTGTGTATCGCTTTCAGAAACGGTTTTTTCCGTTGCGGTAATGTTCTGCCCGGCAACGGGAGCATTTTCCGCCTGTGCAGAAACTCTTTTCTTTGAGAATTGCACGATACCTGCAAGCACAGCAGGTACAAATGCGGTTATTATAAGTTCAAGGTCGGGCGTGTCGATAAGCTGTGCCCATTTTTCGGCGTTTGTTACCGCAAGCGCAAAACAGCTTATAAGATACGCGGCAGAACACGCTCCGCTGAAATACCCGGAAGCTATAAGCGCGGTTCGCGTGAATTTCTTTTCACCGCCGCACATAAATCTGCCCATATTTATCCAGAACAGTATAGTCAGTATATAGAACAGCATCAGCATAAGCTTCTGCGGCATACCGGTTATTATCGGACTGCCGAGATAGAACCTGACAGCTACAATAAGATAGTTGATAATTATAAACAACGCGCTTATGCACTGTGCGGGGACTATCTTTGACGATGACATTATCGTCATACCTCCGGCGATATATGCTACACAGCCTGCGAGAGATGTTATCGTGCAAATTCCGACCGTCCCGGAAGAAAAATCGTTTATAACAGGCAGTATCAATGCCGCACCCGCGAGTATCATTACAACACCAACGGCATTACAGCTTTTTTTGGACAGCTCATCTGCTGTTTTTGCTCCCGAGCCTTTAATGTCAAGGAAAGCAAGAATGCTTATTGCCACCGCCGCTATAACGAGCAGTATGTTGTATACGGTGTTAAGAGCCTCGCTTCCTGCCTCATAAAGATTGGACGGATATTCTGTACCTGTATTGAGCTGGATTATCCTCAGCACAGTCAGTACAACGGCGGATATAATTCCTGCCGATATTGCCTTTTTATCGGAAAGTATGCCTTTCATTGTTGCGCCTTTCAATTGTTCTTTTATAATCAGCGCTGGTCAAGAGCAACGTAATCCCTGTTCTTGATGAGCGTTCTGTAGGCAGGACGCATGATACGCTTGCCGTTTTCTATTTCTTCCATTCTGTGAGCGCACCAACCCGGCATTCTTGCACAAGCAAATAAAGCGGTGTACATTTCGACCGGTATGCCGAGAAGCTTGTAAACAAGTCCCGAGTACATATCAACGTTAGCGCACATTGTCTTTATATCGCCCTTGTTCTTCGCAAACAGCTGAGGAGTAAGACGCTCGATAGTATCGAGAAGTCTGAACTCGGCTTCTGTTTCAGTGCCCTTTGCAAGCTTCAGAGCAGCTTTCTTGAGCTGTACAGCTCTGGGGTCAGAAAGTGTGTAGACTGCGTGTCCCATACCGTAGATAAGACCGCTGTGGTCGTTTTCTTCCTTGTTAAGTATTTTTGTCAGGAAGTCTGCGACCTCGCCTTCGTTCTCCCAGTTCTTAACGCCGTTTTCGATGCAGTTAAGCATTTCCATAACTTTTATGTTCGCACCGCCGTGACGGGGTCCTTTAAGCGCCGATATAGCCGAAGCGTAAGCCGCATAAGCGTCTGTGCCGGTCGAGGTTACACAGCGGCAGGTAAATGTCGAGTTGTTACCGCCGCCATGCTCTGCGTGGAGCATAAGACAAAGGTCGAGGAGCTTTGCCTCCTCCTTTGTGTACTCACGGTCGTCACGCAGAGTGGACAGTATGCTCTCCGCAAGGCTCTCGTCAAGGTTTATCGGGTGCATTACCATACTTGAGTTGTAGAGGTAACGGCGCATTACCTGATAAGCGCCTACCATTATTGCAGGCAGTCTTGCAATTACCGAGATCGCCTTGAGCATTTCGCTTTCCATGCTCTTGTTTTCGGGTTCTTTGTCATATGTGTAGAGCGCAAGCACCGACTGTGCCATCTTGTTCATTATGTTTGATGACGGGCAACGCATAAGTACGTCCTCCGCAAAATAAGGGGGCAGAGTGCGGTAGTGCGTCACTATCTTCTTGAAGTCCTCGAGATGCTCCTTGTCGGGCAGGTTTCCGAAAAGAAGAAGATAAGCCGTTTCTTCAAAGCCGTATCTTCCGTCCTTTTCCACGCCGCTTACAAGGTCACATATATCATAACCCCTGTATATCAGCTGACCGGGCGCGGGACGCTTTTCGCCCTCGTCGATGACGTAGCCGTGTACACAGCATATATTTGTAAGACCTACAACAACGCCGCTTCCGTCATTGTTACGAAGTCCTCTCTTTACATTGTATTTGTCATATAATCTCGGGTCTATTGCCGTCTGAATCTTGTAATCGCGGCATAGCTTCTGAAATCGCTCGTTCATACATTTTATTCCTTTCTGTCTTTGTACGTTTATAATAGCCTCGCATATTCTATCCCGTAAAAACGGTGAATATAATGAATTAAGGACGAACAGGTTTGCCGAAGCGTCTATTCTTTATTATTATACTCTATTTTGTTTGATAAGTCAAGAAAGGAACGTATATCGCCGTGAAAAAGAAATATCTGTATCTTCTTATAGCAGGACTGGCGCTGTCAGCGCTTTTACCTGTGGTTATACTTATGTGCCTGTGCACAAGGTCAGAGCAGATCCGACCGCAGACGGTGATGTATGGCGGAATTGAATATACCTATAAGGAGTTTCTTACCGGGTGCATATTGAGCAGCCTGAAAATGCTTGACGAACCGCCGGATGATGACGATGCCGAGGGCATAAAAGCCGTGGCTTCAGCGCTTGACTGTTCGGCAAGATATCTGCTGAGGGCGGGAAAGACTCTTGACGGCGGATATCCGAGTCTTGAGCACACGGACGAAAGGGAAGGGCTTTCACATTTCGGAGCGGAGCTTTCGACCTACAGAAAATATGCGGAGAAAGCCGCCGAGTACGCCATATCATATGATATCAACGTTGGCGGCGAAGCGGTTTTTCTTCCGATCTGCCGTATTTCGTCGGGTGCGCTGATATCACCGTATGACAGCGGAAACCCTTATGTCAAAAAGTTGTATTGCGAAAAGGACAAGGCTGCGGATTTTTACATCGGCAGTTGTCAGCTGACGGCAGACGGCATAGCGGAAATAATGCTGACAGAGTACCCCTCTCTTGTTATCCCGCCCGATGAATCCCGGTGGATAAGCGACATCAGGTGTGACAATGACGGAAATGTTCTGCGGCTCAATGTCTGCGGAATTGAAATGTCGTGCGAGCAGTTCAGACGGCTGTTCGGTATACGTTCCGCCGCATTTGATATGAGCTATACACAGCGGCTGTACAGCTTTACAACAAAGGGTGACGGCTGTAATACGGGAATGAGCGTGTATTCGGCGCTTAAGCTGTCGGAGCGCGGATACACCGCAGAGCAGATACTGAACGAGTTTTACGATTTGTAGAATATACGGAAATATATACACATAGGATAACGCAAGCGGTCGTGAGTATGAATGCACGACCGCTTATAAGCATCTATACTTAAAAAACCCGGACATTCATTTAAGATGCTATTGCATTACTTGCTCCTGCCGAATTGTTTTTCAAACAACAGAACCTCATTTTTTTGAATATATGCCGTTATATCGGCACTTATACGCGCATTGCTTCAACACAATAACTGTTTTCTCAACCCCTCCAGTATCTTCTTCTCCCTGCGTGACACCTGCACCTGCGTCATTCCGAGGATCTCGGCGGTGCGGCTCTGGGTGCATTCCTCGCTGTAGCGCAGTATTATAAGCCTGCGGTCAAGCGGCTCAAGGCGGGAAACAAGCTGTCGCAGAGCCATTCTGTCAAGCGCTTTGGGCTGTTCGGGCTCAACGGGCAGATCAAAAGTACCCTCGTCATTTTCCTCGTCATCGTAATTGCTGAGGGACAGCGGCGGGAGTGAAGCTCCGAGGGCCAGCGACGCTTCTTCCGGGGTTATCCCGAGCCGTTCGGCAAGCACCGATATATGCGGCTCTTCACCGTTTTTTATAAGCTCGTCACGCAGTCGGCAGATCTTCAGCGACAGCTCCTTTAGCCCTCTGCTCACCTTGATAGTTCCGCCGTCACGGAAAAGCTGTTTTATCTCCCCCATAATAACCGGCACGGCATAGGTCGAGAACTTAAGCCCGCGGCTTTCGTCAAAGTTGTTTCCCGCCTTGACAAGTCCGACACAGCCCGCGGAAAACAACTCCTCATATTCTATTCCGCGATCCTTGAAGCGGCTCGCTATAGAGTGCACAAGAGCAAGATGCTCGGTTATAAAAGAGTTGTCCCTGTCGGTGCTCATTTCAGCTCCTTTTTGTTAAGCCTGAAAATCAGGGTGACGGTCGTGCCCTTTCCGGGCTTTGACGATACCTTCACCTTGTCGCAACAGCTCTCCATCACCGCAAAGCCAAGTCCGCTCCGCTCAAGCTCGGGCTTTGTGGTGAAAAGCGGTTCCATAGCCTTTTTGATATCCTCTATGCCACAGCCTTTATCGGTTATCTTTATGTATACCTCTTCATCTTTTATACGGACGGTTATATTTATAAGACCTACCGTTTCACTCTCCGCATAGGCGTGGACAACGCAATTTGTCACTGCCTCGGACACCGCCGCCTTTACTCCGCCAAGCTCGTCCAGTGTCGGGTCAAGCTGTGAAACAAAAGCGCCGACAGCCGCTCTGGCGTAGCTCTCGTTACGCGACAGGGCGGGCACGGTCAGTTTTACATAATTATCGCACTTCATTTTCATTCCTCCGTTTTCTTGCCGCTTATGATAAGCCTTGAAAGTCCCGCTACCTGCAATATCCTGCGGACGGACGGTGACGGGTTCTTGACCGCGATACCGCCGCCGAGCGACTCCATTACACGCTGTCTGCCGAGTATAAGTCCTATCCCTGAGCTGTCCATAAAGGTCACCCCCGACATATCCAGAATAAGCATAGTCGGCATAAGGTGTTCAAGTTCAGGGTCTATCTGCATGCGTACACCTGCCGCCTCGCAGTGGTCAAGCTCGCCGCTTATCACGGCGGTGATGCTTCCGTTTCGTTTTATCATTTCAACACTCGTATAAAGCTCCCCTTTCATCGCGTTATGCTGTATGCTGACAGCTTGTATTTTATACCGCGTGAGGTGAGAAACGTGTCGGAACAAGGAAGAGAGATACGAATGAATATTGAATATTGAATAATGAATAATTGTGGTGGCGCTTTCTTGCGGTCGTTTGTGGTCGTTGCATCGTGCAACGACTTTGTGCGACCGCTGTGAAGCGTCCTTGCTTCAAGCGCGGATTTTGAATTGAGGATAGTGCGGAAAAAGAGGTTGCGCTCCTTTTAAAATTTAATGTGATATTATAATTTGCTGAAAGTTCAGTAAAGAACTATCACACCCGGCTCCCTTGCGTAAAGGGAGCTGGCGCAGTGCGGTACGACATTTTCGGTATTGCTTCTAAAATCAGGTCAAAGATGTTTAGAACAGAACCGCGTTTTCCTGCACTGTGACTGAGGGATTGTCAGCGGAGGTGATAGCAAAAGCAAAAAGGTCAGTGGCGGCGATCCCTCAGTCTTGGCGGCAGATAAAGTACGAGTAATTTAGATGTTGCGGGTATCGCTGAGGATAACAAGATTTAACACAAGAAAGCCTTGCCGCAAGCCGGCTCTATTTAGCAAGGAAGCCGGGAATTAGTGCTTAGCGGCATTACATAACTCCCGACTAAAATCCGCATTTCAATTTGACAACAGCAAGCTACATATGCTATAATACACTTAATTGTATAAACAAAATGGGGCAGAATACGCAATGCGCAGTTTACCCTGATATAAAGACAGAAAATACAGGAGTTTTTATGCAGACTAAAACTTTATGCAAATTCTCGCGCATACCGCAGACGGTGTGCCGTATCGCCTTATCGGCGGCTATTTTTACAGGCATACTTGTTGTGATGGTTTTTGCGCTTGCACTTATAGCAAACGGAATGATAACACTGCCGTCGGCTGTGATAAGAGTTGTCGGCAAGGGCAGTATATTTGTGTCCGACCTTTCGGCGCTTACAATGCTGTTTTTTGGAGCGGCAAGCCTGCTGTTCGGACTGGGACTTATACTTCTGAGCACGGCAAGACTGTGTCCCGCCGCGGCATCATATGTATACAGACTTTTCTCGTCCGTTAAAGAATGAAGCTGAAAAACATTATCCGCTTCCGCCATATGCGCGTGCAGAAGCTGAGCACGGTCCAGGTGCTTATCCGTGTGTTCTTCGTGTCGGGCTCGGTGTGCCTTATCGCGGCGCTGTGTTGCGCGATATTTCTCGATAAGGACTACAGAAGCTCTGTAAAGCGCGGCTCACAGAGCTTTCCTTTTACCGAATTTCTGACGGTGGAAACGACAGATATACCGGTGTACATAACGCGGTCTGCCGATGATATGATACACGTTTCGTATGTCAGCGACACCGAGGTCGAGGTGTTTGACGACGGCGGGCGGCTTGTGATAGAACAAGTACCCGGCTTTGTGATAACGCTGTTCACCCGTGAGCAGTTCAGCTACAGGATAGAAATTCAGCTGCCGGATAAGCCGTTTGCAAGCCTTAACCTCTATTCTGCGTCGACCGACCTGCACTGCTGTGCGGTGAGCGGGTATATGGTGAATGTCAGGTGTAAGAGCGGCAGTGCCGAAATTGAGCGGCTGTCCTGCACGGGTACGCTTGATATCGAATGCGACAGCGGCAGGATAGATATGTATATAGATGAATTTTCGGGCGGTAAGCTTGTAAACTCATCGGGAAGCATAGACATCGACTTTGCAGGGAACGCAGATACGGTGATCTCTCCCGGTACACGGTGCTATGTCAACGGACTTGCCGCTATGAGCGACGGCAGAGCCGCAGAAAAAGACGATCTCGGGATAACCTCGCCCTCGGGCAGAGTAAGAATAAATACAAATATAAAGCAGGCTCAGTAACGCGGCAAAGCCGCAATATGAAAGGATATGTATTATGAATAACGCAAAGCAGACTTTTACTATCACTATCCCGTCAAAGACAGGGTATATGGATCTTACGGAAGATGTAATGGAGTGCGTGAGAAGATCCAATATCAGAAACGGTATCATAACAGTTTCGTCTATGCATACTACCGCCTCTGTGTTCACCGCGACAAACGACCCCGAGGCACTGAATGGATACCTCAAATACTATGAAAAGGTATCTACCCTTGCGGAAGAGCCGCTCAGGGCGGCTATCTGCCATCAGCTTGCGGGCGGCTCGGTGACTGCGGCTATCTGCGACAGCGAGATATCACTCGGACTTTCGCAATACATAATATATATGGACTTTGACGGAGAACGTGAAAAGACAGTAGAGATAAATATAGTCGGAGAATAAGATGATTTCAGTAGTAATACCTGCGTATAATGAGCAGGAGAATATACCTGCCGCCGCCGAAAGGCTTGGCGGCATATTAGCGCCGCTTGATGACTATGAGCTGATTTTTGTTGATGACGGCTCAAGGGACGGCACATGGGAGCTTATAAAACAGCTCGGCGAAACTGACGAGCATATAAGAGGGCTTCATTTTTCGAGGAATTTCGGCAAGGAGGGCGCTATCTTTGCGGGGCTTAAAGCCGCAGACGGCGACTGCGTTGCGGTGATAGACTGCGATCTACAGCACCCGCCCGAGCTTCTTGAAAAGATGTACACCGCGTGGAAGAACGGCGCTGAGGTAGTCGAAGCCATAAAAGCGTCAAGGGGCAAGGAGGGCATAGTATACAAGCTCTTCGCAAAGACCTTTTACCGTATGATGAAGAACAGCTCGAACATTGAGCTGGACGGCGCAAGCGACTATAAGCTTATGGATCGCAAGGTGGTAGACGCGCTGAACGAAATGCCCGAAAGACTGACATTCTTCCGTGCGCTTTCAAGCTGGGTAGGCTTCAGGACAGAGCGTGTGGAGTTTGACGTTGCACCGAGAAACGCCGGCAAAACCAAGTGGTCGTTCAGAAAGCTGTTCAAGTATGCTTTAAGCTCGATAACCAGCTTTACGAACGTGCCTATGCACATCATCACCTGGTCGGGTATACTATTCTTCTTATTCGCTGTGATACTTGCAGTACAGACGATAGTCAACTTCTGTACGGGGACAGCGGCGGACGGCTTTTCGACCGTTATACTCCTGCTTCTGATAATAGGCAGTATACTTATGCTCGGCATCGGAATTATCGGATACTATCTGAGCAAGATATACGAAGAGATAAAACAGCGCCCGAGATATATAGTAAGTGAAGAGTCGGGACACAGACAAAAATGTGAGGACGAAAAATAATGGCTTCTTTCAGAGAAAAAATGCTGTCATTCAGGCGCTTGTGCTATAAGAACAGTTATCTGTTCGCGGCATTTCTTATCCCTGTGATACTAATGGGTATAGCATATGTCACGTTCGGTATATACCCTTTCGGTGAAAAGTCGGTGCTGTCGCTTGACCTCAACGCGCAGTACGTTTTCTACTATGACTATGTGCATGACGTAATAGGCAACGGCGAAAGCCTGATGTACTCGTGGAGCAGAAACCTGTCGGGCGAGTTTATGGGTATCATCGGCTACTACCTTGCAAGCCCGTTCAACATACTGGTGTGGATATTCCCGCGCAGTATGATAACCGAGGGTCTGCTCACAATGATACTGGCAAAGTTCGGTGCGTGCGGTGTCGCTTTTGCACTGTTTGCACATAAGTCGCAGAAGCTGTCAAAGATCACTGCGGCTGTGTTTGCGCCAATGTATGCCATGTGTGCGTATATGGTGGTACAAACCATGGACCCTATGTGGCTTGACTGCGTTATCGCCCTGCCTCTTATCTGCTGGGGCATAGATTCGCTGATAAAGGAAAACCGCTTCCGACTGCTTATCGGCTCGCTTGTGTATGCATTTGTGTCAAACTTCTACATAGGCTTTATGGCGGCGATATTCTCGGTGTTGTACTTTATCTGCCGTTACTTCTCGCTTGAAACCTATACAGGCAGTACCGGAGCGGGCATAGTAAAGAAATTTGTCACAAAGGGTGCGTTCTTCGGGGTGTGCGGAATAGTATCGGCTATGATGAGCGCATTTATGATACTGCCCGTTTACAATTCATTACAGAACGGCAAGTTCAGCTTTACCGAGCCTGACTATTCGCTTGCTAATAATTTCAACCTTGTAGATATAGCAAGAAAGCTGTTTCCCAATACTTACGACACGGTAAGAATGGAAGGGTTGCCGTTTATATTCTGTGGGTCGCTGGCGCTTGTGCTCGCGGCGGGATTTTTCTGCTGTAAGGCATATCACTTCAAGAAGAAGCTTGCGGCAGGTACGCTTATCGCACTGCTGACGGTAAGTATGTATATCCGTCCTGTCGATATGATATGGCACGGCGGACAGATGCCGAACTGGCTTCCTTACCGCTACTCGTTTATGCTGTCGTTTGTGATAGTGGCACTTGCGGCGCATTGCTTTGAACAGCTGAAAGAGGTTAAGGCAAGGACTGTAGGAGCGATTACACTGAGTTATATTGCTCTCATAATATACACAGAAGCACAGGATACTTTCATAACCACGCTCGGCAGTGAGGGCAGAGAGGTATTTGACGGCATAACCGTTGCGCTCCCGGCGATAGCATTTATGGCGGTTGCGGGAATTACCGTATTTGCGGTAAGGCATTACGGCGGCGGGAAAAACGTATCAAAGACGGGCGTTATCCTTGTAACGGCGGTCATATGCGCAGAGCTTTGCTTTAACACTACAAATACGCTTACAAAGATGCACCAGGATATAACATTCTCGACAAGGGACAGCTACTTAAGTGTTATACTTCCTCTGCGTGAAAAGGTTGAGGAAATAAAGAAGCAGGACGACGGCTTCTACAGGATAGAAAAGAACTTCTTCCGTTCGGTAAATGACCCGATGGCGGTAAATATGTACGGACTGTCGCATTCAAGCAGTACGCTTAATGCAAGGGCTATAGATATGCTGGGATATTTCGGCTTCACCTCTAACGGACACTATTCGAGATTTTCGGGTAATACTCCGCTGACAAGCGATATCTTCGGTGTAAAGTATATCCTCGACTGTCAGGGCGAGTCGACCGCAAACATAAGGTCTGCGGACGATATAACCGTTACCGAAAACAAGGACGCTCTGCCGGTAGGCTATCTTGTAAACAGCAAGGTATCATCGCTTGAGCTGTCAAAGTATGACGTATTCGACAATCAGAACAAGCTGCTGAACGCCATGACAGGCGGTAACAGGGAGTTCTTCACCGTATTCTCCGCAGACGGCGAGCCTTATGTTGAAAACTGCAAGAAGGGCTCGTTTGAAAACAGCCATATCGGATTTACGGAAGCTAAGGGAGAAGCAAGTGTAACATATACGATAACTGCACCAAAGAGCGGCGAGGTGTATATGTTCCTGCCGACCGATTATCAGCGCGAAGCCGCGCTTTATGTAAACGGAGCATATAAGGGTATATGCTTTGAGAGCGACAACCATAATATTAAGGATCTCGGCAAGTTTGAAAAGGACGAAACCGTCACTGTAAAGCTTGTTCTCAAAAAGAGTGATCTTTATTTCAGAGAGCCGCAGTTCGCCGTTTATAACGAGGACGCGGAAACAGCGGCAATAGCACAGATGTGGGAAAAGAACGCCGATACAACAGTCGAAAAGGTAAGTCAGACAGATATACGCTTTACGGTAAACGCGAAGAGCGGCGATATGCTGTTCACGACTATTCCTGCGGAAAAGGGCTGGACTGTGTATGTTGACGGTGTAAAGACGGATTACGGCACTGCGCTTAATGACGCACTTATGACAGTAGAGCTGACCGAGGGCGAGCACGTTGTCGAATTTAAATTCTTCGCGGCAGGACTCGGCACAGGAATTATACTGACAGTAGTCGGTACGGCGATCTTTGTGGGTATGATACTGATATATCTTAAGATAAAGAAGCCTGTAAAGCTTACGAAAGCGTTAAATAAGGCTGAAGATATTGACATTGACGAAACTGATGCTATAATAGAAAACGATATATCCGAAAAACCGGAGGGCAAAGAATGATACTTGCAGTAGATGTAGGCAATACAAATATAGTTTTCGGCGGCTTTGACGATAAAGGTGAGCTGTGCTTTATATCAAGGCTCAACACACAGGTTTCAAGAATGGAAGACCAGTATGCGATAAAGCTCAGGGATATACTGTCCCTTTACGGCTTTGAAAATGCGGCTATAACCGGCTGTATCATTTCCTCTGTCGTATCACCTGTTACGCCTGTTCTTGAAAGAGGTATAGAAAAGCTCTGTAATGTAAAGCCTATAGTTGTGTCCCCCGGTATAAAAACGGGACTTAACATTAAGATAGACGATCCGTCCGTACTCGGCAGTGACCTTGTATGCGGCGGTGTAGCGGCTAAGAACAAGTATCCCTTGCCGTGCATATTCATAGATGTAGGAACGTGCCTTAAGATATTCGCGCTTGACAAGAGCGGCGCAATTCTAGGCGGTGCGATAGCGCCCGGCCCGAGATTATCATTCGAGGCGCTTTCCGGCAAGACGGCATCTTTGCCGCTTATCGGTGCGGAATCCGTCAAAAAGATGATAGGTACAAACAGCCCCGACAGTATGCGTGCCGGAGTTATCGGCGGCATTGCCTGCATGATAGACGGTATGATAGAGCGGTACGAGGAAGAGCTCGGGGAAAAGGCGACAATAGTCGCAACAGGAGGTTATGCAAGCCTTATAGCTCCGCTTTGCAGGCGTGAGCTGACGGTCGATCCTAACCTTGTATTAGAGGGTCTGCATATTATCTACAAGAAAAATCAGAAGAAGTAAACGGCACTGTGGACGGAACCTACAGATGTTATTTCTGCGGTTACCGGCTGTGATCAAATTCTGATTTGCAGATGATATGTAAAATATACAACCCTGCGAGGTACTCACTGACAATGGGACTTCAGCAAAGGAGATTTTTATGTCAAACGCAAACAACACACTTGCATCTACAAAAAACAAAACTATGATGCTCACAACAATGGGACTGCTGACAGCTATAGTAGTCGTATTACAGGCTATGGCTATAGCGATCCGTTTCGGCGTATTCAACATTACGCTTGTACTCGTTCCGATAGTGGTCGGTGCGGCTCTCTACGGCTGGAAGGCGGGTGCATGGCTCGGCTTTGTATTCGGCGTGGTCGTACTGTTTACAGACGCAGGAGCTTTTCTTGCGATAAACGTCCCCGGAACGATAATTACAGTACTTTTAAAGGGCACTCTTGCAGGTGCCGCCGCAGGACTTATCTACAGTCTGCTCATCCGTAAGAACGATATACTCGGAGTAATAGGCGCGGGAATTGTGTCCCCGATAGTAAATACGGGCATTTTCCTTTTAGGCTGTCTTGTATTCTTCTATGACACTATTGCTCAGTGGGCAGCAGGCGCAGGCTTTGAAAATGTCGGCGTATATATGGTGACCGCATTTGTAGGACTTAACTTTGTTGTAGAGCTTGCGATAAATCTGGTACTCAGCTCGGCTATCGTGCTGATACTCAAGGTCGCTAAGAAGCACATTAAAAAATAAAATAAACGAAGGGCGAAAAAATGGACAACAATTATTTAGCCGAGCTTCTGTTCGGTGACATCAGGACAACACCCGAGGATATGTTTGCAAAATATCCCGCAAGAACACTTCCCGACAAGGCGGCTGTGACAAGATTTGCTCCCAGCCCTACAGGCTTTATGCACATAGGCGGTCTGTATGCCGCACTTATTTCAATGTGTATGGCAAGGCAGTCGGACGGTGTATTCTATCTGCGTCTTGAGGATACCGACAAAAAGCGTGAGATCGAACACGGAGCAGACGAGATAATCACATCTCTTGCACAGTACGGCGTATGCTTTGACGAGGGTGCGGCGGCAGACGGAGAAGCCGAAAAGGGCAGCTACGGTCCGTACAGACAGAGCATGAGAAAAGAGATATACCAGACCTTTGCTAAGGATCTTGTAAAGCGCGGTCTTGCATATCCGTGCTTCTGTTCGGCTAAGGAGCTTGACGAAATAAGAAAGGCACAGGAGGCCGAAAAAGCCGATATGGGCTATTACGGCAGCTATGCAAAGTGCAGAGAGCTGTCCATTGAAGAAATAGAAGCCAATATAAAGGCAGGCAAGGAATACGTTCTGCGTCTACGCTCGGACGGCAACGCAGAAAACAAGATAACCTGCCGCGACCTTATCCGCGGCAATATCGAAATGCCCGAAAATATAATGGACGTTGTGCTTTTAAAGTCGGACGGTATCCCTACATACCACTTTGCACACGTTGTAGACGATTTTCTGATGGGTACTACCCACGTTATAAGAGGTGACGAGTGGATAAGCTCATATCCTCTGCACGAACAGCTTTTCAGAGCAAGCGGTCTTAAAATGCCGAAGTATGCTCACATCGCCCCGATAATGAAGCTGGACGGCGGCGAAAACAAGAAGAGAAAGCTCAGCAAGAGAAAAGACCCCGAGGCAAGCGTTTCGTTCTACTCAAAGGCAGGTTTCCCGGTTCAGTCGGTGCTTGAATACCTTATGACTATCGCAAACTCCAACTATGAGGAGTGGAGAATGAAGAACCCCGATGCCGATATGTCGCAGTTTAAGTTCAAGCTTGAAAAGATGCCTGTCAGCGGTGCGCTGTTCGATATGGATAAGCTTGCAAGCGTAAGCCGTGACGTTATCTCAAAGATGAGCGAAGAAACGCTCTTTGACGAGATAAGTGTATGGGCAAAGGACAATGACGAAAAGCTGAACGCCTATATCACAGCTTCGCCCGAAAAGTTCAAGGAAAGCATAAAGCTCTGGAAATATAACGGCAAGAAGGTCCGCAAGGATATAGCCAAGTGGAGCGATCTGTCAGAGATGTTCCCTTACCTTTACGGTGACGGTGTTGACGGCTATGAGTTTGATGAAAAGCTGACTGCCGATGAGCGCAAAGCATTTTTAACGGCGTATATCTCAGCTTACGACCACAGCGTTGACAGCAGTGCGTGGTTTGACGGTGTAAAGGCTGTGGGTGAGCCGTTAGGCTTCTGCCCCAACATTAAGGAGTACAAGGCAAACCCCGACGCATACAAGGGTTCGGTTGCGGACGCGTGCGGAATATTGAGAGTTGCTGTTACAGGCAGGAAGAACTCGCCCGATCTGTATACTATTATGCAGATGCTCGGCGAAGAGGAAACGCTGAAAAGGCTGAATGAGGCTGTTAAGGCTGAATAAGAGCTGTTTGGAATTAAGTTAATAGGATAGACCCGCTGTTTTATGACAGCGGGTTTGTTTTTGGTTGTGGAAAATAGTTGTTTGATATAAACAATATAGTTTCTGTTTTCCGCTTAACAAAAATGTTTGATGTTTATACTCTGATAGCTGGCTTCCGATACTGCCTTTTGCAAGATAGCACTTCTCGGGTTCGCTATTCTATTTAATAACGTTGCTGCTATGTGCGAGGGAGACAACCAAAGGGACTAGGGTGAGGGACTTAAGCAGCCCCTAACCCTATCCCTTAGGTTTTCTCCCTCGCGCTCCCACTTTCCTTAC
>OMFM01000019.1_pt1 | contig 82941 bp, 75 predicted proteins | sample 1645661 | NCBI WGS metagenome assembly OMFM01 (sample SAMEA103958128, study PRJEB25191) | human gut metagenome | reverse complement strand
GCTGTCGATGCACAGATGCAACGGCACAAATGGCTGTCGATGCACAGATGCAACGGCACAAACAGCTGACTTTGCAGAGATGCAAAACCGGCAGAGCAAGCAACGCTAAACGTCCATTTTTAACAACGATAGAGGTTTTTCGAAAGCCTGTTGTTTTTTTCAAAGATTTTCTCCTATTTTTATTCCTAAATCGTTGATATTTTTCCTAAATAGGAGTATAATATAGGAAAATAAAATTTAGGAGTAGGAGAAAAGTGATGCGAAAATTCGATTATTCAAAATTTGAAAGTTGCTTGTGGGATAACGAAATACTCCGCTATCTTACGCAGATACATGAACATAAAGGCAGACAAGAGCTGTTTTCCCGTCAGAAACCCGTCGAATTGGAAAAACTTACCGAAGTTGCAAAGGTTCAGTCCGTAGAATCATCTAACCGTATTGAGGGTATCATAACAACAAGCACCCGTATTGGTCAGATCGTCAAAGAGAAAACCACTCCGAAGAACCGTGATGAAAAGGAGATCGCAGGCTACCGTGATGTACTGAATACCATTCACGAAAGCCACGATTATATTTCTATCACAGGCAATATCATTCTTCAGCTTCACCGCGACCTTACAAAATACTCCGAATCAGGCTTAGGCGGCACCTATAAGATCACGCAGAATTATCTGAAGGAGACACGCCCCGACGGTACTGAATTTCTCCGCTTCACGCCTGTTCCGCCCTACGAAACCGCACCTTGTATTGAAGCAATATGCGAGAATTATAAACAGGCTATTGAATATGAGAAGATTGATCCGCTTCTCCTTATCCCTGTTTTTATCCATGATTTTCTTTGTATCCACCCGTTCAATGACGGAAACGGCAGAATGAGCCGTCTGCTGACATTACTGCTTCTGTACCGAAACGGTTATGAAGTCGGAAAGTATATCAGTATTGAAAAGCATATCGAAAAGACCAAAGGCGCATATTATGACGCTCTGGAAGAAGCATCAAGGGGTTGGCACGAAGAAACTGACAATCCCATGCCGTTCATCAAATATATGTTGGGCGTTGTTCTTGCCTGCTATCGTGAATTTGAGGAACGGATGCAGATCATAGGCGAATCTACCGCTATTGAGATCAAAGGCGGCAAGCCGAAAAGCGTTGCTGTTAAAAGCAAAGCCTATGACATTGTTAAAACAGCGGTTGACACAAAAGTCGGTAAGTTCACCAAGAAAGAAATTGCGAATATCTGCCCAAGTATCAGCGAAAAGTCGGTTGAAGCTGCTCTCAGAAAGCTCATTGACGAGCAATACATTGAGCGCTACGGAACAGGAAGAAACAGCTTTTATGCTAAGATTTCCTCCTAAAGTATGCATTTCTCCTAAAAAGAGCATATTTTTAGGAGAAATATAATTCTTTAGGAGAAAAATCAGGAGAAAAGCATTTACTTATAAAGGCACATTCCCGATTACAGCAGGGAGTGTGCTTTTTTATTCTACAAGCCGCTTGCGTTCCTCTATTTCACGCTTGATATTCTTTTCACGCCGGTCAGCTCTTTTACTGAACCTCTCGATTTTGGCTTTATATAGAGCCATTCAGTACCTCCGTTAATACAGCACTGATTGGGGATCAATATAATTCCAACCGTAACATATTATATGCAGAAAATCAAGATTTTTGCGTGTTATCTGCATATATTTTCGGTTCATTATATGCAGATTATGATTTTCTGTATGCAATTAAATTTAGTGATAGCGCAAGAACATATCGAACACGATTTGAAAGCCACGCCACGATTTTCGCTATATCTGTTGACAAATTACGACAAAATATTGCAAAATCCTCCCGATTTTGTTATACTATATCAAAAGGGCGGTTTACCGCTTTGAAATGAGGAAACAGATATGAGCACAAAATACATATTATACAACCCCCTTGCGGGTAACGGAAAAGGTGAAGAGCAGGCAAAAAAGCTTACGGAAACATACAAAAATGACGAGCTGAAATATTGTAATATGACACATATAACAAGCTATGGCGCATTCTTTGACAGCATTTCCCCCAAAAGCGATATTATAATCTGCGGCGGCGACGGCACGCTTAACCGCTTTATAAATGACAGCGAGGGCTATCCGTATGAAAACCCGCTTTATTTCTATGCGACCGGAAGCGGTAATGATTTTATGCGCGACCTCGGCAAAGAGCCCGGCTGCAAGCCGATACTGATAAACGAATATGTCAAGGGTCTGCCTACCGTAACCGTTAACGGTAAAAGCACTTTATTCATAAACGCGATCGGCTACGGAATAGACGGTTACTGCTGTGAGGTCGGCGATGAACTGCGAAAAAAATCGGACAAGCCGATAAATTATACTTCTATAGCAATCAAAGGGCTGCTGTTTCATTTCAAGCCTGCAAATGCGGTAATCACTGTTGACAGCAAGGAATACAGCTTCAAAAAAGTGTGGCTTGCCCCGACAATGCACGGCAGGTTCTACGGCGGCGGTATGATGACCGCACCCGCGCAGATGAGGAACAATCCTGACGGCACTTTATCGGTCGTAGTAATGCATGGAAGCGGTAAACTCAAAACCCTTATGGTTTTCCCATCGATCTTCAAGGGGGAACACATAAGTCATACAGAAATGGTAGAGGTTATTACAGGCAAGGATATCACCGTACGCTTTGACCGTCCTACCGCGTTGCAGATAGACGGTGAAACGATAAAGAATGTTACGGAATACTCGGTAAAGGCTTACGATAAAGCCGTTATTGCAAAGCAGGATAATATTTCTTTAACCGAAAAAGAACCCGAAACAGTGTAAAAGCCGGAATACAACACAGCCCCGCAGGTAAATCAAACCTGCGGGACTTACTTTTTATTCGATTTTGCTCTTAAGCGCGGAAAGATAGGTTATTGCACTGTGCAGTGCGGTATTGCCCTCACCTATGGCTTTTGCGATCTGATATGGCTTTCCTGTACAGTCGCCGCAGGCGAAACAGCCTTTTATGTTGGTCGACATATCACGATCTACCGCAATACTGCCGTTGCTCATTTCAAGACCGCCGAGCAACACATCTGCGGAAACCGACTGCTTTAAGAAGAATACGCCGTCCACGGCAATATGCGCGCCGTCTTTGAGGGTTATTCCGTCTGCGTGGCGCTCACCGTCAACACTTACCGCAGGGTTTGTCAGATGTTCGACATTTTCCTTTGAATAATCGGTCTTGTACGATGGGTAAAAGTACACCTTCCTTGCAAGCCCCGCCAGAAAATCGACCTCTTCCTCGCTCTCCTTGTTATCGCTGATAACCGCTATCGTTTTATCCTTGTAGAAATTACCGTCGCAGGTGGCACAGTAGCTCACACCCCTGCCTAGGAGCTCCCGTTCTCCTTTGATCTCCTTTACCGTCTGCGCGCCTGTTGCTAAGATCACAGCGTCCGCCTTGTATTCCTTTTGGTCGGCAAGCAGCATAAAGTACTTTCCCATATTATATACGCCCGTTATACGCTCGGCTGTTATCACGATATCCATCTGCTTTAAATGAGCAGCAAGCCTTTCGTTCAGCTCCTTGCCGCTGATCTCGGGCAAGGCAGGATAGTTTGAAATGAGATGAGAGCACTCTACCTTTGCACTGAGGTTTTCGCTTCCGAAAAGGATAAATTTCTTCTTTCGTATCGCCGCGTTTATCGCCGCTGATATTCCTGCAGGTCCTGTACCGATTATCGCTATATCATATGAATTGGTTTCGTACATCATAAGCTCCTTATCCGAATGTGCCTATTGCTTAGTTTTATCCTGATACTTTACAGTATACCACAACAGGTAAAAATCTTCAATATTGAGCTTCGCCTGCACCCCGATATCTTTTTTTGCATAAAAAAACACACCCCGAAAGCATAGCCTTCGGGGTGCGTATCAATTCATATGTGATAAGGATCAAAGCTCGATAACGATATCATTTTCAGCCTTTAAGATGCTGTCGAGAATGAGCTTGCCCTCAATCTTTTCACCGTTTACAGTAACACTCTTAACGCCGTGTTCACTGCCGTTCGGGTTCTTTACGGTAACATTCAGCTTCTTGCCTCTGAATGTCTTCTTCATTGTGTATTCCTTCCACTCTGAGGGGATAGAAGGATCAATTACGATACCCTTTGTTTCGGGGTTAAGACCGAGGATACCCTCTGTAGTACCTACCATAACGGTAGAAGCTGTACCTGTCAGCCAGTGTACATGAGCACGACCTGCGAAGGGGCTGTCCTTACCTTCAACGAACTGACCGTAAACATAGGGCTCAAGAACTCTGTGCTCTGCGTTCTCGTTGTAGGTTGCGGGAGCTGCTTCCTTCCAATACTTATATGCACGGTTGCCGTGACCGAGCTTTGACTCTGCGAGTATCAGCCAACCCTGAGGCTGTGAGAAGATACCGGCATTTTCCTTTGTGCACTTGTTGAAGCACTGCATAAGAGCACCATCAAAGCCGTGCTTGACATAAGGAGGATACATAACCATAGCGCCGTAAGGAGTGTTAAGCTCTCTTTCTACGCTGTCCATAGCCTTTTCAGCCTGTTCCTTGCTTGCAAAGCCGGAAATAACTGACCATGACTGGGGATTGAGCCACATTGAAGCCTCGGGATCTGTTCTCTGACCGATAACAGTGCCGTCTTCCTTATAGCCTCTGATCCATCTGTCCTCGTTCCAGCAAGCTGAAAGTATCTCATCGAGCTTAGCCTTTACTTCATCAAGGTACTTTGCGTACTCTGCATCGTTCTTTTCAAGAGCGTATGTCTTTAAGATCTTTACTGCGTAAACGAGCTGGAATGCTACGAATGTAGATTCGCCCTTCTTGCCAAGACGTAAGCAGTCGTTCCAGTCAGCGTGAAGACCTGCGGGCATACCGTGGTTGCCGAGGTGGTTCATCGAGAAGTCGATAGCTCTCTTTAAGTGATCGTATACTGTGCCGGATTCGCCGTCGTTTGCATACGAGATAACTTCGTCAAGGAATGCGTGGTCGCCGCTTTCGGAGATGTACTTGTAAACTGTCGGGAACAGCCACAGAGCGTCATCTGCACGGTATGAAGGGTGACCTGTCTGCTTTGCGTATACGCTGTTTTCGTCATTTTCATCGGGGTGGTTTTCCTGTCCTGCCTTGTGATCGTACTTAACGAGGGGCAGACCTGCGCCGTTTGTAACCTGAGCAGAGAGCATGAATACGATCTGCTTCTTAGCCATTTCGGGTGCAAGGTGGATAACGCCCTGGATATCCTGTACAGTATCACGGTATCCGAAGCCGTTTCTCAGACCGCAGTACTGGAATGATGCTGCTCTTGACCAGATGAATGTGATGAAGCAGTTATATGCGTTCCATACATTTACCATGTTGTTGAAGTCGGCATCGGGAGTATTTACCTGCAGATTGTCGAGCTTTGAGTGCCAGTAGTTCTTGAGCTCTGTAAGATCAGCCTCTACTGCGCCGTCCTTTTCATACTTGGCAATGATAGCTTCAATTTCAGCCTCTGTCTTCTGACCGCCGAGAACGTAAGTAAGAACCTTTGTTTCACCGGGCTGAAGAACAATGTCGCTCTGAAGTGCGCCGCATGAGTTTGTGTTGTAGTTCAGGTCACCCTTAAGGCCTTCTTCAATGCCCTTGGGGTTATTGTATGTTCTGTAAGAACCTACAAATGCGTCGCGGTCGCCGCAGTAAGCGTCAACCTTAGCAGCCGCAAGACCTAAGAAACGTCCGCTGTTGGGGTTGTATATCTCATTCTGCATCTGGTGGATATACTTGTTCTTGAAGTATGTTCTTGTGATGAACAGGGTGTACTGGAGGTTTACCTGATCCTGCTCATAGTTGGGATCGTTTACGAACTCGCAGTAGCCTGTAACGCTCAGCTTACGGGGCTTTGTATCTGTGTTTGTTACCTTTGCAGCCCATACTTCATAAGTAGCGTCCATGGGAACATAGTAAGTAACCTCAGATTTGATCTTCTTGTACTCAGAGGTGATGACAGTGTAGGCTGTACCGTGACGGCATTCGCTCTTATAGCTGTCGAGGGGCTTGCATACAGGTGCCCATGATGCCGACCAGAAATCGCCGTCCTCAGCGTCCTTGATATATACATATCTGCCGGGCTGGTCGTTGGGAACAGCATTGAAACGGTAACGGATAACACGTCCGTTTGCACCGGATTTAACGAAGCTGTAGCCGCCTGCGTTGTTTGAAATGATAGCACCGTATTCGGGTGAGCCTAAGTAGTTAGCCCATGCCGAGGGAGTATCGGGTCTTGTGATGACATATTCCTTGTTTTCAAGGTCAAAATGTCCGTAATTCATCAGAAAGTCCTCCTTGATATTATATTCCCCGTAAACAAACTGTTTTACGGGTTTTAAATTCCTTTGCGTAACTTCATTATATCAGTAAATCGTTTTCATTTCAAGGGCGGTATTGTGCACAAATTTGGCTGTCTGTTTTTGTGCAGTATTGCCATAGTGTCAAATCAACGCCCGTAACGGATTTTTAGCGGGCAAAATTCGGAAATTTCCGCATAAAACCCCATTTTACAGTATTTTAACATTGATTTTGCCGATTTAAAGTAGTATAATTATTCAAAGAAAAATAAAAAGAACAAAAGACAAGAGGTAAACTTATGAACTGGGCAATTATCGAGCAGGTCTTTATAATGGCTCTGCTCGCAGGTGTCGGCATATTATGCCGAAAGCTTAAACTGCTTGACGATGCCTGCACAAAAAAGCTTTCAACCGTTGTACTTAACTTTGCAACACCAATGGTTATTCTGGTATCCTACCAGAAGCCGTTCGACCCCGAAACGCTGAACACACTGCTTTTATCGTTCCTCATAGCGATAATAAGCTATGTCATAGCGTTTATCCTTGTTCCGCTGATAGTACGCAGTAAGGACAGGGAGGGACAGCTGATAGAGCGTTTCAGCTGTCTTTATTCAAACTGTGCCTTTATGGGCATACCGCTGATACAGGGCGTTTACGGTACAGAGGGTGTGTTCTGCCTTACGGCGTATGTTACGATGTTCAATCTCTGCTCATGGACGCACGGTGTCATCATGATGAAGGGCGGTAAGCCTAACTTTAAGCAGATGATAAAGTCGCTGTTATCTCCGAGCATTATCGTTACAATAATCGGTATTATCCTGTTCCTTTGCAACTTCACGCTCCCGAACGTTATCCTTGAAACGGCACAGCACCTTGCAAATATCAACACACCGCTTGCAATGATAATCGCAGGCTCTACAATAGCTACCGTAAAGCTGCTCCCGGCACTGAAAAAGCCACGGCTTTACTACACCTGCTTTGTAAAGCTGTTCCTGCTTCCTGCACTGCTTACAGTTATCTGCCTTGTATTTAAGATAGATCAGACCGTTGCGGGCGTAAACATACTCGCTACCGCCTGCCCTGCCGCCACTATGTGTACAATGTTTGCCCTGCTCTATGACAGGGACGCGGGCTACAGCGCCGAAATATTTGCGGTAAGCACCATATTATCTATGATGACACTTCCGCTTACCCTTATGTACTACACCGCACTTGCGGGTATTTTCATGTAATACAGATACATAAAAGCAATATATAAAGGAGCATTTCACATGACAGACAGCATGATAAAAAATTGCGCCGCATTACTCGATATACTGAGGGAGAAGAACCCTCTTGTACACTGCATAACTAACTATGTTACCGCAAACACCGTTGCAAACGGACTGCTTGCGGCGGGAGCATCTCCCGTTATGGCGGACAGTCCGCTTGACGCTGAGGATATAACCGCAAAGGCGTCGGCTGTGCTTTTCAATATGGGCACACTCAGCAAGGACAGACTCCGTGCTATGCTGATTTCCGCACAGAAGGCTGCGGACACGGCAAAGCCTATCGTGCTTGACCCTGTAGGTGCAGGCTCAACCGACAACAGACTGCGCAGCACAATGCAGCTGCTCCGTCAGTTCAGATTTGCCGCAATAAGAGGTAACGCGTCCGAAATATCCGCACTGCTTTCCACAAGCCCCATCACCATGAAAGCCGAAAAAGGCGTAGACAGCGCCGAAACAACGCTTGAGGATAAGATCGCACTTGCCAAAAAGGCGGCAAAGCGTTTCAGCTGTACCGTTATGGTGACGGGCAGTACCGATGTCGTTGCAGGCGGCGATAAGGTTGCTCTTGTATCAAACGGAATACCTATGATGAGCAAGATCACCGGTACAGGCTGTCTTGCTTCGGGGCTTGTTGCGGCGCTGTGCGGCTGTACCGGGGACAGCTTTGAGGCGGCGGTAACGGCGGCGGCGCTTATCGGCACAGTAGGCGAGATAGCAGGTGAAACCGCAAAGGGCACAGGCTCTCTGTATGTTGGTATGCTTGATACGCTTACAAATATAACCCCTGACATTTTCACACAATACGCAAAGATAGAAAATTATACCGGAGAATAACAAGATGGAAGATCTGAATGAAATCCGTGAGCTTTTCGCAAAAGACCGCTTTGCAACAGAAAACGGTGCAGTGATCGAAGCTGTAGGTAAAAACACCGCAACAGTCAGTATGCACATAAAATCACATCATCGCAATGCGGCGGGAACGGTTATGGGCGGCGCGATTTTCACCCTTGCCGATTTTGCCTTTGCGGTAGCGTCAAACCACGAGAAAATAGGCACTGTATCGCTAAACGCAAATATAACGTTTTTAAGAGCCTCCAAAGGCGATAAGCTCATAGCAACGGCTGAATGCGTCCGTGACGGAAGAACGACCTGTTATTATCGTGTTTCGGTCACGGATAATACCGGCGCACTTATAGCTGAGATTACAACAAGCGGATATAAGACAAACTGACTTGAGCAAGAACGCAGGGCAGTTTTCAAAGTATAATACTTTTTAGCGGAATATGCTTAACTCCTCTTAAATCCTGATTGCCGTCAGTCATAGGTTTTATGCCGTTTCCCGCCTTTTTTCGACCGTTATACGCCACACTGTTGACAAAAAATCGTGAGTATGGTAAAATGTGTTTGTATTACAGTGTAAATACACACTGTTAATATGGTTATATTTTAGGCTGATTGAATAACAGGAGGATTTTATTATGAACAAAACTGCGGCAATACTTATTGCATTTTTCCTTGGCGGACTTGGCGTTCATCGCTTTATGGCAGGAAAAATAGGAACAGGCATTATCTGGCTTCTTACAGGCGGTTGTTGCGGTATAGGCTGGCTTGTAGACCTGATTCAGGTTTGCACAGGCAAGTTTACTACCAAAGACGGCGCACCTTGGGTAACAGAGCAGTAATTTAAAAGAATAACGCCCCGGTTTTCAAATGAAAGCCGGGGCGTTTTTGTCCCTTTTAGCTCTGTAACAAATGTCGAGGAAGCCAAGAGCCAATACAAAATCCGCCCCCGTTTTCACGGGGGCGAACTCATCAAGTCTTTAATTTATAAATATTAAGCCCTGAAACTCACGCTGTTCTCAGATTACTGGAGTAACTGGAGAATAGCCTGAGGCTGCTGGTTAGCCTGAGCGAGCATAGCCTGAGATGCCTGCTGAAGAATGTTATTCTTAGTGTAGTTGATCATCTCTGTAGCCATATCTGTATCTCTGATCTGAGATTCAGCTGCTGTCAGGTTCTCATTTGTTGTTGTCAGGTTGTTAACTGTGTACTCAAGTCTGTTCTGAAGTGCACCAAGACCTGCTCTCTGCATAGATACTGTCTTAACGGCAGCGTCTACCATGTCGATAGCCTTGTTTGCAGCATCCTGAGTAGAAACGTCAGCACTTGCAACGCCTATAGCAGAAGATGACATATCGTTAACGTTCAGAGTAACTCTCTGATCCTCAACGCCGTTAGCACCGATCTGGAATGTAAGACCCTTACCTGTTGTAGGAACAACGTCCTTGCCAACGCCCTGACCGTCTGTTATAGCAACATCAATACCCGTAGCGTCCTTAACATTGAACAGGATCTTGCCGTCCTTATCGCCATCAGGTGACTGAGAATCTGTAAGTTTTACAGAATAATCATAACCTGCAGCCTTGAGGATATCAGCAATATCATCTTCAGTATATGTCTTGCCTGTTGCGAGTGAGAGCTTGATTTCAGCAGCGTCAGCTGTAGCAGCCTTAGTAACTGTTACAGATTCCTTACCGGGAGCTACATCTGTAGCTACAGTAATCTTAGCAGCCATCTTTGTATCAAAAGATGTACCATATGTATTAGCGATGAACTGGATGCTATCTGCAGAACCTAAACCTGTAGACTTTGTATCACCGGTTAAAGCCTTAACATCTGTAGCTGTGCTTGAAGATCTTGTACCAGCAAGTGTAACACCTGTAGTATCTGCTGCAGTTGCTGTATAAACACCATTCTTTAATGTTAAACCGATGTCAGCGGGAGCACCTGTAGCTGCCTTTGTCTGAGTTGCATTTGCTACGATGTCGTCAATCTGCTTCTGTGAGTAAGTTTCGCCTGCAACAAGGTTTAATGTAAGAGTTTTGCCTGTTGCATCCCAAACTGCGTTTTCGCCGCCCTTGCCTGATGCCTTATCAGCGACTGTAACAGAAACACCGCCGAAGTTTGATGTAAGAATAGCACCGTCAAGACCATTGCCTTCTGCTGCTACAACACCGTACTTAGCACCGAATTCTGTAACTGCTGAAGAACCGCCGAGTGAACCATCGAGGAGCTTCATGCCGTTGTACTCTGTAGAAGAAGCGATTCTGTCGATTTCGCTCTTGAGTGCGTCAACTTCGAGCTGGATAGCTTCACGGTCTGTGTCATCCTGGTATGTACCGTTAGCTGACTGAACTGCGAGTTCTCTCATTCTCTGAAGAATTGAGTGAGTTTCGTTTAAGCCGCCTTCAGCTGTCTGGATAAGAGAGATACCGTCGTTGGCATTCTTTGTAGCCTGTGAAAGACCACGGATCTGTGAACGCATCTTTTCAGATATAGCCAGACCTGCAGCGTTATCGCCTGCACGGTTGATCTGATAACCTGAAGATAACTTTTCAGTTGCCTTCTTTGTACCTGAAACGTTGATGTTCATCTTGTTGTTAGCATTGATCGCATTTAAGTTATGCTGTACTACCATACCTGCCATTTTGTTTTCCTCCTTGAATGTACTCCCGAAATCCTTTTCGGAAGTCGTTGCCCTTATAGGGACTTTTTTTTGTTAGTGTGACCTTGCTTTGCGCTAAGCTAAAGTCATTTGGTGTTTGTTTTGCAAAACACTGCGGAAGTTATCTCCACTTCCGCACAGGGCTCTGTGACCCTTACATTTATTATATCGGCGGAAATTTTTCTAAACTTTAGCCTTTTTGAAAACTTTTTTATAATTTTTCTGAGAAATTTTATATGCGGTTTGTGTAAAATTTACAATATGAACTGTCGGCGATGCAATACAGCAAAAACCGCCCTGCGTCACAGAGCGGTTTCAGATTGTAGAAAAAGTCTGTTTTTTTAAAAATGTAGCTTATTCTCAAACCCTAACCCCAAACCCCTTCCCCTTGGTGAAAGGCTGTGTATGCTTGGTTGGCTTTGCATCGTGCAAAGCCCTTGTGCATACACGCCCGGCATCCGTGCCGGGGCTGAATGTGGGGCTACCGCCCCTAGACCAAGCAAGGATGCTTGCAGTCAGCCACACAAAGCCACTGCACGATGCAGTGGCACAAATGGCTGACGACCTGTACGGAGGCTTCGCCCCAAAGCAAGGATGCTTTGGTTGCTTGCCAAAAGTTATAAGCAAGGATGCTTATGTCAGCTGAATCAAGCCGTTATGCATGGACGCATAAAGACAGCCGCACAAAGCCGTTGCACGATGCAACGGCACAAATGGCTGTCGATGCACAGATGCAACGGCACAAATGGCTGTCGATGCACAGATGCAACGGCACAAACAGCTGACTTTGCAGAGACGCAAAACCAACAGAGCAAGCAATAAGCGACACCCAATTTTTAACAATTAAGAGGTTTTTCGACAGTCTGAAATCCCACAACGTTTAAGACGGTTGTGGGATTTTGTTAATCGGAGATCAAATACAACATTGTTTAAAAGACAACTGCGGCAAGCCAATCCCACACGAAAGTCCATTCAATAGCGATAGAAGAGAAAACACAATGCAAAGGAGGATAATATGAGAGAGATTGAAACAAAAAGGCTGTTACTCAGAAAACTGCGAAAAGATGACGCAGAGAGTATTTTCGGAAATTGGGCGAGCGACAGCGAGGTCGCAAAATATGTTACATGGAATGCGCATAAGGATATAAACGAAACCAAGGCAATTCTTGATATGTGGCTGGCGGAATATGATAGTGATAGCTGTTACCGTTACGGCATTGAGAATAAGGCAGACGGTGAGCTTATAGGAATGATAGATGTGGTCGGTTATCATCACGGAAATCCCGTGATAGGATATTGCTCCTGCCGCAGATATTGGGGCAACGGATACATGACCGAGGCGCTGGGAGCTGTTATGAAAGAGCTTGCGGAGGACGGATTTGACACATTTGTCATTGAGGCGGCGGAGGACAATGTTGCGAGCAACAGGGTTATTGTGAAGAACGGATTTCAGCTTGTGGACAAGAGAGAGGACAGGCTGTCGGAAATAAAGCCGCAGGTCGTTACGATAAATTCGTATAGGTATTATGTTGAAAAATAGATACAACAACAGCCGCCCGAATGGGTGGCTGTTGTTTATCGGTGCGGTTTTATGATATAATATCTATATTATACTCGATTTTCATGCGTTTTTCATTTAATTTTATCAGACACCCACCGCGGCTATTACACCGCGGCAGTGCCAAATTCAATTATTTATTTTGCCGCCGGCATCAACGCTATATAATCATTCGTGATACTGTTTTCGTCTGCCTTATATGTTCTCTTCTCAGCATAAACAGGTATTATACTGCCGTCCTTTGTCTTTGCGTAAGTAAGTATCATATCATTTTCAGCCGTGTACTCTGTTTTCAGAAGTTCATTGTGTGTCGGACAATATTCATCATCCTCGCCGTCCTGGTGCATACCAGGCTGAATGGCGTAAACGCCGTCGTTCGCCGCCATTTTCTTCTTGGCGTCATCATACGGCAGGATATTTACCGTACCTGTTTTCTTGACATACGGTGCTATTCCTTCAACCGTTATATAAGTATCACTGCCGTTATAATCGATAGTGACGGTCTTGCAGAACATTTCGTTATAATCAAGTATCTGCTCTTCTGTCGTAGCGGGCTTTTTCGTTTTCGCCGTATATCTTATCGTGGGATAGAATGCTTTATCTTCATTTATCTCATACGTTTCAAAAGAGCTTTCCTCATATCCTTCGCCGAAAACCGACGAGTGATTTTTGATATACTCCGCAAACTCACTCTTTATCTTTCCAAGCTGTTCATCGGTTACATAAAGCGAATCCGTCCGATTTTTACGGTGTTCAAGCGCCAATGCATACAGCGTTTCCGACGGATATATTCCCGCTATATGTGCCACGGAATTATCATCTGTGCTGAACGACTGTATATGCATAACAAGTACGCCCTTGTCGTCTACCCATATGCAGATATCCGGAAATGAAAGCTCTCCGCCGTAAGCAACCTTATACAGTTTATTCCTTATGTCATACCATACGCTCTCACCGTACAGATAATCAACATCGGGATAATCCTTGCATGTAAAGAACGCTTTATCGACCTGCTTTATTCCGTCCTCACTGTACAGTTCGATTTTGCTGTTTTCGTCAAAGCTGTATGTATCAAGCTGAGTTACCGATGCAAGATCGTCTACCGTGTATCTGTTGCTCACATCACCCGGCGCACCAAGACCGACAGAAAATTTATCATGTTGCACCTTGATGAAATCTCTTGCGAACATTGTTTTTTCGTTAATTCCGTTTGAGGTGGAATAATCGCTGTGTGACGATGTGTTGCTGTTTCCGCTGAAAAATGCGCTGAGATATTCTGAACCTCCGAGCGCTATCATTGCGGCGGTCGCTACTGTGATAAGGCAGAAGCAGGCGGCTGAAACGCCGAGAAATGCAGAGCTCAGATACCACTTTTTTTGGCGCGGCGTTTCGTCAAGTCCATCGGAAACGTACTTCTCGTTTATGTCACCGAATGCAGTAAAAAGAGGGAATGCTTTATGCTCGTTCATAATTTTTCTCCTTTCTGAATGTATACTTCTTTCTCCGAAAGGCACTTTCTGAGTTTAGTCCGTGTGCGGTTCAGAATAGATGTGATGTTGGTTTCGGTAAGTGCAAGCCTTTGAGAGATATCGGCTATGCTGTAGCAGGCAAAATAACGTAAGACGAAAATTTTGCGTGTACGCTCGTCAAGCTGAGCTAAAAATGCGTTGAGGACGGATTTAAGCTCATTGTTTTCTGCCGATTTTTCGGTGTTGTCCGTTGCGGGAATACATTCTTCAAGCTCTGACAGCAGTGCATCGGTTTCGCCACAGCGCTTGGAGCGAGTGTTATAACGAAGCTTGTCGAGGGAAAGGTTGCGAACGATTTTAGCCACATAAGCACAAAGACTGCGTGGTTTTTCGGGAGGTATCGTGTTCCATACTTTCATATATGTATCGTTTGTGACTTCTTCGCTGTCGCTTCTGTTGCCGAGAACGTTATATGAAATCGATGAACACAGTCCGCCGTATTTTTCTGACAGGAGCTTTAATGCCTGCTCACTGCGGCTTTCAAGCAGGGTGGTGATTTTCTTGTCGGATATATCCATATTACCTCTCCTTTTTCTCTCTTCATAAATTAAGACGATGTTTTTACGAAAATGTCACAGGGTATTGTAAAAAAGCCGTCCGTGTGGGCGGCTTTTTTATAAGTGTTTGTTTATATTAAGTATCAGACCTGTCGGTAAAGTGGATAATTCATCAATTTAATAAATGAATCTGCACTAACAAGTTGCTACCGCCGGTAGTGAATAATTCATCAATTAATAAATGAATCTGCACTAACAAGTTGCTACCGCCAGTAACGGAGGTCAAGCAAAGCTCAGTCTGTCAGAACGGCGAATTGGGAGTGGCGACCCGCCACACGGCGAATTTGAGGCGGCTCACAGCCGCTTATTGGGTCTTTTTGCGCAGGAGGAAACCGAGAAGCGAGAAGACGAGGAACATTCCGAGGTTTGCGACTACTACACTTGCACCGGCGGGGAAGTTGTCGGCATAGTAGGTTATCGCTATACCGATAATGTAGCTGACGCAGGAAACGATCGCAGAGCAGATCGTGACACTGCGGAAGCTCCTGAATACTCTCATTGAGGTCAGCGCAGGGAAGATTATAAGACTTGATATCAGGAGTGCACCCATAATTCTCATTCCTACCACAATAGTAAGGGCGGTGAGGAGTGCTATTATCGTGTTATATACACCTGACTTTACGCCTGTCGCCTTGGAGAAATTTTCGTCAAATGTCACGGCGAAAATCTTATTGTAGAATAACACGAACATTACAAGGACGATAACAGAACAGATTATGCTGAGTGCAAGATCGTCATTGCTTATCGCCATAATGCTGCCGAACATATAGCTGTTCATATCGGTCGCGCTGTTTGTGCCGGACACAACTATCGCACCGATAGCGAGCGCACTGCTTGACAGGAGCGCTATTGCGGCATCGCCTTTTATTTTGCCGTCAGAGCTTATTCTGAGCAGGATAAACGCGGCCGCTATTACTACGGGGATCGATACCTGTAACGGCGCTAAGTTCAGCGCGGAGGCGATCGCAAGTGCACCAAAACCAACGTGGGAAAGTCCGTCGCCTATCATTGAAAAACGCTTCAATACAAGGCTTACGCCGAGAAGTGCGGCACAAAGCGAAACGAGAAGTCCGACTACAAGAGCGCGGAGCAGAAATCCATATTGAAAAATCTCCAGCATTTTAACGTACCTCCTTTGAGCCTGTGTGGTGGTCGCAGGTGCAGTGACAGTCACAGGTGCTCATCGCGTGGAATATGTCGGTGCTACGGTACTCGGCGGTACTGCCGAAGAAATATGCACCGCTCTCCATATGGAGTATCTTTGTACCGTATTTCAGTGCGCCTTGCAAGTCGTGGGAGATCATAATTATCGTTACGCCTTGCTCGCGGTTTAGCTTGCTTATTATCTCATACATTTCGGCAGTTACGATAGGGTCCAGTCCCGAAACAGGTTCGTCAAGCAGTAAGAGCTTCTTTGTGGCACATAGCGCGCGGGCGAGAAGCACTCGCTGCTGCTGACCTCCCGAAAGATTGCGGTAACTGCGGTGGGCTATGTGGGTTATTCCGAGCAGTTCTATGTTATCGTCACACTGCTTTTTGTCGGCTTTTGAATAGAACGGAGAAAGTCCTTTCCTGCCAAGACAGCCTGAAAGCACGACCTCGCGGACGGTAGCGGGGAAGTCTTTCTGTGCGGCTGTCTGCTGGGGAAGATAGCCGATCTCGGTCTGCTTTAATCCGTCACCGAAGATTATTTCGCCACAGAGCGGGGAACGCAGTCCGAGAAGCGTTTTCATAAGGGTGGATTTACCGCTTCCGTTCTCGCCGACTATGCACAGATAATCACCTGCGGAAACATTGAAGCTGAGGTTCTTTACAACAGGCATTCCCTCATAGCCTGCGGTAAGATTTTTGCATTCTATCAAATATGACATTGTATCAACTCCTGTCAGCCGTTAAGGGCTACTTTCAGATTTTCAAGGTTTTGTTTCATAAGGTCAACATAGCTTATATCGTTTTCAAGATCCTCTTTTGAAACGTTGTGGCAGGAGTGGAGCATAAGCTTTTTCGCTCCTGTTTCATCACACAAAGTATTTGCTATCTTGGTGCTGCTAAATTCGAGGTAATAAACTGCGGGAATGCGGTTTTCTTTTATCTTGTCTGTAAGCTTTATCATAGTCGAAACGCTCGGCTCACTTTCATCTGAGCAGGCGCTGAATGCGGCGTAGCAGTCAAGCCCGTACTCGTGTGCAAGATATCTGAACGGAAACTTGTCGGCAAGCACTATCGTTTTGTTCTTTGCGTTGTCGATCGCTGTTTTATAATCATTGTCAAGCTCTGCAAGCTGTTTATCATATGCGTCCTTGTTTTCGGTGTAAAGCTTGCTGTTTTCGGGGTCGACCTCACAGATCGCATCGTAAACGGCGGATAGCATCAGGCGGGCGTTTTTCGGCGATGTCCAGATATGCTCGTCGGTTTCGTGGTCGTGGTCGTGGTCGTGGTGATTGTGCTCGTCTTCGTGCTCGTCTTCGTGCTCGTCCTCGTGCTCGTCTTCGTGCTCGTTCTCGTCATCTTCCGAAAGGGTAGGAACATAATCGATAAGTTTAACGATCTTTACCTTGCTTGTATCATTTGAACTGACTATTTTGTCTGCCCACTGTTCATTTTCGCCGCCGATATACAGGAATATGTCGCAGTTCTGAATTTCGATTATATCCCTTGCGGTAGGTTCGTAGTTGTGGATCTCGCTTCCTGCCGGGAGAAGTATCTTTAATTCGGCGTTTTCGCCTGCTATATGCTTTGCAAGGTCATACGGCGGGAAAACTGTCGATATTATCTTAAGTTTTGTGCTGTCGCTCTCAAAATAACCGCTTTCCGATGAGCAGGCGCAAAGACTCAGGATCAGTGCGGATGCGGTGAATAGGGAAAGCAGTTTTTTCAGTAATTTCATTATATCACTCTTTTCATTTTGTGTCGTGCTGTTTTGCGCATTCTCCGCAGATGCCGTAAAATACGGTGCGTGAGCTGTCGATAGTAAAATTGTGTTCAACGGAAATATGTGCCGCTATGTCTTTCAGATAGTCGCATTCAAGATGGATAAGTCTGCCGCACTTAAGACATTTCAGGTGGAAATGGTCGTGACATTCTTCGCCGCCCGAATACTGATAGCAGGCACTTTTGCCCTCGCTGAGGATATATTTTCTCACAAGGTGCTGTTCGCAGAGCTTTTCAAGGTAGCGGTAGACGGTGGTTTTACCGACCTGCTCGGGTTTCAGCGCATCGGCTATGCTGTCGGCGGTGAGGTGGCTGTCTGCGTTTTCTTTTATATATTCGAGTATCAGCTCGCGCTGGCGGGTGTTGTATGACACTTTGATCACTCCTCGGTAATTCTTGAAAATGAAATTGAAATTCATTTTCAAATCATTAGCTATTATACTCTCGTATTTTGTGAATGTCAAGAGGTAATGAGAAATATTCTTGAAATTTATAGTGAAATGTGATAAAATCAAAATATATGGTCGAATGCGAGGTGTAGGTATGGATAAGATACGCATAACAAGAGATGAAAATAACGCTGTTGTGTTGCGCTTTGACAAGCGTGACGACTGCGTAAGCTATACTGTATATTTCAGAAGGGAAAACGGCAGGTTCAGAGCGCTTATAACTACCGAGAAAACGGCAGTGAAGGTAAATGCCGTGCTCGGACTGTGTTATTTCAGGATAACGGGACTGACAGAAAACGGCAGAACGGTGAATATCGGAACTGTCGATACTTCTTCGCTGCTGAAAAAGACAAGCTTTATCACTATGGGCTCGTACAATATTCAGATGATAACGGAAAGAAGCCCTAAGTTCTCTGCGGATAATACATTAAGGCGGATTTCGCCGCTGACGGCATTCTTCCCTGAAAAGGTTGGCGAAAAGAACATTGACAGCGGCAAGAAAGCGTTTGAATATATAGAGAAGAATAAGTCGGACTTTTTTATATTTGACTTTTACGGCACGGCGGTACACGGACTTATAAAGGCGGAAAACACATTTCTGACGGGCGGCATAGACGGCAACGAAAAGCTTGGCGAAAAGCTGCCTAACATACTCCCGCCGGAGGTTTATCAGCCGCTGGTCGATATATTCGCAAAAGAGATACTTAAGCTGTATCCGAACGATAAGATAATACTTGTAAGGACATTGTCGCCCGAGTTCTACGGACTGTCGCGGCAGGTCAGAAAAAGTACGCCGAAGAACAGACTTAACGAGTTCCTTTCTAAGATGGAGGCGTATTTTATCAAGCTGGTACACCCTGTTGTTATCGATCTTTCGGGAAAGTATTTCGGCGACCTTGCGGTCAAGGGTGACGGTAAGGAGGCTGTATTTGACAGCTACTATTTTGCTGACTGTGAAAAGGCGCTTGATGAAATAATATCCGGTGAACCGGGAAAATTGTACAAGGAGCAGGATATCGATTCAAGGCTGGATCAGTTGATGTGTTATTATGACAGTGCGTGCTCAAGAGGGATACTTACGGTGCTGCTTGACAGGAAAGAGCCTGTGGATACGATCATGTTCCATACATCGAGGGAGTTTATTGCGGAGAACAGAGCGGAGCTTAAGGATATGATCGGACAGCACTATTCAAGTGTTACCGATATATACAGATATTACGATTTCGGCGACAATATCGAGATGAAAAATGCTGTGAAAGTGATAGCCGCATTGGAAAGCAATACTTTGCAGAACGTGACGCACGGCGAGCTTATAAGACTGCTTGACAGACAATACAGGATAAAGCGTCCGATAGCAAACTTTGTAAGAGCTACACTTAGCGGTGCACTCGGAAAAGAAGCCGATATAAATGAGCAGAACCTGCGGTTTATGACAAGACTTGCGTTTGAACTGTGGGAGGGAAGCGACCCTAAAGCAATACCTCAGAAAATAGAAGAGTATGAGAGAATACACAACTTCACGCTGATAGATATGTGGGGTACAGGCGTTATCAAGAGGGCGCTCGCTCAGGCAAAGCAGATAAAGATGAACACTGTTATAAACGGGGAGTCGTTTGTATGGGCATTTGACAAGCCGCATTCAATCGAAGAAAAGAGATTTTCGACTGCGGACAGATCCGGAGCAAAGGCGCTGTCGCAGCTTATGAGAAATTCTATACAGACGCTGACTGTAAGCTCTGCGCGCTGGATAGCGATAGATATGGCTGATGTTATTGCGGATAATGCCATGTATAACGGCGAAGGGTTTACGGTCGACAAGCAGTATGCAAATTCCGACCTTGCGGTTATTCTGGGAAAAGCCGGACAGCCGTTCACGCTTGACGCGGTAAAGGATAAGGAGCGTATACTTACTGCCTGCGACAAGCTCTCTGCATTTGTAAAGCAGAAGTACGGCAGTAATATCATTCTGTGCAGGACAACGCTCAATGATAAGGTGAGAGATCATGACGGCAGGATAAAGCCGCTTGTGACAGACAAGAAGAAATTTGCTAACGCAAAGGCTCTGCTTGAAATGTGCGAGGATAGGTTCATTGCGAATACCGAATGCTATGTGCTTGATAACTCAAAGAACTATGTTTCTGATGAAAACTTCGCTGCGGGCGGCGCAGGAATAGCGAGGTTTGAGGCGGATTTCTATTCTGCGGCGGCTGACTATATTGACTATATTGTGCAGTATAGCCCGGTGCAGAGGTGTTTTGAGAAGTTGTGATATTGTGAATACAATAAAGAGACTGTGACACAATTCCTTTATTTTCAAAATTCCGTTAAAATTACAATGCGACATTTTATAAAAATGTCAAAACAATAAATATATCGTCAACAACGCTGAAAACAGCTTTCGTACCAACAAGGTGTTAATAATTTCGTGAGTAAATCAGTGCAACTGCACTGTCACCGACTATCAAAAAAGAACGCTACTATCCTGAGATATCTGTACTAAAATGGGACTAAGTGAGCGTCAGCGACCCGCTTATACAAACGTTTAAAACTCAGTCGTTTGTGTGTCTTATCGCCAACACCCTTGCGGGGTATGGGTGTGGGTAAGGAAAGAGGGAGCACGAGGGAGAAAACCTAAGGGATAGGGTTAGGGGCTGCAAGTCCCTCACCCTAGTCCCTTTGGTTGTCTCCCTCGCTCATAGTAGCAACGTTATTAACCGGAATAGCGAACCCGAGAAGTGCTATCCTGCAAAGAGAACTATCGGTAGCTTGCTATCATTGTTAATTACTAAAGCGATATAATAGAAGTAAACCATACAAAAAAAGCGAGCCGCGCGCACTATCATTTGCGCTTCGGCTCACTTTTCCTTTTTCAAGTTGTGTAACAACCCTTTTCGGTTATGTACTTGTTTTGAATTTAATCCTGATACTGTGATGTTATTCCGAAATATTCTTCCAGTGAAAGTCCGCTCTGAGTTACCTTTGTTGCAAGGTCGACACCTATGTATCTTACGTGCCACGGCTCATACATATAGCCTGTGGAGCTTTCTTTTCCCTTCGGGTAGCGAATGATAAAACCGTACTTATAACAGTTTTTGTCAAGCCACTGTCCTGCGGGGTCGTACTGGAAGTCCTGTTCGAGAGAGTTAAGGTCGAACGTATATCCTGTTTGGTGATCGGAATGACCCGGGCGTGACGAATATGTATCTGCGGCATCTCTTCCGTCTTGCGCCACATAACGGTTATAGATAACATCCTGATCCTCGTACGAACGGAAGCTCGAAAGTATCCAGAGTGAAATGCCGTCTGCCGCCGCAGCTGCCTGCATATCGTAGAATGCGTCCATCGCCTCGGGCTGAACGCCCGGATTATAGCTTGCGGGAAGGGTATAGGTCTTATTTGCTATCATAACACCGTCAAAATATGTGATGCCGTCTATCACTTCCATTTTATGCGAGCCGCTATATTCAGGTGCGGGAGCGGGCGTTGAAGAAGCCGGCGGGTCGGTTTCGGGCTCGGGCTCAGGCTCGGTATCGGGAGTTGTTGTTTCAGGTGACGGAGTTTCCGGGGCGGTTGTTTCCTGACTTGTTATAGGGAAAGGATCTATAACGGTCACCTCCATAGATGCCACAAGGCGGTAGTCGTTTTCGTAATACGCCTCGATGGTGCAGTTTCCGGCGCTCTTTGCGGTTATAACGCCTTCGTTTGTGACGGACGCTACCGATGAGTCGCTGGTATAGTATATGGCACCGGTGTAGGTAATATCCTCCGGAGTGAACTTAAGAACTGAATTATACACATCTCCTACCTCGACAGTTACGCTGTCCTTGTCGAATTTCATCGATTCGGGGAGTTCAAGTCCGTTCACGGTGACAGTGATATCTTTTGAAAGACCCGTTATGGAATCGGTCAGAGTGATGGTTGTTTCGCCGGTATTTACACCTTTTACAACGCCGTTCTTATCAACGGTAGCTACATCTGTATCTGCACTTTTCCAGCTCAGCTTAACATCTTTTGCGTCAGCGGGAGTAAGCTTTGCGTCTATCTTCTGTTCTTCGCCGCCGTCGAGTGATAACGCCGCAAGCGAAACGTCAAGCGACTCTATTATATCTTTTTTAACATTTACCGTTATTGTGTCAGAAAGCTCGCCGCTGCTTACGGTGATCTCTGTCTTTCCGTTTTTAACGGCAGTGACTTTTCCGTCAAGTGATACAGTAGCTACCGATGTGTCACCGCTGACATACGACAGGGCATATTCGGTGTCGGCAGGCTCTGTCTTTACCTTTATCTGCTGTGAGTGTCCGACGCGCAGAGTTATTTCGCCGCTGTTTGTAATGTCAAGACTCTTTATACTGCTGCCGTTGTTACCGTTGAATATAACGGCTACCAATACGGCACAGGCAACTATCAGCAGTCCGATACCGCTGTATATCATAATATTTGCTATTGTGCGGTTTCGTTTCCGCTTTTTTATGCTTCCTGATGATGTCTTTCTGACTGCGCTTTGCACAGCTTCTTTTGTTACGACCTGCTTTTCGCTTTTGCCGAACGAATCGGGTGGGATAATATCTTCTTCCGTTCTGTTTTCAAAAAGAGCTTTGATATCATCTATACTGCTTGTTTCAAATTTCTTTTCAGGGTTCATTTTATTTCCTTTCACGCAGTGCATACCAATGTATGTGTCATGTACTGCCGGCTAGCGGTAATTACTGTAATTATATCATAACGGCGCGGCATTTGCAAGTACATCCGATGTTGACAAAATCGGGCAGTTGTTGTACAATTATTACAGTAAAAATACAGTTGTGATTATCCGTTGGAGGAGATATGAGATACAAAAGAGCGATAGCTATGCTTGCCGTGCTTATATGCACTGTGACAGTGGGCTGTTCCGAAAGCAGTCATATAATTATTCAGCATACGCCACGAACGGACGACGTAAGCAGTTCAAAGCCGTATGCGACCGACGACAGCCTTACAAGAGATGATATCACACTCACCGTCTGGGAATCCAAAGACGGTCCCGATGAGTGGATAAAAAAAGCGGGAGAGAGTTTTAATTTACTTTATCCCAATATACACATAGAATATGTCAATGTTGACCTGAAAGAATCCACACCGGAGCTTCTTGATACAGAAAGCACCGTTAAAAAGCCCGATGTTTTTGCCGCCCCCGGTGATATGACGGGTGAACTGGTGAAAAATAAGCTGGTACTTCCGACAGAGGATACGGATATAGTCAATACCACGGCGTTGGAGATTGCAAGAAAAGCTACCGTATATAATGATGTAATGTACGGATACCCTATGTCATGCGAAACATATGCATTGTTTTACAATAAGAAGTTAGTCGAAGAGAGTAATATACCTACTACATGGGAGAGTCTTATCACATGGAGCGGCGCTTTCAATAACCTATATCCGGGTAAGTACGGATTTATATTCCATACGGATACGGTATATTTTATATCTATGCTTATGAGCTCCGGTAAAAACAGACTTATGTTCGGTAACGACTACGGTCTGCTCAATTCAAGAGCAAGCTATGGGCTTACTCTGCTCAAGCAGATGCAGGATATATTCCCTGAGGATATAACAAATTACAGCTATGATGATTTTGACGATATGTTCTTAAGCGGTGGTGCGGCTATGATCGTGAACGGTCCGTGGTTTATAACAAAGGCGGACGCATCCGGTGTTGACTATGGTATAGTGCCGCTTCCTGCATTTGACAACGGAAGCGATACATATTCTCTTGCAGGTGTAAGGGCGATGTTTGTATATTCAAAGAGTGAACACCCGGCAGAAGCGGACGCTTTTGCAAAATATCTGCTAAGCACTGATATGCAGAGCCTGAGAACCGAAATAACAGGTACGCTCCCGGCGACAAATATCAATATAAGCGAAAAGCTTGACGGATTTGTTGACCAGCTTGATTTCTCTTATATTATGCCTAACACCGCCGAAATGAAAAGGTTCTGGGAGTTCGGTGAGCATATAACCGCTGATATCTACGGCGAAAAAGGGATATCGCAGGAGCTGAAGGACTATGTAAGCTATATCAGAAATACGGATACTCAGGCTGATGACAGTTCAGACAGTATTTTGCAGGACAGTACAACGCAAAACCAATAATTACGGAAGGACAACTTATATATGTCAATGCCCGAAGAACACGTTTCTCTTGAAAATGTAACAGATGTGATATCCGGACTTACCGCAGAGGAAGTAAATGAGCGCATAGCCTGCGGAAAGGTCAACGGTGACTTCGATATACCGAGCAAATCCGTAAAGCAGATATTCAAGGATAACTGCCTTACATTCTTCAACCTTATCAACATAATACTGGCGGCTTTTGTCGTTGCGGTAGGTTCGTTCAAGAACTGTCTGTTCTTAGGCGTTATCATATGCAATACGGCAATAGGTATATTCCAGGAAATACGCTCAAAAAGAGCCATCGACAAGCTGGCTCTTATTTCCGCGCCCAAAGCTGATGTGCTGAGAAACGGCGAAATACAGACTATAGCCGTAAAGGATATTGTTCTTGACGATATAATGATTTTGTCGGCCGGCAGACAGGTCTGCTCGGACTGCATAGCGGTAGAGGGCGACTGCGAGGTGAACGAGAGCCTTATCACAGGTGAAAGCGATCCTATCGTAAAGCACAAGGGCGATGAGATACTGTCGGGTTCGTTCCTTATAAGCGGTAACGCAAAGGCGCAGGTTATCCGCATAGGTGCAGACAACTACGCCAATAAGATAACAAGCGGCGCAAAATATATCAAGAAGAATAACTCAAAGATGCTAGCAAGCATAAACTATATATTGAAGATGATCTCTGTGTGTATTATCCCGATGATACTGCTGATGTTCGGTAAGGAAATGCTGCTTGCACACAACACGTTCACCGATGCCGTTGTAAATACGGTTTCGGCTATAATCGGAATGATTCCGGAGGGGCTTGTGCTTATGGCAAGTATGGTGCTTGCTGTAAGCGTTATCAGACTTGCTACGAACAAGACGCTGGCGCAGGACTTATACTGCGTGGAAACGCTCGCAAGAGTAGATGTTCTCTGCCTTGACAAGACAGGCACGATAACCGAGGGCAGAATGGAAGTATCGGACGTTATCTCTCTTGACGGCGGCGATCATGAAAAAGCTCTTTGCGAGATGATATATGCGCTAGGTGACAATAATCCCACTGCGCTTGCGGTAATGGACAGATATAAAAAAGACGGCTCTTTGCCAAGCCGTGAATGGTCGGCAAAGACGGCGATACATTTTTCAAGTGCGAAAAAGTGGAGCCTTGCGGCTTTTGAGAATAAAGGGACGTATATTCTGGGTGCGGCTGAATTTATATTGGGCGATACCATGACAGATGCGCTGAGAGAGCAGATAAAGACGCTGTCGGAGGGCGGATACAGAGTTCTATTGTTTGCGCACAGCGACAATATGCCGCCCGAAGTCAAGGGCGGTGCACTGCCCGAAAATATAACGCCTGTGGCACTTGTAAGAATTACCGACTGCATAAGAAAAGAAGCACCTGCAACGCTGAAATATTTTGCAGAGCAGGACGTTGACATAAGAATTATTTCGGGCGACAGCCCCGTTACCGTTTCGGGAGTAGCTCAGCGCGCAGGGCTTGAACATTATGATAATTACGTTGACGCGTCTACCCTTACTACAGATGAGGAGCTGTGGGAGGCGGCTGACAAGTATAAGATATTCGGACGTGTAACGCCGTATCAGAAGCTTGAGCTTGTAAAGGCGCTTAAAGCCAAAGGTCATACGGTTGCGATGACAGGCGACGGCGTAAACGATGTTCTTGCACTCAAAGAGTCGGACTGCTCTATAGCTATGCAGTCCGGAAGCGACGCGGCACGAAACGTATCCAATATCGTTCTTCTCGACAGCAACTTTGCGTCAATGCCGAAGATAGTAGGCGAGGGCAGACGCTCTATAAACAATATCGAGCGTTCAAGCGTGCTGTTCCTTTACAAGACGGTGTATTCGTTTCTGGCGGCGCTTATGTTCTGCTTTGTGCCGATGGGCTATCCGCTTCAGGCAATACAGCTTACGCAGATAAATATGTTCACAAACGGCATACCATCGTTCCTGCTTGCTATGGAGCCGAACTTCAAGCGTGTCAAGGGTGAGTTTATTGAAAACGTATTGCCGAAATCGATAATGCACGGACTGCTTATTACGTTCAATTTTGTCGGGATAGTGCTTATGCGTTATATCTCGGGGTGGATGGATATAATTCCGAGAGAAACCTTTGATCACAGCATTGAAACAATGTCGACCATATGTATAGGCTTTGCGGCGTTCGTGATACTGTTCAAGGTTTGTATGCCGTTCAAGCCGTGGAAAATAGGTCTGTTTATTTTCCTGATAAGCGGATTTGCGGCGGATATATTCATATTGCGTGATTTTCTGCTCGACCTTAAGCCGATGTGCTTTGAAATGATAGTTATGACAGGAATCCTTATGGGCGCAACTGTTCTGATAGAGGCGTTGTCCTCGTTCTTTGAACGGCATATAACTGATAATCTGCTGGCGTTCCAGCGATATTGGAAAGATGTGTTTATCAAAATGTCGGCGAAAAGAAAAGCGGGAAAGGAAAATAAAAATGCCTGAAACCAAGGTTGAAATATTCAGCGACGGAGCGTGCAGCGGCAATCCCGGTCCGGGAGGGTACGGTGCTATTCTCCGTTGGAACGGTAAAGAAAAGGAACTCAGCGGCGGCGAAAAGCATACAACGAACAACCGTATGGAGCTTACCGGAGTTATCGAGGCGCTGTCGGCACTGAAATATCCGTGCAAGGTGATACTTACCACCGACAGTAAGTATGTTGTCGATTCGGTCACAAAGGGCTGGGTCAACGGCTGGAAGCGCAGAGGGTGGAAAAAGTCTGACAATACGCCTGCGCTGAATGTAGATCTGTGGGAGCGGTTACTGCCGCTTCTTGATACGCATGATGTTGAGTTCAGATGGATAAAGGGTCACGCAGGACACCCCGAAAACGAACGTTGTGACAGGCTTGCGGTAAGAATGCGCGATTACTACAGCGCGTTATAATAAGCCGGGAAGAAGACGATTTTATGAAAAATGAGATCAAAGAATATAAGGAATATATAAATAAACAGGCGGCAGACCCCGATACAGACAAGAAGAAGCTTGCGGAAGAGCTTCTTGTCAGGATAGGCTTTTATCAGCACGAAAGGCTTATCCATCTCATAGTGACGATGAGCTTCGGGGTGTTTTTTCTGCTGTCGCTGATACTTGTTTCTATAAAGGTGTATTTCCTTGCACTGTCGGTGCTTCTGCTTGTACTGCTTGTGCCGTATATAGGACACTATTATTTCCTTGAGAACTCCACACAGGAGCTTTATAAAGTATATTACTCGCTGATTTCGGAAAAATAATCCTTGATGATGTAAAAAAGTTGTGATCATTTAAGCAAAAATCACACATAACCGTGAATTTATTACCAAGTTTCGTTTAATCCTACAAAATTTTTTTGTAAATATGGATTTTTTCGGCTTTCTGTAGTATAATTAAAGCGTTAATCTGCGGTAAAAGTCGATTTTTATTTGTTTTTTTCGACAAAATATAAGGGGTGAGCCGATGAAAAAAGATATATTTTCAATTCCGAACATACTGAGCTTTATACGAATATTGCTTATCCCGATATTTGTATGGTTATATGTCACGGCAGGCACGAGCGGGGAGTATTATCTTGCCGCCGCCGTTGTTGTAGCGTCGGGAATTACCGATTTCCTTGATGGGCAGATCGCTCGCCGTTGTAATATGATCACCGAGTTCGGCAAATTCCTTGACCCGCTTGCCGATAAGCTGACGCAGGGAACATTGTTCCTTTGCATAGCGATAAATTATCCGCTTATGTGGATACTGCTTGCTATATGGCTTTTAAAGGACGGCTTTATGGCAATTATGGGACTTGTGCTTTTAAAGGCAAAGCAGACAAAGCTTGACGGCGCGCGCTGGTACGGAAAGGTCTGCACCGCTATTATCTATGTTGCGGTACTGGCTCTGTTGTTCTTCCCGGGAGTATTCCCCGAGGGATCGCCTGCATCATCCTTACTCATTCTTATCTGTATAGGCGTAATGCTTCTTTCCGGCATTCTTTATTCGATAGCGCTTATAAAGATGTGGCTGCATAATGAAACGATAGCCAAAGAGGACAGAAAGAAGTTCAGGGAGATAGCTAAGGAAAGTACGCACGAGCATAGTGATATAAAGAGTGAATAAGAAGATGACCTACAGGTGAGCCTGTAGGTCGTTTTTGTTTTCAGCGGTGTTGGATATGTCTTTTATGCTCTGATAATTTAATAAAAGATTACACGCTTTGCCAAGCACTGATTTTAGCTCCCTTTACACAAGGGAGCTAAATTGTGATACTTCTGTTTTTTATATCTATACAACATTCTCAATTTCGTTTTCTACTATGTTGAAGCGCTTGAACTCCGGTATGGATTCATCAAAACTTTTTATCAATATGCTTTCGTCGCCCGAAAGACTGTACATTGCCATTATTCCCGAGGGATAAAGCACTTTGTCGAGCTTGCCCGTTCTCAGATTATCATATCCGTTATAAAGCGGGATATCGTTCTTGCGGCTGAGGTAATCGATCATAGCAAGCAGGTAAAGACATTCGGCGTACCACCGGCGCTCGTACAGCTTGCTTACTTCGTCACTGCACAGCATATCACTGATAAAGGAAAGCTCGCCCTTGTCTTTTACAAGGTGGCAGATGTTGCTTTTGAATATTTCAAACGAGCTTCTTTCCATGTGATTTCCCTCCGTTTCGCCGTTTTTCTGATTTTAGCACAGTATTTTTATGCTGTCAAGAAGACTTTTTCCAATCATAGCAATTACAGGCTTATGAAAATGCCGTTTATTATTTCGTTGTGTTGAATTATGCTGTTTTTTATGTTATTATAAGGTAGACGGTTTTAATGCGGTCAATTGACGTTATAGGTTCAATTAATGTCGGAATTTTTCTGTGTACTATAACAATACAATGATAACGTCAACGCCGAATTTAAATATTTGAACATAATGTATTGTCAAAAAATGACAGAAATTTCGGAGAAATTAAAATGACTGAATTAAGTATTAAAGATTATATTCGCAACGGGCTTTTCTTTGAAGCGCAAAGCGTGGCTTTGGATTTTGTTTCATTTCTTGAAGAAAAAGGCGTAGACTTTTACAAGGACAACTGCGATTGTTGGAAAGATAAAATCTACTATCAGTGTAAATTCAACAATTGTTGTGTATGCTTTATTTCAATCAAAGACCCCGATGAGCCGCAAGATCTATGGACTGTATGGTCTGATGATATAAAATCGGAATGGCTTGATAAATGTGATGTTGATGATGAAATAAAAAAGCTTGCGTGGAAGTATGTAGATAACTGCGGTCATTGCGGCTCATGCAAAGGCGGACGTCGTAAAGTCATTTTCGGACGGGAGTTTGAAGCTGTCTGCGGTTGTACATTCAGGGTCGATAATCCGACTATTGAAGATCTACCGTTTCTGAAGGAAATAATCAGGCTGTGCATAATAAACTTTGAAAAGGAAACAAAACAGTGAATATCAGAACTTTGAACACAGGTGAATTAAATCTGCTGTTTCAGCTCTTTGACTACAACGATCCCGATGAAATGATAACTGAAATACACGAGATATTAACGAGAAAAAAATCGATATATTCGGCTTGTTCCAAGAGGACAGACTGATAGGAGAGATACGCGCCGCTTATGTCCATAACGATGAAAGGTTTGCCGTAAGAAACAAGCGTGTTTATCTCTTTGCTTTCCGTATTCATAAGGATTTTCAAGGCAGGGGATACGGACAATTTTTGTTGAATGAGGTAATTTCCACGCTTTCGCAAAAAGGTTATTCTGAATTTACGATCGGTGTCGAAGATGATAACGAAACGGCTGTACACATATATTCAAAGCTCGGATTTACGCAGTTCGTCGGTAAAATCAGCGAGGAATACCAGGGGGATAGTTATGAATATGGGTTGTATCTGAGAGCGTGAGGAGTAAATATGCTCCGATTTACGGACAGATCTGATATTATTGAAAACGACAGGCTCTTTTCCGGACAGGAAATGTTCGGAAAGGAGCTTTTATATTTTGAATAAGTCACTTAAAATTTACCCAATATGAACAAATCTTTGTTGAGTTTTGATATATACAAATTTCTCTTTCAGGTATAAAATATAGAGGTTGCTTTTTGTCCGCAGGACAAAGGAACAGAAAGAGGGAGAGAAATGATAAAGCGTTATTTCAAACGTTTAAAGACAGAATTTACAGGCTATAATGCGGGAAAATTCGGAAAAGATGTACTTGCGGGTATCACGGTTGCGGCTGTGGCGCTTCCGCTTGCGCTTGCATTCGGTATATCGAGCGGTGCGACTGCCGCCGCAGGACTTATCACGGCGCTTATCGCAGGCGTTGTAATAGGACTGCTTTCGGGTGCTTCATATCAGATATCAGGACCTACCGGTGCTATGGCGGCTATCCTTTGCTCGCTTGTGGCTACATATCATATGCAGGGCGTGTTCATTGCCTGCTTTATGTCGGGCGCTATACTTCTGCTGTGCGGAATATTCAAGCTCGGCGGACTGGTGCAGTTTATACCCACACCCGTTATCACAGGCTTTACATCGGGTATAGCAATAATAATCGCATTCGGTCAGATAAACAACCTTACGGGACTTAAGTGCGAGGGCGCTTCTACTATAGATAAGATAGTAAGCTACTTCAACACGCCCCAGACGCTGAATTTCGAGGCAATAGCAATTGGTGTATGCGTTATAGTGTTTATGCTTATTTACCCCAAAAAGCTCAACGCGATAATTCCGTCATCGCTTATGTCTATTATAATAGCAACGGCGCTGAACTTCATATTCAATTTCAATGTCGGCATTGTCGGCGAAATACCGCAGACGCTTTTACTTAATGACAGGCTTGATATTACGGCGATAGATTTTGACACGGTCAAAAATCTTATATTCCCTGCAATAAGTATTGCGGCGCTCGGACTTATCGAGAGCCTTTTATGTGGGGCGAGTGCAGGCAGAATGAAGAACGAAAAGCTCGACAGCGATCAGGAGCTTGTAGCGCAGGGCATAGGCAATATGCTGATACCGTTCTTCGGCGGCGTTCCCGCTACAGCGGCAATCGCAAGAACGAGCGTTGCCATAAAGAGCGGCGCACAGACGAGAATTGCGGGTGTAATTCATTCGTTGGTGCTTTTAGCGTCAATGTTCCTGCTTGGCGGCGTAATGTCAAAGATACCTATGGCGGCGCTTGCAGGCGTGCTTATCGTAACTGCGTGGAGAATGAACGAGTTTGCGGTAATAAAGGACATTTTCGGCAGAAAAATAAAGACTGCAATGTTCCAGTATCTTATCACAATGGCGGCAACGGTAATATTCGACCTCACTGTCGCAATTATAATCGGCATTCTTTTCTCTGTCATCATGTTCGTGCTTAAGGTTTCGGATATGACGGTAAATGTTGCCGATGTTGATCCTGCGAAGATCGATATAGCCGACAAGGACGGAAAGCTCTGCGGCACAAAGGTCGTATATGTCACAGGCCCGCTTTACTTCGGAACATCAAACAAGCTGTCAGAGAAGCTTTCGCACCTTGATGTAGAGGACGGCGGCAAGCTGATATTCTCAATGCGAGGCGTGCCTATAGCGGATATTTCCGGCGTACAGGCTATGAAGGAGCTTTGCGACAGTCTTTCCGCAAGAAAGATAGAAATATACTTTTCGTGCGTACAGCCTGCTGTTGACGAAATGTTCCACCGTTGCGGACTTATCGAAACATACGGCGAGGAGCGCTTCTTCTGGAGTACCGACAAGGCGATGAAGTTCATCGCAGGCGAAACAGAAAATGTCTGTCCCGTATGCGCGGCAAATACGGAAAATGCTGCTGTTACAGCAGAAATAGCGAGTGCATAAATAAAAAGCAGCCCACAGGAAGATAAAACTCCTGCGGGCTGTTACTTTATGTTAAGCGCCTCTGTCGTTGCCTTGCGACATTACGATAAAGCCTACTATCACTGTAACCAGCAGAGCGAGTATGAAAAGCAGCTGATTTTCAATAAAACAAACAGTCAGGTCAACACCGCCGATTAAAATAGCAATTCCGAAAATCATCCACAAGCATTTTACCGCTTCACTGCGGGTGTCGGTATTATCATAGTGACGATAAATCCCCCTGCGATTATTCTGCGCAGGCGGCTGTTCATTTTTCTTGCTGTCCTCGATTATATGATGAACAAGCCCGAAGGTTACAAAGTCGTCGAAGGTATCGTGCTTACCGTTTCCGTTCCAGTCAAACATAATATCGCTCCTTTCGCATCTATTCAAATATTCCTTTAAAAGATTCTGTTATCGATTTACGCACTACAGAGTAATTTTCTTTATTGATGCGACCTATTCTGACAATAAGCTGTGCTTGATTGATAGTGGTTATCTGTTCCATGAGTACTATGCTGTCAAACATGAGCCCGCATTTGCTGTTTAGATTAAAGTGGACCGGGAGCTGTTTTTTATATCGTGCCGTAAGCGGAGCAACGATAGTTGTTGTGCTGAAATGATTGCCGATATTATTCTGTATTATAAGTACCGGTCTTATTCCGTATTCGATACTTCCTGCTTTTTCGCCAAGGTCTGCGAGCCATATCTCGCCTTGAAATGCTTTTCCGCTGACATTCTGTACAGTTGTTGCGGAAGCATTATCGGTGTAATTACACGTCATATTTAATTCCTTTCTCAACTGAATTGCTGTAAACATATAATAGTTGTGAGAGCCATGATCTTTGAGGGTTACATCGTCCATATTGACGAAAACGAGCTAAACCGGCTCACTGTACTTGCGAATAATATCGCAAACAATATCAACCAAATTGCCCACCGAGCAAATGTCACGAACAAAGTTTACAAGGAAGATATTGAGGAGATCAAGGAGCTTGGCGATAAGCTCTGGCGTCCGCTGATGTTTCTGCAAACAAAGGTGGCTCAGCTAAAGCATTGAGCAGAATATGAAAATCGCCGTCAGGGGAAACCCAGACGGCGATGAAATACGATATGTGCGCAATGTACCGGAAGGACTTTTTGAAATTGCTGTGCCTTTCACAATAATGGTTACAATTATTCTGATATGCTGGACTCTGGCGCTATTATGATATATACTGTATCTACAATAATGATTTGGAGGCAACGGTTATGTTGAAAACACCTGAATTGGCAATGCCGAGAACGCGCAAGATTACTACTGTCTGCAATGGCAGACGTGAGGTCTGGACCGACTATGAAGAAGCAAAAGCATATTTCCTTGAACTCATGATGACCACTGAGGGAGAGGATCGTGACCGAGCAAGCTACTTCACGGATTTAACGAGTGCAGTGATGAGGACGAATAAGCAGAAGAGCGAGCTGTCGTAAATGACAACTCGCTCTTTTGTGAATAGGGATTACCCACAGATCTTTATCGTTCTGTAACATTGAAAAGCAACAATTTTAATAGTATTGTTTTAAAAAACATATTTACATTAGGCAATATGATTTTGTGAAGTTGTTAAAGACCTCCTTATTTGTCAATTTAGAAACACCGTATTTTTTCAATTCTCAGCATTTTGGGTGCTGCTTTGCTCCTGGGAAAACAAAAGCTACAAGCCCCAAAACTGGAAGATTGACAAATTACGTGGGGTCGGGTTAATTTATTGGACAGTTGTCAAGGTATTTCTATATTTGCTGTTGTAGAAATCGCTATATTAATTCTTCTTGTAACGAAACTATTTTGAGCTGCTTGACGATGAATGACATGATATTGTACTTTTTGGATGACAAATAGGTAGAGCGTTAACAAAATTATGATAGATCTCTTAGTTTCCGTTCTAATTTTTCAATATAAATTTTTAATATAGCCTTTTTAGTGCACCCCGTATTAGGCTGACTCAGTATTTCGTTTAGCGTTTCAATTATTTTCGATAAACTATCTTTATCCGACTGATAAAACTCATTAATGTTGCCAAAATCGTAAACCGAACAAATTGCAAGTGAAAAAGTGCGTATATCATGATTGTTTGCAGAATGTAATGCGTTTTTTATTGACTCGATTTTAAATGAGGATAAAAATTGATGTGAACGAAGAAAATCGTCTGAATGCTCTTTACACATAGCATAGAAGTTTTCAGCCCAGTTTTCCAAAGCAAATACATTCTCTTTTTTGTCATTATATTCTTTGTTTTCCATTTCTTGCGTTGCTGCTATTAATGGAGATACATAAGAGTCATACATTTGGTTTTGATTATCATCTGTGAAAAATGTTTCAAAATATTGCTCTTGATTCTCTCTCAAGTTATGATTACGAATATATAATTCCATGAGGTGGATATACTCCTCATCTTTATGTGCTATACTTTGTTTTTTTTCCTTGAAGTTATACTCAAGTTGCATTAGTAGTATTATGATTTCTTTAAAATACCTTATATCATACTTATTAGATTGAAGTTCCTCATATAATTGATTCATATACTCTATTACGTCATCATCCTCTAAGTATATCCATTCATATGAACTTAACTTATAAAAGCTAAGATTATCTGCCTCTTTTTTCTGCTTTGTTTCCTCGATAATTTGTCTAATATACGCATCTAAGGTATTGATAGTACTATTACAATTAAATTCATGAAAGCAAATATATTTGTTAACAAACGGGTACTCTTTTAGTCCCTTTATTGATATCATATAATAATCAGACGAAAACATAGAACCATTCGTATTAATATCTTTCCCTGATTTATAGATAACAGAAGTATAGATGACAGACCGCATAATTTGAGCTATTTCTTCATTCAACACATCCAAATATTCAGGCTCAGTATTAGTGTCTTTAAGCGAAATAATCTTTGTGTACAAATTATCAAATGTTATAATTGCAAAAATAAATGTTCTGATATTCTGACAATCTGTTGAATGAAGAATTTCAATAACCTGTTCCTTGTGTGTCATAAGGAATTCTTTAGCACAACGAGCATTTTGCTCTATTATTTCATTATATATTTGATTGAAATCTGCAAAAATAGTTACTGATAGTCCAATTAATTTTTCTTTTATAGAATTATACACTATATCATTTGAAAAAAGCTTTTTTGTTCTTCTAATTAAGTCGTCATATGTAAAATGACATTTTTCGCTGGTTGAATTCTGTGTATTTGATTTCTGAACTTGGTTGCTTTCATCCTCTAAAGTAATTGTTTCATTAGCTGCCACCGAAAATTTTTCTGGTAAACTTGTCGATATGCGAGATGAACCTATTTCTTTTTCGTTTGCTATTATGATTACTTTGGTTTTATGACATTCTACAAATGAGTTGATTATGCCTAATACTTCATTAATTTCTATTCCAACTCTTTCAAGGTCATCGAAAATAATAATTATTTTACTTTTATCAAATTCGATTGTGCTTAACAATTCATTTAAGTCATCCGATTCAAATCCTATTTTTTTCCAAAGTATACTTGTTATATTTGGAGTCATTTCAAGTAGCTTCGACGGTAAATGAAATGACTTATTTTTTATTTTAAACTCCTTGTTTCCAATCAGTTTAATTAGCATTTCTCTTTGTATATCTGACAATATTTGTTCGGAAGAATGAACACCATACAAGGAGTATCTAATTACAACATAATCATTCAGTGCTTCCATTAACTTTTCTTCAACAAAATATGTTTTGCCAGCACCCCAAGTACCGTTAATCAATACCGCTTGCTTGTAACGAGAATCTTTTATATAATCTGCAATAATATTCGCAGCCTCATCTAAATACATTTTTTCCTCCTACTAATAAAACCAATTTGTTTAAAATCGACGTTTAAACACAACCATCAACCTATATTCCAAAACCTCTCAAAGAAAGCCTTTAGCTTCTCAATGACAGTTTCTTTCTTAGCCTTGCGATTTCCGCCACCACCGCCGAAACGTGATACAGCGGGCAGTATCTTGTCAATATCTGTTCCAGTAGTTTTGATACCACCGTCACGGAAAGCACCATCAACAAATGCTCTTGTTTCAGCATCTTTGAGCTTTTCTTCTGTGATAAGAGTGACAAGTGCCTTTTCACGCTCCTCAGCGACATAGCTATGCCACTCATTCATTACATCATCTACATCGTTAATGCCGTTAATGAAATTCTCGATAAGGTCTTTCTTGCTTCTCAGCTCAGGGCTGGAATCAACCGCCTTCTGAATGGTGATAAGCACTTCCTTATCCGTACAATGACTGTCGTGATACTTTGTTACAAGCATAAGAATATAGTCGATATTGATCTCTATCTGCTTGATAAGCTCTATTTCAAAGACAATATCATCGTCAATATCGGTCAGCTCACCTTTTTTACGGCGTTCAGCCCATTCGTCACGCAAGTCCTGATACCGTCCGAGGTAGTCCTGAAAATCTCTCTCCGAGATGATCTCTCTGCCCTCAAACTCATCAAAGCTCACAAGCAGATTACGCATACGCAGGATAGCACCGAGTAGAGCTATAAACTCCTTCTGCCGTTCTTCTCCTATGATCTGCGGTTCGTCAAGCGGAAAATCTTTCAGCAGCTTGTCTATCATATCCACATAGCCGTCAACGTGCTTGCCCTTGCTGTCCTCATAGCCGTTGTAATAATCGCCGAAGCTCTGCAGGGTCACAATGCCACCGGCTTCTTTATCTCCAAAAAGGGAGATAGCAGCGTCCGTCCGCTTCTGCAATGCTCTGAAACATACGATATTGCCGAATGTTTTGATAGAGTTGAGTATGCGGTTAGTACGGCTGTACGCCTGTATCAGACCGTGCATTTTCAGGTTTTTATCTACCCACAGCGTATTGAGTGTAGTTGCATCAAAGCCTGTTAGGAACATATTGACTACAATCAGTAGGTCAAGCTCCTTATTCTTCATACGGAGTGAAACGTCCTTATAGTAACTTTGAAACTTGTCGCTTGACGTATCGTAATTGGTGTTGAACTGCTTGTTATAGTCACTGATAGCTTTTTCAAGGAAATCTCTTGAAGTGGAATCGAGTGCAGAGGTATCTTCGGGATTTTCTTCATCGAGGATACCGTCGGGATCTTCCTCATTCGCTCCGTAGCTGTATATTATCGCTATTTTCAAAGATTTTTCGGGGTGAGCAGTCATCTGTTTCAGAAATTCCTCATAGTAGAGCTTGGCAGCCTGCACCGAGGATACTGCAAATATGGAGTTGAAACCGATAACACGCTGTTTTTGCTTGATCTCCTGCACCTGCTCACGCTTTTTCGCATCAGCCACCTCTGAAACATTTGTCAGCACGTTATAGCTGTATGTGCGCTCAAAAGCCTTACGGTAGGTCTTTTGGTCAAAGTGGTCTAAGATATATTCGGTCACAAGTGAGATACGTTTCGGGGACATATATGCCTTTTCACGGTCAATGTCCCATACTTTGACATCTTCAATATCTTCTTCTTTGTCCATAGTTTTGATATAGTCCACACGGAACGGAAGAACATTCTTGTCATTGATAGCGTCAACGATCGTATAGGAATGAAGCTGGTCTCCGAAAGCCTGTGCCGTGGTGCGTAGGTTCGGATTTTTGTTTGTACCCGAATTGATAGCAAATATAGGTGTACCCGTAAAGCCGAATAGGTGATACTTCTTGAATTTCTTAGTAATTGCCTGGTGCATATCACCAAATTGACTTCTATGACACTCATCAAAGATTATGACTACGCGCTTGTCATAGACTTCGTGGGTATTATTCTTTTTGATGAATGTAGCGAGCTTCTGAATGGTAGTGATGATGATACGGCAGTCAGGATTTTCGAGCTGTCTTTTCAGAACCGTAGTCGAGGTATTGCTGTTTGCGGCACCCTTTTCAAAGCGGTCATACTCGCGCATGGTCTGATAGTCGAGGTCTTTACGGTCAACGACAAACAGCACCTTGTCGATATATTCGAGCTTTGAAGCCAGTCGAGCCGACTTGAACGAGGTCAAGGTTTTGCCCGAACCTGTTGTATGCCAGATATATCCACCGCCTGCAATAGAGCCGTATTTCTTGTAGTTATTGGCAATTTCTATACGGTTGAGTATTCTCTCTGTTGCAACAATCTGATACGGACGCATAACGAGCAGCAGATTTTCGCTTGTGAAAATGCAGTATTTCGTCAGGATATTGAGTATTGTATGCTTTGCGAAAAAGGTCTTTGTGAAGTCCACAATGTCCGGAATGACCTTGTTATTCGCATCAGCCCAAAAAGAAGTAAACTCAAAGCTGTTGCTTGTTTTGGTTTTTTTACGGGCTTTTCCTGCTTCTTTTACCGCATTGAAACGTGTGGTGTTACTGTAATATTTCGTATTCGTGCCGTTGGAGATTACAAATATCTGCGCATACTCAAACAGCCCACAGCCTGCCCAGAAGCTGTCACGCTGATAGCGGTCTATCTGGTTGAATGCTTCACGGATAGGCACACCACGCCGTTTCAGCTCGATATGCACAAGCGGAAAGCCGTTGACAAGTACCGTCACATCATATCGGTTCTGCCGTTTTCCAGTATCGACCTCATACTGATTGAAAACTTGCAGATGATTGTTGTGGATATTCTTCTTGTCGATCAGCGTGATATTTTTTGATGTGCCGTCATCACGCTTCAAGACCTTTACGCTATCTTCCTGTATCGTCTTTGTTTTCTCGACGATACCTTCATTGGCATTTGCGATATATTCCGTAAAAAAGCGTTTCCATTCGCTTTCCGTGAACGTATAGCTGTTGAGCCGTTCGATCTGTGCACGGAGATTGACGATCAGATCATCTTCCTTGTGAATGGTCAGATACTCATAGCCAAGCTCTCCCAGCCTGCGGATAAACTCACGCTCAAGGTCTGCTTCGCTTTGATAGCCTTCGGCGGTACGGGGTTCGGGGATGTATTCGGTAACTACCGTATTTTCTGTCGTTGCGGCTACTATGTTGAAATAACTCACGTTCTCAACTCCTTTATTTTGAAAGTATCTTTACACAAATATGGTATAGTCTTGTTAACTTACCTGACCTATTATGGGTTGTCGTCATTATTCTTATTTCTGACCCAATATATTTCTGATTTATGCTTTCATCAGAAGAAATAAGGGGATATGGATACTCATGCTGTTTCACAAAATCGCAGTACCTCTCCCAAAACGAAGCAAACTCCTTACATTCTGCGTAAACTAAACATACGTTAAAAAGATCTCCGGTAGTATCATATGAATATATCTTATCCAAGTGCTTACTGAGATAATCTTTATTCAGGCTTTTTAGAATAAGTGCTTCAATAACTGTGAATGGATAATTCTCTTTTTCGACTAAAATATCAATTTCTCCAGCCGAAGCGCCTGACGCAGAAAGACCTCTGCGTGTTTGATCCTTGATTACATATTCCTCTTCACGATCAAGCATATCTCGTATGTAATCGTTGCGTTCATCTTCAGATGCATCTATATATTTCGAGTTTCCTTGTAGCTTAACGCATATTTTATAAAGAACGTCAATAAACTTCTTGATCGTTTCAGATTCCAACTCATCGGTTAACAGTGATGTTCCCTCGGAAATGTGATAAACCTTTATAACATAGATTGTTTTTCCATTGATAACGGCAGAATCATATTCAACTTTAGGCTTTACAGTAAGCAACTTTAATGCTTTCTCAACCGTATTTTTAATGATATAACCATTCGATAATCCATTAATAATATATCTATCGCTTACTTTTAACACACCGTTGAAAATGTAGCCGTAGTCATTTGTGATATTTGCCAGTTTTTTTATATCTGATACGATTGTAGTCGGTCTTAGCTCATATTCATAGCATATTATATTTTCATTAGGTTCATTGTTCAATACTTTTTCCACATCAATTATATCAATCATTTTGCTATTCTCCATAAAGGAATTCTATTTACACCTGTTAATTTCAATATCCTGCCAAATGTTAATTTTTCAGGATTGGTTCTGCCATTATCAACCCACAGTTCAAAATCTTTCGTATAGTCAAGTGTTTCAAATTCAGCATCATAATAAAGGATTACTTCATCATAATCACTTGGTCTTGCAATAACATAGATTTCTCTGCCGTTAATTGAAGCTGTAAAAATAGTTTTGTGAATTTCAGCGGAATTACTGAGATCATATCCTATCTTAACGAGATGTGCCTTTATATTGGTAATCGCACGCTGAATAATTCCCTGTACACATTTAAATTTTTCAAGACTCGCTTCACTTGTATGAAGAAAATCCTCTCCGAGAATATGACTATCAATCAGCCTTTGCAATTCCTCTTGTGTGCTTACGCCATACCGAGCGAGAACTTTATCAATAGACAGAGCTGAAGAGTGCTCCGGGGTTTTATGAATCAGCATTTTTTCAAGCTGACTAATATCAGAAAGTCCATATTTATTAAGAATAGTATCAAGTTCTGTGGCTTTTGCTACGCTTTCTGCTATTTCATCATCGTTATAAAACCAGTATAGATGTTCCAAAAGTTCTGAAAAATGATCTCGAACACTTTGATCGTCCTTACGTTCTCGAAGCCATTTGTATGTTTGATTGAATGCCTCTTTATCATCACCCACAGCCGTGATATTGTTCATATGTTTCCGTACATAAGACGTAATAGAATCTGATACTTCCTTAAAACCCTTTTTACGAGGAATGATTTTAGATACATCAATTGCATTTGAAGCTAAATCTGCTTTAATATCAAATCCGGCTATGCGGCAAACTTCTTTCATAAAATCAGGGATAGAGCCATGTTCTTTGTAAAGGCTTGATTTCTGACAGAGAACTCCATTTTGATTAGGAATTACAGAATATCTATCAAGTAACTCAGCTTTTTCTATCATTATCAAATAAGAAACATATTTTGAAATCCATTTTTCTGCTTCATCGTTTGAAGCAAGCTGATAGTTGACTGTTAAAGTGGTGAGATCTTTATATCTGGCTATATCCCTGCAAATATTATTACACCAGTATTCAATCGCTTCATTGAGTAACTTATCATATACATACCGAACAGGATTTACAATAATAGGAGTTGCAGGGTACATGGTGTTATAAAGCGATATAAAATCGTCTTGCTTAGGGTTGTTTTCCTTTTTAAACCCAATAATTCTCTTAAAAAACTGATTGGCATTTGAATTATGTTCTTGCGCTTTGCTTGCCAAACGATAGGCAACATCATAGAAAGACATTGTTTCAAGATTTCGATAATGAATTCTATTATCTATAAGCTCTGCCTTTAGGTCAATATCAATTAAAAGTGCAGCTTCTTTATAAACATCATCTATCCCACCATCTGCTTTAAGCACGTTTATACAGCAAAAATCTCCGTGCTGATTTGGAAAAATAGCATTATCCCGTTTTGATATATCAGCTATATCAGCACATTTTTCGTATATTAAAGTGTAAAGTGTGTTCAACCATTCAATTGGGTTAGGTATTCTATCTTGCAGATTAGAAAGATTTCCTATTCTTTCAACACTTTCTATCAAATCAATCAAGCCATAATTTCTGCAATCTTCCCAAAGTGATGAATACCAATTTTCTATTTCATCTAAATGAAGATGCTTATCAGGAAACAGCACACTTGATAGTTTCCAAACATCAGCTCTTAATTCTTTGCTTTCATCACTTGAAAGGAAGATTATATCTTCAAGCCCCCATTCATCTTCTAAGGATTTTGTACTTCCATCAAGCATCTGAAACATCGGAAAACCTTTGATTTTGCTTTTGAGCGTTTCAATAACTTCTCTATCATACCAGTCTTTGTTTATCCAATCCTTACTCTCAACAGAGGGCAAGAAAACGATGTTATAGAGGTCTTTATAATCATTCTGAATAAAATAATCAATCATAGAAGCATACAATGAGCAAGCATCTTTCAGTATGTTTCTATTTCGTTCGCCGTTGTCTCCATATAGAAAAATTCCATTTCGTGGTTCAGTCGGGTCAAATGCTCTGCTGTTTATTACGACAGGAAACGCAAAATCGTGAGTGCCTAATAATGGAAAATCGCAGAACAATCTTGGCAGAAGATCAGAATAACGGACAATGTGGTTTTCACGATCATATTGTTTTATCTCTGCGGCAAGCATAAGAGTATCGCTCTGAATAGTGAAAATGTTGATTATGTCAGGAGAATTGTTCTTCCTTATACGACTTACAAAGGTATTATCACTTTGAGTAATGCCGACCTTATCCCTCGTATATACTGTTTCAATTCCATCAGCGGTAACTGTTATCTTGTTCAGTTCAGATACAAACGCAAAAACGTATGGAGCAGTAATCAGGAAATTTTCAAGACCTACCTTAGCAACGTTTACTCCGTTTTCATCCAATGAATAGGAAAACATCGTATTCATTGCATTTTCATCAACTGCATATGTAATATTGAAGGTGTTTGCTTCAAGCTGATCACAGCTATTTTTGATAGCTTCTTTTAATTCATCAAGGCACTTGCCTGATCTATCAATTGTAACTTGAAACCGAGCAATATTTGATTCATCTTCATCATGAAGCAAGCCGGAGATAGTAATGATAGGCGATAAGAGGTTAGTTGTCAGGAATCCTGTCCCGAATTTACCTGTGCTGGCAGAATTTCTTGAACGTTCCTTTGTTGATACCTGTTCAATCAGATAAACTATGTTTTTGGTTGCAAATAGTTTTCCATTATGCTTAAACTCCACTATCTTCTGTTTTGAATCGAAATATATCTCAATATCTATCTTTCCAGTCGAATTAGTGCAGTCCTTCGCATTTTGTATGAGTTCCCATATCCATCGATAAGAGGATATAACAACATCTTTTGACCTCAATTCGTTCAGTTTATCTTGAATTTTAATCGCAGCCTGCGTTTCCTGCGCAGTGCTTCGTAATTCTTTTATTTTCTCGCTGTATGTAGAACTCAATTTGTTCATCTCACATTCCTGGGCTATTATTTATCATGCTTCATTAAAGGAAAGCATTTTATCCCGATAATATTCATACTGTTTCCGTCTTGCTTCGATCTCCGCAGGCAAGCCCTCGGAAATGTCGTTGCAGAGCTTGTCAAAGCGGTCGAGGATTGATACAATTCGTTCTTGTTCCTTGATTGATGGTATATTGATTTTAGCATTAGCAATGTTATCATTGTAAAGTCTTGCAATAGTACCGCCAGTCGAAATCTGCCACGGCGATAATTGATAAACATAATAAAGATAACGGTTTATCACCTTAGTTTCATCATTATCTATCCATACTATATTTGAATCCTGATAATACGCCGGTTCACCGTCATACACTACTGTTCTGCCAATAGTACCAGCAGCAGAAATTAATATATCGCCTTTTTTCGGGAACGAATACATAGATTTATATTTTTCAAAGGTTTCTTTGGAAATATAGGCGTTAGGCTCTCCGCCGAAAGTACCTATCTTATAGAACGGAATATCACCGTCAGGAGAAGTTTCGGACTTCATAATACGTTTGCACATAGATATTTTACCAATATCTCCAAGCTTGATTGTTCGCCATTCACACTCACTTGTCCCCCCCCGTGTACACCAAAGTCTAACAGGAGGTCACGATAGTATTCGTACTGTTTTTTGCGAGCTGTAAGCTCTGCTGTAAGCTCTGCTGTAAGCTCTGTGAAATTGTCAAGGATCTTGACAATTTCGGTCTGTACCTCTATGGGAGGGACAGGGATTATAATATCCTTAATCGCAGGAACACTTGAATGAACGACCTTGCTTTTTACCTTGCCTTTACTTTTTTGCGCCTGAGCCGAAGATGTTGATAGCACATAAGACAAGTATTTCGGGTTTTGATTATGCTTTAATACAACAATATCTCCGCCTGCACGACACTTTTCGTGTCCTACATAAGCCGTTGATTTTGCTATGTCCTCAACACTTTCGCCTGTAATAGCAAAGAGTATATCACCGTGTTCAAAGTATTTCTTGCTTTGTACAGTGCTTTCGTCAGTATGCGAAACACAGGTATCAAAGTAAATACCATAGGTAGTGTATATCTCGCCATATCTTACGCAAGGAGTACCTTCTTCGGTTACTTGATCTCTTGTAATTCCTGCGCCTCTGAAAACATCGGTAGCAATATCACCGAGCTTTTTGTACTCCACACCGTTAGGGCAAAGCTCTTTTATAAGTTGTTCAAGTTTGGTCATCTTCTTCATCTTCCTCATATTCAGGCTCAATATACTTGATTTCTGTAATGCATTCTTCAACTGTCGGGAACACTACTTCACGTTCATTTCCTCTGGTCAAGCTGCATTCGATACCTACCAATTGGTAAATAGCTTCTTCAAGCCCCTCTAAATCAATACCATGGAAAGGTTCTTGGATATCAGCGGACATCCATGTCATAGTTCCATATAACTTACTTTCGATGTATGAATTTTCAGGCTCTTTGCTCCAAGAAACATAAATATCATTATAGGTAGGCTCAATCTTTTCCTTGTTCTCGTCACCAGAATGATGACCAAGATATCTGTAAACTGTACCCTGATATAGTATCATATCAGCACATTCATGAAAAATAGGCTTATCCATTGTTCTGAATGATAATATAAAATCGTATAGTGCCTTGAAAAACGCCTGATACGCTTTCTCTAACCCAGGTTTCTTTTTAGAACCTACATACGTTGAACCAGTCCAATAGTTAACAGCATGGATAATGTTTGAAAACAGAATTGTTGCCTGATCAATGGTCATACCTTTTATATGTTTCGATGCCGTCCTGAGCTGGCATGATATCCTATGCGTAATATCAGCACTTTCTTTATATTCGTCAGAACACATCGGATATTTGTATTCGTCCATTCTACACCTCAAACTTCCTTCTGAATATTTATCATAAATCCTCATTCAATTCCACTTCAATTTTCTCTATCGTCGGCAGCGAACCCTTAAAGTTTTCGGGTATCAGCTTGGAAAGTTCATAGCTCGACACGCCCAGCGGCTGCGAGGTGGATTCAAGTGCATACTGCGCTTCGATCTTGTCCATCGACTTGCAGACAAGCAGTCCCACCGCAGGATTCTGCCAGTCCTCTTTGAGCTGATGATTGACCGCCACAACATAAGTTCCGAGCTGTCCCGCAAAGGACGGCTCAAACTCTGTCACCTTGACTTCAAGCACCACATAGCACCGCAGATTGATATTGAAAAACAGCATATCCACGAAGTTTTCCGTTTCACCGATCTCCAGACGGTACTCTCTGCCGACAAACGAGAAACCGCTGCCAAATTCAAGCAAGAACCTTGTGATATTATCCATGAGAGCGTCTTTCAGCTCTTTCTCATTGTTATTTCTCCGTCAGCGTCAGAAAATCGAAATTATACGGGTCTTTCGTGATCGCCTGTGCAAGATCGCTCTGCACCGCAGGGAGTGTGGTCTGGAAATTGGTGATCGCCTTGCCCTGCCTGTCATACAGATCGGTGTCAAGAAAGTTGAGCAGCACAGCCCTCGACCAGTTATTTTCAATGACCTTATTCACATAGAACAGGGCTTTTTCACGGTCATTCCTGCATTTGTCGATAATACATCTATGATGTCCCCACGGAATCAGAAAAATATTATTTAGTTCTTTCAAATCTGCCACAACTTGTGGCGAATTTTCATTTTCAGATTTTGCCCCAAGCTGTGGCAGATTTTCAGTTAACGGATAAAGCTCATAGAATCGCCACATATAACGCAGATTCGTTTCAGAAAATGAACTTGAATCAGGGAATATTGCTTTCAGATCGGAGCTGAGTTTTTTATAAAAACCCGAACCATACTTTGCTGTAAGCTCCATCTGAGAAATATCTCTGCCGATAGACCAATAGAATTGCAGCATCTCGCGCTGTTGACACGCACAGCCGCTTTTATCTGCGAACTTCTGAACCTGTCTGAAAGCTCGCTGAGCCATTTTTTGTAATTTTCATCAATAGGTGCGATGTTATTCATGTTATCCCTCTATCTCCGCAATGATACGGTCTATCTCACTTCTCAGCACATCTTCACGCTTCACGATCTCAGCGATCTCCGCATTCAGCACCGCAATGTCAATGACCTCTCTTGTGTCCTCCTGCTCAACATAGGTCGAAACAGACAGATTATAGTCATTCTCAGCAATTTCAGAGTTAGGCACAAGACGGCAGAAGTATTCGCTGTCCGTGCGCTCGGTGAACGCTGCCACGATCTTTGAGATATTCTCCTCGGTCAGTTTGTTGTTGTTCGTGACCTTGACGCACTCCTTTGAAGCATCAATAAAAAGAGTGCTGTTTGCGGTCTTGTTCTTTTTCAGCACCATAATACAGGTTGCGATAGAAGTGCCGTAAAACAGATTGTCGGGGAGCTGAATGATGCAATCAACGAAGTTGTTGTCAATCAGATACTTGCGTATTTTCTGCTCAGCACCGCCACGATACATCACACCGGGGAAACATACGATAGCAGCGGCACCGTTATTCGCAAGCCACGAAAGTGAGTGCATAATGAAAGCAAGGTCAGCCTTTGACTTCGGAGCAAGCACACCCGCAGGCGAGAAACGGGGATCGTTTATCAGCAGCGGATTCGCATCGCCCTCCCACTTTATCGAGTAAGGGGGATTTGATACAATGACCTCAAAAGGCTCATCGTCCCAATGCTGCGGCTCAACAAGGGTATCTTCATGAGCAATATTGAATTTATCGTAGTCGATATCGTGCAGGAACATATTGATACGGCAGAGGTTGTATGTTGTAATGTTGATCTCCTGCCCGAAAAAGCCCTGACGAACCTTGTCTTTTCCAAGTATTTTCGCAGCTTTCAAGAGCAGCGAACCTGAACCGCAGGCAGGATCATAGACCTTGTTGACCTCAGTTTTTCCTGCCGTTGCAAGCCGTGTGAGAAGCTCCGACACCTCTTGCGGAGTGTAATACTCACCGCCGGACTTGCCTGCATTAGAAGCGTACATACCCATGAGATACTCATAAGCATCACCGAACGCATCAATGGTGTTTTCCTGATAATCACCGAGCTGCATAGAAGCAACGCCGTTCATCAGTTTCACAAGGCGTTCGTTACGCTTTGCGACCGTGCCGCCGAGCTTGTTGCTGTTCACATCGAAATCATCGAACAGCCCCTTGAAATCGTCCTCGCTCTCACAGCCCTGGGCAGAGCCTTCAACGCTGCGGAATATGCCCTCAAGTGTTTCATTGAGGTTTTCGTCAGAATCAGCCTTTGCAAGTACATTACAGAAAAGCTGTGACGGCAGAATGAAGAAGCCCTTAGTCTGCACCATATCCTCACGGACTGTTTCTGCTGCATCGTCCGACAGCTTTGTATAATCAAAGTCGGGCGTACCTGCTTCAATCTCTCCTGCATTGATATAGTTGGTCAGATTTTCAGAGATATAGCGGTAAAACAGCATAACGAGGACATAATTCTTGAAGTCCCAGCCGTCAACACTGCCACGCAGATCGTTGGCGATACCCCATATTGTGCGGTGTAGCTCGGCACGTTCCTGTTCTTTTTTATTATCTATCATAAGTCATAACTCACTTTCGTTTAGTATGATACCAAATCATTACTATGTATCTTATAATTATAGCACAAATCGCACAATTAGTCAATTATCAAATCGGCAAAATTCTCTATTTTCACCGAAGAAAATAGCGCTCTATCCAACAAGGATAAAGCGCTCATAAATGTCGGTAGGTACTGCTACGGGTTTTGTGTTACTATTTGGAACGGGGATAGTTTTCGATGTGACGAAGGGCGCAGATTACCGTGCGGCGTTTGATCTTATCCCCGAAAGCCGTGTTAAAGCTATCCTGTCTACTAACTGGAGCGGTCAGATGTTCTCCCAGCGTGTCTGGGATAACACAAACGCACTTGCAGACGGGTTAAAGCACGATATGCTTGTGGGCATTATGGCAGGAAAGTCCGAGCAGCATATGGCGGACGATATAATGAGCCGTTGCGGTGTCGGCGCTTTCGAGGCACGCAGGCTTGTCCGGACGGAAACCACCTGCGTTGCGAATATGGCGGAGCTGTACGGCTACAAGGAGCTTGACATTGACGAATACGAGTTTTCCGCCTGTCTTGACAGCCGTACAAGCGATCTATGCCGTGAGCTTGACGGTAAGGTGTTCAAGCGTAACAGCGCACAGGCAGGTGTAAATCTTCCGCCTATGCACCCATTCTGCCGTTCTACAACGCTCCCTGTTCTGCCGAGCGAGGAGGATCTTGATAAAGAGCTCGCCAAACCGGGCGATGAGATAGGCGCAGATGTTGACTTTGACGAGTGGGAGCGGAACTTACAGCAGGGGGAGGACGGCAAGTGGCGGTACGTTGCAGGAAGTGCGGGTAAAGTCAAAGCGGATAAACCGATGAGGTTTGCAGGAAATGGTGTTGACAAATCAAAGGAAAATGGTATAATTAATATAGAATTTGATGAATTTGTACCGTGTTTAAAAGATGCAGAAACCGGTGAGATTTTTCAGACGGAAGTTAGAGAACTCACGAAATCTGAATATTCACGCTTCAAGGAGGCTGATGGTTGGAATATAGATTGGTCAGATATTCCTGATGGTGAACAGGTCTTAGGAGTATATCTTAAAAACGATACAGAACCACAGGGACTTATAGCTATACGCAAAGATAAAGGCGGTGTATACTTGTCGTATGCAAGTACAGCACCTATCAACAACAAACTGCTTAACAATGGAAAACAGAAGTTTATTGGAGTCGGAGGACATTTATTTGCGGCGGCTATAGAGGAGTCCGTAAAAGCGGGAAACGAGACCGGATGTATATACGGATATGCGGCTAATCAAGAAGTTCTTAATCATTATATAGAGAATTTTGGCGCTGTTCACTTGCCAATCACTCATGAATATCAGTTTATAATAGACGGGGAAGCGGCAGAGCAAATTCTCTCAAAATATAATTTTGAAAGGATATAAAAATGACTGAAATAATACCGGATCCTGATATTAAGGAATTTGATGGGGTATTTGTAGGAGGCGAAAAGCGTTTGCCCCCTAATGAATATAATCTTAGCCGATTGGCAGAATACTTACGGAAGACGAATAAGAAATTTTCAGATTTGAGCAAAGAAGAGAAAAAAGCATTTATTTTGCCTTAAAACCGCCCACAGCCGTGAGCGGTTTTATTCTATCCGTTTTTTTAAAAATTAAATGCGTTTTTAAACACCAACTTCACAAAAACAGCCGTTTTTTGTGAAGTTCGGCGCAGATCAGAACCAAATTTTATAATTATACCGCCCCTTTTGGAGCGGTATTTTTATACCCTAAATCAAATTTATTCCGAACGTTGCGGGCAATGAACGCAGTGGGCGGAGAAAGGACAGAAACATGAACAACAGAAGAATTTTCATCGGCTTACAGCACTTCGCAGAGGGCGAGGGGGACGGTGGTACAAGCGCAAACGTTCCCGGCAATCAGACTGCCGATAACGGCGGTGACGCTCAGGATAACGCATCGCAGAAGCCAACCTTTGACGATATGTTAAAGGACAAGGATATGCAGTCTGAGTTTGACAAGCGTGTAAGCAAGGCACTGGAAACAGCAAAAACAAAGTGGCAGAAGGACGCAGACGAGAAACTCTCGGAGGCGAAGAAGCTCGAAAAAATGAACGCAGAGCAGAAAGCCGAGTACCAGCGTAAGCAGACTGAGGAAAAGCTTGCAAAGCGTGAGGCGGAGGTTACAAGGCGTGAGCTTATGGCGGAAGCTAAGGTACAGCTTGCGGATAAGGGACTTCCCGTAGGGCTTGCCGCTGTGCTTGACTATACCGGTGCGGATGAATGCAAGACGAGCATTGAAACGGTCAGCAAGGCATTTGCCGAAGCCGTTGAATGTGCGGTCAACGAAAGAATGAAGGGCAATCCGCCGAAAGCAGGAAGCCCGACAGGCAAGAAAGACCCGTTCCTTGAGGGACTGGGCGTATAAGAAAGGAAAAAGAATATGGTAAATTACGCAACCAAGTATTCAAACACTGTCGATGAAATCATCAAGGCAGGTGCACTCTCAGACAGTGCGGTAAATAACGACTATGAGTTCACCGGCGCTCAGACCGTAAAGGTCTACTCTATGGGTACGGCAAAGATGAACGACTACAGGACAAGCGGTGCAAACCGTTACGGCACACCCGAAGAACTTCAGGACGAAACGCAGGAGATGGTAATGTCACGCAAGAGATCATTCTCTTACACGATTGACAAGACAAATGCCGTTGATTCTCCCGAAGGTGTAAAGGACGCAGGCAAATCACTCAGAAGACAGCTCGACACTGTGGTTATCCCCGAAATTGATACCTACAGATTTGCCGCTATCGCAAAGGGGGCAGGCTTCAGAATATTCACGGCACTGTCAAAGTCCAACGCATACGAAACATTCCTCACTGCAAACGGTATGATTGACGATGCGGAAATGCCCACAGTCGGCAGAGTGGCATTTGTTACTCCCGACTTCTATAACAAGCTGAAGCTTGACGATAATTTCACTAAGGCAAGCGATATGGCGCAGGAGAAGATAATTTTCAACGGTCAGATAGGACAGATTGACGAAGTGCCTGTTGTCAAGGTGCCCTCTGTCAGAATGCCCGCAGGTGCTGATTTCATTATCACCAACCCTATGGCAACAACAGGACCTGAAAAGATAAACGACTACCGTATTCACGAAGATCCTCCCGGACTTGCATGACACCTTGTTGAAGGTCTGTTCTACTATGACGCTTTTGTGCTGAATAACAAGAAGAATATGATAGCCGTAAATTACGGTCATCTCGGCACTCTCACAGCGTCTATGACGGCAGGAGAAAGCGGAAAGGGCGTTGTTACCGTAACAGGCAACACAAACGGCGGTAAGCTCGTTTATAAGACGGCATCCTCTGTCACTGCGGCGACACTCGGCTCTGATGTAGCAACATGGGCGGAGCTTCCCTCAGACGGTATCGTATCTGCGACAGCTTCACACAAGATAGCGGTCGCAGTATCCGTTGACGGTAAGGCTGTAGCGGCATCCGAAGCAATCACGGTAGCCGTAGGTTAAGGAGAAACGCAATGACAGCACTGGAAACGCTTAAAATCCGTCTTGGTATTTCCGATGAAAAGCAGGACGGACTGCTTGCCGTGCTTCTTGACAGCGCAGAGGACACTATCCTTGATGTTATCGGCAGAGATGAACTGCCTGCAAGGCTTGTCAGCGTGCAGACAGAGCTTGCCGTTATAGCATATAACAGACAGGGAGCAGAGGGAGAAACCGCTCGCAGCGAGGGCGGTATTTCCCGTTCCTTTGTATCCGATCTGCCGCCCGATTTACAGAAACGATTACAGAATTATCCCAGAAAGGTCGGTGTTATCCGTGCGAATGATGACGGTTGATACAAGAACATTTGCGGTGTATCGCAAGGTATCAAAGAAAAGCGACTATGTGGGAACGGTATCGGAGCTTAAACAGGCAGCGACTGTAAACGCCGTTGTAAAACCGGTAACCGACAGCGTTTCTGTCGAACTGTACGGCGAGAGAATACACGGTATGCTGACGATAGCAACAACGGATAAAGACATGCTTAAAGTCGGAGATATAGTAAGGTGTGACGGCGCAGATTATAAGATACTCTCCGTCGCACATTACACTATGCACGACAGTGCAACGGCAGAAAGGACATAAGCATATGGAAATGTCAATCGAAGGACTTGAAAGCTTAATGGCAAAGCTCAGACGGCTCGGCGGAAGCGTAGATGAGGCAATAGACAAGGGCATAGGTATGCAGGCAGGCTCCGGCGACAGAGAGGACTATATTGTTATCGGTCAGGGCGGGCAGGTCACTGCGGCGGTGAAGGCAAAAGACTTAAAGAAGGTTTAATAAACAGTTATCCCCCGGCGGAGCAATAAGGCTCTGTCGGGGGATTTTTTTGTTTAATATATAGTTAGCCTCCTAACTTGACTAGTATTTGACTAGTATTTTTCTGAATTAGTATGTATTTTTGCGTAAATTTACGTTTTCAATAATAAAAATCCAAGTAAGCAAAAATCCTCACAAACCCGTCTGTAATGCGGATTTACGAGGATTTGAATTTGGTACGCCTGATGCGATTCGAACGCACGACACATAGCGTCGGAGGCTATTGCTCTATCCAACTGAGCTACAGGCGCAAATGTAAAGGGCTGACGGTTGTCAGCCCTTTTAGTATAACATACTTTATACGATTTTGCAAGTACAATTACTTGAGCAGGGATTCTGTAGCCGCAATCTTTACTGCAACGCAGAATACCTCCATAGCCTTTGCAAGCTCTGCTTCTGTAGGATATGTCGGAGCAATGCGGATATTGTTGTCGTGAGGGTCTTTGCCGTAAGGATAAGTCGCACCTGCGCCCGTCAGAACAACTCCTGCCTGCTTGCAAAGCTCAACAGTACGCTTTGCAGTGCCGTCAAGACCGTTGAATGAGATGAAATAACCGCCGTTGGGCTTGTGCCATGAGCCGAAGCCTGTGGGAGCGATCTCCTTGTCGAGCATATCAAGAACGATCTTGAACTTAGGCTCGATTATAGCTCTGTGCTTCTTCATATGCTCCTTGATACCGTCAAAATCCTTGAAGAAACGAGCGTGCCTTAACTGGTTGAGCTTATCGTAGCCGATGGTCTGGAATGTCATCTGGCTCTTGATAAACTTGATGTTTTCCGCACTCGCACCGATGAATGCAAGACCGCCGCCGGGGAACGAGATCTTCGATGTGGATGCAAACATAAATACCATATCCTGCTTGCCTGTCTTTTTAGCTTCTTCAAGGAGGTTCAGCAGAGTGTCGGGAGTATCTGTAAGGTGATGAACGCAGTAAGCGTTATCCCAGAATATTCTGAAATCCTTTGCTTTAGGCGAAAGATTTGCAAAACGCTTTACCGTTTCGTCCGAGCAGGTGATACCTTCGGGATTGCTGTACATAGGTACGCACCAGATACCCTTGATAAGCTCGTCTTCGCTTACCAGCTTTTCTACAACGTCCATATCGGGACCATCGGGGGTATAAGGAACTGTAATCATCTCAATGCCGAGGCTCTGGCAGATAGCAAAGTGCCTGTCGTAACCGGGGGCGGGGCAGAGGAACTTTACCTTCTCGTTCTTTCCCCAGGGCTTGTCGCCGCCGAGTACGCCGAGCAGCATCGCTCTTGCCATTGTATCGTACATAAGCTGAAGGCTTGAGTTACCGCCGATGATTATCTCGTCATGAGCAACACCGAGCATAGGCATACAAAGTCTTTTTGCTTCTTCTATACCGTCAAGTACACCGTAGTTACGGCAGTCAACACCGGTTTCTGACATATAATCACCGTCAAGGCAATGCGTCAGCATATCAAGCGATAAATCAAGCTGTGCAGGAGAGGGCTTGCCTCTTGACATATCCAGCTTCAGACCCTGCTTGCAAAGCTCGTCATAATGCTTTTTAGCTTCTTCATTCAGCTTTTTCAGTTCATTCTTTTCCATTATTGCAAACTCCTTATGATAAAGAATTTTAACGCAGTTCTTCACTGCACCCATGCTTTAATTATAATGCAAATGAAGCCGATTTGCAAGCGTTTTTTCGTTTTCTTGCAAAGAATTATGCAATTTTGTCAAAAAAACGTTGCACAGTAACATAATTATGGCGATTAGCAACTATAAAATATCCATTAAATGTTTAATCTGTGCAACTCGAAATTTTGATTTTTGCATCAAGCGGCAAATGCGGCTGTCACAACGCCGTTGTTGTTTGTGAATGTAATGTCGGTGCTCACCGTCTGCTCGTCAAGCCCCGATAGGTTCAGCGGAACGCTGCAGCGTACATTATACGTCCATTCAAAAGTCAGCGTAGTGCTTGTCTTGCCGTCAAGAAAAGCAAGGCTCATATCAAAATCGGTGCTGTCATTCAGAAGAGCCGTTGCGGATAATGCATCATCATATATTACCGGGAGGGTAACGTTCCGGCGGGTAAGCTCTGTGGGCATGATGTTGCGCATTGAAATGAGCTTAGAATTTCCGTCCGTGTAAACATTAAGCGTAAGGTCGGCACAGTAGAAGCCTACCTGCTTTTGACCGTCAAGCGGTACATCTTCTGCATATCCCTGTACGGAAAAATAACCTGTTCCGTAGTCGGATAATGCAATGTTGAATGTAGGGTTGAATACCGGAGTGCCCTTTGCCAGTATAGCGTCATATGCCGTCAGTGCACCCTCGACTCCGTCCTGAACATCAAGCAGAGCGGTTTCGACCTCTGTCTTGTCAAGTCCCGAATAATAGCTTGCGGATACGGCAAAGCTTGAGCCGTCGCTTATAATTTCACTGTTACTGCCGGCATATACGGGAGTTGTGCGTGTAAGCAGCATATACAGTAAAAGTCCTATTCCCGCAGTAACAAGTACAAGCAGGATAACAAGTACGATTTTTTTCATTTATGCTCCCTTTCAGATGCAGTAAAGATTCATATCCCACGCGGGGATATACGGATGCTGTCTTAAATACAGCTTGTACGCGGGGTTAAGCTCTTTGACCTTCAGCGGAAGAGCAAACATATCCTCGGTTCGATGATAAAGAGAAACAAGGAGTTTAGGCTTGTCCCGCTGTATTACTGTTTTACTGCCGTCAAGCGCCTCGCTTTCACTGCCCTCAACGTCATATTTTATATAAGTTATGTGCTCGTCCTTTACAAAGCTGTCAAGACTGCGCATATCTATTTCTTTGATTCTTGACGGATTTATCGGCTTGCCCTTTTCGTAAGGGATAAGCGATGAATTTCTTCCGCCCTTTGATATGAACTCGCATACTGTGTCACAGCTCCATGCGCCTGCATTTACCGTCCTGAAATCATAAGGGTTCAGCTTGTAGTGTATGCGTTTCATCTTTGCGTAATTCTTCCCGTCAGGCTCCATTGCAAAAATCCTGTTGAAGCGCCCGCTGGTGACTCTCAGAAACTCGGATATGGTATCGCCGTTGTACGCACCAAGGTCTGCATAGGTTTCGTTTTCACCGAGAGCAAGGATACCATAGCCGTCCGATTTGTCTGTCTGATTGCGGATAAGCGGTTGTATTCTGCCTGTTATACGGTATTCGAGCCAGCCGTCAAAAACCTGCTTCGATTTTTCGTCCGAAAGCATCGAGTAAACTCTTTCGAGCTCGGCTCTGTGTTCTTCGGCATATTCTTTTGTGAATAATCCGCCGCCTATCACGGGAACATCAGGGGCATATAATTCGTGTCTGTCCGAAATGGCTATGATCCGCTGTATCACCTCGTCAATATGCGTTCCGAACGCAACGAGTATGATACAGTCGCCGAACTGCTGTTCAATATCTGACAGTTTTTTTACCTCAAAGCCCGCAAAGCTGTGACCTCTCACAAAGTCATCACTTGCCATAAAGCCCGATACTTTCACATTCTTTTCGGCGCAGACATCAAGTATTTTCTGTGCGCCGTCACCCATGCCGTATATTATTATCGGCTTTGAGGTCGCGGCTAAGTGCTCCCAAAGGCAAACCGCATTTGTTATATCGTACATCTGAACATTCCTTTTCCGTGATTATTCGACAGTTACCGATTTTGCAAGGTTTCTGGGGTGGTCAACGTCAAAGTTTTTGAGTGCCGCAGTATAGTATGCGATAAGCTGCAAAGGAACTACTGCCACAAGCGGCATCAGAAGATCTCTGGCAAGCGGAAGCATAACGGGATAATCAACATCGTTTTCGTCAAACCTCATATCTTCGCTGTAGACCATTATTACAGTTGCACCTCTTGTTTTTACTTCCTTTATGTTGCTCATAGTCTTTTCGTAAAGAGTGTGCTGAGTTGCGACTGCAATCACAGGCATTCCATCTTCAATAAGCGATATAGTGCCGTGCTTCAGCTCGCCGGCGGCATAGCTTTCGGAGTGGATATATGAGATCTCCTTGAGCTTAAGGCTGCCCTCCATGCTGAGTGCATAGTCAAGACCTCTGCCTATATACAGCAGGCTGTCTGCGCTCATAAGCTTTGAGGCTACCTTCTGATATTGCGTCTGGTCGTCAACGCATTTCCGCACTTTTGGCGGAATTTCGGCAAGCTCCGATATCAGCTGTCTGCACTCTGCTTCGTCTATGGCATTTCTTGCGTATGCTACGCGGAAAGCCAGCAGATACATAAATGCTGTCTGCACCATATACGCCTTTGTGGAGCATACCGATATCTCAGGACCGGCAAGCGTGTACATTACCATTTTTGCTTCTCTTGCTATAGATGAGCCTACTACATTGACAATGGCAAGCGTATCCGCTCCGATAGAATTTGCAAGCTTCAAAGCGGCAAGCGTATCTGCGGTTTCGCCCGACTGCGAGATTATTACCACAAGATCATCAGGGGCAAGCAGAGGATCACGATAGCGGAACTCCGATGCGATATCCACAACAACAGGAGTGCGCGCGAGCTTTTCTATGACGTATTTTCCGACCATACCGGCGTGCATAGCAGAACCGCATCCTACTATATAGATATGGTGATAGCTCCTCAGCTTTTCATCGGTAAGACCGCATTCCGAGAAGTCGGGCATACCGTTTTTGATCCGGGGATTTATAGTCTTTTTGAGCGCATCGGGCTGTTCGCATATTTCCTTCAGCATAAAATGTGCGTAACCGCCCTTTTCAGCTGCCGAAACGTCCCAGTCGGCAATCTGTATCTCCTTTTCTATGACATTCTTGTGCATATCATAAAATGTTACACCGTCTGCAGTGATATCCGCAACTTCTCCGGGTTCAAGCAGATAGTATTCTCTTGTGTATTCGATTATCGCTGTGACATCGGATGCGATAAACATTTCGCCATTTCCCTTGCCGACTATCAGAGGACTTTCTTTTCTTGCCGCGAATATGCGGTTTTTGTGTTCTCTGAACATTATACCGAGCGAATAAGCGCCCTCTATATCAGCAATTGTCCTGATTATAGTATCAATAGGGTCGCCGTCGTAGTTGTAGTCAAGCAGCTTTGCGACAGCTTCCGTATCGGTCTGGCTTTCAAAGCCGTAGCCCTTTGATATGAGAAATTCTTTCAGCTTGCGGTAGTTCTCGATAATACCGTTATGAACAATGGATACTCTGCCGTTTCCTATAGGGTGAGAGTTGATATCGCTCGGCTCGCCGTGCGTTGCCCAGCGTGTATGACCTATGCCTGCGGTAGCAGTGAAGTGAGGTTCGTTCCCGAGCTTTTTGATAAGACCGTCCTTGAGTTTTCCTTTTGCTTTGACGGTTTTTATCCTGTCGCCCTCAAATACGGCTATGCCTGCGGAGTCATAGCCCCTGTATTCAAGCTTCGTGAGCGAATTTACAAGTATTGCGGTGCATTCTTTTGCGCCGACATATCCTACTATTCCACACATAAATTTATTCCGCCTTTCGTAAACCGGAGTTTGTATATCCGAGATATACGCTATAAAATACTATTCTGATTTTTCTTTAATAAGTACAAAGCCGTCGGCTTATACAAAATACAGTATAACACATTTGACGCTAAAAGGCAAGTGTGCCGATGCAATTGATGTTGACACGGTCAACGGTTCGTGATAAAATATAGTAACACAAACGATCCGATTTGTGAGAAATAATATTATGAATAAAGCAAGAAATAATGTTCTTGAAGGAGGAATTACGATGGTTTCACAGGCAGAGTACATTTACGCATATCTGTCGGAAAATATGTTCATTCCGACTGTTATGTTCTGGGTCGCTATAGCCATAGCCATTACATCTGTAGTATGTTTTATTCTTGCGCCGCTTTACAGTAAAGGAAAACACGGTGGTGTGAAAGTCTTGGCGCAGATCATTACAATACTCGACTTTATCGGCGGTATCGGTTGCATACTGGTTTTCGCCGGTGTATCAGTGCTTTCGCTTCTGTCAGCAGACGGTGCATTCGCTGACGCTTCGCTGCCGGTACAGGAAAAAATACTCGGGATACTGCTTGCTCCGACAAGGTTCGGTATGTCGCTTGACAGCTTTGTATCCGGAGATCTGTCGGCGGGCACTGTAATACTCTTCTACGGACTTTATTTCGGCGTTTCCGGTTTGCTTGGCATAATCACGTTTATTGTCAACAGTTCGGCAAGAGGTAAGTATAACGGTATAAACGGAAAGATAAGAGGTGCGGCTGCTCCTCAGGGAGCGCCCGGGTATAATCCTTATCAGCCATATGGTCAGAACGGACAGAATATTCCGCAGGGCTATCCTCAGCAGTATCAGCAGAATGTACCGCAGGGCTATCCTCAGCAGTATCAGCAGAATGTACCGCAGGGCTACCCTCAGCAGTATCAGCAGAATGTACCACAGGGCTACCCTCAGCAGTATCAGCATAATGTATCACAGAGTTACCCTCAGCAATATCAGCATAATTCTCAATATCAGAGCAATTCCGGAGAACCGACAATACTTACTCCCGAGATGTCCGAACAGCCTGTTGCCGCTGTTCCTGTGATGAATGCACAGCCTGCTCCCGGTTATGCCGAGCCTGTACCTGAACCGACAGAACCGACAGCTCCGACAGTTCCTGAAACAATACAGCCCGAAGCGCCTACAGAGCCTGTTTCAGAGGTCACACAGACCGAAGCGCCTACAGAGCCTGTTTCAGAGGTCACACAGCCCGAAGTACCTACAGAGTCTGTTTCAGAGGTCGCACAGACCGAAGCGCCTACAGAGCCTGTTTCGGAGGTCACACAGCCCGAAGCGTCTACAGAGCCTGTTTCAGAGGTCACACAGCCCGAAGCATCTGCTCGATCCGCAGCCGCGAGCTTCTGTGAGAACTGCGGAAATGCACTTGTACAAGACGCAATATTCTGCCCTAACTGCGGTCACAGAGTGAACACAGCTCCGACAGCAGTCTGCACAGGCTGCGGTGCAAAGCTGCCTGATGGGGCGGCATTCTGCACAGCTTGCGGAAAGAGAAGCGGAACATAAATTGTTAGTGATGATAGTGAGCCGTTGCTATACGGCTCATTTTTGTACATCTTAAAGCACATTGAGTATAAAAAATTGTATCAATTAACGATAGAAAGTCGGAGAGGTATGTGCTAAAATTATTAACGGTGATAATATGAGGAATAAGAAGAATAAACTGAGAGTATGTGAAAATTCAATGGCGCTTGTGTACATATTGGCAATGTCGGGCGGCTTTATGGACGCATATTCCTATATGTGCCGCGGAGAAGTGTTTGCTAATGCACAGACAGGTAACATACTGCTTATGGCGGTAAATCTCGCCAAGGGTAACTTCGGTACGGCGTTGAGATATTTTGCGCCTGTTATGGCTTTTATTGCAGGGGTGGTACTTGCGCAGACAGTGCATCATATTTTCAAGGGACGTACTCTTCACAGACGACAGATAGTTATTTTGTTTGAAACTGTTACACTTTTTGCGGCGGCGTTTATACCGTATGAGCTGAACATTCTGTGCAACTGTATGATCTCACTTGCCTGCGGTGCACAGGTTGAGGCATTCAGGAAGATAAGCATCAGAGGAGCATATCCTCAGAGTTATGCCTGTGCAACTACAATGTGCATCGGCAATATGAGGACTGCGGCATCGTCAATATGTGAGTATGTTGCACACAGAAATCGTGATGACCTAAGAAAAGGACTGCTTCTGTTCAGTATAAACGCAATGTTTGCTGTCGGTGCGGTAGCGGGCGATCTTTGCGTGACTGCCATAGGGCAGTGGGCGATTATGATATGTGCCGTGTTTATGACAACCGCGTTCATAATCATTACAATGGAAGAAAAAGAAGAGATGTTAAAATAGGACTATGCCAAAACCCGGAAAAGATAAAGTGAGTCGAAGCGCAAAAATAGTGCGCACGGCTCACTTTTTGTATAGTGCATTTCTATATCGTTTTAGTAATTAACATTGATAGCAGGCTACCTTTTTCCTGACTCCTCATCTCCTCTGCCATAATGGGGTGTTGGCTATAAGACACACAAACGATTGCGTTTCAAATCCCGTCATAAGTGGGACGCTGGCGCTCTGTTCGAGCCTGGGCTGTACAGGTATCTTGGGATAGTGCGTCTTTGGGAAGTTTCGGTGACAGTGCAGTTGCGCCGATACACTCACGAAATTATGAGCACCTTATCGGCACGGATACTGTTTTCAGCGTTGTTAGCTGTATGCTTATTGTTTTGACGTTTTACAATATACTGCATTATAATTTTAATGAAAATTGATAAACTAAGAAGCTGTGATGAAATTTTTTGCATTTCATCACAGCTTCTTATTTATCTATACAAATTTTATTTATACATTATCTCATCTTTATTGAACTTCTGCGTGTATCCGAAATAATATCCAAGGTGCGTTGCAACAGGTATTCCCGCATAGCACAGCATATAGATGAACGGCACGAATACAGCCATAGAGTCAATAGTGCTTTCAGGAACTATCATCAGTGACAGCGGATATACAACGCCGTCTATGATCCGGTGTACGAAAGTCATATCAAAATACCACCCGCACAGCTTGTCAAGAAGCAGTAAAACAGACGGAACAAACATTATCAGCATAAGTATCACACCGATAAGCACCCATTTGTTTTCCTTGGGCGGTTCGACCTTGTGAAGTCTTACATATTTCTGCTCTCTGTCGCCGTCACGATAGCCTGCTGTGAACATCAGCGAATAGAATATGAACAGCGTGAGTATAAATACTATAACCTTGAAAAATTCAAAGCTCATAAACGGGGCTGTCGATATAGTCACGATCGTGCTCAACAGATTTCCGAATACCATAAACAGAAATCCGGATAAAAGCAGTTTTATAAAAGGCTGTCTGCCCGATTTAGTGTAATAATCCATTCCTATTCTCCTTGTTCCGAGGAATTATTTTCGGCGGCTTCATTCACTTTGTTGCCTGTCAGAATGTTTGTGAGAACTTCTTTTGCACGCTTTTGATATTCTGCCGAATTTTTGTAGCTTATCATTCCCTCTTTTTCAAGACGGACAGAAAAAGCCAGCGTATCGGGGCAGGAATTTTCCCACTTTGCGTCTTTGACAAATTCCGTATCATTCAGACAAATTCTGAGTTTTCCGCTATATTCGCTCATATTGAGCGCTTCGCCAAGGTCTGCAAACATAGTTTCGTATGAAACATCTGTATCTATATAGTCCTGCGAGGGGTCATATTCTTCCGGTGCTTTTTCGGTCGTGAAAATATCCTCATCGCAGATGTACAGCTCTGCAACGCCGCGCTGTATCTCTCCGTAGAATTTCGCCGTGTTTGATTGCACATACTGGCTGTCTGAGCCTTTTGTAAGATCTATAAAGTATACCGCAACGTGCACATAGCCGTTGTTGTCATAGTCGGGGCAGTACTGCTCAAGCGCAAGCTCAATGTCATTTACCTTTTGATACAGTCCCGGGGCTTTATCGGTGTCGGATATTACGAGCATCACCGTTAAGTCGGGGTCTTCCCTGGTGAATATCTGATATGCGAAGAACGCTATGAGTGCGGCAAAGAACACTCCCACGACCACAAACCAATTGTTACGGTAAAAGAAGTTGTCTATCTTTTTTACCGCAGTCTGCTTTTCCGGCTCTTCGTGCACGTCCTGCTCTATTATATCACTGTCTTCTATAAGTCCTTGCTTGAGCCTTAAAAGCTCTCTCTTTTCATCGCTCTCTTTTGACATTATCTTGCCTTTCCTTAATTGTTTTGCTGAAAGAATACGCCGTCCTGCAGGTTTTTCAGAAATTCCATTGCATGCTCCTGACTTTCATCGTTTGTGCGGCGCACGGCAATGTATATCGGGGTCGAGAACAGCTGCATCCTTTTCCCGTAGGCAGTATTTCTGATATCTGTCATATATCCGCTTTCGCCCGTTATTTCACCGAGATCGGCAAAAACCGGCTCACCGGATACGGTTGTGAAGCTCTCGTACACGCTTTTTATCTCATCTTCCGGGCCGATGAATATCTGGCTGTTGCCGTTCTGAATTTCATTGAAAAGCTCGGTATCGCCTAAAAATTCGTCCGGCACTGCCTGTTCTATGGTAATGTTGCGTTCGCCGTTGCCGTCAAAGTCGGGGGCGTACTGTGCCATTGTGTTTTCAAAATTTGTACGAACGGACATAGCGTAGTTTCCGATGCTGTATATCGTGATATCCGGTTTTTTCTTCACAAAGAATGCCAGATATATTATAACGGCTAATATGATCAGAACTATGCCGCCTGCGATCATCGCTTTGTGATACCACAGAAAGTTCTTTGTCTTTTCCGAGGCGGTCTGCGCCATTCTGACATCATATCCGGTTTCCTGTATATCGCTGTCCTTTTCGTCTATAAGACCCTGCTTAAGCTTAAGCAGTTCACGCACGTCCTTGTTGTTGTCAGCCATTGTTCAGCCCTTTCCGTACCGTTTTGACAAATATTCTATAACTGAAATGTGAATGCAGTTTAAACGCTTTAACATTTTCGGCGCATTTATAGAGTATAGCATATCGGGGAGTTTTTTTCAAGAACGTATTATTTTGCCCTTACGCGGAACAATGATAAAACCGGCAACAACACATTTCGTGTTATCGCCGGCATTTGTTTTGCATCAACGCTGTTATGAGCTTTTGCCGCCGTACTTTTTGTATAACAGCTCCGTAAGCTTAATGATATCCGTCCGGGTATTGAACACCGATGGAGCGAGGCGCACCGTACCTGTTTCGAGAGTGCCCTGCTTCTTGTGCGCAAGAAAGTTGCAGTGCAGTCCGCCGCGCAGATAAAATCCGTTTTGCGACAGCATATCGGCTGTAACCGAGCTTGTTTCTTCACCTGCGGTAAATGATACGACAGGAAGCGACTTTGCGTTCTCACAGCGGTAGAGCTTTATGCTTTTAATGCTTTCGCATCGTTTTACAAAAAGCTCACACAGCGACATTTCGTGAGCATAGATCCTGTCGATGCCTTTTGCGGCGACAAATTCAACACCTCTGCCGAGAGCTATTGCTCCCGGAGTGTTTATAGTGCCGCTTTCAAAGCTGTCCGGTAAAAAATCGGGCTGGTTTATATCTCCGCTGGCACTTCCCGTTCCGCCCTCTATAAGGGTGCTCAGCGGAAACTTACCGTCCGTTACGAGAACACCTGTTCCCATAGGACCGTATAAGCCCTTATGCCCGGGAGCGCATATGATATTTATGCCGTCCGACAGACTAAGCGGTATAACTCCGGCGGCCTGTGCGCAGTCCGCAATAAGGCAGATATTATGTCTGCGGCACAGCGCCGCTATATCGGAAAGCGGCGTTATTCTTCCGTTTACGTTACAGCCCGCGGTGATCACTATCACGGCGGTATCACGGCGGATAAGCCGCTCAAGCGAAGCCAGGAGCTCACTGTCGCTGTTTCCGCTGTCCGCAATGCTGTAGCTTATCCGTTTCTGCTTATAAAGCGCGTGGAGCGGACGGATAACGGAATTGTGCTCAAGGTCTGATGTTATGACGTGGCAATGTCCCACGCTCTGACATACGCCCTTAACAGCAAAATTTATCGCGTGTGTACAGTTAAGCGTAAATACAGTGTTTTCGGTTTCGCCGCCGAAAAATTCCGCGCACTTTTCCCTTGCTCCGAATACCTGCTTTGAGGTTTCAAGAGAAAGCCTGTGACCCGATCTGCCGGGATTTGCTCCGTAATCGTACAGTGCTTTTTCCGCTGTATGGAGCACCGAAACAGGCTTCGGATAGGTGGTGGCGGCATTGTCAAGATATATCATCCCGCATCACCGCCGTTTCTGATCTCAAGGCAGTTAAGTCCGCCAAGGGACAGCAGTCGGCAGGTCTTGTCGGGGTCGTATTCCGTATAAATTCCGAAACGGCAGCCTTTGGTCGTCGTTATTTTTCCTGTAGAAGATGATATCTTGTAACCGCTGAGAATACGTCTTGCTTTCTCGGCGGCAGTAGCCGAACGCAGTACTATAAAATACATGATGTGCACCTCGTTTCCATATATTAACTGACGTATTATATGCCAAACAACGCAGGAAAGTTACGTTTTGCGGAAAGATTGTAATATACCGAGCTACCGATTCCGGCTTGTCACAGCTTTGGCGTAAAGCTTAAAAATCATGGCTTATCAATTGGCTGTTTAAAATGCAGTTACCTAAATTTGCTTAAATTGCAACTTAAATTTACTCTTTTTTGATTAAATATACACATATAATGTTCACTGCGTTTGTGCACATTAACCAAAACTGTTGATAATAAACTGTAGAAATAGTGACTTGAAATTGTAAACGGTTTCGGTTATAATATAAATATCTTGGTGTAAACGAATACATACAAGTATGATTAAAAGGAGGACTAAAATGAAACTCTCAAAGAGAATACTCGCTTGTGCGGTTACAGCGGCTATGGCAACATCTATGCTTTCAGCCTGCAACGGTTCAAGCACAACAAGCAGTTCGGCTGACAGCGGTAATGCTTCAGGCAATACAAGCTCAACGGCAAACAGCAGTACTTCAGGTACGGACAATAATTCAACGGACAATTCTTCTGCAAGCAACAACGGCGGCAGTGTTGTAGAAGCACCCTCAAACGGTACTACACTAAAGTGGCTCGGCTACTATGATCTTAACACAGATGACAAGGAGATCGTAGATAAGTTTGCAGATGAGGGCTATACTGTAGAATATATTTCAACAAGCTCGGCCGAATACTTTACAAAGCTCGCACAGCTTGTTGCATCTTCCGACTCTCCGGATATGGTGCGTTATGAGTGGCAGTCATACCCCCACGGCGTAGCAAACAACCTTTACACATCACTTGACGATTATGTAGACTTTGACAGCGATACATGGTCGGGTATGAAGGATATGATCGAGAACTTCAACTACGGCGGCAAGCATTACTATCTTCCTTACCGTGTAAACGCAGGTGTTGTTCTTATCTACAACCAGACAGCTCTTGACGATGAGGGTATCAAGACAGACCCGCTGGAGCTTTATAAGGAAGGCAAGTGGACATGGACTGCATGGAAGGATATAATGACTGAATGGTGCAACATCGGTGATGAGTATTACGGTGTAATGCCCACAGGCTTCGTTGCAATGCCTTTCATAGTTTCGACAGGTACAACGCTTATCGATGTTGACGGTCCTAACAAGCAGATCATCAACAACATGAAGGACGCTAACGTTCAGAGATGTCAGGACTTCCTCGCAGACCTTGCTAAACAGGGCATGGTCAATGCGGAATATACAGATCCCAGCACCTGTCTTACCGATACAAAGACACTGTTTGCGGAATTTGGCCTTGACTGGGGCTGGACAACGGCTCAGGCTGCAGCTAAGGATCAGGATATCAGATTTGTTCCGATACCGAGAGATGATCAGGCTGATGCATACTACACAAACACAGATACATTCGGTTACCTCGTTCCTGCAGGTGCACAGAATATAAAGGCTGCTCTCAAGTATATGGAGATATGCCGTCTTAACGAAATCGACCCTGAACTGATTGCTAAGTCAAAGGCTGAAATGACGGCTGAGCATCTTTATTATCCCAAATGCCCCGAATGCGGCGTTTCAACTGCAGACAAGACTTTAGAAAAGTGCCCCAGCTGTGGTGCAGCACGCAGAGAGAATAAAAAGCACTCGGCAATGTCTGAGGATCTGTACCAGATCTATTCCGATCTGAAGGACACAACGAGTGACAAGTTCACATTCCTCTTCGATGATTGCTTCGGCTTCTCGACAGATCTTACAACAATGCTCCAACAGGGTGACAGCGAAGGCGCAGGCTGCGTCCTCGGCGGACCTTTCAAGCTCGGTGAATCCTACACAAGTCTCCGTGATTCTTACTTCGGAACTGTAGAATCTTACCTTGAACCCTACAGAGCTTTAATGCAGCAGAACTGAGTTGAAAACGGTTTTATAACTGAATAACAGAACAAAGGCATCGAGCGATCGGTGCCTTTGATTTATCTGTGGGTGTAATGTCGGTGCTATATGGAAAAAGCAGAGAAATAAGCTTGACAATAACTACCGGCGGTGATATACTGAAAACACTGTAAAGCAAAAAGATACAGCTATTATCCGTGGGAGATATATTGATATCAGAGGCGGTATACATATCGATATCAAGGCACAGCTCACGGCGGACTGTGCCTTTTTGTATTTTAAAAGGAAAGAGGTATGTATTTATGAAAGTGAAAAAGTGGCTGTTGGGGTTTATGACCTTTGCGGCGATGGTCGTGCTGTGTGCGGTGTGCGCGGGCGCGGAGACTTATGGGGATTTTGAGTACGGCGTGCTTGGTGATGGTACGGTGGAGATTACTAATTATAATGGTAGCGCGGAAAAGGTTGATATTCCTGCTGAAATTGATGGGAAGAGCGTGACGAGGATAGGTGATAGTGCTTTTAAATATTGCACAAGTCTTACAAGCGTAACGATACCAGACAGTGTGACAAGTATTGGAAGTTATGCTTTCTACTTTTGTACAAACCTAAGAAGCGTAACGATACCAGATAATGTAACAGAGATATATGAAAGAGCATTCTATCATTGCACATCTCTTAAATCAGTTACAATTCCAGCCAGTGTTAAATATATCGGTCCCGAAGCTTTTGGATATGGGATTTATGATGATGAGCATACGATAGTGGACGGTTTCAGCATAAACTATACGAAGAACACATATGGTCATTATTATGCAACCAAATACGGTTTTTCAAGCGAAACTTGTTTGGTTACGGAAGAACTTGATAACGGAACGCTAGCTATTAAGGGATATGCGGGTGTTGACAAAATTTTCACCGTTCCGTCGGAAATAAACGGCAAGAAGGTTACTGAAATTGGCGATAGCGTTTTCAAAGATTGTTTAATCCTTACAAGCGTAACGATACCAAATAGCGTTACGAGTGTAGGCGATAGAGCTTTCTGGGGCTGTGCAAACCTTACAAGCATAACGATACCGGGCAGCGTGATGAGTATAGGTTTTATTGCGTTTAGTGATTGTTCAAGTCTTAAAAGCGTAACGATACCGGACAGCGTAACGAGTATAGGCGACAGTGCGTTTGGAGATTGCACAAGTCTTACAGCGATAGATGTAACCATTGGTAACAAGAATTATACGTCTGTGAACGGCGTCTTGTTCAACAAAGATAAAACAGAGTTAATATGCTATCCTGCCGGAAAAACAGATAAGAGTTATATCATTCCGGATAGTGTTATAAGTATGGGCTATAGTGCTTTCAGAAGTTGCGTAAACCTTACTAGAATAATAATACCGGACAGCCTGACAGAGATAGGCATTAATGCTTTCAGAGGTTGCACAAGCCTTACAAGCATAACAATACCGAACAGTGTGACGAGTATAGGCGATTGGGCTTTCGGTGGTTGCACAAGCCTTACAAGCATAACGATACCGAACAGTGTGACGGAGATAGGCTGGAGTGCTTTCAGCGGTTGCACAAGCCTTACAAGCATAACGATACCGGACAGTGTGACCAGTATAGATGAAGTTGTCTTCTACAACTGTAAATCACTAAAAACAGTTACAATTCCTGTGAGTGTTAAAACTATCGGTAAAGATGCTTTTGGCTATTATTATGATAATGAAAAAAAGAAGATATCCGATTTCAAAATCTATTGCTATAGAGGTACAGCCGGTGAGCGGTATGCAAAAGAAAACAGCTTTGATTACATACTTCTTGACAAGTTGCCCACGCTTGCAAAGATTACAGGTGCAAAGCTTACCGGCAGAGCGGCTGACGCACTGAGAATAAACTGGACTAAGAATACAAGCGCTGATGGATATATCGTTGAGATGTATCAGGGTAACAAGTGGGTAAGAGTTGCAAAGATTACAAGCAACAACACCACAACATTAAGAAAAGCGGGACTTAAGGCAGGAACTGCTTACAAGTTCAGAGTTAAAGCATATAAGATGAGCGGCAAGACTGCGGTTTACGGCGCATACAGTGCAACTGTTGCCGCAAGGACAAATCCGTCTGTTATAAAGGGAGCGAAGCTTACTGGCAGAGCGGCTGACGCTCTCCGTATCAACTGGAGTAAGAATGCTTCTGCTGACGGATATATCGTTGAGATGTACAAGGGTGGCAAGTGGGTAAGAGCCGCTAAGATAACCAAGAACAGCACGACCACATTCAGAAAAGCGGGTCTTAAGGCTTCTACTGTTTATAAGTTCAGAGTAAGAGCGTATAAGATGAGCGGTAAGACTGCGGTTTACGGCAATTATAGCGCTACTGTAACCGCAAGGACAAATCCTTCGATTGTTAAGGGCGTTAAAATCGGCGGCAGAGCCGCTGACGCGCTCCGTGTAAACTGGAGTAAGAATGCAAGTGCCGATGGATATATCGTTGAGATGTATCAGGGTAATAAGTGGGTAAGAGTTGCGAAGATAACAAACGGCAATACTACTACTTTCAGAAAAGCAGGACTTGCTAAGAATACTGCTTATAAGTTCAGGGTTTGCGCTTATCACATGAGCGGTAAGACGGCGCTTTACGGTAATTATGGAAATGTCAGCGGAAAGACCGCGGCGAAATAACAGCGCTTAGGAAAAGTTAATAGTTTAATCGGGCATTGGCGTGAAAGCTGATGCCCGGTTTTTTGTGGTGTATGGGATAGTTCGGGGTTGGCGGTGTTTGTGGAGGTGGAGATAATCGAGGCGGCGGGAGGGGCGATTGTGAGTTTGCTTTCATCGCCGGGAAAAAGGCGGTGTGGCTATGCTGTTGCTTAGTGAAAATTTACATTATTCGGGCGGCTGTGACGGCTATTTTGAATATTTTATGAAAATTCGGCACAAAAGACTTAACATTTGATACGAATTGTGTTATACTTACAACGTGGTATACTCTGTTACAGAGAACATAACTTTGCCTGAAACGGCAATAATAAAATGAACGACACACCTTAAAAGGACGTAAATATGAGCAAAAATAACACTCAATATCTTAATGCCGATGCAGAGCTTGAAGAAGAGCTTTCTGCCGGTACTAAGACAAAGATGAAAAAAAAGAAGAAAAAGCAGAATAAGGCTGTAAGCACTGTACGTCATGTATTCGGCGTTATCGGAACGACACTTCTCAGCTTGTTTATGATAGTGATCATCACCTGCTGTATAGTAGCGGTGACGCTGACGGTCTACATCATGCAGTTTGCGGACAGCGCATTTGACGTTGATCTTAAGAACGTTGACCTGAGCTACACCAGCTTCATTTACGCAAAGAACAGCGCGGGTGAACAGGTGGAGATAAAACGTCTGTCGGGTGACGAGAACCGTATATGGGTAGATATGGAGCAGATACCCAAGCACACTCAGGACGCGTTCACGGCGGTAGAGGACAAGCGTTTCTATGAGCATGACGGCGTTGACTGGAAGAGAACGGTGCGCGTCACCATATCGACCCTGTTCAACGGCTACGGCGAGGGCGGTTCGACCATAACCCAACAGCTTGTAAAGAATATCACAGGCGACGACAGGGTGACACCCGAGCGTAAGATAAGAGAGATTTTCCGTGCGCTGAACCTTGAACAGCAATACACGAAAATCGATATACTGGAGGCATATCTTAACCGTGTTCCGCTCGGCGGTACGGTTTACGGTGTAGGTTCGGCGGCTTACTATTATTTCGGAAAAACAGTAGATCAGCTGACTATCGCCGAAAGCGCGATACTTGCAGGTATGACGCGTTCGCCGAGTGTGCTTAATCCGTATGCTAATCTTCAAAGATCAAAGGAAAGACAGCTGTACGCGCTGAAATGTATGTACGAGCAGGGCCTTATCACGACCGATGAGTATGAAGCGGCTAAGGTCGAGCAGGTCAAGTTCAGACTTATCGTTGAGGGTGACGCTTACGGCTATAAAGATCCGAGATATGATGAATATTACGGAAACAATGCAAATCAGGACGACAACAGCGATCAGTATGACGATAACGATACTTACGAGGCTTACCGCTGGAATGAGTATGAGATATCGCAGAACTGGTATGTTGACGCGGCTATAGAACAGGTCATCGAGGATATCGGAAAAGCCAAGGGTATGACTTACTCCGAGGCAAAGGCTGACCTTTACAAGGGCGGCTACAAGATATATCTGAATATGGATATGGATATCCAGGATAAGCTTGAAGAGTTCTTCAAAGACCCCAACAACTTCTTCTACAGCTATGATAAGACAGCAATAGAGGAGAATTGTGCACAGGCGGCGTTTGTACTGACAGACTACAGGGGTAATGTCGTGGCGCTTGCGGGCGGCATCGGAGATAAGCCCGGCGACGGCTGCTTCAACAGAGCGACACAGGCGATACTGCCTATCGGTTCGACAATGAAGCCTATCTCGGTTTACGGTCAGGCGATAGACAAGGATATCATCAGCTATTCGTCAATGATATTCGACAGATGTATCACACTTCCGGACGGAACAAGCTGGCCGAGTAACTTTGAGGGCGACTACGGCTCGGGCGGATATATACCTGCGTGGTATGCGGTGCAGCAGTCTAAGAACACTACGGCTGTAAGAATGGCGCAGGTGCTCGGAATTGATACCTGCTTCAACTTCCTTACCGATAAGCTGAATGTAACGACACTTGATTACACGAACGATAAGGCTTATTCGCCTATCGCGCTCGGACAGCTGACACAGGGTATGACGCTGCTTGAGCTTGCGGGTGCATATCAGATATTCGGCTCGGGCGGTATGTATTATACTCCAAAGCTATACAACCTCATCACAGACTACAACGATAATGTCGTTATTGAGCAGGAACCGCTCGGCGACAGGGTAATGGACAGTGACAGTGCTTATATCACTAACAGATTACTCAAGGCGGTTACCGATACCACAAACGGTTCAGGTAGATATGCGAGAATTGACGGAATTGAGGTTGTCGGCAAGACGGGTACTTCAAACGATGAACGTGTACTGGCGTTCGCGGGTCTTACAGCCGATTACTGCGGCGTTATCAGACTGGGATATGATGACAATAAGAACATCGGCAATACGAACTATGTTTATCTCGCACAGGTATGGCACAACTTTATGGTGAACATCGTGAACGACGAGTCTACAAAGACATTCACCAAGGATCCGAATGTAGTAGAAAAGAACTACTGCACCGAGACCGGACTGCTCGCCACATCAAAGTGTCCGAGCACGGCGGTGGGCTATTATAAGGCGGATACATTGCCAAAGACTTGTAATTCGAGCCATAAGGACGGCGAGTTTGTGAAAAAGCACGGCGGTGAAACACTGCTTGTACCCGAATGGTACACAAAGCAGGACGACAGCACGAGCGATACAAGCTCAAACTGATATAAAACAGATTACAGCGGCTATACAAAAGCCGCTGTTTTGATGAAAGGATATTCTATGACATTCAGACTTACGGCACCGTGCCATTTCGGGCTGGAAAAGACGCTCTCGTTTGAGGTGCGCAAAATAGGCGGCGAGGATATAGCCGTATCGGACGGACGTGTTACGTTCACGGGAGATGAGCGTGTGCTTATAAGAGCCAATATGTGCCTGTCGACTGCGGAGCGCGTGGGAATATTGCTGTCAGAGTTCAGGGCGAGGACCTTTGAGGAGCTGTTTCAGGGGGTAAAGGCAATTCCGATAGAAAAATATGTCGGCAAGTTCGATAAGTTCCCGATAAAGGGCTTCAGCTTAAATTCAAAGCTTACAAGCGTTCCTGCCTGCCAGAAGATAATCAAGAAGGCTATGGTTGAACGAATGAAGAGCGTATATAAAATCGGCTACTTTCAGGAAACGGAGGCGCTGTTTCAGTTCCGCTTCTCAATAATGAAGGATAACGTCACTATGACGCTCGATACATCGGGCGAGGGGCTTCATAAGAGAGGCTACCGCCGTTTTTCAAATGCCGCACCTATAAAGGAAACGCTTGCGGCGGGTATTGCCGACCTTGCGCGGATAAGGGACAACGATATCATCTGCGATCCGTTCTGCGGAAGCGGCACACTGCTTATCGAGAGCGCGCTCAAGGCGCTGAATATCCCGCCGTGCCTTGACAGAGAGTTTACCGCGATGCAGTGGGAGTTCCTGCCCAAAGAGCTGTGGGACGAGGAAAGAGAAGCACTCAGGGCTAATATCAGAAAGCCCGAAAACTTTAAGCTGTACGGCTTTGATATCGACCCGGAGGCGGTAAGACTTACGCGCGACAATGCGGCTAAGGCAGGTGTGGGCGAATATATCGAGGTAAACCGGCGTGATGTTGCCGAGTTTACATATCCTGAGGGCTGTACGGCAGTGCTTTGTAACCCGCCTTACGGTGAGCGTATGCTTGACGAGGAGCAGGCTCATGAGCTGTATAGAGTCATGGGTAAGAGAATGCTCCCGACAGACGGAAGAAGATTGTTCGTTATCACTCCGGACGGTGAGTTTGAGGAGCTTTTCGGCAAGAAAGCAGATAAGAACAGAAAGCTTTATAACGGTATGCTTATGTGCAGGTTGTACAGCTATTTCAAAGGGTGATATGAGTTTATGTAAAGCGGTAGCCATATATTCGGCATACCGCTTTTGTGTTGTAGATATTGTCAAAATAATGCAACAGTTATTTGTCTAATATGTCAATGGAATATATGAAAAAATTCTGATATAATTGTATTAAGAAAAGTGTTTTATCAAAACACATAAATAACAAGGGAGGTATTGCTATGAAACCGGTAAAAATAATCTTTTCCGCAATCGTTGCCGCCGCAGGCGTATGGCTCTGCGTGGCGCAGGATACTATGCCGGACAGACTTGATTTCTATATCTATTCAGCTTGCGCATCATTCCTTATCACATTGGCTGTTGCTTTCGGCATTTTTACCTTTATAAAGCACAGCTTCGGACGGTTTATCGGTGTTACTGTTGTTGTGAATGCTGCTATCTGCATATTCCACGCATATAAGTACCCTTATAATGTTATGAATGTCGGAGGACCGGCATCGCATATGGAATGGTTCTTTTCGGTTCTGCCGTATAATCTTCTTATTGCCGCAGTCGTAAGTGCTGTGTGCATACTCGGATACAAGATGATCAACGCTCAGCGCAGTAAAACGACAGTATAAGTAAAATGAATTTTTAACAGCCGCAGATTTGCGGCTGTCAGGTTGTAGAAAAAGTCTGTTTTTTTAGAAATGTAACTTATTCTCAAACCCTAACCCCAAACCCCTTCCCCTCGGGAAGGGGCTGAATGTGGGGCTGCCGCCCTCACCCCGCTTGGGGCTACGCCCCAAACCCTATTTTTGAAAATTATGTAGGTTTATCGACAGTCTGAAACCGCTCATTAAGAGCGGTCGGAATTATTTCTTATCTTTCTTTACATTGATTTCGGGAATAGCCACATTGTCGTAATTTACCGCTTCTTCGTCTGTTTCCTCGGTATCGCTTTGTTTTTGCTCTTTTGCGTATACTTCGGGAAAAGCAAGATTGTCATAAAGAACATTGTAGTTTTCCTCCGAATGTCCTGCTTTATCGTTCATTTTCCCTTTTTTCTGCTTGTGCTTGTCTTTATCTTTACCGAACATATAAATCCCTCCAAAAATAAGCCACCGTAGGTTTACAACATATTTATAAAGAACGTAATGGTGATACTGTTGAGAAAATCCGCAAACAGACTGCCTATAAGCGGAACAAGGAGATACGCCTTTACAGACGGTGCATACCTCTGACATATAGCCTGCATATTAGCCATTGCATTTGGTGTTGCGCCCATACCGAATCCGCACATACCGGCTGTCAGCACTGCCGAGTCATAATCTCTGCCCATAATTCTGTATACGACAAAATAGGAATACAGGAACATCAGCAGTACCTGTCCGCCGAGCATGATTATCAGTGGTAATGCAAGGTCGGCGAGCTGCCAGAGCTTCAGTGTTATCATTGCTATTCCGAGAAATAACGACAGGCATATACCGCCGAGGTCGTTTATTTCGCCCATATGAATGGTGATTTTGCCCGTGTATTCGCCGATATTACGCATAAGAGCGGCAACAATCATCGCACCGATGTATATCGGGAACGTCATTCCAGTCATAGTCAGCAGGTAGGAGATTACCGTGCCTGCGCCGACCGCGAGTACAAGCTGATATACGGCGGGAGCATACATAGAGAAGTGACGCTCGTGCTTTTTGCCTTCTTCGACAAGCAGGCTGTCATCTTCGGGTACAACTGTCTTTAATAGGTCGTGCTTTACTATAAGCCGTCTGCCGATAGGTCCTCCGATAAGGCTTCCTGCGACAAGTCCGAATGTAGCCGCCGCAGTACATAGCGTGGTAGCGCCCGACACTCCGAGATCCTCAAGAACAGGACCGAATGCGCCTGCTGTTCCGTGTCCTCCGACCATTGGTATAGAACCGGTACACATACCTATAAGCGGATCGAGTCCGAGCAGATTTGAAAGTCCGAGTGCGGCGAAGTTCTGTCCGATTATCAGCAGTATGACCAGTATCAGAAATACTATCATCGACTTTCCGCCGCTTTTGAGTACTTTAAGGTTTGCCTGGAAGCCTACAGATGTGAAGAACAGTACCATACAGACTTCTTTCAGTGTATCATCAAAGCTGACATCTGCAAGACCCGTGCCGTGCAGGATGCAGGTGAGTATCGCAAACAGCAGACCGCCTATAACGGGAGCGGGAATGCAGAACTTTTCAAGGAAATGTATCTTTTTGCGCAGAAATGCGCCAAGCATCAGGACAAGCACAGCTATCGCTACTGTCTGATACATATCAAGTACTATGCTCATCTTGTTACTCCGTTTCTACGTTTATTCCGTTTTCGCCGTAATACTCGGAGGCACCCGGATGAAACGGGATATTGATGCCGTTGACAGCTGATTTTCTGTCGGTTACGATATTTACGGGAAGTGCGTTTTGTATGGTTTCTGAGTTATCGAAAATCGCTTTGGTTATCGCCTTTACCGTGTCTTTCGGGCATGAATTGCTTGCAAGCAGTACAGCGGTAACGCCTATTGTCTTAACGTCTTCTGTCTGACCGTTGTAAGTGCCTGCCGGTATCGTGCAGGCAGAGTAGTAGCTGTAGGAACTTACAAGGTCGTCTATCTTGTCGCTGTCAAGCGAAACAAGACGAGCAGCGCCCTTGTCGCAGAGTGATTTAACAGTGGGATTAGGTGCGCCTATGGTGCAGAAAAATGCGTCTATAGTGCCGTTTTCAAGCTGACTTGCTGCATCCTTGTAATCAAGGTTTACCGTCTTTATCATATCCTCGGCAATGCCGTATGAAGTCAGTATCTGCCTTGCGTTATGCGCAGTACCGGATTCTTCTTCGCCGATGCTTACAGCCTTTCCTTTAAGATCCGAAACGCTTTTTATATCACTGTCACTGCGTACTGCGATCTGACAGCTTTCGGTGAACAGTCCTGCTACTGCGCCGAAATCACGGTATCCTTCGGTAAAGCCGTTTCTGCCGTTCCACGCATCGTCTATTATGTCGGTCTGAACCACTGCCATCTGAAGATAGTTTTCTGAGAGCAGACGCATATTTGCGGCAGAGCCTGCCGTTCTTTTGATATTGATATTGTAGCTTTCAAGCGAATCTATAGCATTCAGTTCACTGCCGAAAATGTAGTAGTTTCCGCCCTCAGCCGCTGTGCCGATTCTCACTTTGTTGCTTAGGTCGCAGCCGCCGCATAAAAGCAGTATTGCACTGCATAACAGCGGTATCAAGAATTTTTTCATTTTCCACCTCAGGTTATATTGTATAAAAGATATTGTAGCAAGAATTTATTGTAATGTCAAGTAGAAGAAGTTGACGGCTGAGGGGATATGTGGAAGAGGTTTTGGTTGGTTTGTTAAAATCGTAAAAATTACAGTGAAATAAACCCAAAGACCTCTACAAATTTTCACCGAGAGGTCGGTTATTAGCTTTCATTCCCCGAGATAGACCTTAAAATTCCTCTCAAGCAACGTTTTCACCAGCTCCTCGTTGCTCTTTATCCTGTGCTGTGTTTCAATTCCGTAGGCACTGTCAAAGTCGGTGCTGTGCAAATCGCTTCCTGCGGTGATAACCGTATCTTCGTTGCCGAAAACACAGATTGCTTTTTCGTTTTCAATATCACGGTTTCCTCTGTTGTAGCCCTCTATTCCGTCAACTATCGAAATATCCGGTACTTCATCGGGATTTTTTATGTAATCTCTGTCACGGAAAGGGTGAGCGTAAGCTAAAAATCCGCCGACTGAGTGGATTTCTTGTGCCCATATATTCAAATCGGCATTTCTCAGAAACGGACGTGATAAAAGAAATTCCGGTTCAAAGCCGTAGGCTAAAAATTCCTTGCCGTTACCGTAGCCTTCTTCAATGCCGAAAAACAGGTCAAAATCAAGTTCTGCGGCGATTTTTCTGCCGTTCGTGTATGCCTTGCTGTATTGCACAATAAGCTGTTCCCACGGCAGAGAACGTGAAACACAGGTGTTGCCTCTTATAAAATGGTTTGTTACAACAGCACCCGAAAAACCGATTTTTACATACTGCTTTATCATATCTTCTATCGTATCAACAGCACAGGCACTGCCTTCTTTGGTGTGCATATGCAATTCGTATCTGTACATAAGAAACTCCTTTTGATTAGATGAATGGTCAGATGTTATTGTAACACATTTTGAGAGGTTTTGCAAAGGGAGAGAATGTGCGGGTTAAGTAAAGTCGCACAGCAGAAATGCGAAGCATTTTTAGTGTTCGCCCTTGTGGAATACTCCGCATTTTGGGTCGGTGGTCGGTTCATTAACGATTCTTTCTTTCGGCGGTCTGGTGTCGTCAAATGGCTTCTTGCCGTGCTATTCACGGTTTTCGTTGATTTCTTCCATCAGCTTTCTCTGCTTGAAAAAAATGGTAAAATTACTCATATCCCCTTACATTTTCCGCTACAGTAGTTTTGAAGAATTTATTTGTAGCTGTAAGACAGGTTAAACACACCGCGGCAGAATAGATCAGAACAAGTACCGCGACATCGGTTATCGGGAACATTGTGATCGGTGCGTTTGACAAAATTCCGAATGCAACGCAAGCTCCGCCGCTTATCACTATGCCGAGAATAACGGCGATGCCGATACCGGTCAGATTTTCACACAGCAGTAATTTCAGCATTTGATTTTTTGTCATACCGACTGCTCTTAACATACCGAATATCTGCTTTCGCCCCCACAGTCTGCCATAGAGCGAACCTATAAGCGCAATTATCGAAAAACCGCATAACGTAAAGCAAAATATGCGTGAAACTGTCACAAACGAGTCGTATACCTGCTGTGCTGAGCTTGTCTGCTGAATAACGTCCGTGATACTAAGGTACATACCCTGCGCTTTGTAGTGAGAGTATATGTCGTTCAGCACACCCGCAATGAGCGAGTAGTTGTCCTTATCCTTTACCGTCAGGTATACCCTGTTGTAGCTTGCGTCAAGTCCAAGTGCGCTATATGCGTCTATCGACCATATATATCCGTAAAGCAGCTGTTTCATAAGAGAGTTTTCGCCTGTGCCGAGGTCTAAGACAGCGCCGACCGTGACCTCAAAGTCGAGCATTCTTTTTGCGTCCTCTCCCTGTTTGTTTACATCGTTTATAACCGCCGCGAGTCGTATTTTATCCCCCGGGGCGTATTTGTCACCGCTTGTAATTATCTGTGTTCCGTTTTTCAAGGCATCGATGTCGATCTTGCCTTTAATCACATAGTCGTTGAGCGTTGAAAGCGTACTGTCGCTGACTCCGCACAGCAACTCATTAGCAAGATAATATCCCTCGGGATAGCCGGCAGCAGATGCCATAGCCATAAGCTCCTGCTTTGCCTCCTCACTGTCATAATCTGCAACAGGCTCAGTTGTGAGCGAGTAAGCTTCCATTGTGGCCATACCGATCATATCCGCGGTATCCGGGTTTTCGCACAGCGCCGAATAATCGGTCTTTGAAAGACCGTCAAGCGAGTCGGAATTTACTGTCAGAGCCTGCAACATATTGCTTGTATTAAAGTTAATTTGAAAATCATACGGTCGCATATATGAGCTGATCTCTGTTTTAAGAGCTTCTCCGATATATAAGCCGAGCACTATTGCCACTATCGAGATAAAAGCGGCTATAGAAGCACAGACGGCTGTTCCGGAATTTTGTGCAAAGCTTTTTACGGAATACAGAATATAAGGATTTTTGCAGGTGAAAGCCCGGTTCGGAGTATTGATCTCTTTTTGCACGGGACGAAGACACTCTATAACTGTCATATCGGCTGTCTTGCGTATTCCGACCACGCCGAACAGCATTGAAAATACGAAAATGCCAAACACTCCCGCTATGCATAAAAGCGCAGTCTGTCCGGCACTTATTTCTGCCGAAAACGAGCCGTAGATCACAAAAGACAGCGAAAATGCCGCAATACCGCCGAGTATTGACGACAGCAGTGACAGGATCGCGGTCTTTGTCAGAAAGATACCATAGATAGCCCGCCCGGAAAATCCGATGATTTTAAGTCTGCCGATTTGCTTTGAGCTTCCTCTTACGGATACAGCCGTAACCGAAAACAGGATAATGACAGTAAATACGAACATAATCACACAAAGAACAGCAACACTGCTAATGTTGCTTATTCCCGATATCACCGACAGATCCGCACTGCTCTTATTCGGACAGAAAGCTCCCGCAGTGCCGTTTTCGAGCAGTTTTTCCGAGTAACCCGATATATCCGTACCGTCCGCAAAGCTTACGCTTACAAAACAGTAAGCGGTGTTTTCACTGAAGGTGTTATGCACAAGTGCGTTTATCATAGGCGGCAAACCGTCCCATTGAAGGCTTGAAATATTGTTCAATATGCCGCATAAGGTAAGCTCGGTATATTCTTCATTCAGATAAAAGCCTATTTTGTCCCCGAGCTTTGCATCGGGATAAACAAGATTTAAAAATGAACGCTCGATTGCGATCTCGCTTTTATTATCAGGGAAATTGCCCTCCTGTAAGGCTATTCGGTTCAACAAAACCGCATTGCTGTCAGCATAACCTACAGTTATCGGTCTGCCCGAGTATTCCTCGCTTTTAATGCCGCTTCCTATGACTGTGATAACACCGCTGTCGGTGATCTCGGAAAGGCCTTTAAGCTTATCAGGATTTTGTACCGCAAAAATGCCGTCATGCACTCCGTAAGTGTTTTCTATCCTTATTCGGTTTCCGTCGCTCCAGCCCAGTAAAAACACGGACTGCACGATAAAAAAGAGCGCGGCAAAAAAATAGAGCAATGCCGCCGCTATACTGCTTTTTTTGTTACAGATCAGATTGCGGGTCACATAATGAAAAATATATCTCATATCACTCAACGACCTTTCCGTCGCATAGTCGTATGATCCTGTCATCTTTTTCCGCAAACTGTGTGTCGTGGGTGACTATTATCACCGTTTTGCCAAGCTCGCTGTTTATTTGTCTTAACAGGTGCTGTACTGCCGCAGAAGATGCCGAATCGAGGTTTCCTGTCGGCTCGTCGCAAAGGATAGCTGACGGATCAGTGATGAGTGCACGCGCTATCGCCACTCTCTGCTGCTGTCCTCCCGAAAGCTGTGAGGGCATATGCCCCAGTCTGTCGGAAATCTCCAATGTGTCGACAAGCCTCTTGAAAAGAGCTCCATCAACAGCCTTTTTGCTCAGGTACACGGGGTATTTTATATTTTCCTCTGCGGTAAGCTCGGGGATAAGATAATACTGCTGAAAGACAAAGCCGATGTTTTTGCGGCGGAATGCCGACAGAGTATTCTCGTTCATGTCGGAAATATTGGTGTCGCCGTATAAAACCCTGCCGCTGTCAGGCTTGTCAAGTCCGCCGAGGATATGTAAAAGCGTAGATTTGCCCGAGCCGCTTTTGCCCATTATAAATACAAGCTCGCCGTCACCGATTTCAAGCGTTACTCCGTCAAGCGCGGCAACGTTGTTTTCGTCTGCCACGGAGTATGTTTTCTTAAGATCATATGTTTTTATCACTTTGCACCGCCGTTTCTCATTTTTCGGATCAGTGTGAATATGTAATAGCCGAGCAGACAGCCTGCTATGGCGAACAGTATGCAGGCTGTGTCGTAAGAAGAACCATACGATATGCCGAAAATGTTTGATAATGTTATGATCACCTCAACAGTAAGTGTAGCGCAGACAGTAGCAACAAGCTGTCCCTTTGCCGTTTTTTTGTTCATTATTGCAGGCAGGAAAATGCCGAGAGAAAGTGCGAAAACAAATGCTGAAACAATACCGGGGATATATTCCGAGATCGCCTCCGGAACACTTAATGCGTTGGCAAAAGGAATAAAGCTTCTGCCTATATATTCCACACTGTCGAAGCTCAACTGTGATCCGAGTCCGAAAAACAGTCGGAATATAAAAGCCGCGGAAATTATGACGGCATATCCCGCCTGTTTCAGTCTGAGTTTTCGTGCTAATGTAAATCCGCAGATCACACAAAGCAGTACAATCGCAAGTAAAATAAGTATGGCAGAAGTAAAAAATCTCATGTCGGTTCTCCTTAGTTAAATTATAAAAATGATCCACAAAAACAGGGGCTGTATGCCTTGGTTACGTATTTTAAGGAAACAGCCCCATATTCACTGTCAGTGTTGATTTAAGTTTGTTTAACAATGTTGTGAGAGTACACTGTTAAAGCGTGTCTTAAATCAATATTTTATCTCCATGTACGTGTTTTTGATTTTATGTAACCGCCCAATGTTGTGGTATTTGATCTGTCTACACGTGTTATACTGATATATGCGGGAGTATTTCCTTCATTACTTGAGATGCTGTTCCAATAACAGCTTCCGCCAAGCCCTGCTGTTTGGCAAATAAAATCAGTATCGGAAAGTCTGTGACTCCATATAAAGTTGCGTTGATATAAAGATAAATAGTATTTCACGTTACGTGGCGCAGTAACATATATGTATGAAGCGCCGATATCATTGCCGATATAGTTGTGTTGAGGCAAATCATAATAATCTTTAGTTGTGCTGGTAATATTATCATTGTACTCAACTCCATACACATAACTTGCATATGCGGGCACTGAGAGTAATCCTGTTATAATGCTAGTAGCTGTAGCAATTGAAATAATAAGCTTTGTCTTTATTTTCATTACAAATTTCCTTTCTGCTCATAATGAGTTTTCTGTGACAGCTATACGCTACCTGTTTTTGTTTTCGTTTTCGTTATCAGTCACCTAGGTCTGCTGATAGTTTTTCTGCAGTTGTAAAACTAACAGGAAATCACTATGCTACAACAAATACAAATAGCATTTTAACTATCATATTTTCTGATTCATTGAATTGATTTGAAATGACATTTCATATTATACATCTTTTAAAATTCGCTATTTGTTAGATGGATTTTAATTAAAAGTCCATTTTTGTTAATTATGCACAAATTTTCTTTTAATAATTAGTCAGTATAACGGCACTGCGGAAAAAATCAAAATATTCGACTTGACTTATTATTATTTTAGTGATATTCTTAATATAAAAAAATAAACGGAGTATCGACAATGATATCAGTATATCTTTCTCTTATCGAAACAGATAAAGAAAAATCGCTTATCGAAGAGCTATATGACAAAAATAAACAGACTATGTACAGTATAGCTTTCAGCAATCTGCATAACAGAACCGATGCGGAAGACGCTGTACATGAAGCGATACTTAGGGCGATAAATCAGATTAAAAAGCTCTCTCAGATCTCGCCCGACAATCAGCGCGCTTATCTGAATGTGATAGTGAGAAACATATCGTTTGATATGTTCAACAAGAAGATCAATAATCTTTCGTTGGATGAAGATACGGAAATATATGATGAAACCGTTCTTGAAGATCAGGCAATCGGAAATGTAAATTATGATCTATTGGTCGATTTTATTCGTTCAATGCCGCAGGGTATGCGCGATGCAATGTATCTGAAATATTGCCTTGATTTTACCAACGAGGAAATAGAGCAAGCGCTGAATATCAGTCCGTCTGCACTCAGAAACAGATTATTCACGGCAAGAAAGAGAATAAAGGATTATATCAGAAATTAGCAAATATTTTGACAAAATAACGCGGCGGGAGAGTCGGCAAGTCCGGTTGTAGGGTATGTGTATACGGTTGACGCGGTTTATGCAGGAATGAATAATGAATGATGAATAATGAAAAATGAATAATACAAAAAGAAAAGTCACTCTCACGAGCGACTGTATGAAAAAACTTAAATAGAAATCAGGTGTGATTTTTTGATTTTGCTGTGTTGATTGAAGCTATAAGGATACGCTTTAACTCAAGACAGTCCGTAAGCAAAGAAATGCTTGATTTTTCATCAATATATTCGGATTTGTAAAGTAATTTAATCCAATATTCAGTTTCGGCTGTTTCTTTTAAAGCGATGTGCATTTTCGAAATAAAATCGGCTTTGCTCTGACCGTAATTTGCTTCGTTTATATTAGCTCCTATGCTTGTACCGCTACGGACGATTTGCTTGGAAATAATTGTTTCTTTTTTAATTTTGATCAGATATTGGTTTAATTTTACTATTCTTGCCGCAAACAAAATAGATTTGTCAATAAGAATATTTTCTTTCATTGCAACACAATTCCTTTTAAAATATTATAGCAAACTTTTAAATTTACGTCAATTATTCATTATTCATCAGCGAAGCGACTTCATTATTCATCATTCATTAAGAAAAGTCACACAGCAGGAATGAATAATGAATGATGAATAATGAAAAATGAATAATACAAAAAGAAAA
>OMFM01000018.1_pt1 | contig 83026 bp, 79 predicted proteins | sample 1645661 | NCBI WGS metagenome assembly OMFM01 (sample SAMEA103958128, study PRJEB25191) | human gut metagenome | reverse complement strand
CGTTTACGGCGTGGACTACCAGGGTATCTAATCCTGTTTGCTCCCCACGCTTTCGAGCCTCAACGTCAGTTACCGTCCAGTAAGCCGCCTTCGCCACTGGTGTTCCTCCTAATATCTACGCATTTCACCGCTACACTAGGAATTCCGATTGCCTCTCCGATACTCAAGAAGAGTAGTTTCAAATGCAGTTCACGAGTTGAGCCCGTGGATTTCACATCTGACTTGCCCTCCCGGCTACACGCCCTTTACACCCAGTAAATCCGGACAACGCTTGCCACCTACGTATTACCGCGGCTGCTGGCACGTAGTTAGCCGTGGCTTATTCGTCAGGTACCGTCTTCTACTCGTCCCTGACAAAAGAAGTTTACAACCCGAAAGCCTTCTTCCTTCACGCGGCGTTGCTGGGTCAGGCTTGCGCCCATTGCCCAATATTCCCCACTGCTGCCTCCCGTAGGAGTCTGGGCCGTATCTCAGTCCCAATGTGGCCGTTCAACCTCTCAGTCCGGCTACTGATCGTCGCCTTGGTGGGCCGTTACCTCACCAACTAGCTAATCAGACGCGAGGCCATCTTTCAGCGATAAATCTTTGATATAAATGCCATGCGACATCTATATGTTATGCGGTATTAGCAGTCGTTTCCAACTGTTGTCCCCCTCTGAAAGGCAGGTTCCTCACGCGTTACTCACCCGTCCGCCACTGTCCTCTGCTTCAATTGGACGAATCCTCTTTCCACAGATTCTCGTTCGACTTGCATGTGTTAAGCACGCCGCCAGCGTTCGTCCTGAGCCAGGATCAAACTCTCTATAAATTGTATCTAAACGACCATAGCCGCTTAAATCTTTACAGAGCTATTTGTCATAGCTTCAAAAACTTTTTATACTTACCTTCCCGGGTAATTGACTTAACCCCGTTCCGGCAAGTTTCTCAGTTGCGCTCCGGTCTGTTTTCACAGCCCCTTGCGCTCCCGTCTGGTGCTTTTCGTTTCGTTCGTTGTTTAATTTACAAGGTACACGTCCCATAACCGCGGAACAGTCATTATCTTAGCACATGTCTGCCATCTTGTCAACTACTATTTTACCTTTTTTAGACATTTTTCATTGACTCGCTTTACACGCGCTCTGCCCTCCCGGACAGCTTTGTTAGACTACCATACACCGTGCCGTTTGTCAACGCCTTTTTCCCACTTCTATAATAATCGTTCTCTCATAAGCGGAATTTATCTCTCCGCTACCCAGAAGCCACTTGACATCCTTCACCCGCCGTGCTACAATCGTTCCACAATCCAAGGGGCGCTGGCGCAAGCTGGCTGAGATGTGACGTAACGCCGTCCGGTCCCTCGAACCTGATCCGGGTAATGCCGGCGTAGGAATGCGATCATATCGATTTTCGGATTTCCGCATTGCGACGCCTGCATGGCTCGCCATGCGGGAATTTTGTTTTTGGAGGTACACATTATTATGAAAAGTCACATGAGAGTCCGCGCCCTGTGCGAAGGCGCCGTGCTGGTGGCCGTTGCGCAGATACTCAGCTACCTGAAGCTGTGGGAGATGCCCTGGGGCGGCAGCGTCGTCCTGTCCATGATCCCCCTGGTGCTGTATGCCGTTCGCTGGGGCCTCGGCGCCGGTCTGCTGGGCGGCTTCGCCTTCGGCGTTCTGCAGTTCATGTTTGACGGCGGCTTCGCCATCGGCTGGCAGTCCATCGTCGGCGACTACCTGGTGGCCTTCACCGTCCTGGGTCTGGCCGGTCTGGTGGCCCGCCGCAAGAGCGGCGTGTTCACCGGCACTCTGATCGCCGGCTTTTCCCGCTTCCTGGTGCACTATGTGGTGGGCGCCACCGTTTGGGCGGAATACATGCCCGAGACTTTCTTCGGCATGACTATGCACAGCCCCTGGTTCTACTCCCTGCTGTACAATCTGGCGTACATGCTCCCCAACATCGCTATCACCCTTTTGATCTTTGCCGTGGCGTACAAGCCCCTGAAGAAGTACTTCACCGCATCCGACCTGCTTCCTTCTCCCGCTGCGGCCCAGCCGGTCAAGGATCCCACCTCTCCCAAATGGGATCCTGAGCGCTGAGCGCTCCCCTCTCCCACGGCTGACGCAGCAAAGCCCCACCCGAATGGGTGGGGCTTTTTCATATCGGACAGCAGTACCGCCTGCAAACGCACCAGGCGGGTGCTCTTTACCGACCTGCAGCGAATACCGTGTTACTCTTTCTTATCCAAATCGTGCAGCCGTATCGTCGAATAACATTTTCGAAGCTGATTGCTGATTTGCGGCGGCGTATTTGCCACCAGCCTTTCATAAGTCTTTTTGCAATACTGTACACGCATAAAGCTCCTTGACGGCTTCATCCGATTGATCCGGTGATAATACATTGCAGGAATTGGGGTTTTACTGAAATACATCCAAAACTGCTTCCTGCCGTCCAATAAGCCATAGTCAACGCCAATATGGTGCATATCACTATAGTAAAAGGTCCTGTGCGTAAACAATGCCCGAAATACGACCCGGTCTTCACATATTTCAGTAACAGCGGCCCACTGGTAACGCGTACAAAAAAGCGTCACCAGCAGCGCAAGATAGATAACCGCAACGAGAAGTGTCACTTGCAGCGCACCCGGAACTCGCAGGAATGCTCCGATGGATTCTTGATGGGAAATCAGCATAATCGCGTATGCTGCCGGGATACTGATCATCAACAATACCGATAGCATAAAGGTATGCGGGGCTGCAACAAGCCTTTCTTTCTTCATCACGCACCTCGATCCAACTCTCATTCCTCAGCATAGAAAAAAGCCTTACTTCCTACACCATGCAATGGTTCAAAAGTAAGGCTCCATGGCAGCGGGAGAAGGATTCGAACCCTCACATACGGAGTCAGAGTCCGCTGTGCTACCTTTACACAATCCCGCTGTGTTCCGACGAACAAAAACTATTATACAGGTTTTCTCTTGTTTGTCAACAGTTTTTTCGCGCACTCCTCCCATTTATTTTCACATCTATTTTCCCAACCACTGCCGCAGGCGTTCCCACAGCTCCACAGCGCGGAATTTCAACACATATCCGCTGTCCGCTTCTGTGATAAGCTGCACATCGTCGCCGTCCAGCCCGGCGCGCAGCGCCGTATCCTCCAACTCTGTGCAGGAGGCCATACACAGCGGTGGGTACACCACACACCACCAGTTCCGGCCGGCACCCTCGCCGATGATGACGCGCAGCGCCATGTACTCTCCCGCCGGCAGGGCGAAGCCGTCGTATTCCTTCCGTGGGAATTCCGTCATTTCCAGCGCCGCATGCACAGGGTACGCTCCGCCGCAGGCATCATAGGCCGTCCTCTCCAGTTCCGGCAGTGCCGCGTTTAGATCCTCCATCGCCTCCTCCCTGTTCGATGCCTGACGCAGGATTGCCTCGGCGCGTGTCAACACCGCATCCCGCGCCAGCAGCTTCATGGCCTGGTCATCCTCGCTGTCCGAATTGGCAATGACGTGCAGGCGGATCATCTTTTCCTGCAAGCCGTCCTGCCGGTGCAGCGATGCCGCGCCCACCAACAGCGTTACCGCCAACGCTAACAGCACCGCGATTTCGATAGGTCTCCATTTATTTATATATGTATGCATAAAAAGCACCGTCCTTTGTAGATTTTCCTACATTTTGGACGGTGCTTTGTATTTTTATACCGGTCGGGCCACAAATACCCACGGCCATGTTTTTTTCAGCGCCTCCGCTGCCGCAGCAGCCGCACTCTGATCGTCGAACAGGCCAAACACTGCGCTGCCGCTGCCGCTGAGCAGCGTACCCAGCGCGCCCTGCGCCCGAAGCGCGTCCTTGATGCTCCTCAGGCTGCTGTCCTTCGGCACCACCCGCTCAAAGCTGTTGTGCAGCTCCACCGCCACCGCATGGACATTGTTCGCCGCCACCGCGTCCTGCATATAGCGGCTGTTCCGCACCAGCAGCGAACCCGGCTCATCCAGCCGCCGATACATCTCTGCCGTGGAATAGCCCTCATCGGGCTTCACCACCACGAACCAACCCGCGGCTAGCTGCGGCAGCGGCGAAACGACCTCTCCCCTGCCCGTGGCCAACTGCGTACCGCCCCGGATAAAAAACGGCACATCGCTGCCCAGCCTTGCCGCCAGCGTTTCCAGCCTGCCGTCGCTCATATCCGGCGCGTACAGTGTCCGCAGCGCCCGCAGCGCCGCCGCCGCGTCGCTGCTGCCGCCGCCCAGTCCCGCCTGCACGGGAATGTGTTTCTCCAACGTGATCGTCACGCCGTCGCTTTTCGTCCCCGTTTCGGCAAAAAACGCTCGCGCTGCCTTCATGCACAGATTGTCGTCGACGTTCTCCGTCACCGTCACACTGCAAAGCAGTGTGTCGCGCCCTGTACCGCGCTCCACTGTTACGGTGTCCCACAGACTGATGCGCTGCATAACAGACATTACAGCATGATAGCCATCCGGACGTCGGCTGCCCACCTGAAGCGTCAGGTTCACCTTGGCATATGCTTTTTCCATACACTTCATAGCGGTTCCTCACAAAAAATAGTGCTGCGGCAATGCCGCAGCACTATTATAGCACACTGTACGCGACCGCGCCAGCCTTACTTAACGATCTTGCGGGCCTCGATGTAGTAGCGCTTATCCTGAGCATGACCCATAGAGAAGGTCTTACGGGGCAGCACCCCGTCGGCCATGACAGTCTTGAACAGCTGCTCCTTGCCCATGGCAGGCAGCAGGAATCCCATATTGCCGGGCTTGCTGCCCAGCTCGCGGGTCACATCGTCGCCGTGGATATAGTCCACCTCGCCGCCGTTGTCCTTCAGGTACTGGTCAATAACGCCCTGTAGCGTACCCACCGCCAGCTGCACCTTGGGGTCAGGCACAGTGATAAAGTGGCTCTCGCCGTTCCACACGAACTCGATGGTGTGGCCGTCGCCCTTGCCCTCATAGGCGTTGGGATAGGCGGCGCGGAAGGCGTCCATGAACTTCTGGTGATCCACGCCGAACAGCACCCGGTGGATGGGCTCGAACTGCAGGGCATCGTCGTGGTTATTGACCACCTCCACCAGTGCGTAGCGGGCAGGAAGCGCCAGATACTCCTCGGGGGTCTTGCCCTTCTTCTGCTCCTCATAGCAGGCCTTGGCAGTAGCCAGAGAGTGGTTGCCGTCGCCCACGGCGAACAGCAGGGGCGCCACGCCGGAGACGTTGTACTTTTTCTGCATGGCTTCATCGGTGGTCAGGCCCTCCAGAGCATTGGCCACAGCATCGATCTGCTTATCGGACAGCTTAAAGCCGCGGATGTGGCCGCCGTCCTGCATCAGGTCGAAATCATACACCTTCTCCATCCCCTCGGCAGCGGCAGTCAGGGGCTCAATAACGGTCTTGTCAGGATCGTCGATCAGTAGCATCACATGGGGCAGCTCGATGGGCGCGTTGCGGCGCACCTTGGCCCGGGGCGGAATGCGATCCAGCACGGTGCCCTCGGTGGCACGGATCAGTGCGCCGGAGCCGGGGGTGAAATCGTAAGCGTCCAGGTCCACCATACCGATCAGGCCATGGCGGATCTTGCCGTCGGACTGCTGGCGCTCAATATAAATTAAGGAGTCAGTCAGCGTCTCAAACACGCCGTCGGCCAGGTACTTCTTCATGGAGTCGTTGATATTCTCGATGTACTCGTCCACGTTGGGAGCCTTCAGGTTGGCCTCCGGCAGGATCAGACGCAGGGTGGAGGGCGCATCGCCCACTTTTTTCTCCACTGCCTGCCAGTACTCCGGCTCAGAGGTGAACTGGTCGCAGGCGACGACCGCCCACTTGTTCATGTCCTGGCCCTTGGGCAGCAGGATATCCGCAGGATAAAAGCCCAGCTTGTCAAACTTCTTGTTCATGGTCTCCTCCTTTTGTATATGTACATGGTCGTGTACAGATTGTTCTATACTGATAATACCAAATTAACGCTGCTTTTGCAATCGCTTTTCCAAATTTATTCAGGCAAACTGAAAATTTTTTTGTGTATATACGATGTTGCCAGGGAAATGCTATACAAAGCAGTAGTCTTTTCAGAATGGAGGTCTTTGTCATATGAAGGTTCTTGACCGTATCGCTCTGGTACTGGTCATCATCGGCGCTTTGAACTGGGGCGCCGTGGGGCTGTTCCGCTTCGACTGCGTGGCAGCCATTTTCGGCGGCCAGGCCGTGGCCATCAGCCGTGTTATCTACGCACTGGTGGGGCTTGCCGGCCTGTGGTGCATCACCATTCTGTTCCGCGATGCACCCGCCGAAGCGTGAGAATAACGAAAAGACCGCCGAAAGGCGGTCTTTTTCAGAGTTTTCGACTCATTTCATTTTCTCTTCCGCGCTTGCGTTCCTTCTTTCTGCGCCGCGCTTCATAGCCATCGCTGGCCGCGGCAAACACCCTCTCATACGGCTCCGGCAGCCACTCACTCATATAGCGGCAAAGCTTCTCACCGGCCGGGAATTTAATAAATCCCTTTTTGTTGCGCAGCAGATAGCTCTTATTCCGGCACTCCTGCGGATAAGACTTTGTGGAAAAATACGCCATATCTACAGGCGTAACCGCTTTTCGCGCCGAACCCGGCCAGCGGTAGTCGATGCTGGTATATCGAATCTCCGTCTTTCTCAGCCGCACTGTCCGCATAAAGGGACACTTCCAAACGATCTCGTCCTCCGTGACCATAAGGCACCCAAAGCATCTGTACCAGAACTGACGAAGCAGTGCGTAGTACAACGACACCTCTACCAGCAGGAGAAAAGGTATCTCCCACCATGCCAACATCATTCCGGCCATTCTGTCCCGCACAAAGAGATACGGGAGCCACACCATAACAGCCAGTACCGCCAACATGAGAAAACGCCCCTCGGTCAGTAGGATGATGTGCTCGTGAAACACTTTTCGCTTTACAATATCCGCTTTTTCCGCCTTGCGTTTCATGGTGCCGCCTTTCCATCAACCTGATAAAGCCTTTTTGCTGACAGTCAAAGCATACCGCCGTTATAGCGGCGCTGGACGCGCCAAAGAATGGCGAACGACGCCGCAAGACCGACGAACAGCACCACCAGCGAAGCGGTGACCGCGCCGGGAAGTGTCCACAGCAGAGGGATAATCCCACTAAGTACCAGTGTTCCCGCAAGGGCGAAAAGTCCGGTGGAAAAGGCCCGGCCATAGGCTGCCATATCCTCCGATCTGACTCTCTCCCTGTGATATTCATGGATCAACCCCGTTTTTCCGTGGTAGATCAGGAGTCCGAGCAGTAGAAAAAGGGCTGCGATGGCCCACATAAGAACAGCATAGGCTATCATAGACGTATCCTCCACAATTTGTTGCATAACCTCTACATATTTTGTGCTCTATTTTACCAATAAATGTTTTACTAATTCCTCGTTCGGGTCAGCTAAAATGGTCTGATAATTGGTATAAATTACCATTCCGGGCTTAGCGGCGGCGGGCTTCTTTACGAACTTTACCTGGGTGAAGTCAACGGGTACTTTTGTGCTGCTTTGCGCCTGCGAGAAATAGGCGGCCAGAGAGGCGGCCTCCGCGATGCTCTGTGCATCGGGTTGTTCGCCACTAGTGGACAGTATGACGTGGGAGCCGTGGATCTTCTGGGTGTGGAACCACAGGTCCCACTTCTCCGCCGTCCTGGTGGTCAGGCGGTCGTTCTGCCGGTTGCTGCGGCCCACAAAAATCGGCAATCCGGCGGAGGAACGGAACTCCCGGGGCTTGCTGGGGCGCTGGAAGGGCTGCTTTTTCCCACCCTTGGCGCGAAGATAGCCGCCGTCGGTCAGTTCGGCGCGGATATCGTTGAAATCCTGCTCGGACTCGGCCTGCGCCAGCTCCTGCAGAACACTCTCCAGGTACTCCAGTTCAGCACCGGCTCTGGTCAGCTGCTCCGTGAGGTATTTTTCCGCGGTCTTGGCTTTTGTATATTTTTTGAAGTATTTAGCGGCATTTTCCTGGGGTGAAAGGCGGACATCCAACGGAATATCTATGTCTTTGCACGCCGGATCATAGTAGTTCTGCGCCGTAAGGCGGCTCATGCCGCGCTCCATCCGATACAGATTTGCCGTGATCAATTCGCCATAAATGCGCCACTTATCCCGGTCTTTGCTGTCCAAAAGCTCCTTTTCCTGCATGGTGATCTTCCGGCGCAGACGGGCGGCGGCGTTATTGGCCGTTTTCAGCAGGTCCTGCCCTTTCTGCTTGACACGGTCCGCCTGCTCGCGCTTGGCGTAGAAGTCATCCAACAGGGTGGAAAAGCTGCCGTACTCCTCTGCCGCTGCCGCGCTGCCGTACTGACAAACAGGCAGGTAGGTGAAGTCCATAGGTGCGCCGGAGCGTTTCAGCATAACGGGTGTAAAGTTGTTAGCATTCACAGTGTCGCGCCATACGGAGAACGCGGCCCAAAGTGTCTCGGCTGTCCGCGGCGCAGGGGCATCCACGGCACCGCAGGCACGAAACGCGATCTCACGGGCCGCCAGCGGTGAGATACCGTTGAAGGTGTCCACCAACCACTTATCCGCAGGCATATCCTCCCCTGCCACGGCGGCAAGACGGGAAAACATCTCCCTCTCCACTGTGAAGGGGTCAACCTTGTCAGGCGCTGCGGGCAAACGATAAAACAGGCCCGGAAGTACCTGGCGGTCCGGGTTCATCTCGAAGTCGATGCGGCGCAGGCAGTCCAGGATACGGCCGTCCTTATCGGCTAAAATGAGGTTGGCGCGGCGAGGAAATGCCTCTAAAATGAGGGAAAAACGGCGGCGCTCGCCCAGCTCGTCGGCGGCGGAAATGTGTATGTTTACCACACGTTCCAGCGGTATTTGTTCAATTTTTTCAATAATTCCGCCTGACAGATACTTTCGCAAAAGCATACAGAACATGGGGGGCTGGGCAGGATTATCCCGGAGCAGCTCCGTCAGGTGCAGGCGAGGCTGCCCCCCTCCGGCGGACAGCAGGAGGCGGCGGCTGCCGCGGAGCAGCAGCACCACCTGATCGCGGGCAGGCTGCTGTATCTTCTCGATACGGCTGCCGGCGACAAGGGGCGAAAGCTCCGCCACCACAGCTTGCAGGCATACGGCATCCAGGGGCATATCAGGTCTCCTCCATCATGGCGCGGAACAGCTCCTCCGCGCGGTTTTTATCACCTTTTAAGTATAAATAGCCCATTAAACACTCCAAACCGGTGGCGGAATGGTACTGGGCCGGGGTGGCGCTGCGGGACATGGTGTGGACGTTGGCGTTGCGGCCGCGCTTGTAGACCGCCTGCTCCTCGTCCGTGAGCAGCGGGAGCACCTTCTGCATTTTTTCCGCCTGGGCGGGGGCGCAGACCAGGGCGATGGTGGCGCGGTGCAGATCCTTGCCTGTCGCTGTACCGTGGACACAAAGCCAGGTGCGGACCAGCGTTTCATAGACCGCATCACCCATATGGGCCAGGGCGATGGCGCTCATTTTACGCAGCTCATCAGGGGATAGTTTTGGGGCAAAATAGTTCAAAATGTTCCACTTCCTTTACCCCCTCAGTATGACACATTTGGTTTGTTTTGGCAAGAAAAAGTGTCGACAAGGGGGCACGTATATGATACAATTTAGGCAGCGATGCTTTACTTTTATGTTCCCTTTTTTATACTTTATTGATACCACACCACATTTTTCGCGCGAGGCGCACGCCAAGCTGCGTCAACAGGCGCATGTCAGGAGGTTTTTTATGCCGCATACGGAAAAACGCTATAAGAAGGGCGAGATCATCTGCCGGCCCAAGGAGATGGTGATGAGTATGTACAACATCCTCTACGGCAGCGTGGGGGTGTACTTCGACTATGGGACGCCGGAGCAGGTGGAGGTAGTGACCATGCGGGAGGGCGACTTCTTCAACGTCATCAGCTTTTTGGAGTCGCGGCCCCGGAACACCACGGCGGTGGCGCTGGAGAACACCATCGTCAGCGAGATCACCTATGACAACTTCAGCGCGTACTTCCGGGAGAAGCCGGCGAAGATCATGAGCCTTTTGCAGCACATGAGCGCGCGGATGCGGCAGATGCAGAAGGCCTATGTGGACACCTGCCACGCGCTGGAGGTGTATGGCGACAAGGCAAAGCTGACGGCGGAGCACGGCGAGTGGGCCGACAGCCACAACCGAACGTACAACCTGCTGAAGGCCATGTTCCCGTCCGTATACCACGAGGAAGAGAAATAGATACGCGTCCCCCGGCTTTTGGCCGGGGGATATTTTTTACCGTTATCCTATTTGCAGATACGGGTTGTGGAAACTGGAAAATACGGTATACTGAGGGAGAGAGGATACGAGGCGCGCGCTTCGGCGCACACGGGAGAGAAAGGAGCAAACGGATGAAGAGACGATTTCTGGCGCTGGTACTGGCAGGCTGTCTGGCTGCGGTGCTCAGCACCGCAGCGTGGGCAACGTCGCCCACGGGCTTTTATCTTAATGTGGAGCTGCCAAGCGGCGAGACGATCGCGCTTGATGTGGAGTCTGGGGACAGCATCGACAACGTAAAAGAAGAATTGGAGATGAAAACCAAAATCGCTGCTGGGGAGCAGCATCTCTATTACGGCGGAAAATTGTTAGTAGATGGCCGCACATTAGCAAACTACAACATTCAAAAGGGCAGCACGCTGCTGCTGACGACAAAAATCAAGGGTACACCCGCCGGAGAAAAGCTGACAGAAGAAAATATGTCGGGCAGCACAATAGGTGCGCCGGTCACGATCAGCGAAAAGACGCTGAATAGCGGCACGTACTATCTGTGCAACAATGTGAAGCTGACGCAGGCGCTGGTCATTCAGGGGGATGTGACGCTGGACCTGAACGGATTTGTGCTGCAACATGAAAACAGAGACGCAAACGACAGCGTTATCAAGATAGAGAGCGGCACGCTGACGCTGGTGGACAGTAACCCCGACGCCATACACAAATTCGTCAAGGAGGCCACCGGCCTTTGGACGCTGAACGAAAACGCGGGCACCGAGATCGTTAAGGGCGGGGTCATCACCGGCGGAAATGCCGGTTATAATGACGGCGGCGGTGTGTACGTCTGTCCCGGCGCGGGGCTCGTGATGCGGGGCGGCAGCATCGTGGGCTGCAAGGCCAAGCAAGGCGGCGGTGTGTATGTGGCCGACAAAAATGAGGCCAAAACACTTGGCCGCTTCACTATGAAGGGCGGCAGCATCGTAGGGTGCGTGGCTAACGATGAGTCCTACAGCGGCGGCGGTGTGGCCAACCACGGAGACTTCACCATGACCGGCGGCACCATTCGCAGCTGCACCGCCACCGCCGGACATGGCGGCGGCATCTGCAGCATCCGGCAGCTGCACATCAGCGGCAGCGCCGTCGTCACGGACTGCAAAGCCGGTGGCAGCTATGCTTCCTCGGGCGCGATGCTTATTTCACCGGATTCAACATACACCGCCATCATCGCGGGCGGCACCTTCGACGGAAATGTAGTAAACAACAAGAGTACCACCATCACCGGCGGCACCTTCAACGGTCAGGTGCGAAACAGCGGCGTGATCGAGAACGGGCAGTTCAACGGGGCGGTCAATAATTACGAGGGGACTATCAAGGGCGGAACGTTCTATGGCAGTGTCAAAAATAGCGGTGAGTGCGATTTGGGAACACCTTTCCATATCGGCACCATCAGCGGCGGAACGTTCAACGGAAATGTGACGAACGAAGAAGCCGGAAGAATCAGCGGCGGGACCTTTAACGGAAGTGTGTATGGCACGTTCTACACCGTGGCTTTTGTGAGCAACGGCGGCACGGCTGTACCAAATCAGAAATACGCCAACACGCCTGTCACCGCGCCCGCTGTCAGCAGAGCCGGGTATACCCTTGTAGGCTGGTACACAGACGAGGCGTGCACCGCGGCCTACGACTTTACCCAGCCCGTGACGGACAACATCACCCTGTACGCCAAGTGGGAGGCGGCACCCCGGTACTACTACAACAGCGGCACCACCACCGATACCGACAATGGTGACGAGGACAAGAAGGGCTCCCCCAAGACCTTCGACCCGGGCGCGGGCATCTACGCCGTGAGCGTGGCACTGTCGCTGACGGGAACGGCATGGATCGGCCGGAAACGGCATTGAGCAAAAAAAGAAAGCCCGCAAGGGCTTTCTTTTTTTGCGTATTCTCAGATGTGCATACAGACGTCCCAGGCGCCCCAGATGACGTTGCGGAGGTTGCCCCACTTCTCGCAGGTGCCGACACGGTAGACCTTGTGGTCATCGGCGGCGATGGGAGCGGGCACGAAGCCGATGCCGTTGACCACGCTGTCACACTCGATACGGATCTCGGTGCCGTCCTGCTGCTTGACCATGACGAAGCCGTCGCCGATCTCGGTGATGGTGGCGTTCAGGTAGACGGGGACCTTCTTGAACGCCAGCATCTCGCGGAGGAAGGAGGCGTTGGCCAGGCAGGTGCCGGGAGTGGCGATCAGGTCATCGGCGTACTCCACGATGATGGGGTGCTTGCCCTGGAGGACCATCTCATAGGCGGCCTCGCAGGAGGACTGGCCGCCGCCGAAGAAGACGATGCGGTCGCCGGCGTCCACCTGGTTCAACAGCAGCTGGGTGAAGTTGATGGTCTTGTTGAAGCCCTTGACCGGCAGGGTCTTGGGGTGGGAGCCGGTGCAGACGATGATCTCGTCGAACTCGCGGCGCAGGGTGGCGGGGGCGTTGATCTCCATGTTGAAGCGGACCTCGATGTCGTTCTTCTTCAGCTCACGCTCGTACCAGCGCAGCAGGGCCTTGTCGGCCTCCTTGAAGCTCATGGCGGAGGCGGTGATGTACAGGCCGCCCAGCTCATTGGTCTTTTCGAAGATGACGGGGGTGTGGCCGCGCTGCTTGAGCACCAGGGCGCACTCCATGCCGCCGATGCCGCCGCCGATGATGGCGACCTTCTTGGGCTTGCGGGTGGGGACGATCTTGTACTTGTTGTGCTGCATGGTGCTGGGCGTCAGGGCGCAGCGGGCCAGGTGCAGAGAGTCGTCCATGGGCTGCATATTGGGCGTGCTCTTGGACTTGTTGAAGCTGAAGCAGGCGTTGTGACAGTTGATGCAGGGCTTGATGTCCTCTACGCGGTCCTCCAGGATCTTGTTGACCCACTCGGGGTCCACCAGGTTCTGGCGGGCGATGCCCACGGCGTCCAGACGGCCGGCGGCGATCTCCTCGGCGGCCTTGGCGGGGTCCATCTTACCGGCGCAGACCACGGGCTTGGAGGTGAAGTTCTTGATGTGTTCCACCTCGGTGAGGTTGCAGTTCTCGGGCATATAGACCGGGGGATGGGCCCAGTACCAGGCATCGTAGGTGCCGTTGTCGCAGTCGAACATATCGTAGCCGGCATCCTCCAGGTACTTGATGGCCTTCTCGGACTCGGCCATATCGCGGCCGAACTCCACGAACTCCTCGCCGGGAACGGCGCCCTGGCCGAAGCCCTTGGTCTTGGACACCACGGAGTAACGCAGGGCCACGGGGAAGTCCTTGCCGCAGACGGCCTTGATGGCCTGGACGATCTCCACAGCGAAGCGGTAGCGGTTTTCGAAGGAGCCGCCGTACTCGTCGGTACGGTAGTTCATGTTGGCAATGGTGAACTGGTCCAGCAGATAGCCCTCATGCACCGCGTGGATCTCGACACCGTCAACGCCGGCATCCTGCAGGAGCTTGGCGGTCTTGGCAAAGGCGTCCACCATCTCGTGGATCTCCTCCACGGTCAGAGGGCGGGACTTGCACTCGGGATACCAGCGGTTGGGGGTGGCGGAGGCGGAGGCGGTGATGTAGTCCACGTTCAGGAAGGGCTTGCCCACGGCGCCGAAGGCCTTGTTCTGGAGCATCTTGACCATGATCTCGTTGATGGCCATGGAACGGCCCATACCGGCGGACAGCTGAACAAACAGCTTGGAGCCGGTCTTGTGGAACTCCGGCAGCCACTCGGCCAGATCCTTGAACATCTTTTTGTTCTGGTACAGCCAGCGGCCGCCCATGGTGTCGCGGACACACTGCATACCCGGCAGCACCAGGCCCACGTTGTTCTGGGCGCGGTTCAGGATGTGGTAGGCCGCTTCCTTGTCGAAGTGACAGGGCTCCAGCCAGCCGAACAGGGACGTACCGCCCATAGAGGGCTGCACGATACGGTTCTTGATCTCCACGTTGCCGATCTTCCAGGGGGTAAACAGAGCGCTGTATTTCTCGTTCATTCGGTGTTCCTCCTCATATTTTCAGCATACTGCCGGATTTTGCTTCCTTATTATAGCGGATTTTTGGGCGAAGTACAACAGCGAAATTGGAATAAGTGTCGTTTTTCTGGCAAATCCGTGAAAATAACCGGGAAAAAGCGGCAGGGAGGTCCCTGCCGCTTTCGGCTTATTCGGTTTCAGGGGCACCGCCCTGCTCCCGGGCGTATTCCTCCAGGGCCTGGGCCAGGACCTTCTTGTCGTGGCGGCTGTGGACCTGGGTCAGGTCGAACCGCGCCCACATATCCGGGCGGCGGGCCATGGTGCGCTTGTAGCTCTCCTTCGTGCGCCAGTCAGCCACATTGCCGTGATGGCCGCTGAGCAGGACCTCGGGCACCCTGCGGCCGTGCCATTCCTCCGGGCGGGAGTACTGGGGATACTCCAAAAGGCCGTTCCAGTGGCTCTCGTCGGTGTAGCAGCTCTCCTCCGGCAGGACGCCGGGGACCATGCGGCACAGGCAGTCCGCCAGAGCCATGGCGGGTATCTCACCGCCGGTGAGGACAAAGTCGCCTGTGGATATCTCCTCGTCCACGCACTCGTCCAGGAAGCGCTGATCCACACCCTCGTAGTGGCCGCAGACCAGGATAAGATGGTCATACTGTGCCTTCAGTTCACGGGCCACCTGCTGGGTCAGCACCCGGCCGCAGGGGGACATATAGATGGTGTGGACCCTCTCCCCCGCTTCATCGCAGATATGCTGCCAGCAGCGGTACAGAGGATCTGCCTGCATGACCGCGCCGCGGCCGCCGCCGTAGGGATAGTCATCCACCTGCATCTGCTTGTTGGTGGTGTAGTCCCGTATCTGGTGGGTCTGTATGGTGACAAAGCCCCGTTCCCGGGCACGACCGATGATGGACGAACCCATCATCGCTTCCACCGCGTCGGGGAACAGGGTCATGATGTCAATTCTCATCGGTGGCCAGTCCTTTCATCATGTGTACGCGAATGATTCCGGCATCTGGGTCCGCGGAAGCGATAAAGACCTCCGGCACGGCGGGGATCAGGTACTCGTGGGCACCGCCACGGACCTGGTAGACCTTGTGGGCGGGATAGTGGAGCACCTTGTCCAGCTTGCCCAGTTCTTCGCCGGTGGCATCGTCCAGAACGGTACAGCCCTCCAGCTCGGCATCGAAGTACTGGCCCTTGGGCAGCTTGGCGTCGGTGCGGCGGATGGAGACCGTTTTGCCCTTCAGCGCCAGGGCATCGTCCATAGTGGCGACGCCGGGCAAGGCCAGCAGGACGGTGGATTTATGGACCCGGGCGGAGATGACCTTCACGGGCTGACCGCCGATATAGAGGGTCTTGAACGAGGCGATGAACTCCGGGTCGAAGCCGGCGGGGTTCACCTTGACCTCGCCGCGGATACCGTGGGCGTTGACAACAGCGCCGACGGGAATGAAATCGGGACGCATGGGGGTCCTCCTCCCTGTCAGAACATATCTTTCAGCTGGGACAGCGTGAAATGCAGCTGGAAGCGCAGCATATAGTATAGCGCCGCTGCGCCCACGGAGAAGATCAGTCCCAGCAGCGCGCGGGTACGGCCCCGACGCTGGAAGCGCACGGCAGCCACCACGACGCAGACCGCGTCAGACACAAAGGGCAGCCACAGCAGAATGGTCATGGGCCAGAAGGCCAGCCAGGGATTATAGTTGGCCGCAGTGATGGCGCCCACCAACAGCGAGGCCAAGTCGTAGATAAAGAACGGAACGATCAGGTTGATGATGCCGTGGATCAAGGAACGGGTATCGCCACACATAGCCGGCCCTCCTTTCGACAGAATAACGTATTTGAGTCAGTATACCATATTATGCATATCCGCGCAATGGGCTATTTCATACTGTGCCGTGCCTTAACGGCCAGAGATGGTGCTTCTGACAACTTCGCAGCTTACCGGCACTATATTTAGTGTGTTTGCGCGGTGGACAAATCACTATATCTTGTGTAGCTTTGACAAAGTGCACAAAAATAGGGTGCACTTTTTGGCAGGTTATTTTCCTATATTTTGTTTTTTGCTCTTGAAACGGCACAAGATGTAGTGTATTATATTAACACACGCATCGCTGCGGGTGCAGGCTTAGAGCTGTGTGCCGCCGGGACGGCAGGGAGAGATAGATGAGACAGGAGGACGTACCATGAAGATCATCAAGAGAAACGGCGCCGAGGTGGGCTTTGACATCACCAAGATCATTATCGCCATCACCAAGGCCAACGAGTCCGTGGAGGAAGTAGATCGGATGACGCCGGTGCAGATCCAGCGCATCGCAGAGTCCGTGGACCTACAGTGTCAGAAGATGAACCGCGCACCTACCGTGGAAGAGATACAGGATATGGTGGAGCACTATATCATGGCCCACGGCGCTTTCGAGGTGGCCAAGCACTATATCACCTACCGCTACACCCGTTCTCTGGTGCGTAAGTCCAATACCACCGACGACAAGATCCTCAGCCTCATCGAGTGCAACAACGAGGAGGCCAAGCAGGAGAACTCCAACAAGAACCCGGTGGTGAACTCCACCCAGCGGGACTATATGGCCGGCGAAGTCAGCCGGGACATCACCAACCGTATTCTGCTGCCCAAGGACATCGTGGAGGCCCACAATGAGGGCATCATCCACTTCCATGACACGGATTATTACGCCCAGCATATGCACAACTGCGACCTGGTCAATCTGGAGGATATGCTGCAGAACGGCACCGTCATCACCGGAACGCTGATCGAGAAGCCCCACAGCTTCGCCACCGCCTGCAACATCGCCACCCAGATCGTGGCGCAGGTAGCCAGCAACCAGTACGGCGGACAGTCCATCTCTCTGACTCATCTGGCCCCCTTCGTGCAGATCAGCCGGGAAAAGATCCGCGCCAGCGTGCGGGACGAGTTCGACGCCGTGGGCGTGGCTGTCACCGAGGACAAGATCAACTCCATCGCGGAAAAGCGGCTGCGGGAGGAGATCCGCCGCGGCGTGCAGACCATACAGTATCAGGTGGTCACGCTGCTGACCACCAACGGACAGGCTCCCTTCGTGACGGTGTTCATGTATCTGGGCGAGGCCAAGAACCAGCAGGAAAAGGACGACCTGGCCCTGATCATCGAGGAGACGCTGCTGCAGCGGTACCAGGGCGTAAAGAACGAAAAGGGCGTGTGGGTCACGCCGGCGTTCCCCAAGCTCATCTATGTGCTGGAGGAGGACAACATCCGCGAAGGCAGCAAATACTGGGAGCTGACGAAGCTGGCCGCCAAGTGCACCGCCAAGCGGATGGTGCCGGACTATATCAGCGAGAAGAAGATGCTGGAGCTGAAGGTGGACAAGAACGGCAACGGCCACTGCTATCCCTGCATGGGCTGCCGCAGCTTCCTGACCCCCTATGTGGACGAGGACGGGAACCCCAAGTACTACGGGCGGTTCAACCAGGGCGTCGTGACCGTGAACCTGCCGGACATCGCCCTGAGCTCCGGCGGGAATATCGAGAAGTTCTGGCGCATCTTCGACGAGCGCATGGAGCTGTGCCACCGGGCGCTGCTGTGCCGCCACGAGCGCCTGAAGGGCACGCTGTCCGACGCGGCGCCCATCCTGTGGCAGTACGGCGCCTGCGCGCGGCTGAAGAAGGGCGAACCCATCGACAAGCTGCTGTACGGCGGGTACTCCACCATCTCCCTGGGCTACGCGGGACTGTATGAGTGCGTGAAGTACATGACCGGCAAGAGCCACACCGACCCCAGCGCCACGCCCTTCGCACTGGAGATCATGCACAAGCTGAACGCCGCCTGCAAGACCTGGAAGGCGCAGCACAACATCGATTTCTCCCTGTACGGCACACCGCTGGAGTCCACCACCTATAAGTTCGCCAAGTGTCTGCAGAAGCGCTTTGGCGTCATCGAGGGCATCACGGACAAGGGGTACATCACCAACAGCTATCACGTACACGTCACCGAGCCGATCGACGCATTCAAGAAGCTGGAGTTCGAGGCGCAGTTCCAGCACCTGTCCCCCGGCGGAGCCATCAGCTACGTGGAGGTGCCGGATATGCAGAACAATCTGGACGCTGTGCTGGAGGTGATGAAGTTCATCTACGATCACATCATCTACGCGGAGCTGAACACCAAGAGCGACTACTGCCAGGTGTGCGGCTGGGACGGTGAGATCGAGGTGGTCGAGGAGGACGGCAAGCTGATCTGGAAATGCCCCCAGTGCGGCAACACGGATCAGGACAAGATGAACGTGGCCCGGCGGACCTGCGGCTACATCGGCACACAGTTCTGGAACCAGGGACGGACGCAGGAGATCAAGGACCGCGTACTGCACCTGTAATTCTCTTCAAATGCGGGGCGGGCTTATGCCCGCCCCTGTTTTTCACCTTGCTTTTCCCCTTTTATTTTTCAGCTCTATTTTAATATTATTTTAACCTTTGTGGTCTATACTCAGGGTCAGGAGGTCGTTCCATGCATTACGGAGAATTGAAGAAATGTGATATTGCCAACGGTATCGGCGTGCGGGTGACGCTGTTTGTATCCGGCTGCACCAACCACTGCCCGGACTGCTTTCAGCCCCAGACGTGGGATTTTGACTACGGAAAGGAATTCACGGAGGACACCAAGGCGGAGATATTCGCGGAGCTGGACAAGCCCTTTGTAAACGGACTGACGGTGCTGGGCGGCGAGCCTTTCGAGCCGCGGAACCAGCGGGAGCTGCTGCCGCTGCTGCGGGAGGTCAGGGCGAAGTATCCGGGCAAGACCATCTGGTGCTTTACCGGGTTCCGGCTGGACGATGAGCTGCTGGCAGACGGCAGCTATCCCCGGTGCGAGGCAACGGATGAGATGCTCGCGTGCATCGACGTGCTGGTGGACGGACGCTTTATGAAGGAACTGAAGGATATCTCGCTGCAGTTCCGGGGCAGCCGGAACCAGCGGGTCATCGATATGAACCGAACAAGAGAGACGGGAACGATCTGCATTTGGGACAAGCTGAGACGATAACAAGGAGGTATCCTATGCGGAAAACACTTTGGTCAGCACTGGCGCTGGCCGCGATCCTTATATTGGCGGGATGCGGCGAGCAGAGCCACACGGACGGCAGCGGAACAGACGGCGCGACCTATACGCCGGACGCAGGCTATACGCTGGGCAACACGGATGTGGTGCAGCTGAACGGTTTTCGCGCCATCGACATTGAATGGGTCAGCGGACAGGTGAATGTGGAGCTGTACGACGGTGAGGGCATACAGTTGTCGGAGACACTTGCCGATGGCAGTGACGTGACGCTGCAGATGGAATGGCGGGTGGACGAGGACGACAGCGAACTGGAGATCCGTTCACAGCCGCAGCTTATGAGCTCCACAGAGGAAAAGATCCTGACCGTGAAGCTGCCCCGGAGCATGGTGCTGTATGGACTGGACATTGACGCCGTCAGCGCAGGTGTGTCCGTGGATCTGACGGACGAGGACACGCTTTCACTGAGTGAGTTGGATGTGACCTCGGTCAGCGGCGCGATCAGTGTCTATGCGGCCAACGCCGGGGAGATATCCCTGTCCACCACCAGCGGAAGCATCAGCGGAAGCGTCCGCACCCAAAAGCTGGAGGCGGACAGCGTCAGCGGCAGCATTGACCTGGCGCTGGACATCATGCCGACAGAGCTGGAAGCAGAAACCAGCAGCGGGAGCATCGTCATGCAGCTGTGCGATCTCAGCACGCTGCCCTCTCCCCTGCCGGTAGAATTTAAGACCACCAGCGGCAAGCTAAGCAGCGACGTGACCTTCACTACGGTGGAGGACGCCGCGTGGGAATTTCAGACGGTCAGTGGAAACGTGGAGCTGCTGACGGTGCGGTAAAAGTGCGCAAAAAATGACCGCCCTTACGGGCGGTCATTTTTTGCGCTTGTCAGCGGACCAGCTCGCCCACGGTGGGGCCATTGGCAGCCTGGGACTCGTCGGTGTCGATGTGCATAGTGGTAGCACCGCCCACATTGACGCGGACAACTACATCGTCGAAGATCAGCTTGCGGCCTTCGCCGCCGCAGGCGACCTTGATGATCTCGCCGTTCTTGATGCCCATGGCGGCGGCATCCTCCTCGGTGACGTGCAGATGGCGCTTCGCCACGATGACGCCCTCGGACAGCTCCACCTCGCCGGCAGGCCCGATCAGCTTACAGGCGCCGGAGCCCTTCACGTCGCCGCTTTCGCGGATGGGGGCGTCGATGCCCAGGGTGCGGGCGTCCGTGGCGGAAACCTCCACCTGGTCCGCCTTACGGGTAGGGCCCAGGATGGACACGTTGGCCATCTCCTTCTTGGGGCCGACGATGGTCAGGCGCTCGTTGCAGGCGTACTGGCCGGGATAGGACAGGGGCTTGCGGATGGTCAGCTGATAGCCTGCGCCGAACAGCTTTTCCACAGTCTCCTGGGTCAGGTGGATGTGACGTGCGGACGTCTCGATCATAAAGCTCATAGTGATACTCTCCTTTGTGTGGTTTTTGCGTTTATTTCTTTTTGAGTGGGTACAGATCTTTTTCGGAGATGCGTTCCAGCGTCTCCACTTCGCCGACGCAGAAGTAGTTTTTGCTCTCGGCCACCAGAGTGCCGGTCAGGCGGACACAGTCGCCCCGGCGCAGGCGCTTCGCCTCGTCCAGCAGCTCTGCGCTGCCCGCAAGGCGGACGGTGAGGCCAAATCCGGTGTCGATCTCCCCGGCGCTGTTCAGATACCACCAGGGGAAGCGCAGCTCCACCGCACGGCCGGCATAGCGGCCCTGGGAGCCGTGGAGGTACTCGGTCTTCACCTGCTCAAAGGTGCGGGGGACAATCTCTCCGTCCGGCATGGGGAAATAGAGCGTGCCGTACAAGCGGCCGAAGCGCTTGATGCGCTGACCGTGACGACTGACCATCAGGAACAGGACCACGACGGCCAGCAGGGCACCGTACATACCGTGGCCCTCGATCAGGCTCCAGACAAAGACGGCGACGGCGATGAGGAACAGCACACGGTTCATGTCATCCTGTCCGCCCCAGATATCTTTCAGTCGGTTCATAAGCGCCCTCCTTTTCTCAACAGCACTCATCTTACCACACCGCGGCTGCGTATGCAAGGGAAATTGCCATGCGCGGTACAATTTCCTCTTGTATTCGGCAAAAAATCTGCTATAATCAAAACAACGATTTTTTGCGGTGCTATCACCGGAACTAATAGGAGGCGGTTTTTATGTCCGTAAAGCTGGAGCTGTACCGGGTTTTTAAGGAGGTCGCCGAGGTGGGCAACATCACGGCCGCGGCACAGGCACTGTATATCTCCCAGTCGGCGGTGAGCCAGTCCATCAAGCAGCTGGAGCGCGACCTGCAGACCCGTCTGTTCGCGCGGAACAGCCGGGGTGTGACGCTGACAGCCGAGGGGCAGATGCTGTATGAGTACGTCCGCAGCGCCATGGGCCTGCTGGAGACGGGCGAGGAAAAGCTGAGCCAGACACGGGAATTGCAGATGGGACAGCTGACCATCGGCGCCAGCGACACCGTGACCAGCCAGTTCCTGCTGCCGTATCTGGACGCGTTCCACAAGCGGCACCCGGCCATCCACATCCAGATCGTATCCGGGCGAAGCCACAAGGTACTGGGGCTGCTGCGCTCCGGCAAGGTGGACATCGCCTTCGCCAGCACGCCGGCGGACGATGCCGGACTGCGGATATATCCCTGCTTCGATACCCACGCCATCTTTGTGGCGGGGGCGGAGTATCCCTGCGACTTCCGGCACGTATACACGCTGGAGGAGATCGCGGCGTTCCCGCTGATCCTGCTGGAGCGCAAGGCCTCCAGCCGTTTGTATCTGGAACGGTTCTTTTTGCAGAACGGGCTGAAGCTGAACCCGGAGATCGAGCTGGGCGCCCGGAGCCTGCTGGTGGATCTGGCGGCCATCGGCTTCGGTGTGGCCGGCGTGACGGAGGAGTTTGTCCGGAAGGAGCTGGACAGCGGACGGTTGAAAAAGCTGAAGACCTCCTTTGAGATACCGGCCCGCAGTGTGGATATGTGCCTGCTGAGCGACGTGCCCCAGTCCGCTGCTGCGGAACGGTTCACGGACTTTGTCAAGGACAGCTTATCCAAGCTATGAGCAGGGCTTTTCGCTCCGGTAAAACCCACAAAAAACAGCAAAACACGCCTAAATAGTTCTCCGTTTTTCCCTGTCGCTTTTCCCTGCGAAATCAGGTATAGTAGGTGTACTATATCTCACGAGAGGAAGTGGTGGTCATGCAGCAGCTGAAGGAGCGTATCCTGCGGGAGGGCCGTGTCCTGCCCGGTAACATCATCAAGGTGGACGGTTTTTTGAACCATCGCGTCGACACGGCGCTGATGCGGGATCTGGCGGACGAGTTTGCCAAGTATTTTGACGTAAAAAATATCACGATGGTGCTTACGGCAGAGGCCAGCGGTATTGCGCTGGCGACGATCTGCGCCGAACGGTATGGTGTACCCATGGTCTTTGCCAAGAAGGCCAAGAGCGACAACATCGAGGGCGGTCTGTACCAGAGTGATATTTTTTCTTACACCTACAAGAAAAAGGTCACACTGCTGGTGAGCCAGGACTGGATCACCAAGGACGACAAGGTCCTCATCATTGACGACTTCATGGCCAAGGGCTACGCCATGCGCGGCCTGATCGACATCGTGAACAAGGCCGGCGCGCAGCTGGCGGGCATCGGCGTGGCGGTGGAGAAGGGCTTTCAGGACGGCGGCGACAGCCTGCGCCGGGAGGGCTATCCCATCAAATCCCTGGCCGTTATCGACAGCGCCGAGAACGGCGTGATCCGCTTCCGGGAGGACGACTGACATGAAAAAGGTGCTGGTTCTGGATTTCGGCGGGCAGTATAACCTGCTGGTGGCACGGCGTGTCCGTGAGTGCGGCGTATACTGCGAGATCAAGTCCTATCGGCTGAGCATGGCGGATATCCGCGCCTTTGGGCCAGATGCGCTGATCCTCACCGGCGGCCCCGCCACCGTGTTCGAGCCCAACGCCCCCATAGTGGACAGAGCGCTGTTTGAAATGGGCATCCCCGTGCTGGGCATCTGCTACGGACAGCAGCTGATGATGCAGCTGCTGGGCGGTCAGTGCCGCAAGGCGGAGACGCGGGAGTACGGCAAGATCCAGCTGACCCACACGGCCTCCCCCCTGTTTGCCGGTGTGCCGGAGACGTCCGTGTGCTGGATGAGCCACGGCGTGGAGGTGGAGCGTATCGCCCCGGGCTTTAAGGTCATCGCGACCACCGACGGCTGCGGCTTCGCCGCTGTGGAAAACGCGGATCGGAAACTGTATGGCGTGCAGTTCCACCCGGAGGTGCAGCACACGGAGTACGGTATGCAGGTGCTGGAAAACTTCCTGTACAAGGTATGCGGCTTCAGCGCCGAATGGACCATGGCGTCCTATCTGGACGAGGCCGTGGCGGAATGCCGGCGGCAGATCGGCGACGGCCGCGTGCTTCTGGCGCTGTCCGGCGGCGTGGACAGTTCGGTGGCGGCAGCGCTTTTGCAGCGGGCGGTGGGCGATCAGCTGACGTGCATTTTCGTGGACCACGGACTGCTGCGAAAAGACGAGGGAGACCAGGTGGAGCAGGTGATGAAACACCAGTTCCACGTGGATGTGCGCCGCGTCAACGCGGGACCGCGCTTCCTGAGCAAGCTGGCGGGCGTTACTGAGCCGGAGCACAAGCGGAAGATCATCGGCGAGGAATTCATCCGGGTCTTTGAGGAAGAGGCCAAGAAAATCGGCGCGGTGGACTTCCTGGCCCAAGGCACCATCTATCCCGATGTGGTGGAGTCCGGCCTGGGCGGAGAGAGCGTGGTCATCAAGAGCCACCATAACGTGGGCGGCCTGCCGGACTGCGTGGATTTCAAGGAGATCGTGGAGCCGCTGCGGCGGCTGTTCAAGGATGAGGTGCGGAAACTGGGCACCGAGCTGGGTCTGCCGGACGAGCTGGTGTGGCGGCAGCCCTTCCCTGGTCCCGGTCTGGCCATCCGCGTTATCGGCGATATCACCGAGGAAAAGCTGACCATTCTGCGGGAGGCGGACGCCATCTTCCGGGAGGAGATGAAGCTGGCCGGTCTGGACCGCACCACCAGCCAGTTCTTCGCAGTGCTGACCGATCTGCGGAGCGTGGGCGTCATGGGCGACGAGCGCACCTACGACTACACGCTGGCGCTGCGGGCCGTGCAGAGCCAGGACTTTATGACAGCCACCTGGTCCCGCCTGCCCTATGAGCTGCTGGACAAGGTCTCCGGTCGGATCGTGGGTGAGGTGAAGCACATCAACAGAATTTGCTATGACATCACCTCTAAGCCGCCGGCAACGGTGGAGTGGGAATGATACGACACCAAAGGTGGCCAAAAACTACAAATACGCCAAAACCTCCGGCTTCGCCGGAGGTTTTGGTTGTACCACGACAAAAGTTGTGGTATGCTGATGAAAAACAGCGGAGGAACACACCTATGCGTCTGATCTCATGGAATGTGAACGGGCTGCGGGCCTGTCTGAATAAAGGTTTCCTGGCCTTCTGCGCCCTTGCGGACGCGGATGTCATCTGTCTGCAGGAGACGAAGATGCGGCCGGAGCAGGCGCAGTTTGAGCTGGAGGGCTATCACCGATTCTGGAACAGCGCCGACAAGGCCGGATATTCCGGCACGGCTGTTTTCACCCGACGGGAGCCACTGGCGGTGACATACGACTTTGGCGAGGATATCCACCGGCATGAGGGACGGGTCATCACGGCGGAGTACGAGGATTTCTTTCTGGTGTGCTGCTACACGCCCAATTCCAAGGACCAGCTGGCACGGCTGGACTACCGGATGGCGTGGGAGGACGACCTGCGGGAATACCTCCTGGAACTGGACGCCAAAAAGCCGGTGGTGTACTGCGGGGACCTGAACGTGGCCCATCAGGAGATCGACCTGAAAAATCCCCAGTCCAACCGGATGAACCCAGGCTTCTCCGACGAGGAACGGGACAAAATGACGCAGCTGCTGAGCAGCGGGTTCGTGGACACGTTCCGGGCGCTGTATCCAAAGCGGACCGGGGCGTACTCCTGGTGGAGCTACCGCTTTCACGCACGGGAGAACAACGCGGGGTGGCGTATTGACTACTTTATCGTGTCAGCACGGCTGATGCCCCGGGTGAAGAATGCGGATATCTGGCCGGAAATCACCGGCAGCGACCACTGTCCGGTGGTGTTGGAGCTGACGGAGTAGAGCATTATCTGTAGCGAGCAAAAAAGACCGCCGAAAGGCGGTCTTTTTCGTATAACGACATTTTTTAACCCTCGCTGCTGGTGTCGGCAGGATTTTTAACGGGGATCAGTTCGCCCATGAGGACGTAGCGGGCATTACCAAAATCGTAGTCGCAGGTGCTCAGGGTCAGGATGCTGCCCGTGGGCACACCGGAGCCGGACTTGAAGGTGGACTCGTTGATGCACTGCTGGAGATAGCTGTCGCTGAGAGAGGTGGCATACACATCGGCGTCATGCTCCACAATACAACCGGCAAACAGGTTGACCTTGTAGGTCTGGTTGGGGGTGTACAGATAGAAGTAGGGATGCGCCTCGTAATAGCTCTGGCTCTTGTAGTTCATCAGGGACGCGAACATCATGCCGGTCTTCATATTGTGGCCGTAGATGAGGTTGTTCTGAGAGGTGAAGTCAGAGTTGCAGCGATAGTCCAGGAACACGGTGCCGTTCTTGTTCTCTTTACCGTCGATGTCACGGTCAAGATAATACTCACCTGCATTGCCGTTCGAGCCCTTCTCTGCTGTCTGCACGATGGGCAGCTGCAGCGTGGTGTTGGCGCTATAGACATAACCGACGACATCAGGATACTTGGTCTGCATGGCGGTGAAGTCCACCTTGATGCTCTCTTCATCCTTCTTGACAGGCTTCTGCGTCTCCTGGCTGTCGCCGTCGGTGCCGTCGCCGGCGGTATCGGTATCGCCGGCGGTATCGTCCGGACTGATGAAGTCCTGATTGATATTGTCGTTGATCCTCTCGGTGTCCTTCTGTTCCTTCAGATACGAAATGATCTTGACGGACGAGAACACCAGCACGCCCACCAGGATCACCAAAACGGCGTAATACAGGGCTTTTCCGTTCTTTCTGCCGCCGCGGCTCCTTCTGCTGCGGTGACTGCCGGTACGCTCGGCCGGCTGCTCCTGCTGCACACGGGATCTTCTCTTGGGTGAATCGTTCATGGGTACACGCCTCCTTATCGTTGGGTATTGTAACAGGTTTTTTCGTTCAGTGCAAGGGATATAGACAAGATGTAATGAAATTGTAACAGTTTCTCTTTACTTCTGAGAAACCAGGGATTACAATAGAAATGTTGGCTGCCGTATAGACGGTGGAGCCGCCGGCTCCGTTCCATCAAAAAGATAAAGGAGAACCACAATGATCTATTTCAACAGTGATTATCTGGAGGGCGCGCACCCCTCTATCATGGTCAGGCTGGCCGAGACGAACATGGTACAGACCGTGGGCTACGGCGAGGACGAATACTGTGAGGCGGCGCGTGAGAAGATCAAGACCGCCTGCCAGGCCCCGGAGGCCGACGTGCATTTTCTGGTGGGCGGCACCCAGACCAACACCACCGTCATCGCCGCCATCCTGCGGCCCTGGCAGGGCGTGATTTCCGCCGTCAGCGGTCACATCAACTGCCATGAGGCCGGTGCCATCGAGTCCACGGGCCATAAGGTCATTACCCTGCCCACCACCAACGGCAAGATCACTGCGCAGCAGGTGCAGGACTATGTGGAGTGGCACAGAAACGATGAGTCCACGGAGCACATCGTCCAGCCCGGTATGGTGTACATCTCCCACCCCACTGAGGGCGGCACGCTGTATACCAAGGCGGAGCTGACGGCGCTGTATGACACCTGCCGCCGGTACGGCCTGCCGCTGTTCATTGACGGCGCACGGCTGGGCTATGGCCTAATGGCCGAGGAGAGCGACATGACGCTGCCAGAGATCGCGCGGCTGTGCGATGTGTTCTACATCGGTGGCACCAAGGTGGGCGCCCTGTTCGGCGAAGCCGTTGTCATCATGAACGAAAATCTGAAAAAGGATTTCCGCTTTATTATGAAGCAGCGGGGCGGCCGCATGGCCAAGGGCCGGCTGCTGGGCGTTCAGTTCGACACGCTGTTCACCAACGACCTGTATTTCAAGATCTCCCGCCACGCCATCGAGATGGCTCATCAGATCCGGGACATTTTCGTCTCCGCAGGCTATCCCCTGCTGTTCGACTCCCCCACCAACCAGCAGTATCCCATCATGTCGGATGACGAGCTGGCCATTCTGGGCAAAAGCTTCGGCTATGAGTACTGGGAGCGTGTGGACGAGACGCACTCCGGCGTGCGCTTCTGCGCCAGCTGGGCCACAAAGCAGGAGCACGTGGACGCCCTGCGGGCGGCTGTGAACGCGCTGAAGAAGTAAGCGTTCCTCTGCTGTGAGATAAGCATAGCGCAGGTAGCTGAAATGCACCTTAAAGTTACTTAAAAAAATTCCCCGACGATGTCGGGGAATTTTTTTAGCGAAGCAAAGGCACCCTCGCAGGGTGCCTTTGTCGATAGCGTACTTACGCCTTGGGGCCGGCGGCCACGACCTCGTCGCTCATGTGGGTGTACTTCTTAAAGTTCTCCACAAAGCTGGCGGCCAGCTTCTTGCAGCTCGCCTGATAGGCCGCCTTGTCCTCCCAGGTGTTCTCGGGGATCAGCAGCTCACTGGGCACGCCCTCGATACTGGTAGGCACCTGCACGCCAAAGGTAGGATCGGTGACGAACACACTCTTCTCGATCTCACCGGTGAGGGCGGCGGTGACCATAGCGCGGGTGTAGCTGAGCTTCATGCGCTTGCCGGTACCGTTCCAGCCGGTGTTGACCAGATAAACCTTCGCGCCGGCCTTCTCCACCTTGTCGGCCAGCATGGCGGCATAGACAGAGGGATCCAGGGGCAGGAAGGGCTCGCCGAAGCAGGTGGAGAAGGTAGGCACAGGCTCGGTGACGCCGATCTCCGTGCCGGCTACCTTGGAGGTGAAGCCGGAGACGAAGTAGTACATGGCCTGGTTCTTATCCAGCTTGCTGATGGGAGGCAGCACACCGTAGGCATCGGCGGTCAGGAAGATGACCGTCTTGGGAACGCTGGGGCTCATGCCGGACAGCTCGGCGTTGGGGATATACTCCACGGGATAGCCCACGCGGGAGTTGACGGCCAGGGAGTCGTCGTCGAAGTCGAACTCACGGGTGTCGGGATCCATGACCACGTTCTCTACCAGCGCGCCGAACTTGATGGCATTGTAGATCTCCGGCTCACCCTCGGGGCTCAGGTTGATGCACTTGGCGTAGCAGCCGCCCTCGAAGTTGAAGACGGAGTCGTCCGCCCAACCGTGCTCGTCATCGCCGATGAGCATACGGTTGGGATCGGCGGACAGCGTGGTCTTGCCGGTGCCGGACAGGCCGAAGAACACGGCGCTGTCGCCGTTCTTGCCGATGTTGGCGGAGCAGTGCATGGGGAACACGCCCTGCTTGGGCAGCACATAGTTCATCACGGAGAAGACGGACTTCTTGATCTCGCCGGCGTACTGGGTGCCGCAGATCACCACCTCGTGGGCCTCGTAGTCCACCAGAATGGCGGCCTCGCTGCGGGTGCCGTCGATCTCGGGGATGCACTTGAAGCCGGGGGCGGCGATGATGGTATAGTCCTCCTTAAAATCCTTCAGCTGCTCGGCCGTGGGGCGGCGCAGGAGCTGGTGGATAAAGAGATTCTGGCTGGCCAGCTCGTTGACGATGCGGAAGGCCTTGGTGTACTTGGGATCGGCGCCGGCAAAGCCGTCAAAGATAAAGATCTCCTTGCCCTGCAGATAGGCGATGACCTTGGCGCGGATGGCATCGAACTTGGCCTTCTCGATAGGACGGTTCACCTTGCCCCAGGCGATGTCGTCATGGACGGCGGGGGTGTCCACGATAAACTTGTCATTGGCGCTGCGGCCGGTGTATTTCCCGGTCTTGACCACCAGGGCGCCGGTGTTGGACAGCGTGCCCTCGCCGCGGCAAAGCGCGTGCTCGGTCAGCTGTGCGGGGGTCAGATTACGATAGACCGCCTTGGCGTTGATGATACCCAGCTTTTCCAGTCCGTAAGTTTCCATTTGCAAAACCTCCTGTTTGAAATGTCACCGCGTCCGCCACCGGCGGCGCGCTGCTTGCTTGTTCATCTTGGATTATACCATACGTTTAGGACAATTAACAGTCCTTTTTTACATTTCCCCTAAAAATTTTTCTGCATTGCTGAAAGTTTTTTATCATTCCGTCCGGTGGGAGAGCTGTGACAAAAACTGTTCCGCCGCCGGGTGCCGATCGCATACTTTTCTCTTTACGCAAGGATAACACCGTATTATGATAATGTCAATTTGCGAAAACCACGATTTTCTAAGAGGAGCGCCGCGCTATGGCACACAAGATACCCATATGTGAAATACCTCTCGCCCCTGCTGCTGTTCGGCCTGAACGGCGTGGTGATACTCAACGGCGTTAGCGGCGGTACACGGAGCGCCGTGTTTTTCTCCGTGCTGCTGGGCGAAACGCTGACGCCGCCCGCTGGCTGGACGCGGCTATGGTGCTGGGCAGTGCCATGCTGGCGGAGTTCGTACATCCGCGAAAGTAACGGAAACGATCTCCCCGCCTCCCCCGCGCAAAGTGCAAAACCTCCGGCTGAGCCGGAGGTTTTGCTTTATTTGGTGCATATCTCGCTGATGGCTGCCAGGAGCTCCGTTTTGCCGGTGCCCTTCTCGGCGGAAAAGGGGATCAGCAGCGCCTCCTCCGGCAGGGTCAGCGTCTGGCGGATCAGGGTCAGATTTGGCTCGATCTCGCTCTTTTTCAGCTTGTCCAGCTTGTTGGCTACAACGATGACCGGGCAGCCGGTGCCCTTGAACCAGTCGCACATGGTCACGTCATCGGCGGTGGGCTTGTGCCGCGCATCCACGATCAGCACGCCCAGGGTAATGAGCCCCTCCTCGGCGAAGTAACGCTCCATCAGGCGGCCCCAGCGGTCGCGCTCCTCCTTGGAGACCTTGGCATAGCCGTAGCCGGGCAGGTCGGTGAAGTATAGCCTGCCGTCGATGTCAAAATAGTTGATCTGGCTGGTCTTGCCGGGGGTAGCTCCCACCCGGGCGAAATTCTTGCGGCCCAGCAGCCGGTTAATGACGGAGGACTTGCCCACATTGCTGCGCCCCGCGAAGGTGACTTGGGGCCTTCCGTCGCGGATAAATGTCTCCGCCCTTACGGCCGAGAGCACGAACTCCGCCTTATTAAAGTTGATCGCCATGACGCACCTCCTGCATAGCCGGACTACCCATCACCGCCAGATGCTCCACCGCCGCCTCTTTTTTCGGCAGGGTCAGTGCATGGGCAAACACGGCGTCCACCGTCTCGGCAGTGATAAAGCGCAGCGCCTCCCGTACGGCGGGATCGATGTCCGCCAGATCCTTCTCGTTTTCCCGGGGAATGATGACGGTCCGGATGCCGCTGCGCTTGGCGGCCATGGTCTTCTCCCGCAGACCGCCGATGGGCAGCACGCGGCCCCGCAGCGTCACCTCGCCGGTCATAGCCACGTCATGGCGCACGGCGCGGCCCGTCAGGGCCGACAGCATAGCCGTGGCGATGGCGATGCCGGCGGAGGGGCCGTCCTTTGGCACCGCGCCCTCCGGGAAGTGGACATGAATGTCCTTGGTCTTATAGAAATCCGGGACAATGCCCAGCTCGGCGGCACGGCTCCTCAGGCAGGTATAGGCCGCCTTCACGGACTCCTGCATCACCTGGCCCAGATTGCCGGTAAGCTCCAGCTTGCCGGTGCCGTCCATCACACCGGCCTCCACCTCCAGCAGCTCGCCGCCAACCTCGGTCCACGCCAGGCCGTTGACCACACCGATCTGGTCCATCTTGCTGCGGGTATCCTCGGCATAGGGCGGCGTATCCAGGAATTCACGCAGGCTCTTATCTGTAACGTCTATGCGCTTTACACCCGTTTCCACCAAACGCATGGCGGCGCGGCGGCACAGCTTGCCCAGCTGGCGCTCCAGTGTGCGGACGCCGGACTCCTTGGTATAGTCGGTAATGATGGCCCGCAGGGCTTCATCGTCCAGGCGCAGCTGGCCGCGGCGGATGCCGTTCTCCTTCAGCTGCTTGGGCAGCAGATGCTCGCGGGCGATGTGCAGCTTTTCCTCGTCGGTGTAGCTGCCCAGCTCGATGACCTCCATGCGGTCGAGCAGCGGACGGGGTATGGTGGACGTGGTGTTGGCGGTGGTGATGAACATCACACGGCTCAGGTCCACAGGCAGCTCGATGAAGTGATCGCGGAAAGCCCCGTTCTGCTCACTATCCAGTACCTCCAGCAGGGCCGAAGCCGGGTCGCCCCGCATATCGCTGGCCAGCTTGTCGATCTCATCCAGCACCAGCAGAGGGTTCATGGTACCGGCGCGGGTCAGGGCCTCGATAATGCGGCCGGGCATAGCGCCGATATACGTCTTGCGGTGGCCGCGGATATCCGCCTCGTCCCGCACGCCGCCCAGACTCAGCCGGGCGCACTTGCGGTTCATGGCCTTGGCCACGGACAGGGCCACGGAGGTCTTGCCCACACCGGGAGGCCCCACCAGGCAGAGTATCCTGCCCTTGGCGTCCGGGTTCAGCTGCCGCACGGCGATAAACTCCAAAATGCGCTGCTTGACCTTATCCAGGCCGTAGTGGTCCTTGTCCAGTATCTTTCGGGCCTGCGCCACATCCGCCCTCTCCCGGGTGAATTTGTGCCAGGGCAGCTCCAGGCACACATCCAGATAGTTGCGTATCACCGAGGCCTCGGCGCTGCCGAAGGGCTGCTTGCCCAGGCGCTCCACCTCTTTTGTCAGCTTGGTATGTATCTCCTCCGGCAGGTCCGCCGCCTGTATCCTGGCGGCGTACTCCTCCAGTTCCTCGTCGCCGTCATCCCCCAGCTCATGCTGCAATACCTTCACCTGCTCCCGCAGGATCATGTCCTTCTGTACCTGGGCCACACGGCGGCGTACCTTCTGCTCCATTTCGCTCTCCAGCGAGATGACGTCCACCTCATGGGTCAGGATATCATTGACGATACGCAGACGCTTATCCGGGTGCAGCTCCTCCAGCACCCGCTGACGGTCCTGGTGCCGCAGGGTGATATTCTGGGCGATCAGGTCGGCCAGACGGCCGGTATCGCCGCAATCCAGCACCGCGGCGGCGAAGTCTTCGCCGATGCCGTTGGCCAGCTCGCGGTATTCACCGAAGAGCACATAGGTCCGGCGTATCAGTGCCTCGCTGCGGGCCGTATGGCGGGCCGCCATCTCGGGCAGCAGCTCGGCCTGGGCCTGCAAAAACGGTTTTTTCTGCCACAGGCGGTGCAGCCGCGCCCGGCTCTCACCCTCCGCGATGACGCGCACCGTAGTGTCCGAGGTCTTGATGATCTGCAAAATATGACACACGGTGCCGATGGTGTACAGATCCTCCTCTCCCGGCTCCGCCGTGGACAGGTCCTTCTGCGTCATCGCCAGCAGCCGGCGGTCATTCTCCATGGCGTTGTCCAGAGCGAAGATGGAGATATCGCGCTCCGCGTCAAAGGACACCGTCTGCCCGGGGAAAGCCGTCAAGCCGCGCAGTGCCAGCACCGGAATGTTCCGGGTGATCGTTTCCATAGTTGCCTCCTTTCTCCCGCCGGACGGCGGGCGTTGGGAAAAGGGTAGTATCCGAACTGCCGGAAAAGCCTTGGCTTTTCCGGCAGTCTGAGTCTCTGTTAAGACGCCGGGGCGGTGGAGGTCTTCTCCGCCGTGCCGGTCTTGAATTTAGCGCGCTGCGCCACCTTTTCCGGGTCGTGCAGCACCGTGGGCTCGGCATTCCCGTCCACACACGCCTTTGTAATGGTCACATCGCTGATGGTGGGGTCGGAGGGCACATCGTACATGACCCTGGTCAGCAGTCCCTCCATCACCGCCCGCAGACCGCGCGCGCCGATGTTCCGTGCCAGCGCGGTGTCCGCCACCGCCTCCAGCGCGTCCTGATCGAAATGCAGCTCCACACCATCGTAGCTGAGCAGCTTCTGGTACTGCTTCACCAGCGCGTTCTTCGGCTCGGTGAGGATACGCACAAGATCCTCCCGGGTCAGCCCCTGCAGGGCGGTGATGACCGGCATACGGCCTACCAACTCGGGGATGATGCCGAACTTCAGCAGATCGTGGGGCTGGACCTGCTGGAACAGTTCGCCGGTATGGCGCTCTTTTTTGCTCTGCACCGCGTTCTCAAACCCCATGCTGCGCTTGCCCACGCGGTCCTCAATGATCTTTTCCAGACCGTCGAAGGCGCCGCCGCAGATAAACAGGATGTTGCTAGTATCCAGCTGGATAAACTCCTGATGGGGGTGCTTGCGCCCGCCCTGGGGCGGCACATTGGCGACGGTGCCCTCCAATATCTTCAGCAGCGCCTGCTGCACGCCCTCGCCGGACACATCGCGTGTGATGGACGTATTCTCGCTCTTGCGAGCGATCTTGTCGATCTCATCCACGTAGATGATGCCCCGCTCGGCCAGCTCCACGTCAAAATCCGCCGCCTGCAAAAGGCGCAGCAGTATATTCTCTACGTCGTCACCCACATAGCCGGCCTCGGTCAGTGTGGTGGCATCGGCAATGGCAAAGGGGACCTTCAGCACCCGCGCCAGCGTCTGGGCAAACAGCGTCTTGCCGGAGCCGGTAGGACCGATCATCAGGATATTGCTTTTCTGCAGCTCCACATCCTCGTCGCCGCCGAAATAAATGCGCTTGTAGTGGTTGTACACCGACACGGACAGCGCCACCTTGGCTGCCTCCTGCCCGATAACATACTGGTCCAGCACGTCGTGTATCTCCTTGGGCGTAGGCAGCTCGTCCATGCTGTCTATACCGTCGGCGGCCGTGGTGTAGCCGTCGTTCAGGATATCCATGCACAGCTGGACGCACTCGTCGCAAATTCGGACACCGGGACCCTGAATCATGCGATGGACCTGACTCTCCGGCTTGCCGCAGAACGAGCAGCGCAGGGCCTTCTTATCTTCTGCCATTCGTTTTTACCTCTTATATATGACCTTATCCACCAGACCGTATTCCCGGGCCTCCTCCGCGATCATCCAGTTGTCGCGCTCGGAATCCGTCTTGATCTGCTCCGGCGTCTTGCCGGTATTCTCCGCCATGATCTTGTTCAGGCGCTGCTTGATCTTCAGGAAATGCTCCACATCGATCTCCATATCCGTGACCTTGCCCTGGGTACCGGCGGAGGGCTGGTGGATCATGATCTCCGCATTGGGCAGCGCGATGCGCTTTCCCTTGGCACCGCTGGACAGCAGGAACGCACCCATGCTGGCGGCCATGCCGATGCAGATGGTGGACACGTCGCACTTAATGTACTGCATGGTGTCATAAATGGCCATACCGGCGGTCACGCTGCCGCCGGGGCTGTTGATATACATCTGAATATCCTTGTCGGGGTCCTGCGCCTCGAGATAGAGAAGCTGTGCCACGACGAGGCTGGCGGTGGTATCATTCACCTCTTCGCCCAGGAATACGATACGGTCGTTGAGCAAGCGGGAGAAAATGTCATAGGAACGCTCACCGCGGTTGGTCTGCTCCACAACGTAAGGGACTAAGCTCATAAAAAATACCTCCTGTATGATAGATGCCTGATTATACCCACCCGACTGTGTTTTTCATAAGAGCCCGCGGCGGCGGGGGAAATGTTTTCACCCCGCCGCGCCGGCTTTTCTCTCTTGTATACAGCGAATTACTCCGCGTCCTTCTTGGCGGTCTTCTTAGCCGCAGGCTTCTTGGCGGGGGCCTTCTCAGCCTTCTCCTCACCCTCGGCCTTCTTCGTCGTCTTCTTGGCGGCAGGCTTCTTGGCGGGCTTCTCCACGATCTCGCCCTCGGCCTCCAGCTCGGCCTTCTCCTCAGCGGGGGCCACAGCCTTGGCGCTGTCCGCCACGACCTTGATGACCTTCTCACGGATGACCTGCTCCTTCACTTCCTCGGGGCGCAGATACTTCTTCACGGTATCCAGATCCATACCGTATTTGTCGGCCACGTTCTTCATCTCAGCCTCCACCTCGTCGTCGGTGGCATCCAACTTCTCGGCATCGATGATCGCCTTGACGGCCAGATCCATCTTCACCTGCTGCTCGGCAGGGCCGTAGGCCTGCTTGATAAAGTCGGCCTCGGTGGTATTGGTCATCTTCAGATACTGGTCGAAGGGAATACCCTGAGAGGCCAGCTGCTGCTTGAAGCCCTCGGTCATCTGGGCGGCCTGCAGCTCCACCATCTCGGTGGGGATCTCGGCCTCGACGCTCTCGGCCACCTTGGCCATCAGCACGTCCTCAAAGGCGCGCTGGGCAGCCTCGGTGCGCTCGACGGTCATCTTCTTTTTAATATCGGCCTTCAGGTCCTTCAGCGTGTCAAACTCGGACACATCCTTGGCAAACTCGTCATCAATGGTGGGGACTTCCTTGACCTTGACCTCGTTGATCTTCACATGGAAGATCACGGGCTTGCCGGCCAGCTCAGGGATGTAGTTCTCGGGGAAGGTGATGTCGATATCCTTCTCCTCGCCGGCCTTCATGCCGATCAACTGGTCCTCGAAACCGGGGACAAAGCTGCCGGAGCCGATCTCCAGATCAAAGTTCTCACCCTTGCCGCCATCGAATGCCTTGCCATTATCAAAGCCCTCAAAATCGATATCCGTGGTGTCGCCCTTCTTCACGGCGCGGTCCACGGAGACCAGACGGCTGTTGCGGTCCGCCATCTCTTTCAGCCGAGCGTTCACATCGGCAGCAGCCACCTTGACCTCCGCCTTAGGCGCCTCCAAGCCCTTGTACTGGCCCAGCTTCACCTCAGGGTATATGGCCACGGTGCACTTGAATACCACACCGTCCTTGGTGCAGCTCTCCAGCTCCACCTCGGGATAGCCGACGACGTTCAGTTCCTGCTCCTTCACGGCGGCCTCATAGGCGTCGGGGAGAATGATATTCACGGCTTCCTCATAAAAGACCTCGGCGCCGTACATCTTCTCGATGATCTTACGGGGGGCCTTACCCACGCGGAAGCCGGGTACGTTGATCTTACCGCGCATCTTCAGATACGCTTTGTTGACGGCGGCCTCGAATTCCTCGGCGCTCGTCTCGATGGTCAGTGCGACCCTGCTCTTTTCCAGTTTCTCGCAGCTTTTCACAGTCATTTGTTATTTCCTCCGTTCCGCATGGACAGGTTGTCGTGCCGATGTCCATACAATATGGTATCATAGCAGAAAGCTACGAAAATTTCCACTATTTTTTTTAGTTTTTTCCCTGTTTTTTCAGATTTCTGTATGCCGCAGGAATTAGTGATCAATCGCAAATCTTGACAGGGGTAAAATCCAGGTAGTCAGCGGCCACCAGATGGAATTCCGTGTTGTAATGGCGGCCCTCCAGCGCACGCTTCTGGGCGGCGCCGTGGAGGTGGCCGAAATAGCACTCCTTAACGCCGTAGCGCTGCAGCAGGCGCAGTATCTCCGGACATTCATAGCCCTGATACAAAGGCGGGTAATGCAGAAAACATATCCTTTCGCAACTTTCTCCAGCCATTTTCAGGGATGTTTCCAGCCTTCCGACCTCCCGCGCCAACATTTTTTCGTTGTGTGTGCCCTGGTTGTCCAGCTCGTAAAACCAGCCGCGGGTGCCGCATAGCGATATATCGTTATAATGCAGGCAGTTGTTGTGCAGTATCTCCAGGGAATACAGGCCGTGCTCGTCAAAAAAGCGCTGCATTTTGGCGGCGGTGTTCCACCAGTAATCGTGGTTGCCCTTCATCAATACCTTGCGGCCCGGGAGGTTGTGAATAAACGTTAAATCGTTCAGTGACTCCTCCAGGCTCATACCCCAACTGAGATCGCCGCAGAGCACGGTGGTGTCATTTTCCGTCACCGCCGAGAAGCCGCGCTGTATCTTCTCCACATAATTCTGCCAGCGGTCGCCGAAGATATCCATAGGCTTGTCGCTGCCCAGGGACAGGTGCAGATCGCCGATGGTATAGAGTGCCACAAGTCCCCTCCTCTCTTTATTTTCAGTATATGTAATGCGATATCACTTCACAATATTCTTCGCCAGTTATTCCAGAAAATATCCTCCAGCAGCGACTGGGGATATCCCCTCTCCTCCAACGCCTGATAGAGCTTAGCCACGTCCTGCACGCCGGTCATACCAGCAGCCAGGGCCTCACAGCCATCCAGGTCGCCGCCGATGGCAACTGTCGACTCGCCGCTAAGTGAGAGAAAATGCTCGATGTGGGCAATGAGATCGTCCATGTGGCCGCCGCCTACGAAATCGAGGTAGAGATTGATGCCGACCACGCCGCCGGTATCGCGGACGGCGCGGAACATATCATCGGTAAGATTTCGTCTGTGCGGGCACAGGCCGGGGGTGCGGGCGTTGGAATGAGAGGCCACGACGGGGCCTTTCGCTGCCTGTATCACGTCCCAGAAACCGGCATCAGATATGTGAGAAACATCTGCAAATATTCCGTATTCATACATTTTTGCAACGAATTCACGACCATAAACAGACAATCCGCGGTCAGGCTCATCGGCGCAGGAGCCTGAGAGGACATTGGCGTTGTTCCAGACCGGATTGATCAGTCGGACGCCCCAGGAGGCCACGGTTTCCAGGTGATCCAGAGCACAGTCCAGCAGGTCGGCCCCCTCGACGCTCAAGAGCGCGGCGGTCCGGTGTTGGGCAGCTGCGGCGTCCACCTCCGCGCCGGTTTTGCAGCGTGAGACCAGGTCGGAATTTTCCTGTATTTGGGAAAGGAACCAATCGTGCATTTCACGAAGTTTCGTCCATGCGGTATTTGGGGGCAGCGCGCGTACATCGTCGTACAGGGCAAAAAACTGAGCGCGTTTCCGGTAGTGTTGACCACGGAGCAGGTCCACGTGGCCCCTGTTTTCCCGCAGGGCGGCACAGGCGGAAAAGTAGGCGCGGCACTCGTCCTCCGTAGCGCCGTAGTCCGGCACCGCCTCTCTTTTCATGCAGCGCCATATCGTATCACAATGTCCGTCAAAATACGGTATATTCTGTATTTCCGTCACAAAAATATTCCTTTCTTACAGCAGCGCAGGCAGGCTGTACCCCCTGTTTTTTTCGGTTTTCTTTCCAATTTCTGTCACTGAAAGGCATCCTCTACATACACGATACGGACGCTTTTTTCATCCCCGGGCGCGGCGGCGTAGACCTCGGCCACGTCAAAGCGGGCGGGGCAGTCCAGGCCGTTGTCGCAGAGGTAAAAGAGCGCGGTTTTTCGGATACGGGCCTGTTTGCCGGCGGTGACGTATTCCCGGGGCAGGCCCATCTGCGTATTGGTGCGAGTCTTGACCTCCACGAAGCAGAGGACGCTCTTATCCCAGGCGATCAGGTCGATCTCGCCGAAGCGGCAGCGGTAGCTGTGTGCCGCCAGCTTATACCCTTTTTCCCGGAGATAGTCGGCCACCAGAGCCTCGCCCCAAACACCTTCTGAACGGCTCATCGTTAACCTCCCCTTTTCGACGCGGTCTGCACAGGAAAAAATCCCGCTATTTTCTGTGCAGATACCTGTATTTTGTTTAAACGTTTCTGATACCTTGTCACTACTTATTTTATACCTGATCTGTATCTGCTCGGTATCCGGGCTGTACCTTATGTGAATATTCTGTAGATGCTCTGTGCCATGCCGTGAAAAACGCTTTATGTCCGCCCACCGGCGGACCATTTTTTCAGGAAGGACATACGATGTTCCGCGCATGGGCCGAACTTATCCAGCATTTCGTAATGCAGCTTTGTACCGTAGCCCTTGTGCCTTGCAAACTGATACTCCGGGTACTGCTTATCCAGCACGTCGATGACATAGCGGTCACGGCTGACCTTGGCCAGGATGGAGGCGGCGGCGATGGAGGCGGCGTGCGCGTCACCGCCCACGATACAGCGGTGGGGCGTGGTGACGGCAGCGAACTTACCGTGGTCACGGTTGCCGTCGATGAGGGCGAAGTCCGGCCGTGGTGCCAGACCATCGATGGCCAGCTGCATGGCCTTCATGCGGGCGGAGAGGATATCCGTCTCGTCGATCTCCCCAGCGGAGACGGAGGCCACGGACCAGGTCAGGGCCTGCTGCTGTATCCGCAGGAAAAGGGCCTCCCGCTTCTTTTCCGTCAGCTTTTTGGAGTCGTTCAGGCCGGGAAGCTCGAACTTCTCCGGGAGAATAACGGCGGCGGCGTAAACAGGTCCCATCAGCGGACCGGCACCGGCCTCATCCACCCCGCAGACAAGGGCATAGCCAGCGTCATGGGCCTGCTGTTCGTAGCTCAGATCTTCCATATCAGCAATACTCCACTATTATCTTCCTGCACGCGCGGCAGACGGAGGCGGAGAGCTCCGTTTCGCTGAAGGCAGGCCCCGTCGAATAGTGCCAGCCGTCCAGCACGATGCCGTTCTGACCGGTGATGTATTTCTTCGTCAGGATCAGGGCATCGGCATCGCCGTCCGGCGGCAGAAAGTACAGACCGCGGCTGCCGCAGGCCAGGAGCTTACCCTGCTCCATCTCTTTTCCGCAAACGGGACAATTCATGGCGTTACCTCCTCCGTGGGTGCAGTCTCCAATGTGAAGCGGCCCAGCTTGCCGGCGCGGAACTCGTCCAGCAGGATGCGGGCCATGCGCTCGGTGTCCACCTGGGCGCCGCGCATGAGAAACCCGCGCTTGCGCCCGGCCTTCTCCAGCAGCTCGTAGCCGGTGTCGCCGGGCTCCACCTCTATTTTATAGCGTTCGGTGAGGGTATCGGCGTAGTGGGCGGCCAAATAGTCCATGAGATAGCAGGCCAGCTCCTCGATATCCAGCACATCGTCCTTCACAGCTCCTGTAAAGGCTAAACGCTTGCCCACCTCCGGGTCGTCGAACTTCGGCCAGAGGATGCCGGGGGTGTCCAGCAGTTCCAGCGCGGGGTCCACGGGGACCCACTGCTTGGAACGGGTGACACCGGGACGGTCCTCGGCCCGGGCGGTCTTGCGGTGGGCCACCTTATTGATAAAGGTGGACTTGCCCACATTGGGGACACCCAGGACCATGACACGGACCACCTTGCCCACCTGGCCTCTGGCCGCGGCGGCGGCCAGCTTATCCCGCAGCAGCTCGCGGACGGCGGCGGAAAATTTCTCGGTACCCACGCCGTTTTTGGCGTTGGCCTCCAGCACGGCGCAGCCCTGGGCGCGGAAATACTGGGTCCAGCGGCGGGTCTCGGCCGGGTCGGCCTGGTCGGCACGGTTGAGGACGATGAGCCGGGGCTTGCCGGCGGTCAGCTCGTCCACGTCCGGGTTGCGGGAGGACATCGGGATGCGGGCATCCACGATCTCGCAGACGGCATCCATATTCTTGATCTCGGCGGAGATCATGCGCTTGGTCTTGGTCATGTGACCGGGGAACCAGCTCAGATTGTCGATTTGCATAGAGGCACCTCTCTTCTCGAGGGTAGTATAGCATACGCAGGAGAAAAAGAAAAGCACCCACTTTTGGTGGATGCTCTCTTTTGGATCGATGCTTACAGCTTCTCGCGGACCTTGGCTGCCTTGCCGACGCGGTCGCGCAGGTAGTACAGCTTGGCGCGGCGGACATAGCCGTGGCGCACGGTCTCGATCTTCTCGATAGAGGGAGAGTGGACAGGGAAGACCTTTTCCACGCCGACGCCGTAGGACAGGCGGCGGACGGTGATGGTCTCTTCGATGCCGCCGTGCTTCTTGGCGATGACGGTGCCCTCGAAGACCTGGACGCGCTCACGGGCGCCTTCCTTGACCTTCACGTGGACGCGAACGGTGTCGCCCACCAGGATCTGGGGGACTTCCTTCAGCTGCTTCTCGTTCAGTGCTTTGATGAGATCCATGGATATTTCCTCCTAAATTATAGGTGTTCATGCCGCCATTTGACGATATCCGCGCACATTCGGGATATCGGCGACAGAGGACCGCCCTTTTCACGCCATGATAGAATAGCATAGATGGCAGAGAAATGCAAGGGGTTTTTTACTATATCAGCGAAAAATGTTGCCGGAGGCGTCCAGCAGCTCGCGGCGGCGGATGCGGGTGAAGTCCGGAGTCAGCGCCGGCAGGTGGGCCGCGATGGCCTTCTCCAGCAGCTGAGGGTTCAGGCCGGGGTTCTGGGCCTGGACCACCACGGTGCCGGTAACGGCATGAGCGCCAGACAGGAAGTGCACTTCCTGTATCATGGGAGCGATATCGACGTCGGCCAGGTCCTTGCGCTTGGTGCGCTTCTGGATGACCAGCGCCGGGCGGGTGAACAGGGCCGTCAGGGCCTCGGCAGCGCCGGCGGGGACACCGGCGTCGTACTCAAAGGTGACATCCGCCCGGAGGTACGCCAGGTCGCGGACGGGGCGGGTAGCCGGATAGCAGTCCAGCACGCGGAGACCGGAGGGCATACCGGTGTTGAGCTTTTCCGCGATGCCGCGGCCGTCGGTGTCCTGGGTGACCTCAAAGTCCAGGAGCTCGCAGTCGCTGGACTGGCCCACGGGCAGGGGCAGGACGATGGAGATGATGGGATGGGGGTGGTAGCCCTGGGAGTGCTTGATGTCCAGCTCGGTACGGGGGAAGGCGCGCTGGAAGGTGCGGAGCAGGTCCAGGTGGGAAATGTAGGAGGCCTGGGCCTCCTTGATGAACAGGAGACGGAGCTTAGACATCGCACTTCCCTCCTACAAGTTTGTTGGCACCGCAGCCGTTGCAGCGGGTGCGGCAGTCGGGGGTGGTCAGGGACGCATAGGCCTGATGGCGCTCACGCTTCAGATAGTCCTGCGTCACGCCGGAGGAGATCATGCTCCAGGGGAGCAGCTCGTCCTCGGACCGGGTGCGGTTGGCGTAGAAATGGGGGTCCAGGCCGCATTCGTCGAAGGCCTCCAGCCAGCGATCCAGGGAGAAATACTCCTCCCAGGCGTCAAGGTGAGCGCCTTTACGCCACGCTGTTTCCAACACTTTTCCCATGCGGCGGTCGCCCCGGGCCAGGACGGCCTCCAGGAAGCTGGTGTCGGAGTCGTGCCAGTTGTAGGTGACAGTCTTGGTCTTGATGGCGTCACGGAGCAGGGCCACACGGCGCTCGTACTCGGCCTTGGAGATCTGCGGCTCCCACTGGAAGGCGGTATGGGGCTTGGGCACGAACCAGCTGGTGGAGACGGTGATGCGGACGCCCCGCTGCTTGTTCTGGGCGCTCTCGCGCCAGGCGTGCATGACACGGGCGGCCACGTCGGCAATGCCCAGGACGTCCTCATCCGTCTCGGTGGGCAGGCCCAGCATGAAGTAGAGCTTCACGGCGCTGTAGCCGCCGGCGAAGGCCGTGCGGCAGCTTTGCAGCAGGTCCTCCAGTGTGACATTCTTGTTGATGACGTCCCGCAGGCGTTGGGTGCCGGCCTCCGGGGCGAAGGTCAGGCCGGTCTTGCGGCCTTTGGCCAGCCGCTGCATCAGGTCCATGGAGAAGTTGTCGGCGCGGAGACTGGGCAGGGACAGGCTGACATGACGGGCATCGCAGAAGGGCTCCAGTTCGTCGCACAGGTCCGTCAGCGGCGGGTAGTCGCTGGTGGACAGGCTGGAGAGCGTGACCTCCTGATAGCCGGTGTCATCGCAGGAGCGGACGCAGTAGTCGGCGCAGAGGTCGCGGCTGCGATTGCGGACCGGGCGGTAGACATAGCCCGCCTGACAGAAGCGGCAGCCGCGGATGCAGCCCCGGAACAGCTCCAGGGTGACACGGTCCTGGACGATCTCGGTGGAGGGGACGATGGTATTTACCGGGAAATAGGACTTGTCCATGTCGTGGACGATGCGCTTTGTGACAACAGCGGGCGCACCGTCGCGGGGCGTGATGGACGCCACGGTGCCGTCGTCGTGATAGGTCACATCGTAAAGGGACGGGACATAGATACCGTCCAGTCGGGCAGCGGCGCGGAGAAAATCAGCCTTGCTCCAGCCCTCGCGGCGGGCGCGGCGGTGGAGCTCCACCAGCTCCACGGTGACGTCCTCGCCCTCGCCCAGGCTGACCAGGTCGATGAAGTCGGCCAGGGGCTCGGCGTTGTACATGGCGGTACCGCCGGCGATGACCAGCGGGGTCAGGCCGGTGCGGTCCGCGGCGTGGAGGGGGATGTGGGCCAGGTCCAGCATATTGAGGATGGCGGGAAAGGCCATCTCGTAGCCAACGGAGAAGGCCACAATGTCATAGTCGGTGATGGGGTCGCCGGATTCCAGGGCAAAAAGGGGCATATCCGCTTGACGCAGCTCGGCCTCCATGTCGCCCCAGGGAGCGAACACGCGCTCGCACCAGACGCCGGGGATATTGTTCATTACGCCGTAGAGGATACGCATACCCAGGTTGGACATACCGATCTCGTAGGTATCCGGGAAGCAGAAGGCGATGCGGGTGTCTACCGCCGCCTTGTCCTTGAGGATGGCGTTGTATTCGCCGCCCACGTAGCGGGCGGGCTTTTGCACCCGGGGCAGGATGCGTTCCAGTCGTTTATCCATGGTGTAGTCCTCTCCCCTCCCCTGCCCGACGGAGCGTGGACGGGGAGCTATTTCTTGTAACAGTTTATTTTATCCGGTTTTGTGCCGTTTGGCAAGACCCCTTTTACGGCCAGCCAGAGGACGCCGGGCAGCAGGAACAGCCCCGCGCCGGTGGTCAGCGTCAGGTACAGGCACAGGACCAGCAGGGCGGCGGAGGCAACGGCGCCCACCGCATAGGCCACGCGGTCGGCGGTGTAGGGCTCGGTGCAGAGCGCCGTCAGCAGCCAGAGGAGGCGGCCGCCGTCCATAGGGCGGACCGGCAGCAAATTCAGCGCGCCCAGGATCAGGTGGGCGCCGGCAAAGGGGGCCAAGGGCGGCCAGCCGGTCAGGGACAGCAGCGCCCAGAGCAGAAGATTGCAGCCGGGGCCGGCGGCCACGGCCAGCAGCTCGCCGCCGTAGGACAGGCGGTGGAGGTCCGGCACATATAGCTCCGCGCCGGTGGCGGAGAGGGTCAGGCGGCGGGGCGGCGCGTGGAGCGCATGGAGGGTCAGGACGTGAGCCAGCTCGTGGCACAGGGCGGCGGATAGGAGCGCGGCAGGCAGGGTCAACCCTCGGGAGAGCAGCAGAAACGCCGCCAGCAGCACCAGCGCAGAGGGCGATACGGTGAGGGCGGCGGATGGCTTACGCAAATGTAACATAATAAATGGGGTTCAGATAGGTGTCGTCTTGGTGAAGTTCAAAATGCAGGTGAAAGCCGGTGGCACGGCCGGTATCCCCCATCTCGGCGATGGGGTCGCCGGCCCTCACCTGCTGGCCGTCGGAGGCGGTGATCTTGCGGCAGTGGGCGTAGAGAGTGGAAAAGCCGCCCTCGTGGGTAACGGTAACGTAGCTGCCCAAGTCGGTGCTGCTGCCGATAGCCGTCACCGTTCCGTCGGCAAAGGCGCGGATGACCGCGCCCTCCTCCCCCGCGATGTCCAGGCCGTAGTGAAATCGACCGTCGCCCTCCAGGGGGTCGCTGCGGCAGCCGAACAGTGAGGTGATCTGGCCCGCCGAGACCGGGTCAACGTAGCCGAAGTCCAGGACCCGCTGGAGCATCTCCACATTGTCCGGCAGTGTCTCCGACCGGGAGACTGCGGGGGCGGCGGGTATCTCCGACGTGCCGAAAACGGCGGTGTACGCGTCGTTGAGGGCGTCAGAGACGGTGGATCCGTCCGCAAAGGCCCGGCCGGCGGCGGAGAACACCTCTACGAAGTCGGTATCGGCACCCAGCAGATCCAACAGTGTGGCACGGCAGCGATCCAGCGCCGCCGGAAAGAGAAATTTCATGGCGATGACCGCCAACAGCAGCGCGGCGGAGATCACCAACTGGGCCATACGGCGACGGGCGCCGGGAACGGGCGCCGCAGCGGACTTCGCCCGGTCCGGGCGGGGCGCGGGGCGAGACGGAGCTTTGCGGGGCGGGGCACTGCGGCGGGACGGGGCTATGCGTTTACCGGCGTAGGACACAGGGCGCTGGGACATGGCGGAACACCTCCTTCTTTTCCAGAGCACTATATGCAATAGACGAAGGCGTTAGACATACAAGTGAAAGTTGGGAAATTATACTTGACAGCCGCGCCGTCAGGAAATATAATAGGAGGGCTGACGGGGTGTAGCGCAGCTGGTAGCGCGCTTGGTTCGGGACCAAGAGGCCGGGGGTTCAAGTCCCCCCACTCCGACCAAATAAGCCCGATGGTTTTGGTACGAGACCATCGGGCTTTTTTTAGTATGGAAATTAGTGCAAAGATGTGATACAACCAATTCAGCAAAGGAAAATTGTCAGGTCTGTAAATTTAGGAGGTACAACATGAAAAGAGAATACCCCCAGAAAATGTTTTGGCTATTTGTTCTAACGAATTTCCTATTTCACTTTTTCTACTTATCTGTTCCGGGGATTATCCTCTGCATCGTTGGGATTTGGATAAAGACCTGTCTTTACATTGGATGTGCGGTTCTTGGCCTGGATCTGATCCTTTCGATTGTTGAACAGTCACGCATCCGAAATGCTGCCGTGTCTCATAGCGAAAACCCCGAGTTCAACGAACTGATGGACGCATTTTGCAGCCCTGACGGGCTACAGGCAGTCGGGAAAATACTGGATGAAAAGATCAAATCCACCCCTGATGATGAATCTGAAAAAGGAAAAGACCAATAAGGTATCTTTTGATTCATTTCTCGTCTCATTATGGTTTCACATTTCACCGCTATGGTTTCATTTTTGAGTGAAACCATTTGAAACCAAATGAAACCGTATCATTTTTATCAACTGTTGCCAAAAAGAAGAGGTACACAAACGTGTGCCTCTTCTTTTTGTGCGCGGCACTCTTGCTGTGCCAACATGACCGCCCCGCGGCGGAACATTTTATTCGACTTGGGTGGTTTCGCTCTTTCCTTTTCGGCGGCGGTGTGCTATAATAAGTCGATTTGAGGTAAAGGAGGCCGCGCCGATGGAATATTTGTCCCACAGTCCGGAGGAGACAGAGCATATCGGCGAAATGCTGGGCAGGCGGCTGCGCCCCGGTACAGTGGTGGCCTACCGCGGCGGACTGGGCATGGGCAAGACTGCCTTTACCCGTGGGCTGGCCCGAGGTCTGGGCTGCGCCGGACGGGTCACCAGCCCCACGTTTACCATTGTCAACGAATACGACGGCGCAACACCGCTGTTTCACTTTGATATGTACCGGCTGGGCAGCTCTGACGAGCTGTTCGACATCGGCTGGGAGGACTATCTGACACGGGAAGGCGTGTGCGCCGTGGAGTGGTCCGAGCGCGTGGACGACGCTATGCCGGCTGACACCCTGTGGGTGGACATCGCCCGGGGCACAGACGAGAGTGACCGCATCATCACCATCACGGGAGGCGAGTGACAGTGAGAATACTGGCATTGGAGACCTCCGCCAAGAGTGTATCCTTGGCCGTGACGGAAAACGGCACACTGCTGGCCCAGGCGTATCAGGACCGGGGGCTGACCCACAGCGTGACGCTGATGCCGCTGCTGGACGGAATGCTGAAGACCGCGGGACTGACATTGGACGATATGGACATCATCGCCGTGGCCCAGGGGCCGGGGAGCTTTACCGGGATACGCATCGGCGTGTCGGCGGCCAAGGGGCTGGCGTGGGCCAAGGCGCTGCCCTGCTGCGGCGTATCCACGCTGGAGGCCATGGCCTATGGCGTCACGGACTTCGAGGGCGTCGTCGTGGGCGCTATGGACGCACGGCGGCAGCAGGTGTACAACGCGCTGTTCCGGGCAGAAAACGGCCGCGTTACAAGACTCTGCGCGGACAGGGCTGTGGCTATGGAGCTGGTGGCGGAGGAATTGGCCGCCATGCCGGAGCCAAAGCTCATCGTGGGCGACGGCGCGGTGCTGCTGTACGACTTTTTGCAGAAGGCGGGGATCGGGTGCCGGCTGGCCTCTCCCCTGCACCGGCAGCAGAGCGCCGCGGGCGTGGCGCTGGCGGCGGAGCATCTTGCCGCGCAGGGGCTGACGTGTTCCGCCCAGGAATTGCAGCCGGTGTATCTGCGGCTGAGCCAGGCGGAGCGCGAACGGCTGGCCAGGGGGCTGTCCCTGACAGCGGAGTAAAACGTATACCCTTAAAATTTCATATACACGGAGGATAACATCATGTACAGCGAGAAGGTCCACATCATGAACCATCCCCTGGTGGCGCACAAGCTGACCATCATGCGGGACAAGAACACCAGCGTCAAGGATTTCCGGGAGCTGGTATCCGAGATCGGTATGCTCATCACCTATGAGGCCACCCGTGACCTGCCCCTGACCACCAAGCACATCGAGACCCCCATCTGCGGGATGGACGCGCCCACGCTGGCGGGCCGTAAGTTCGTGGTGGTGCCTATCCTCCGTGCGGGCCTGGGTCTGGTGGACGGCGTGCTGCGGATGGTGCCCTCCGCCCGTGTGGGGCACATCGGTATGTACCGCGACGAGGAGACGCTGGAGCCGCACCCCTACTTCTGCAAGATGCCCAAGGATGTGGCCGAGCGCGATGTGCTGATCGTGGACCCCATGCTGGCCACCGGCGGCAGCGCCGCGGAGGCCATCGGCGAGATGAAGAAGCGCGGCTGCAAGCACATCAAGCTGATGGTACTGGTGGCGGCTCCCGAGGGCATCGAACACATCCAGAAGCTGTACCCGGATGTGGACATCTATGCCGGTGCGCTGGACGATCACCTGAACGAGCACGGCTACATCGTGCCCGGTCTGGGCGATGCCGGCGACCGCATTTTCGGCACAAAGTAACAAACGCATACAGCAGCGCCCCGCCAGATGGCGGGGCGCTGTTTCTATCCTGCTGGGCGCGAGACGCTTGACGAAGGTCGGCTCGCTCCTGCCGCGCTGTCATTTTTATTGTATTTCTTCGTATTTTGTGGTATAATACCGGAAAATGGAAATGACACGCAGAAAGGGATACACTATGGAACGTAAGAAAAAGGCCCCGCGGCACCTAGGCCCGCAGCTGAAGGCCGTCATCAGGCGGCAGCCCACCGTGTTCGCCGTATACACCGTACTGCGGCTGATCGTACTGGCTACGCTGGTGTCCTCCATCATCCGCGGCGAATATGAGAGCGCGTTTATCTGCCTGCTGGTACTGGGACTGTTTGTCCTGCCGTTTTTTATCCAGCAGAACTTCGGCATTGAGCTGCCGTCCACGCTGGAGATCATCATACTGCTGTTTATTTTCGCATCGGAGATACTGGGTGAGCTGAAGTGCTACTTCATCACCTATCCGCACTGGGACTCCATGCTGCACACCACCACGGGATTTCTGTGCGCCGCCACGGGGTTCGCGCTCATCGACATTCTCAACCGCAACAGCAAGATCAAGTTTCAGCTGTCCCCTATCTATGTGGCTTTGGCGGCGTTCTGCTTCTCCATGACCGTGGGCGTACTGTGGGAGTTCTTCGAGTTCGGCATGGACAGGCTGTTCATGATGGATATGCAGAAGGACACGGTGGTGAACGCCATCACCTCGGTGATGCTGGATCCCACCAACAGCAACATCCCCGTGACCATCGACGGCATCACCTCGGTGACGATAAACGGGCAGGAGCTGGGGCTCGGCGGATACCTGGACATCGGGCTGTACGACACCATGGGGGATCTGTTCGTGAACTTCATCGGTGCGGTGGTGTTCAGTACCATAGGGTACTTCTATATCAAGCAGCGCGGCAAGGGCAAGCTGGCGAAGGCGTTTATCCCCACCATCACCGAGGAGGAGGGCGCAGCGGAGCTGCCGGAGGGTACAGAGGCTCTCCCGGAGGGAACAGAGGAAAGTGAATAATCTGCCGAAACCCGTCTCAAATTGAGACGGGTTTCCGGATAGAGGCAAAAAGGAAACCACGACGGATGTCGTGGTTTCCTTTTTGTGGTGGAGATAAGCGGGATCGAACCGCTGACCTCTTGAATGCCATTCAAGCGCTCTCCCGAGTGATCGGTTAAGCACCCCCACAGGCACCTTGAGGATATATCTCCATCAAATTCCTACAGCACACTTTCTGTGACTATTTTAGCGTGTTTCGGAATAGCTGTCAATTGGAGAGGCTGAATGAGCGCACTGTCAGGCAGTGCTTTTTTCATGAAACAATGTCCTGTGCTGCATACTCAACTTCTGTTTCCAATCCGAGTTCGAACTGTGCGAAGCTCATGTTGAACTCGATGTGCAGGCGATAATCGGAGTACACATCCACTCTCTTGATGATGTATCCTGCGATCATCTTCTTCACATCCATGTCGCTGCCATCGAACATCTCGGACCATTCCATGATGCGGCGGTAATCCGCCTTGATGGCTTCGATGCGCTGATTGCTTTTCTTGACTTCCTCATTGAGTTCAGTCAATTGAGCATTGGCACCCAGCATCCTGGTACGGGCATTGTTGACCAGCTCCGACAGGACGTCCATCGGGAACGCACTCTCACCCTGCACGGCTTTGATGATCTCCAGCTTCAGTGATTCATATTCCTTGGCAGCCTTAGCAGACTCTGCTTTGGCGTCCGCAAGGCGCTTCTTGAGACTGACCATGGCACTGCGGTGGGTACGGGAGATGATCTCGTTCTCCTCTACAGACCGCATCCGATCAAATACCTGATGGAGAATGTCGGTGACCATCTTGTCCAGAATGTGCATGGTGTAGCCAGTCTGCCCATCGCAGTTACTGCGCTTGCGGGTCTTGTTGTAGCACACATAGCGGATGCGCTTGCGGCCAACCTTTTCGCCGGCAGCGTTGATCCGAGTTGTCCCATTGGTGGTCAGCGTCAGACGCCCACCGCAGTGGCCACAGAACACATTGCCGGATAGCAGGGATTGTCCTCTGGTGTTGCGGGGCATAGTTCGCAGCGCATTGCACTCGTTAGCACGCTCGGTCATGAGCTTTTGCGCCAGCTCAAAGTTTTCCGGCGAGATGATCTGCAAATCAGGGAATGCTTTAGACTGTGTACTGCCGCTCCGAAGCACGCCAGTGTACATGATATTATGCAGAATGTGACCGACGGTAGCTTCATGCCAGTTCTTCCCGTCACGGGTCTTGATGCCCATCTCAGACAGGAAGTTGGCGATTTTGAATCTGCCGTAGCCGGAGCCGACACACAGGTCGAACATCATGCGCACGACCTTCGCCTCATCAGGATTGATCTCCAGTTTGAATACCTCATGCTTGCGCTTGTTGTATGTGCCGCTGGGTACCAGGTCATAGCCGTAAGGGGCGGAACCACCACGGAAGCGGCCTTCCTGGACCATCTGCCCGAGGGCGGCCTTGGTACGCATGGAGGTTTTCTGGCTCTCACCGTCTGCCTGCCAGAAGCGGATGTAATTGGTGAGGCGGTCGACATGCGTGTCGATTCGCTGTTCACCTTCGTTGACGCTCCAGACCTGAATGCCGTGGTTGATGAGCCATTCGACCACGAAAGGCGTTTCTTCGGCTCGTCTGCCAATACGGTCGAACATGAACACCAGCAGAATATCGAATTTGCCCTGTTCGGCATATTCCTTGATGAGTTGAATTTTATCACGGTCATTGGCGCTGACCTTGAAGCCTGACACGCCGTTTTCCTGTTCCTCGTACACGATGGTCCAGCCCATCCGCTCTGCGAACTCACGGCAGGCTTTTCTCTGCACGGGGATGTCAGCTTGATTCTGGTCATCGTGGTCGACCTGCTTGGTGGTGGAGACGCGGTACAGACAGCATACTCTGTTCTGGATGCTGAGTACATTTTGATAAGAACAACAAACTCTTTCAGCCATAATGTATCCTTCCTCTCAATGAATGATTTAGAAATGTGAGAGGTTCAGATACACCTTTTCATGTATTCACTTTTCAAAGTACACGGCATTTTGCCACCTTGATTATCTCACATTTCAGGTTGAATAGCTATCAAAACCTCGAAATATAAGCAACAAAGAAACGGCCTCCGATCCGGTAAAATCGCGCTTGAGCAAAAGACTTTTTGCCCAAGCGCCAGCTTGCCGAGAATAGAAAGCAGGCCGCAGCTTTAAACTGCAGCCTGCTCGTAATGACAAAAGAATTTTATTTTTCCTGCTCTAACCGATGGAGTTCTGCGCGGGCTTTTTCAAGTTCTTCTTCCAATTCAGCAATGCGCTTCTGATCTCGACGAAATATCTCACGATTTATTTCGTCCGATTTCTGATATATCATAACCATGAGCATCAGAGCCGGACGCACATCCTCGTCAGGGATTTTGACGACAGCTGCGCCAACAGCCTCTTGGCCGCGATTCTTTACCAACTGCTCCAAATCATCTCTGGTAACCATTTTGTTTTTTCCTCCGCAGTTTCTCAATTCCACTCCTCGGTGTGCTTCTGACGCTCCAGATATTCCTTTGATTCTTGCTCATCGGCAGGCCGCACTCGCTTTTTGCCGCAATCCGGGCATTGGTCACATCCAGTTTCCGCTTCGAAGGTATAGTGGCAAGCGTCACAGGTGTAGATTTCCTTGCTCATTGCTTTTCTCCCGCATTCCTACCGGCTGCAACATACCGCTGTTCCGGGCTTGTCGGTTTATCCGGAATCGTCATCAACAACTGTCCACTCGCCAGCATAGGCTTCAAAAACTTATCGGTAAAGTGTTTTATGCTTCTGTAGCCGCAATGTTCTGCGATTTCAGCCTTGCTCCGTGCCTCCGCACAGAACTCGAGAATTTTATCTTGGGTGGTAGCTTGGGTGGTAACTTGGGTGATACCACCTAAGCTATCGTCCTCTGCTTCAATTGTACGATAGAATACGACTACGAATCCGGACTTCAAAACCTCAAATTTGTATTTGCATCCAGCAGCGTCACACGCATCAGCAATACGCTTCAGTCCAGTACCAAAGCTCTCAACATTCCTGGAGTAATAAAGGGTCTGTGCAATCAGCGGGTTCCTGCGGATAGGACGCTCCCGGCCAGAGATGAAATCCTCCGGCTCATAGCCTGCCGGGAAGGTACCGGGGTTATAAATCTCAACACGATCCTTGTATATGGAAACCTCGTTGTTCTGTCCGGTTCCGTATTCCTTGTGGCAAAACGAATTGATCAGCGCTTCACGGACGGCATCCACAGGGATTTCCGGAATTTCCTTACGCTGCAAGGAACCAAACTCAACACGCCAACGAATGTTCTTAAAGATATATTTTTCAGCGCGATCCACAAGTTCGAAAATTGTTCCATGCTCACGCTGGATATCCAAAAATGTGAGCCGCTCCGTTCCGGCGAATACCGCCATTTGCAGGTCATTGTAGGGTGTCTCACCGAACAGAACCATGCCTGCGTTCAGCAGGTAGCTTCCCGCAGTCAAACTCAACTTACCCAGTACCGTATCCCTGTCGGAATAATCAAAGCTGATTCTGCCGAACTCCTGACCGCGGTGGATATACTCTTTGAGAGAGTTCTCATCTACCGAGCTTGTCAGGCATCCGGAAACTTTGCGCTCCCATACACCTTCGTTGCTTTGCCGCTCCATAATGTAGTCGGTCAATTCCTGCTGGGACATTACCTTATCTTCATCCGCGACACGGATTCTGGCCACATTATAGGCAAAGTACGGTGTGTTGTGCCCTTCAAAGCTGACATGGATACAATCCTTATCATCAATATGGACCACTGCGATTTCCGGGTAGATTCTCGGCTCGATGTGGTTCGCAATCTCTTGGCTGATATCCCGTAGGGTCTTTTCAGAAAGTTGCTGTCCAATAGGCGTCCCATCTGGTTTTATACCGAAATAGAGTTCGCCTTTCTGATGTTTGTTCAGGATGGCAGCAATTGATACGACGCCTTCCTTCAGTTCTCCAGTAGTCTTTTTAAATTCTAAGGTTTCGGTTTCGTGTCCGAGATTCAATTTTGCTCACCCCTCTCAACACTTTTCGATGTGTCAAATGCAAAAGCGATATTCTTGGATTTGCAGAAGTCCCGAATCACAAACAGTGTCATTTTATTCGGCTCGGTTCTTCCGTTCTCCCAGCGATTGACGGTCGCAACACTTATATTCAGCTGTTCTGCAAGTTCCTTCTGCGAAATGCGCAGTTCACTGCGAAGCTGAATAATAGAGTCTGCAAAAGTCACTGGTCATCACGCCCCTTTTGCATAGTATAACACATGATAAGCATTTTTACAATGAAGAGAAGCATTTCCGCACAGCTCTTTTATGCGGGCTGTTCCTCGCTGCACAGCCCGTTTTTTCGGATATATGCGTCCAGCAGGGTGTTGCGTACCAGAGCAGAGAGGGTCGGATTGGCCTCCTGAGCAAAACTGACTGTTACCTTATGACCCTCAATGGTCATCTGGATCTGCCTGGTGTTTTTCTTCTCTGTGCTCTGATTTACCATAGTTGCTTCCTCGCTTTCTTTTATCGTCAAGTAGTAGATCCTTGATCCCAATGCTGATCTCCAAGGCGGTATTCACTTCCCGCATCTTGCCTTTTCCTACAGTTCCCGCATATCCAAGCAAACGCCGCTTATCTAATGTTCGGAGCTGTTCCAGCATGATCGTTGATTCGTTGTGCAATCCACATTGCCTTCCGTTCAGGTTCACATGGGTCGGCAGTCGGTGATGCTTTATGCGGCTGGTAATCGCCGCCACGATGACAGTGGGACTATGGCGATTACCTATGTCGTTCTGAATAATCAGCACCGGTCGGACGCCTCCTTGCTCGGAGCCGCGCACCGGTTCAAGATCCGCATAGAATATGTCTCCGCGGTATGCGGAGTGGATGTTGTCATTATCCATAGTAGCTTCCGTTTTTCTCCTGCTACAAACTAAGTAAAGGAATCCGCGCAGGCCATAGCGCACAGCTTTGGTCTGCGCGGTATATATTTTCCTTTGCCTGTACTTGACACTACTTCCCCAGGCGGGGCGGCAACTTGAACTGTGCTGGCGCACATCACGGGAGTTTCACCCCTCCGAGGATCTCTCGAAGCTGCGTACAGGAGTATCATTGTGGGCTGACGGGATCATGGCGGGGACAGCTTGCCAAGGCTGCCTTGGCCTGAGTGGGTATCGCTCTGCACCTTACTTGGCCGTCCTTTGATGCGGAATCACTCCGCACAGGTGGTCTTCGCGCACTCGGCCTGACGCTGGCTCCGTCAGCTAATGTATTCAAGTTGCCGGATATGACCGCTTGGGCGGTGTTTTTCAAGGAACAAAGCCGCTGATTTATCAGCAGCGGAATGAGGTTCAAAGCCCTCTCACTCTATTAGCCGTTGAAAACACCGTTTGCACCAAACTTTTTTTCATCTCAGCATCTTTTTCAATTTCTGCAAGATACGGATCTTTCGATTATGGATCGTCATGCGATGGATACCCATCATTTCTTCAAGCTCACGCTCTGAACACTCGTCGAAAAACAGCGCATGGATCAGAGTCCGTTCTTCTTCGCTCAACTGATCCAGTGCGGCCCGCAAACGGCATAAATCGTCTTTCTTGATCACGGCATCCTCGACGCCTTCAGCATCGTCCGCAAACTGGCACTTTGCAGAATATACGAGTCGCTCCAGCGAATCCTCTTTACTGGGAACATAACTCTCCGCACCATTCTCGGCATTTTTCCTGCGCTGTTCGCTTTTCAGATCCACCTCCATGTATTTCATCTTGCGGTCGCTTTTCTTTAAGACTTCCAACACATCCGGGCGCTCTTTTAAGCAGGGATATATCTTCAAATAATCAACCCGATATGGGTCATTGTGATACGACATTTTCTGTCCTCCGTTTTTCAAGATTTGGTGGTGAAGCAAATCTCGAAAACGGAGGGCCGCGGCAGTGCGGTGAAAATGCCCTGAAGCGCAAAAAAGCTCCCGGAGCGCAATGGCTCCGGGAGCAGGACACAATATTAGAATGATGGGCTGTCTGCGGCACGGGAGGGCCGTACAAATCCGTACACAAGGGGCGCAAACCGGCCTTGTGGTGACCAACGGCGTAATATCGTCTCCTGCACAGCAAAAAAATCACCCGCCCGCATCATCTATCGGACGCATCCGATAACCAATGATAACGGGCGGGCAACCTCAGCCGTGACCTGCTGGACAACCTCCTGTATGACTTTTCTATGACCTCAGCTGCAACCTGCTGCGCAGCCTCCTGTACGACCTCCTCCGTAACCTCTGGAGCAACCTACTGCGTAACCTCTGCTACAACCTCCGGAGCGACCTTAAGCAGCTCTCATTTTATGTGCAAATACTTCTTGATGACCTCGGCATGCTCTAACGCCAGATAGGGCTTTGCCGCCGTATAGTAGGTCTGCGCCATAGAGAGATTTCCTTGGAATCCCATGACGAGGATCGCATACATGTTCAGTTCGCTGTCCTTCGGATCGAAGCGCAGAGCATCAATGGCCGTCTTTTGCGCCAGAATATAATCCTTGCACTCCATCTTCAGGCGGACATATCCCTTGGTAATCTGCAGGTACAGGGACTGATAGTACATGGACAACTGCATCAGCCACAGCTCATGTTCACATCTTGGGAGTAACTGTCCTTTATACATATCGACTGCGCTGTGGTAGAGGGAATGCCGCATATCCGGGTTTTCTTCTGTTTTCAACTGAATGCAGGCATCCTCAAAGCGGTCGAAATCCGTATGGATATTGAAGTTGGGATTGATCTGGAATGTACCATTCTTCCCGATGACCAGCTTGTCGAGCCCGATGACGGAAAGAGTACGCCGCAGGCGGTAAACGATATTATTGACGACCTTATATGGCGAATCGAGTTCGTCGTATGGACAGATGATCTCTGCCAGTGTGTCAACAGTGAAATTCTTTTTGTGGTTCAGAATGAGATATGCCAGAAGCAGGTAGCACTGGTCCGCTTTAATATCTTCTCCGGTCAATGTCCCTTTGGAGCTGATGATCTCCATGCCGCCAAAGAAATTGACATGGATGTCCTCCGGATTGTATTTGGAGGCTTTTGTTGCTGCCAACAGGGACTGCTGCTGTTTGATTTCGTTGAGCTCCACAACCACTGCATAGGAAGCGATGAATAGGAAAACCGGGTCATCCGTGTAGCGGGTCGGATCGTCCACGGCAATGAATCCCTGATTAATCCGTTTGGAGAATGGTGCCGCCAGCAGTGTAGTCACCCCATACTCCCGAAAGAAGGCTGCCTCATCTGGATAGACTTTCTCTAATCTCTGCAAGTCAGAAATCACGACCGGTTTATTGGCCCGAAGTGCTTTCCTCCATCTCGGGAACTTCTCCATGGGCAGGCACTGGAGCATGTCCCTTTGCGCCGGCACACCATCTTTGCACCATTCATAGGTAATAACGCCGATTCCAAGATCCCAGTCAGCTTCCACCACAGAGGCTCTTGATGCGCCATAAAACTCAGCTGCACCTTTCAGAAGGCCACTGATGATAGCTTCTGAATCCTCGGTGTTTCGCAGACTGGCCTCCAATACGCTCATCCCACGGTGGAATGCACTGCATTCAACAAATGGTGTGTTTTCCCGCATGATTTCGTTGCTCATGGATACGCCTCCTTTGATTGGTAAAAAAATACAGAGACTGTCCAATGTAACTCGGGCAGCCTCTGCTGTGAGCCGCACAGTATGGCTGAGCGGTTATGTACTATACGATTGTCTTGATGAATGCGGCAAGCGCCTCGCGCTGATCCTCCTTGAGAGCCGCAACACTATTATCTAATTCACTCTTGGCGTTAGGTGAATTTGCCGTATCGTTCTCCGTAAAGAACTGCGCCAGTGTGATTCCGCAAGCGTCACAAATCGCATTTACCGTTGGTAGGGACGGTTGGTTATTTCTCTTGAAGATATTGCTGATCGTTGTCTGCGACAGGCCAGATTCCTGCGCTAATCGATAAATAGTCCATCCACGCTCGGCCATCAGCTGCCGGATTCGGTTTTGTGCATTGAACATATATACCACCTACTATGTTATTAGTTTACACCTCATTTGATTATCCTTGTAGAACTCATCAGTATGGTATATGGCAATCAAATGATGTGTACTTTGTGGTGATATACTATGCAATTCCGGCGTATTACCCAGAGTTAGAACTGCAAATTGTTTTTCTCTCAGGCTTCAATGCAAATCACCTCTATAAAGCAAAATCCCGCAAGGCATGGATTATACACCGATGCCTTGCGGTTTCTCTGTACTTACAAATGTGTTATTTCAGGGAATGGTCACTCACGGGTCAGCCGACGAATATTGCCGATGATGAGCATTAAGTCATCGTCATTCAGCTTTCGCAATTCTTCAATGGCCGTTTGCAGGAGTGCGGGATTTTCTTCGGATTCATCGAAGAATTGGCTTGGTGTAATATCAAAATAGTTACAGATTTGAAGAAATTCTGCCATAGGTGGCAACGATTTGCCAGAGGATATGTTATAAACATAGCTTCTGCTATGCCCGAGATCATAACTCATTTGATATTCAGAGACACCCTTTTTTAGTCTCAGCTGAGTAATTCGATCACGCACGAATTGTGTGTCCATATGATATTCACCACCTATCTTATGATTATTTTAGGTGATGACCGAAGAAAAATAACCCACGATTTTACGCCGTTTGCCTTGAAAGCATACAAGAGTTTATGCTATAATACAGAGAATTATGTTTTTTGCTCTGCGATTCAAGTCATTAATCGAATTGTGCTTGTTTATAGCGTATCAAAAATGTTTTAACCCGCATTGCATTGCAACAAAAAACGAGTGCCATGGGCACTCGTTCAGGCGTCGCTTCTTTTCGTGAAGTATCTAACTTCATGACAAAAGCCGCCGGATGCCTGCTATGCAAGCATCCGGCGGCTTTTTGACGGTTTTCTTGACGGCTATAATGTGAGCCGCTGCATGTTGGTTTTCTTGGTGTCCATTGAAGAATGAACGTATCTGTTCAGGGTGATGTTTACGCTGGAGTGGCCCAAAAGCTCACTGAGGGTCTTAACATCAAATCCCAGTTCAATGCAGCGAGTTGCAAAGGTGTGCCGTAACGCATGATAATTTACATCGGTCAGGCCACATTCTTGAGTGTACTTCTTGAAAGTGTACTGCAATGAACGCGGCTCGATATATCTGTCGCTGCATCCAGTCAATATATATGCTTTAGGATTATGTTTCAGCGACGCAGCGTATTCAAGGACAAAACCAGGCAGCGGAATATCCCGGACGGCTTTTTTGCTTTTGGGCTCAGTTATAACAATCTTCGTTTTCTTACAGGCCCCTACATCCGTGGCTTGAATGCGCTGCAGAGTTTCCCGAATGGACAAAATGCCTTCCGAAAAATCTATTCTCTCCCATTTCAAAGCGCAGACTTCTCCGATACGGATCCCAGTATACATGCAGAGCAGCACACCGAATTTGGTCAGATTCATATCCCGCATAAGGATATCACAGAGTCTGTGTTGCTCGTCGACACTTAGGACGCGCATATCAAGCTGCGTTTTTTTAACAGTCAACCGGTCGAGATAGCAATTAACTGAGTACCCAGAACAATTCGCATAATCAATCGACCCCTTGATAAGAGTTAAAATATCCGAAACGGTCTTGGGCGCCAAACCACCTTTTTTATCGACACGCCCCTTGTTCAAAAGAAAAGAGATGTGTTTTTCGACCGTCTGGGTAGTCAGCTTGCTCGTCGGCAGTTCTCCTAAGTAAGGTAGAATGTGGGCATTTGCAAGATGGACGTATCGGGAATAAGTCGACTCTTTTATATGAATGCGGGACATGGCAATCCAGTTGCGAAGAATATCCCCGTACTTTGTATGGCTGGGAGAGCAGTCGATGTTTTGCGCTTGGGTAATCCGCCTGTCCAGCAGCTTTTGCTTCGCATCGGCATAGCTTTTCCCATAAACATATGCGTATCTCGCCTTCCCGTCAGCAGAACGCTCCTTGATGTACCGGCCTTCCCAACGGCCATCTTTTCGCTTGTAAATATTCTCGCCTCTTTTGGACACAGAAAAACACTCCTCTCATTGATCCTTGCTGACGGCTACTATGACGGCTTTGAGAGTAGACATCGCAACGAATACACGGATTCAGGAGCGTCTGACCTCCTTCTGCCAAAATAATGGGAGTTTTTCTGGCAATCAGAGCGCGGCATATTGACAAATCCGACAACATTTTGTAGAATAATATTAATCGAATCTTGTCGGATTTTGTGTCCTCAAGTTAGATACTTCACGAAAGATAGTATTGTTTAATTGGAAAAAATATTAGGAGGCATGTGCTTGATAAATCGAGGCAAAAAGTGTTGGGAGCTCTCACAATCGCAAAAAGATAAATATATCGAGATACTCACTTCGAAGCTCGCTGCACTACGAGCGCATACAGACATATCCCAAGAAGACCTTGCAAATATTATCGGCATATCAAGGCAGACATATTATGCAATAGAAAACGGGAAAAGAGCAATGTCTTGGAATACTTATCTGTCACTAATCTTTTTCTTTGACTCAGTGGTAGAAACCTCACAAATGATAAGAGAACTTGGTGTATATCCGACTCAGTTGGTAGAGCAATTTAACAATATTGCCGCCACATAAATAAAGGAGAAAATAGTATGGCTATCGCAGAGGTAATCAAATTTGAAGGCCCGCAAGATGCGCTGGTTTGGAAATTTCCAATAGAAGATTTTAACGCAACATCTCAATTAATTGTAGACGAAACTCATGAGGCATTGCTCGTTGTAAACGGTAATGCTGCAGATTTGTTTACTGCAGGTCGTAGGACTCTGTCTGTTCCCAACATTCCCATCGCCAGAACACTTATTGAAATTCCTACCGGAGGGAATTCCCCATTCCCTTGTAAGGTCTTTTTCATCAACAAAGTTCACGCAATGGATCTCCTTTGGGGCACGCAGGGTCCTATTGCTTTAGAAGATCCTCTATATGACATTTTCATGCATGTCATGGCCAACGGAAGTATGTCTGTTTCTGTGGAAAATTCCCGCAAGTTTATGCTGAAAATCGTTGGTTTCAGGGATCGTTTTACCCCCGATGATTTAATTGCAAAATTCAGAGGGATTATTTCCAGCCACGTCAAGGATTGCATCTCTAAAATCATGATTAACGGCATGCTGAGCTATTTCATGATGAATGCACACCTATTCGAACTGAGTGGCGTTATTAAAGAACGTTTAGATAAAGTATTCGAGGAATATGGTGTCCGAATCGAGTTCTTCAACATTGAAACGATTGAGGTTCCAGAGGCCGATTACAAAAAGGTCAGCGAAGCGAAAGAACGAAGAACGAGCAGATTGATCGAAGGCTATACATGGCAAGAAGAGCGGCAGATGGTGATTGCCGAAAAGTTTGCCAGCAATCAAGGTACTATGGGAAATATTGGCGGAGCTGTTGGCGGCTTTATGATGGGTGGTGCCATGGGAGGCTCCATCGTTGACATTGCGAGAAGCGCACTTGATCCCGAAAAAATTCCCACAGAGAAACCGCCCAAGAATGCGGCTGGGACGAGTTCCCATGTTGGGCAAGCTCCATCCTCCATTGATGTAAATGACTTCTTTAAACCCAAGTCCGAAACCTTGCATGAAAGCGAAAATAGCAAGTGCCCCAAGTGCGGCGCAGATCTTCCTGAAAATGCAAAATTCTGCCTGAACTGCGGAGAGCGCATACCTGTAGAGGCTGGGATGGTTATCTGCCCCAATTGCGGTAAGAGTGTCCCTAAAGCAAAATTCTGCCCTGAGTGTGGGCACAAGTTCGGCAATTCCTGTCCCAACTGCGGCGCATCTCTTGCCGATGGAGCAAAATTCTGCATGGAATGCGGCACTAAATTATAAGGAGAAAAAACATGAAAAAAGGAAAAGCAACAGTAAGCATTGGACTCATATATGTAATTCTTCTCGGTGCGTTCAATCTGCTCGTGTTCACTATCTTTAAAACCCACACCAAGGTGTTCTGGCTCAGTTATGCATTTATGACTGTAGCTTTTATCGTCCAAATTCTAAGCATGTTCCTGTCTTTTAAGACCGCCGATGTTGAGACCGCTTTCTTTGGAATCCCTCTTGCATCTTTCTCAATCTACTATCTTTGTGCATCTCTGATAGTTGGTGCAGTTTTTATGGTTTTCCAGAATGCCGGGTTTACGCTGGCGTTGGTGATTCAGACTTTGATTTTGGCTGCATTCCTCATCATTGCAATCATTTCGTTGCTTGCCAGAGATACCGTTCAGGCAATCGGTGAGAATGTGAAGCAGAATGTAACCAACCTCAAATCTATTTTGGTAGATGTCGAGATGTTGTCATCTTCCTGCACTGATCCCGAACTCAAGCAGGCACTGAACAAGCTTGCCGATACCGTCAAGTATTCAGATCCGATGTCCACCACTGCTGTCGAACTTGTTGAGCAGCGTATTATGCGCAAGATTTCCGAGCTGAGAGTTTCTATCGATAACAATCAAATTCCTGATGCACTTCAGGTGTGCAAGGAACTTGAGTTGCTCTATGTGGAGCGTAATAAGAAACTGGCTCTTTCTAAATAAGTAGTAAACAAAAGATTGGAGAGCGTCCGGTATGGGAGTGAGTTTTGTTGCGAGAAAATGCACGCAATGTGCAGGCAGATTGCAATATATCAAGGAAAAGAAACTGTGGAAATGCCTATATTGCGGTGCTGAAATTGAACGGCAGGAACAATACGACGGCCTCTTTACAATCAAAAATGTTGTGAGGCAGTGTTTGCTTGATACTGCATTTCGTCGACTGGACAGCGCAGCAAAAAACCTCGTCGAATGTGAAAAAATAGATTCGCGCTATGTTGGAACTTTAATTGCAAAAATCACACATGAGATGATTAGCGTTATTACTCCGGGGGCATGTTCGGAACGGGATGTTCGCAATCTTTTTGCTCAATTGAAAAAGAACTATGAGCTTTTGCGCGGAATCAGCCCGACAGTTACCGAGGAGGAAGAAGTTCTCTACGAGTTTTTGGAAGAGCCGGATATCTTTGCGACATTGGTCCTTGTATATGATTCGCTGAATGACTCCGCCCGCCGGGACTATGTTCTCCAAATGCTTGACGCCAAACAGGTCTACTCCAAAGACGCCAACGGCAATCTCCTTACATACGCTCTCAAAAACGGTAGACAGGACCTGGCGGATGATGTTCTGAGCAATACAAACAACATCAATGTCAGCATGGCGTTATCCGAAGTACTTCAGAAGTATCCTGATGGCGATAAGAAGCGGGAGCATATAGCTGATCTCATCAAAACGCATGCGCTTGCTCACGAAGATTGTGCTGTCATCGAAAAGTATTTGACTTCTCCCTGCGACTCAATCGACACCAAGGCTACTGTCATTAATGCAGCCGTAGCAAACGGTATGGATGTGAGCCTTGAATTTGTAGTCCGCAATATTTTGCCTGTAGCGGGAAATGAAAATACACTTTCCATTCTTGATGCCTATTGCAGCAAAAAACTTGTAGATGATGATGTCTTTCGTATCCTCAACTTTGCGTGCGCTTGTAAGGATTCCAAGACCGCGGTTGGAGCACTTGACTGTCTGAAGCGTGGCAACCAGTATGTGCTCGTTCCCAGTAAGACAGTCATTGCTATGCTTTCCGAGCGTGACTTAACGGCTTCCGACAAGATTTCCATACTCGACAAATTATTTGAGTTTAAGGTTGAGGCCAAGAGCGTTGAGGCCGTGATGACCAACTATCTCTGCTTTAACCAGGATCCAGTGGCCACCCGAAAAGAGGTTATCCTTTACCTTTTGGACAAATCCCCTCAACTCCCCACAAGTACAGTTCAGAACTATGTCCTTAAGTGCGCTGTCGACGGGAATGAAAAGCCTGCAATTGTGAAAGCCATATTTGACAAGGGACTGAACACAAGTTTCTTTAATGAGCTCTTGTCAAAATATATGAATTCATCAACAGACAGCAACGAAGTCAAAGCAGAGATCACGGATATTCTTTCTGGCGGCGGTTTGAAGATTGACCCAAGTTCATTTATTGAGTATATCTGCGGAACACAGGCCGATGTTCCGACGAAAATTCAGTTTATCAAGAAAATGAAAGCCAACGGTTCACAGCTTCGAAGTGATGCGGCGAGTACATACCTCGAAAGAACCGCTCCTAATCAATTCAGTTCAGAACTTTTCTCATTGATTTTTACTCCCGCCAGTTCCTTCAGTGCAAAGGCAGCAGAGCGCTATCTGCTTTATTGCCGAGATAGAGAAGCAATCAAAGCGCAGAACTTCCGCACGATTGCAGAACGTTGCTCTGGCGGCATCGGAACAATAACATGTCAGGTAAGTCATGCAGGAGATAGCATTTCCTGTAACATCTTACAGGCTTATGTTTTACTTTCGGATGACTCTCAAGGTGTTACCCAAGACATCGTTGGATGGCTGGTTGCACAGCAAAAAATGAAGATCAACGCTGAAATCACTGCTTCCGGGAAAAGTATGAAGTTCAAAAAATATGTAGTAGCAAACAAGGACAAGCTGAGTAACACGGCTAACCTTATTTGCGAACAGTACAAAGTATATTCAATGCTATTTTAGTCAGAATGGGGGCTGCTTCGTGGTTAATACATTGGAACTTGCAAACGGCAATTTTGTTACCATGGCAGTCGCCGAAGTGACCGCCGTGCCTTACTTTGAACTCTACGACAAGGCGCTTGATCGTGCAAATTACATGAATCAAGTTTTGTTTACGCAAATCATTTCATCCATGCATCGCAAGTCCATCCCTAACCAAGCATCCTTTGAGTTCCTTTTCCAAAGTGTCCCTGTCAGCAACCAAACCTACAAAGCACAGGTAAAACTGTATTTCATTGTGAGAAGGATCGGTGCAAACAGAATCGAAAACGAGAAAGCTGTCGCCGATACTATGTCCAGCATCCAAATTGATCTGGAAGAGAAAAATTATGTCGTAGAAGCCTTTGATAAAATCAGCGATTATGAAAGCTTTGCGCATTCGCTTGAAAAGGCAAATTGCTCACGAGTTCTCTCAGTCTCAAAGAAAGAGAAAGCTATTCCAAATGCTTTATCAGCGAATGGTCTTATGTACTATAACGAAGTGGTTGACCCGTCCGAAAATATAAACACGGCTGCAATCACCAATGCATTGACCCAATATCCGAATAGCGTTATTTCTCTGCAGATTATTCCGACAAAATACAGTGTCCAAGAAATCTATGGTATTGAAGAGAATAAAAATTTTCTCAACCATTATGTTAGTCAAATCCGATTTGGGCACGGCCTTCGGGTCGATGCCAATACGCAGATGCTTGTAGATGCATACGACTATTATTCAGAAGCCAATAATGAGCCGCTGTTTCTCTATAATTTTCTGATTTATTCAGAAGCAAACAGCGCTGCGGATTTGGCAAACCGGTTGATCGACTCTGTGGAGGTGGAAGGGAAAGCAACGGGCAGTGCGTTGACTGCAGTCGATGTATCTGATTTCGCTATGGCTCCTGCGCAGAATATTTTTGCCAGCCCATGGATTTTTAACAACATATTGCTGTACAAGGCGAGGGATATGCGTTTTTGGAGCGGGAAGGCAGCTCCTGTGCATCTACAGCGTCTAAAACATTTAATGACGATGCGAGAGTTCCGCGGAGTTTTCAAATTCCCGATTGATGACGAAAAATTGATTGGGTTAGATAGTAAAAAAGTCCTTGCCAATCGGGAACGTCTGCATCAAAGCATTATTGCGGAGGGTAACTTTAAGGTCGGCATTATTCAAAATGTAAGTATGTCCGGTAAAAACGCAAATGCACATGCCGGTATTCCTTTGAATGATTTCACGAAGCACGGTCTGATTGTGGGTATGCCAGGTTCCGGCAAGACAAACTTCTCGTTAGGCCTACTGCTACAATTCTGGAAAGACTTCCATATTCCGTTCTTGGCAATTGAGCCGACAAAAAGCGAGTATCGGTCGCTGATTGATGCCATCCCAAATTTGCAAATTTTTACGCCGGGAAAAACGGCAGTATCTCCGTACATTATCAATCCTTTTGTGCCGCCGAAAGGCGTGACTGTAGAGAGTTTTGTGCCAAGCCTGATGTCAGCGTTTAAGGCCGCATTTTCCATGCCGAATCCACTACCGGATCTGTTCCTCTCGGCAATCAATGATTGCTATAACGAATATGGGTGGAGAAATGACAGTACCACCGATGACCCAGATGTTCAGTTTTTCGGGCTATATGAATTTATTAAAGTGTTCAAGCGAAAAATGCAGCGAATGGATTACAAAGGAGAGGTCAAATCCAATATGGAAAGTGCCGGTGTTGTCAGGCTTGTGAGTTTGATAGAGCAGAACAGCAATATCTACGACACCGTTCATACAATCCCCCTCGAAGATCTTTTAAGCAAGCCCACTGTAATTGAACTAAATGCCATCAATAATAAAGAGCAGAAATCCCTCATTATGGCTTTGCTTTTGATCATGATGTGCGTCTACACGAAAAACAATGTTGCCGGCGATGGAAAACTGAAAAATGTAATGTTGATTGACGAGGCGCATGTCCTGCTTGCCGGTAGTGCTGCCAAATCTGATGAGAGCGCAGATTCGCAAGGATCCACAATCGAATCTTTGGAAGACATGATTGCCGAGATACGCTCTTACGGTACAAGCATCATTATCGCTGACCAGTCCCCCACAAAGGTTGGCCGAAACATTGTAGCTAATACGAATGTAAAAGTTATATTCAAACTGGTCGAAAAAGAAAACAAAGATGCAATCAGCACCGCCACGAATATGAATGAGGCAGACTATGATCTCCTCGGACGCCTTGGAGTCGGAGAGGCCCTTCTGCACTACGGGCGTGTATATAGTCCCCTGCACATCAAGACATACAATGTGCATGACCGCGCAGAAATTCGAGATGTCATTTCAGATACAGAAATTGCTTCAATGACCACCTATTGGGATAGTCATCAAAAGCTCCTTATCCCCCATCGTGAGTGCGTCCATAACGGTATGTGCAAGGATGGTTGTGACTTTAAGCTGCGTTCTGGTGCGGATTTCGTTGCATCACGACTTGTAAATACACTTCTCTATGATGTAGCAGACAAGACCGCATTCGTTAAACTTCTGGTTCAACTTGATCGGCCGATATTGGAAGTGCTAAAAGACAATCCCACGATTACTCCCAGTGTAAGACTTAGCAACTGCATCAAAATCAAGTTTCTGCGCAAAGCATTGCTTGTGAAGAGTTTTGGGATAACCAAAGCCGAGTATGAAATGATACTGAAACATCCGAATTTCTTGAAGGGAGGAAGCAGAGATGCCTGACGAATTTTGCGTTCCGGACGGAAACGATTTCAGCGACACGGGGCCTGATATCGTTGATTCTGATAGTTTTGACGTCACATCGGATAGCAGTGTCGACGACTTGTCTGATATTATGACGGATAGTGTAGATACCAGCGCCCCTGTGCTGGATGACGACTTCTATCATGCGACACCAAATTCTGATATTCCTATTCTCCAAGAGGATGGCTCTGTTGCTTCTCTGGAGGAGGTCATGGCGGCAAATGCCGAAACTGACAGCGGCCCTCTGGATGAGGTAGAACCCTATGTAGCGACGCCAAACTCCGACATTCCTATTCTTCAAGAGGATGGCTCCGTTGCTTCATTGGAGGAGGTCATGGCAGCAGACGCCGAAACTGACAGTGACTCTCTGGACGAGGTAGACCCCTATGTGGCAACGCCAAACTCTGACATTCCCATTCTTCAGGAGGATGGTTCCGTCGCTTCACTGGAGGAGATTATGACGAGGAATGCAGAGACGGATAGCAGTCTTGATTCTGCGTCATCTGATAGTGCCGATAATGGTGATTCGACTCTATTAAACGATGAGGCTGATGCCATTGGGGATGTCAACACAGAGACAGAAGGCCTCCCTGAAACTGTTGGTGAGCCTATCCACATGACCCAGAGCGATGTGGAATGGTACATAGAAAACGCTAACGATTCTGAAAGCCTTCGCCAGATGCGAGATGACATTGCATCTGGTCGAATTCAGGTTGACGCTGATACTGAAGTGCCATCCGACGATTCCGTTGATGAGGCATCTGGTCCAATTCTTACCCGAGATCATAACGAGCAATGGGAAATTGGAAATCACGCTATTGACGATACCATTGAGGCCATGCGCGATGATCTTCGGGATAAGGGAATGGAAGATGGGCCGGAAATGGAAGCCATCGTGATGACAGAACGTGCAAGGATGCAGGAAGAACTAACAAGAAATATCAATGGTGATTTTTCTGATCCATACCAAAAGCCCGATTTTACTGAACTCATGCAAGGTAATGGGGTAGATACAGTAGATACATCTGTTCAGAATATTCCCACTGATGTGCAAGAAGCTGATACTGTTGAAGCCGCTGATGTAGTTGCAGATGTCCCGCAAGATATCGACTACGATGCTGTGTATTCAGGCTTAGACAGTTATGATTTTGATGGCATTGACTACAGTTCAGATGTAGACAGATTAGATTCCTCTCTCGAGAACTTCCAGGATGGGGCTTGGGAAAATCTCTCCGTCGATGAACAAAAGGCTGCGATGAGTGACTTGGCAGACTATGTTAAGGATGTCATCGGTTTTGACAATCCCCCGCAGATTGTGTACTACAACAATCCTGTTGATGGTGACTATGGTGGCTACTCTCCCGGCACGAACACCTTGGAGATTAACGAGCATATGCTCTATGACAATAACGAAGCTGCTGATACAATTGCGCATGAACTTTGGCATGCTTACCAGCATGAGCGAGCTATGAATCCGCAAAGCGCCAAAGACTATCAGTATCAATACGGATTTGAAAATTACATCCGTCCCGATGATGATTTCACCGCATATCAAGACCAACTCGTTGAGGCTGAAGCCAGAGCCTTTGCTCAACAGTTTAAGGACAGATTAAGTACGAAAAGGAGGAGCATTTAATGGAAATCATTCGGAAATATCTGATTGAAGAAAGGAAAATGCCCGCAGTTGTTGCCAATCGCACACTCGAAAAACTTGCTCGACATCCCGACATTTCGGATGAACTGAAAAGCTGGATTGCTAATCGGACGTATGAGACGAATACCCCTGTTTCCGTCGAAGGCTATACCGGAGCCGATATTGCAAGACTCGCACCATTCATGGATGGGGTTGGAGTATTCACATTTTTGGTTTCGCTGAGGGAACAGCCCGAAAAGGCAAAAGAACAGATTACCATGGGGTTTCCCCGAAAGTAAAATACAGAGTAAAGGAGGTTTTCCGCCGTGACTGATGAAGAAATCCAGCGTGAGCGAGAAGAAGCGGAACGGTTAATCCGCGAAATCAATGCCACAATTGACCGCATCAATCGAGTCAACCAGGAAAATGCCCAGTTGGAATATGAGCTTGAACAGTCCATCAACAATGTCAAAATTCTAATTGGAAATTGCGGTGAAATGGACAAAGCCGTGTATGCGCAAATGGGCTTTCTGTCTGGCAAAGTTGGTGAAGCAGATATCAGCACAAAGCATGTTTTTGATGCAATTAACGAACTCACCACTCAATACTTCACTTTCAAGAAGATTTCCACAGCGTCGAAAAATGTTACTCAATTTACCGATGAGTACCACACTCGATTTTCCTATTACAATGAGCTGCGTCGTATATCCTTAGGTTATGTGGTTGGACTCGATTCTCACATTATTTCAAGTGATAATGCCCGTAAAAAAGTTGAAAAAGCATATTTGCAGAATACAGAATACTGGCTTGCCTATTGTATCTCTGCAGTAATGCTTTGGGCCAGCAATGAGCCTGAAGCTGCACAGAGAGCAATGAGCAAGAGCCTTTCTGTCAATTACTTCAATTCGTGCCTGTTCTACTTGCTGATTAATCTCAGATTCAATCGAATCGAGGCAGCGAAAAAATGGTATGTGAATTATCTTGACCGGGCAGATATGAATGACCTCGGTGACGAATGGCAGTACCTCCTGCAGGCCTATTTGTTTGGCGCTTTTGGCTCAGACGAGGAGTTCCAAAACATTGTGGCACAGTGCTTCCAAAATATGCTTGGACAGGTTGAGGTAACGACTGTTGACTTCGCAAAGAAGTTCACTAAGAAAGCCATTGAGTTTGCGGAACTCTATGTTCACAAGTCTGAACTGGAGTACACCACTCTGCGCCGTACTTGCAGTGAATATAGCGAGATGCACGGTCTGCTATCCACGGCGGAGAAGAATGCCGAAATTGCAAAATACTATGATTCGCTCTCGAACGCAGAGGGTACTGAGGGTGAAGATTTATCCCAGCGCATCGAAAATGTTTTGTACTCTTTGGTTAACGACTATGATGATGACGAACTAAAGGTCGTTCAGAAAATCAAGTATAACGAGGCTGTTATTAATGCGCGAGGCGATATTGCTATCGCACAGGCCAACTACGATGCGATGTTTGCCGAACAGCAGAAAAAGAAAAACCTCGGCGATTTGCTTCTATCCTGGGCCTTTGCAGATGATAGCAGTCAGGCCGATGTATCCGTCAAGCGTTTCTCCATTTCCTTCATGAAGGAAGCAATTGCAAAGGGCTTTGAGAAGTTCGTGGAAAGCTACCGAGCAAAGGAAAAGGAAAAATACACTTTCACTATCGATGATTGCACCCTCACTTGCGGCGAAGATGATCTTGCTGAGGCAGAAAAGAAATTGGACGCGCACTATGACAAGAACAAGCTGCGCGACACATTCAAAGATAAATTTGTCCTGATTTACTCTGTAATGTGTGCCGCATCCGTTGTGTTGCTGCTGGTTCTTCTGGCCTATTTCTCCCCCGTAATCCTTACTATTGCGATTCTCGTTGGACTTGCGGGTAGTTTCCTGCTCTGGCGCCGAATCGTGGATATGGGCAAGATTCTAAAAGAGAAGAAGCGCAAAGGCAAACTACTCTTGAAGCAAGCCTTGGATGAACTGACTCAGTGGCGTAAGGCTTATAAAGAGGCTGATGCCCAGAGTGCCGATATGCTTAATGCAATTGCAAGCTTTTAATACAGGAGGTAGCAAGATATGTCTTACGCACAGCAGGCGATTAACAGCCTGGATCAGACTATCAACTCGTTTAAATCCCGAGTTGATGTAAAGGTCAGTGATGTCAGCACTTCGACCGCTAATATTCAGGCAACAACCAATAGAATCTACGAGAATATTGAGCGGTTCAAAAACGACCTTATGCACGGCGAGGAAAGCCAAATCGCTCATGAGAACATCTTGAGAATTGACCAGATTATAAAGGAGCAGTTCAGCAACCATATTGCAATCCGCAGAACTGTTATGGGCGTTGTCCGTGATTTTGATATTAACCTTGTTCGGAACAGCACCATTCAGGAACTGTCAGAAGAGTTATGGATCACCAGTTCCAGATACTGGCTCTCCTATGCCCTTATCGCAATTACTGCATGGGTGAATAACTACCCGGAGGTAGCAAGAAACGCCCTTGCCGAGAGCGGCAGAAAAGATGCAATCAAGACTACGCTGTTTTTCTGCCTAATGAATCTCCGTTTCGGCCGTATGGATGCTGCCAAGAAGTGGTTTTATGAGTATTTCAAGACACTCGATCCCACCATGCTCCAACAGGAGACAGCTATTTTGCTGCAGTCTTTCCTTAATGGCATCTTTGGCAAAGATAAGGAATTGGAGCAGGAAGTTATCAGTCTGATTGACGAGTGGATCTCTATCATTAATGATAACGAGCAGATTTCTACCGAGCTCCTCAATGCTTATGAGACCTACATCAACAATCTGAGTGCTCCGGTTCAGTTTAGTTATGAATCCATCCTGCAATTCTGCGTGAACTCCAGCGAATTAGAGAACTCCTATAAAGATGTTTCCAAGTTTGAACTCCTCTTACAGTTCGTGAAAGGCTTAGATGTAGATGCAGCCCCTCAGGATGATACAAATTACAAAAGCCGCATTGATGCTATCTTGATGAACCTCATCTCCAACTACGACGCAGAAGAGCTTGAGTTAAAGAAGCAGCAGGAGTATTACCGTTGTATTGTCGAGAATAATGGCGACATTCCCCAAGCCGAAGCTCAATTCCAAGCCATGGAGGAACTTGAAAACACTCAGTTTAACATTGGCAAGCAGATGCTGAAGTGGGCTATTTACGATGACAATGATCAAACCAATATACAAGTCCGCAAATTCGGTTTTCAGAATACCAAGGCGTGGTTCAAAAATGCTGTTGACAGGTTTGATGCAAAGTTGCAGGAGGCCTTTCCGTCTGAGTACAAACTACATATCGACACTTGGGATGGCATCAGTAACGGTAATGATCAGTCAGAGCAAGTCGAAAGTATCAAAAATCACTTTGAGAACAACAAGTTTCAAAATATGTTTGTCAATACGCCAAACATTGCAGCGGCTATTCTGTTCATCGCATCTGCTGGTCTTGCCTTTGTGACGCTGTACTCTCTGGTTGTTACAGCTCTGGCAGCTGGTTTCCTCGGCTTCCGGGTATTCAAAGCGATTCAGGGCTACCCTGTTCGTGTTCAGGCTGCACTTGACAATTTGAACGCTGTAATGAACGAAATCGCAGAGTTCAGGCGTTATTATGAAGAACAGCGCGCCAAAAAGGGCGAGCTCCTCAGCACTGTTGAATTTCTTTAATTTTATATTAGATAGATAAGGAGATAATGTTATGAGCAACGAAAAGAATACTCAGGATCTTGAGTTCGAGCAGATGATGGAGCAGCGTATCCGTGACAACTTCACTGCACCTGCAACAGACGGCGTTCAGATTTCTGATGAGCGGCTTAAAGAAATGAGCAAAAAGCTTCCTGAGTGGAGTCTTGAGCCGCCTTATAGCTTTCTGAAATGATAGGACTCCAAGAACGGGCGATTGCTGAAGCGCCCTCTACATATCAGGAATGGCTTGATTGTTTCGAACGTATGAAGGAAGTGCCTCTATCCAACAACAGAGATCTTGAAGTGCTTTCGCTTGGAACTTTTGCTGGAACCGGAACGATGCAGGCAGCATTTGAACGCCAAATGGTGGATACTGTCAATGTTGTTCTAAATAAAAGTACGAAGCGTTTTATGCGGGATTTGAATGAGTGCATTGCTTTCAACGAATTGGCACAAGTAGATGTTCTATTCAAGCGGCTGAAAAAGGACATCCACAAGGCTACATTCTTCGTAAATCTTTCGTTTCTGCCCAACAGTTTTAAAACTGAATTATATCGTTCTGTTACTGAACAAATGACGATGTTTTGGGATAACATGATTGCTTTCCTGCAACAGCAAGCAAATGATTTTTCTAACTCTGATTTGGAAGATGCACTCTTTCTAATCAGACGCATAAAACTATTTTAAAGCAAGGATGAGCGCATGGGAAACTACACTTCAACCAAAGCTGAGATTAAAAACTATATATGTGCCAGAACACCGCTGGTCGTTGTGGACTCTCCAGAGCGAGAAAGAGTTGAGCGCATCCTGAAAGAGATTACTGCAGAACTGAACATAAATATTTCGTATTACACAGACGCTAAACAGGTTTGCACAATGAATGGCGATACAACAAAAGATGTAGATAGTGATCCACTTCCGTTTATTGCGTCTTCTTTCAGAAAGAATCGAAACTCCACTTTTGCCTTTGGCGATATCAAGCGGATTAGCGAGGATAATGCCTACAGCCGAGAGGTTTTAAATATCTTGTACTTGGCAAAGGAAATGAATTGTACTCTCATCCTCATCACTGCGGATCCTGTATGGTCAAGACTGGCACAGTTTGGTATGTTGACTTCTCTGGATTATCCGGATGTTGAAGAGCGTGTCAGCCAAATCGAAGCATTTGTCGAGCGGTTTAATGGACGCTTCAATATAGACTGGGACTCCTACGATATTCGAATGGCCGCAACATTAATGCGTGGTTTTAGCGAAATACAGATTGATAATATTCTGTCTGCAACACTTATCAGCAACCATTGCTTAAACAAATCCCACCTGGCCGCACTTACAGAGCAAAAAAGTAAATTATATGCGTCTGTGTCATGTATCCAATCCGTTCGTGTTGACTACGATTTATCGGTTTCAGGCCTGGATGCTTTGAAAAAATGGCTTGAATTAAAGAAGAGTATTTTCTTCGCTTCTGATGCCGCCTTAACGGAAAGAGACCTGGATACTCCGAAAGGTATTCTTCTTGCCGGAGTTCCTGGCTGTGGTAAGTCTCTTTCAGCAAAAATGGTGGCTAAAGAATGGAATCTCCCCTTGTTCCGATTTGACATTGGATCTGTCTATGACAAATGGGTTGGCGAGAGCGAAAAGAAAATGAAAGAGTCTTTGCAGTTCATAGACAATGTATCCCCTTGTGTTGTTTGGATTGACGAGATTGAAAAATCTCTTTCTGTTTCTGATTCTGGAAATGACATAGGCAAGCGTGTTTTGGGACAGTTCTTGTTCTGGTTACAAGAATCGAGGAGCAGAGTATTCCTTGTTGCAACCGCAAATGATGTCTCGCTGCTACCTTTTGAACTATTCAGAAAAGGCCGCTTTTCAGAAATATTCTTTATCGATCTTCCGAATTGTTCCGAACGAAGAGCAGCCATCACACAATATGTGGGGCGTTCCCTACACATTCATTTATCAGAAAAAGATATATGCCAACTGATTGCAGCTTCAGATGGATTTTCTTACTCTGATATAGAATATGCAATCAAAGAAGTAGCCCAGTCAGCGCTTATAGAGGGGCAAGCTGTAATTACCCCTCAACTATTACTTAAGTGTTTTGAGAATGTTGTTCCGATCTCCAAGAATAATCCCGATATGGTTGAAAAAATACGCAAGTGGGGTTCAGAACGAGCTGTTGCAGCATCAAACATAGCAGGAGGAAAAGCCGATGAGCAATTATGATTTGCAGAGCAAGCTCAATCAGCTCCAGGGTGAGCTAAGGCAGGCTGAGCGAGTTAATGCGGAACTCCGTGGAGAACTCTCCACTGTAGAACAAGGTGTGAACCGCGCACATAGAGATCTTGAAGATTATAACGATAAGATCAGAGGTACCCTTGACAATTGTAACGGGACGATGACTTCCTCGCATCAAAGAGTAATTGATGCCATTGAGGTGCAGGGCGAGATTGAAAGAATGTATGTCCGCTTCAAGCAAATGGAGTTGGCCAACAAAAAGATCCGTGCTGCAAACAACAAAAAGTATTATGACTTTGCAAACTACAGGACTGTAAGAAAAATTGTTCAAGGAATGATGGACAATTTAGATGTTACTATGGTTAGCGATAAAACTATCACCAAGTCCGTCGAAGTACAGCACCTTCAGACTCCTGATTACTGGCTGACATGTGTCCTGATCAGCATTATGGCATGGAAGAATAATGACCGCGAACTCTCTGATCGAGCCTTGGCGCGTGCAGTCAGACTCGACAAAAAAGATAGTGCCATTTTCTATATGCTGTTTAATCTGCGGATGGGCCGTGACGAAGCAGCCCTAAAGTGGTTCTATACATACCAAGAATGCGACCTTAAGGGCAGCGATCAAAGGACCTTCCTGATGCTGTTTTCTTTGGTGAGCAAAACTCTGGCAGACAATGTCGACGACTCTACTAAAAATGAAATCTTCTCTTTCATTAAAAAGGTCATCGATTCTAATATGAAAGCCTCCGGCTATGATGAAGCTGATATTGTCGGGCAAATTCGCCAGTATATCAGACGTATGCAGCCGTCTGACCAACTGGAGTATTCTATGCTCAGAAAGTATTGCACAGAATTTGACGCCCTGTCAGATATTATGATGCAAGCCAAAAATAATATCAGCATCCTTGAGTTTATTTTACAGACAGTTAATGTTCCCGCTGAGCAGAGAAACACCTTCTTAAAAGGTTATATTGACGAACTGATTGCTACACCGAATCAGGCAGAGAAAGATGTTTATGATGAAATCGCGTACAATGAGCTGGTCATTCGGTATGAAGGTGAAGTGGATTTGGCGCGGGAGGCATTTTCCGCAGAACAGACCAAGAAGGCAAATGACCTGAACCTGATTGCTGAGATGATCGATTGGATTTATGAGCGTGATGTTCAAGATGTCAATGGCCAAATACGCTTGAATATGTTTACACTCACAAAATCATTGCAAGAACAGGCCGTCGACGCCCATGTCGAAGATTATCGAGGACGCCGCAAAGTCACGCACCAAGTATCGATTGGAGAATACTCCACAGAGGTCAATTTCAAACGAGAGGATGAAGAGTACAGCAAAGTATCCGCTTTCTTCACTCAAAAGCGCGATGGAGCTGTCGCTGAGATTAAAAGCTGGAAATCGTACCTTGGTTTTGGCATTGGCGCAGCCGCAGCAATCGGTGCGTTCTTTGTTGGATATTGGTTGTTCGCTGTTGCTCTGATTGGCATAGGGTATGGTGTTGGTGTAATGATCTCCAACAAATCCCAGATAAAGCATCTGGAACAGAAGTGTGCCGAAAGCATTAAAACGACCAGCGATATTCTGCAGCAACTATTTGCAGAGTTTAGCAAGTATCAGGCTGAACTCGATGAATACGATAGCTATTATGAACGTATAAAGATCGAATTCAGCAAAATCTAAACGAGTCGCTGGAGAGTATTTGGAGGTGGAATAGTGGGATCGAATCTATTGCTTCTTGTCGTAGGACTCGTTATTTGTTTTGGCGGAATTTACATCCGCAAAGTGTGTTCTGCAATTTTAGGCCTGATTTGGGGTGCTCTTTGCTCTTTCGCAGTCATCTTAATGACTGTGGGCCTTTGGGGCATTGATGATGAGACTTTCATTATAGTAGCAGTTTGTGCGATTGCGTGTGCTCTGATATCTGTAATATACGATAAGCTCTGTGCCGCAATAAATGCGTTCTTATCATCATTCTTCCTGGTTGCTATCCTTCTGCTAATGGCAGATAGCATGGAGAGTGCAACATTGATTATAATTGCGGCCGTCATCGCATTGATTGTAAGCATAATTTCGGTTAAGATCTACAACTATTCATTCATTATTATGACCGCTTTTTCGGGAGCTTTCATTGCCTCGATAGGTGGTTGCGGCATTATTTATAATGCTGATGCTTCTCGTGTGTTTCTAAACCTGATGCTTGGCGATGATGTGGCTGGATTTATTCTTATTGGAACTTTGGTTCTTGGTGTCCTTGGATGTATCGTCCAATGGAGAAGGCTCAAAGGGAAAACGGCAAATGGAGCAAATACAGGGCATAAAACTACTGTCTCGGAGAACACTGCCGGTGCTTTTGCCCCCGCCGAAAAAGCTTCCATCCAAAATCCCTTTGTTCGAGAAATCAAAGAGAACTGGGGATTGCTGCTGGCACCCATAGTTGTCACACTGTTTTGGAACCTGTGGGGCAGTCGACTGTTGTGGACTCTTTTCCCATCAATGTACAATTACGATTTTCTGCCACAAACATTGTGGCATTATATGCCGTCAATCATTACAGCGATTTTAAGCGGATGGGAAATGGCAACGTTTATTGTCGCCATTAAAACAAGAAGCAAGAATTTCTGCATTCTTTGGATGCTTCCGAACATGATTATCGCACTTGTTTACCTCGTAAAAATGTTTAGACTCCTTACGACTTATGGTGGGTTGGCATGGATATTTGATTTGGCATATGTTATTGCCTGTTTCGTACCATTTCTTTCATGGTGGATCATTCGAAAATTGGAAAAAGCCTTTGCTGCTTTTTCCCGCAACGATATTAAAGCATATGTACTGTGTGGTATATGCGCGTTCCTTGTATTACGAATAGTCGGCAGCATTACTTCCTTCATCGAGAGACAGCTAATTGCATATGACGGCTATACATCGATTGGGGAATCCTTATTGCTTCTGATTTTAAACATTATCTCTATGACAGTCGTTATCCGAGTGATCTACAGGCATAATGCCTACGCTAAGGACCATTGCACGAGTGTGCTTAATAATAACAAGGAGGGCGAATAATGTTAGATCAGGAATTATTGGCTAAAGCTGAGGCCAATGATGTGCAGGCGATATTTGAGGTCGCCAAAGCGTATTACATCGGAGATGGTGTCGAGGAAAACAATGAAAAAGCCTTTGAGTTGTTCAGCAAAGTTGTTGCGCTCGACCCGAATTTCCCAGATGTGTACAGTCGTATTGGTAGATGCTACGAAAAGGGCTGGGGTACTGCTCAGGATTTGAAAAAAGCCGTCGATGCCTATACTACAGGCGCCAATCTTAATAGTGCTGGATGTCATTACTATTTGGCCTTGGCCTATGAGAACGGGACTGGTGTTGTGCAGGATGAACAGAAGGCTATCCAACACTATAAGATTGCTGCCGATTTGGGCGACACGGATTCCATGGTAGAAATGGGGCATCGATACAGAGCTGGTAATGGCGTTGAAAAAGATGATGTCATTGCCACCGAGTATTATCGTAAAGCCGCTGAAAAGGATGACTCCAATGGTGTTTACCAGCTTGCCAGAGCTTACTATGATGGCCTTGGCGTAGAAAAGGATGTCCCGAGGTCAACTCAGTTATGGGAAAAGTCTGCAGAATTGGGACATTGGGGCGCACAGTTCTATACCGGTATCAACTATCTTACCGGAGATGGCGTTGAGAAAGATGCTAAAAAAGCGGCGTTTTGGTTTGAAAAGGCTGCGGAACAGGAGCATCCGGATGCAACATACAAACTGGGGGCGTTGTATTTGGATGGGGTTGGTGTTGAGCGTGATCCGACCAAGGGCATTGCGTATATCATTCAGGCAGCGAACTTAGGTGCAAGTGATGCATATTTTCTGGCTGGTGTTACCTACTTCCAAGGCAATTACGGATACCCCGTCGATAAGGCAAAGGCCATTGAGTATTGGACAAAGGGTAGTGAAGCAGGCGAAGGCGGCTGCACAAAGAATTTAGGCATTGTTTACAAGACCGGCGATGGCGCTGAACGCGATCCAGCAAAGGCATTAGCTTATTTTGAAAAAGCTGCTGAACAGGGGAATATTGATGCGCTTGAGCAGTTAGGCCTCGCCTATGTCGGTGGGGGTATTTCCGGCACACACGACGAAGAAAAGGCCTTAGAATATTTCGAACGTGCTTATAAGGCCGGCTCTGCCGACGGGGCATACTTTTTGGGGCTTCTACTCGAGACGGGTGAACAGGTTGAACATGACCTTGCACGTGCTTATTCTGTTTATTTGTTTGCAGCCGAAAGAGGCAATTCCGATGCAATGATTAAGCTCGGCTATTTCCTCCATGAGGGCGAAGGAGTCGAAAAGGATGTAGCCAAAGCAATTGAATGGCTCGAAAAAGCCAAGGCCGCAGGTAACCCCAAAGCCGAAAAGTACCTAAGCATCTCCTATCGCAATGGTGAAGGTGATCCCAAAACAGCATTTGAACATTATTTGAAGCTTGCAGAACAAGGCGATGCCGAAGCGCAATATCAAGTCTACAATGCGTATGAAAACGGTAATGGCGTTGAGAAAAACGAAGCGTTGGCAAATGAATGGTGTAAAAAAGCCGCTGACAATGGTCATATTATTGCCGCCGCTTTAGTCGGTTTCCATGAGATGATTTTTGGAAAAGAAACCGAGGCGGTTAAGTATTGGGAAGTTGCTGCCAAGGGTGGACATTTGAAAGCAGCTACGGATCTTGCAAATCTCTACCTCGAAGGTTCAGATGATGTCCCTGTGAATAAGGCAAGAGCTATCGAATTACTCAATGACGCAGCAAATGCAGGGTTTGCTGAAGCACAGAATAGTTTGGGCATTTGCTATATGACGGGAAACGGCGTTCCTGAGAACCCTGCTGAAGCAGTTAAATGGTTTGAAAAGGCCGCTGTTCAGGATGAAGAGTTTGGAATGAAGAATCTTGCCGTATGTCTTCGTAACGGCAATGGCGTTGTAACCGATAAGGCCAAGGCAGCTGAATGGTTTGAAAGAGCTGCTGCCAAGGGAAACATCCAATCCAAATCCTGCCTTGCAGATATGTATACTGAGGGTGAAGGTGTTCTTGTCAATTATCAAAAAGCTGAGGCACTGTATAAGGATATAATCGCCAGCAAAGATGATACATACTATGATGGGGCGATTTTTGGATTGGCATTTCTTTACTCGGCAAAGACAAACGATCATTATAGAGCATTCCCACTTTGGCAGGAGGCTGCACAGAGAGGTAGCGACACAGCACAGTACAACCTCGGCTTGTGCTATCACAATGGCTGGGGTACAACCAAAGATGATGACCAAGCACTTTATTGGTGGCGAAAGGCTGCAGCACAAGGACATCATGATGCGCAGCATAACATTGATGTGCTGATGAACGAGAGAAATTCCTACGGCAATAGCAACTATCAGAGTTCTTCTCAAAATTCTCAGCCGGCTAAATCCGGTGGCTGCTATGTGGCTACTGCCGTCTATGGCTCCTATGACTGTCCTCAGGTTTGGACGCTTCGCCGCTTTAGAGACTATAAACTCGCAACTACTTGGTATGGCCGCTTATTCATTCGTGCCTATTATGCTGTTAGTCCGACAGTCGTAAAACTGTTTGGCAAGACTGAATGGTTCAACCATTTTTGGAAAGCAAGACTTGACAAGATGGTTGCAACACTGCAGGAGCAGGGCTACGAAGATATTCCGTACAATGACTGACCGGCACAAAAGGAGAGAATTATGATTAAAATTGATGAGCTTCGTGAATTCCGTCCTACATACCGCTTCGAGGATGGAGCAAGCATCTCGTTGGAAGCTGTACAAAACGCATTAGCGACAGAAGCTGAGAAGCATGATGTCCCTGTTGCTTTCTATGCCGATCAGGTAAAGTCCGGCAGCTTGTTCAATAAGCAGATCGAGGATTGCATCGTCATGTACCATCCGGAACATCGATATGACTATTTCACCTTCTGCATCCGAGTTCAGCACCAAGGATCCATGGCTTATGTCGCCGTCAATGACTTCGGGTCCAGCAAGCAAATGGATAAATTCGCCCGTGCAGAATACGCCAAGCAGGATCGAAAGGGAAAAGAACTGTCGTACCAAATTGGCTCAATGATTGGTGCCGGAATTCGAAATATAGGAAAAAGCAAACAAAAGCTGGAGGAGGAACAGAACTACTACGGTGCTGTCCAGTATGTTCTGGATCAGGTCATTGCCTAAATTTCCCCATAAGACACAGAAAATTAGCCTGGCATTAGGAAGCAGGTGATGAAGGATGCCATATAAAAAATCGAGGTTCAATTTTACATATAGGCAAAGTGAAGATGCCTATGTAGTCTTCAATACATATAGCAAAGCGTTGGTTGTGTTAAGCAGTGCTGAGTTTGAACAATTTAATGCTCAGCATTTTGATGATTCTCAGATGGTGCGGGAATTGGCTGACAACGGGATCCTCGTTGACGAGACATTTGATGAAATTGGTTTTATGACATACTGCCATAATATGACCAAGTTTTCCAAAGGCTCGTTGCATCTTGTCTTAGCTACTACCATGGATTGTAATTTTGCATGTCCCTACTGTTACGAAAACCGCAGAAAGGGAAAAATGAGTATTGCAGTTCAAGACGCAATCGTTCAGTTCATAGAAGCAAATATAAACAACGGTGTCCACAAGCTGGATGTTACATGGTATGGTGGAGAACCGCTCCTGTATCCAGACATTGTCGAATCTTTGGCAGCAAGGATTAGAAGCCTTGCCGACAGATCTGGCTGTGAATTGACGATGTATATGGTCACCAATGGATATTTGTTTACTCCTGATTTAGTTGAGCTAATTGATCGAATCGGAGTTGTAAAAGTTCAAATTACCCTGGATGGATTGAAAGAGCATCATGATTCCCGGCGTCACTTGAGAGATGGTAGAGGAACTTTTGACAAAATTGTTGAAAATCTTAGGCTGTTTGAGGAATACGCTATCAGGGTTGATATTCGCATGAATGTCGACAATGAAAACTGCCGTGATTACATTGGATTACAGCAAAAGCTTGCAGAGCTTGATAATCCAAATGTCGTTCTCTATCCTTCTCCAGTTGAAGATATTAATCCGGATACAGTAAACGAAGTCAGTGATTTCATGACTTTTGACGAGTTTGAAAAGTTTGCCGGAGACATATGTAAGGAGGGTGACGCAACCTCGGCTGCTACCAAAGTCCTTGATGACAGGTATTGTTACTGTCAAGCTGAAACAGAAAACAGCTATGTTATTGACGAATTGGGTAACTGCTATAAGTGTTGGGATCAGGTTGGACGTGTGGAGACATGCTGCTTTAATATTACATCTCCCGACAAGAAGAATTATTCCAACATTGTCAAGTTCATGTCTTGGGATCCATTTCGAGATGAGAAATGCGGTCAGTGTGTTTTCCTCCCTGTCTGTTTTGGCGGCTGCAAGTTCCACCGGTTAAATACCGGTAAATATGACTGTGGTTTTACAGCAGAATCAATGAAGAGTTATCTTGAAAACGAATTCTTCAGTGATTAAAACCTTTGAAGGAGGTGAATTAAATGAAGGTTATCCAGAAAGCAAAGACTACACCAAAGACTTTCACACCCCATGCTAATGCGTGTGAGCATGATTGCCTTGCTGTCTGCAAGAAGTGCCCGCCGAGAACCTGCTAATTTTCTCGTATAGGCATCAACAACTCGCGGGGATGCACTTATTTTACATAAGTGCATCCCATTTTTATATGAACAGGTATCTATATGTATTATTGCTTTTTAAAAGAGGATATAGAGCAACTAACCTACGATCCGCTCATCATTCAAAAAGAATATGCAATGCGGCTCGGTTCTCTGTATGTTGGCAGTTTGGAGCAGCAAACAATCTATGATGCTTCTGGTACGAAAGTCTCTATCGCTGATAAAAGAGTTTTGTTGCGGTGTACTTACGACAACATGATAGCTGGGATTCGATTGCTCAGCAAGCAAGGAGCGAATCTCGTAGAAACAGAGCATGATGTTGAAAGAATAGAATCTTGGTATCGGTTAGGACTTACAAGAAGGTCGATACAAGAGGTCGAACTCTCAGAACTGATGTCTGCACAGAACCATTTAGGCATAGAGGATAAAATTTTCCTGAAGTCGAAACACAAGGGGTTTAGTGCCATAATTGGTGTTGTCAGGATCGCACGGCATGATGCTGAGACTGTCGCTTTCTTAGAGGAACAGAGTCGGAGGTATGGTAGTCGCATGGTACTTTCAAAGTACCTCCCAATAAAAAACGACTCGTTAGGCACACGCGAAACCAGGCACATTATTTTGAACAATCAGGTTGTCAATTCATCCAGGTCGCTCCATTCACTTAAACACACCGTGCCAAAATCACACAAAAATATAGCCATACATATGGCAAATCACATTAGAAGCTTGGGTGTTTTCCCAGCCAACTACGTATTAGATTTAGGTGAATTTGTTGACTGTAATGGCGATTCGTATATAGACATTGTGGAGTTAAACCCCATATCGTGTTCTATGTGCTATGTGAATAATAGCATCTATGCCGATGTAGTTCCAGAGATTAGCGAATGTCAGCACCAACTGATGATGGGTGTTGAGTTTTGCTACGATGCTATCGCAAATCCAAAGAATTACGATACGCTGAGAATATCCAATAAGAATTATACTTATGTTTCGGATAACCAATACTCTTTTTTATAGTTTGCACATTATAGAGGATTTCATAGCAATTCTGAAAGTGGGACTTGTTCTTTCTCTGTATTAAATCTCCGATAGAGTGAGTCCTTCTGGGAGGTCCATCATGAACCTCCCCTGG